>Ga0070761_10001829_pt1 | contig 13274 bp, 12 predicted proteins | sample HubBroMetageREF1_FD_66724 | JGI IMG/M metagenome (GOLD analysis project Ga0070761, IMG submission 66724) | Reference soil microbial communities from the Hubbard Brook experimental Forest, New Hampshire, USA - Hubbard Brook CCASE Soil... | ecosystem: Environmental > Terrestrial > Soil >...
CTGGCGGAAATTTAGGTTTTGTTTAACGCCGGCTTGCCCTGAGGTTGTTGGAAGGGCGTCTCGCCGGCGGTTTTGATTTTGGAGACTTGGCATGGGACGCGTAGTTGGAATCGACCTGGGGACCACGTTCAGCCTGATTGCGTACAACGATCCGCAAACGGGATTGCCGAAGTGTATTCCGGGTCCGTACGGTTCGACGCTGTGCCCCTCAGTTGTCAGCGTGGATGCGGATGGGCAAGTCATCGTCGGTGAGGCCGCGCGGCGCCGCCTGCTCACCCAGCCCGAGCGCACGATTTACTCCGTGAAGCGTCTGATGGGCCGCGGCGTTGCGGACATTCAGGACGAGCTGAAAATCTTCCCGTTTCGGATCGATTCCGAGAGCCACAATACGATTCGCGTGCGCCTGGGTGACAAGGTTTTCACGCCTCCCGAAATCTCCGCTTTTATTCTTCGCGAGTTGAAATCGTGGGCGGAGAACTACTTCAAAGAACCGGTGGACCGCGCGGTGATCACTGTGCCCGCCTATTTCAATGATGCGCAGCGCCAGGCCACGAAAGACGCCGGACGTCTGGCGGGCCTGGAAGTCTTGCGGCTCGTCAACGAGCCGACTGCCGCGGCACTGGCCTACGGCCTGCACAAGCAGAAGCGCGGCAAAGTGGCCGTGTACGACTTCGGCGGCGGGACATTCGACATTTCGATCCTGAAGCTGATCACCACGGGCGAGGGCGATATCTACCAGGTTCTCTCCACGAACGGCGACACGCACCTTGGCGGCGATGATATCGACAACGCGCTGATCGACCTTGCGCGCAGCGAAATTCGCCTCCGGTTCGGAGTCGACGTGGCTCAGCGCGGAGAAGCAGCGCAGCAGTTGCGCAAGTCTCTGATTCAAGTGAAGCACGAGCTCTCGACGAGCGAAAAAACGTCCGTGCGATTTCCGGTGGATTCGAAGCGAGTTTACGTTCGCGAAATCACGCGCCCTGAATTCGAAGAACTGATTCGCCCGATCGTTGCGCGCACGATGGCCCCGGTGAAAATGGCGCTGGCGGACGCGAAGTTGGCCCCAACGGAAATCGAGGAGGTTGTTCTGGTCGGTGGCTCGACTCGGATTCCCCTGGTGCGAAAGACCGTGGGCGATTATTTCCAGCGAGCGCCGCATTGCGAGCTCGATCCCGACGAAGTGGTCGCTCTGGGCGCTGCCGTCCAGGCGAACATCCTAGAAACAGGTGTGACGGACATGCTGCTGCTGGACGTAACGCCGCTGTCGCTGGGCATCGAGACCATGGGAGGCGTCGTCGCGAAAATCATCCCGCGCAACTCGACGATTCCCGCAAGCGCGCAGGAGCTGTTCACCACTGGCGTCGAGAATCAGACGGGCATCGACGTTCACGTTCTCCAGGGTGAGCGCGAACTCGCGAAAGATTGCCGTTCGCTGGCGCGCTTTCAATTGAAGGTCGCGCCCGGCCCGGCCGGGCTCGCTCGCGTCGAAGTGAAATTTCTGATCGACGCAAACGGAATCCTGCAGGTGGGCGCGCGCGATCTAAAGACCGGCCAGCAGCAGAGCATCGAAGTTCAGCCTAGCTACGGCTTGTCTGACAACGAAATCGAGCACATGCTCGAGGAATCGATCGAGTTTGCCGAGCAGGATTTCGCGGAACGCCAGTTGATCGAAGCGCGCAACGAAGCGGAAACGATTTTGCAGGCAACGACGAAAACGCTTTCCGATCCCCGCGCGCAGGAGCTTTCCGCGGACGAGCGGCGCGCCATCACCGAAACGGAAAAAAGCCTCCGCGAGGCGATGCGGGGCACGGATTACAAATTGATTCGGCAGCGCGTGGACGAACTGAATCAGGCCACCATGCACCTGGCCGAGATTCTGATGAACAGCACGCTGCAAACCGCGCTGCAGGGCAAGCGCCTCGACGAAGTTTAGACAAGGAGTATGACAATGGGCGGTCAGAACCCGTACATCGAAGAAGTTAAATACACGCCCGCGACGAAGAAGTTCAAGGTCACCTTCATCAAGGAAGGGAAGACCGTCGAGATCGATCCCGACAAAATTCCGTACGGCCACGACGGCCTGCCGGGAAGCATTCTCGACATCTCGCAGGGCTACCAGATGGGCCTCGATCATGCGTGCGGCGGAGTGTGCGCCTGCTCTACGTGCCATGTAATCGTTCATGAGGGCCTCGACACCTGCAACGAAGCGACGGATGCGGAGCTCGACCAGCTCGACGAAGCGCCCGGCGTGACGCCGAAGTCGCGCCTCGGTTGCCAGTGCGTGCCGGACGGCACGAAGGATCTCGTCGTCGAAATCCCCGAGTGGAACAAGAACTACGCCAAGGAAGCCGAACACTAGGACGCAGTCGAGGGACAGTGATGCCGCCAACATTCGATTGGGACAACGCCGAAGAAATCGGCATTCAGCTCTCCGAAAAATATCCGGAGACGGACCCGCTCACCGTCCGCTTCACCGATCTCCACAAATGGGTAATCGGGCTCCCGGGCTTTTCGGGCGATCCCAAGCAATCGAACGAAGGCAAACTCGAAGCCATCCAGATGGCCTGGCACGAAGAATTTCAAGACCGCCAGGGTTAGCGAAAAGCAGTTGTCGAACGCTTATTTTCTACGCACCTCCCGCCTTGGCTTCCGCCAGTGGTCCGCGAACGATCTGCCTCTCGCGCTTGCCCTCTGGGGAGATCCCGAAGTCACGCGATGGATCGGCGGGCCTTTTTCGCCCGAAAAGGTGAAAGCGCGCCTTGAAAGCGAGATCGCGTCGATGGCGGTCCACAACGTTCAGTATTGGCCGATGTTTTTGCTTGCGGACGATGATTTCGCCGGATGCGCCGGCTTGAGGCCATACAAACTCGAAGAACGAATTTACGAGCTCGGGTTTCACATTCGAGCTGCGCATTGGCGCAAAGGGCTGGCGCAGGAAGCAGCGCTCGCGATGATCGCGTTCGCCTTCGGCAGTATTCGGGCCAACGCGCTCTTCGCCGGCCATCATCCGGCGAACGAGGTGTCACGCCGAGTGCTGGAGAGACTAGGCTTCCGCTTCACGCACGAGGAATTGTATCCGCCGACGGGACTCAATCATCCTTCGTACTTGTTGACAAAGTTTGCTGAGGAATCTTAGCCGCGGGCACGGCGCAGCCAATTTGTCCTGTTCGCCTTGCGTCGCATTTACTTTCCGAATCTTGCGCTTTGTGGCTGCATCTGAATAATGGTTATCATTCACCTGAAGCCGCGCATCAAGGAGCCGCCATGGAAGCAGATCTGCGTTATCCGATCGGAAAACGTGAACGCATAGAAAATGTGACGGACAGCCAGCGGCGAGCTTTTATCGACGCGATTGCCGAGACGCCTGCGAAGCTGAGAGCTGCTGTAGCAGGTTTGAACGACAAGCAGCTTGACACCCCGTACCGCCCTGGCGGCTGGACGGTCCGGCAGGTTGTGCATCATTTGCCCGACAGTCATCTGAATTCTTTTGTCCGATTCAAGCTTGCGTTGACCGAAGACGCACCGACGATCAAGCCCTACGATGAAGCCCGCTGGGCCGAATTGCCCGATTCGAAAGCCCCCGTCGAAGTCTCGCTTTCGCTTCTCGAGGATCTTCACAAGCGCTGGATTTTGTTGTTGAACGCTCTGACTCCGGCGGACTGGAAGCGAACTCTTCGCCACCCGGAGCATCCCGGCCTCATGACGTTGGATGACAATTTGCAAATCTACGCGTGGCATGGCCGCCACCACGTTGCGCACATCACGGCACTGCGCGAACGCAACGGCTGGCGCTAGAGAATCGCCATCTCCACTTCAGTCAGCTCACCTCGAACGTGTGAACTCGAGGCCATCTCTGCTAAACTAGCATTCCCGAACTTCCGTGGCGCTATGGTGCAACGGTTAGCACGCGGCCCTTTCAAGGCTGAAATACGGGTTCGATTCCCGTTAGCGCTACCACATGCTGCGATATCGCGCAGCCTCGGTACCGAGCACGACATCTTCTTCTTTGTTTAGTTCTTCAAACTGAAACACTGTATTCCGCCGCCCCATCTGTAACATTTCTACTCCGCCGCAGCCGACTCCGCTATGAGCACTTCGTGTCACAAGCCCTAACTCATTGTCCTGGATAGACGTAGCCTCGCCTCCGGCTGGCCTGAGACATGCACCATCCACCCTGAAATTGGACGTTTGTCCCAGATCCAATGGACCATTTAAGGGGTGCGAACGTGAAAAGCCGGTGTCACAGTCTCCGCGAGACGCGCCACGAAGAACGCGGCTTTACGATCATCGAGATGGTCGTTGTGATCGGCATCATCATGATCATTCTCGCGATGGCCGTTATCGAACTGCAGCCCACGGTGCAGCAATTCCGCGCGAATGCAGGGATGGCCCAAGTCAAGGGTGCGATGCGTCAGGCGCGAGAGATCGCCATCTCGCAACGCCGTACCATCGTCCTTCAGTTCGTCGGCAACAACACGATCCAGCTGTTTCAAGTAGTTGAGCCCGGAAACGTTCGAGCTGTAAACCCCTTCCTCACGTTGCCGATTGAGAACACCGTCAGCTTCATGACATTTGCGGGAGAGCCCGATACGCCCGACGCTTACGGCATCCCCGCTGTTCCTTCCGGCGTTGAATTCGGCGGCGTGGTCGGAGGTCCTCCGATCGGGATGCAGTTCCAGAGCGATGGAACCTTCACGGACGCGAATGGAGTTCCCATCAACGGCACGGTTTTCATGGGGATAGCCAACATTAAGACCTCGTCACGCGCCGTGACGATACTGGGTGCCACCGGACGAGTCCACGCCTTTTACGGAACGGGATTGTCGTGGTTCCAATGAAACGGAGAAAGCGCATGAGCGTTCGTATGCCACAACGTCGGCAAGCTGGCTTCACGTTGATGGAAACAATGATTGCGATCGTGGTGCTGATGATCGGGCTCTTGGCGCTGGCAGCCATGCTCGGCACCGGCCTGGCCTTCATGAATACGTCGCAGGATGACTACATCGCGCAGGAAAAAGCCATGGAAGCCGTGGAGTCGATTTTCACGGCACGCGACATGGGCCAGGCGACCTGGTCGTCGATTTGCAACATCGGCGGCGGCGCTGGATGCATCTTTCTCGCGGGCCCGCGGCAGCTTTGTGACCCCGGCCCCGATGGCATTGTGGGAACCGCCGATGACAATTGCGCGGGCTTGCCGGACGCCATTCTCTTGCCGAACGGCGCCAACAATTTCAATCCCCCAGTTCGTGTGCCGCTCTCAAGCTTCACGCGAACGATCACGATCACTCCGGTGCCCCTCGTGCCGAACCTGAACCAGATCCAGGTGACGGTCACGTATACATCGGGCCGGTTCACGCGCGCGTACACCCTAACCACGAACATCTCGAACTTCTCGTAACGGATTTCGACGGAGGCTGTGAATGAAACGCAATGCTGGATTCAGTTTGATCGAAGTTCTCGCCGCAACCGCGCTGATGCTGATCATCATGGCGGCCACATTGCGCACGCTCACGGATGCGATCCACGCGAATCAAGGCGTGACGCTTCTGGCGGACACGCAAGAAAACCTTCGAGCCTCCCTGAACTACATGACCAAGGACATTATCCAGGCCGGCGAGGGAATTCCACAGGGCGGTATCACGATCCCGAATAGCGGCGGCGGCGCTCCGGTTTCCGCCCTGATCCGCCCGCTGCCTCCAGGTGCGCCCCCTCCAGCCACCTTTCCGACCGCCTGGGTGGCGCTTCCTGCAATCGCGCCCGGTTTTCAGTTGGGGCTCGCTTCGTTGGTTGCCAACCCGGCGATCCAGGGAGCAACGGTTGCCGGCCTCAAGACCGATATGATTACCGTCCTTTACGCTGACACGACGCTGCAAGACGCCGCGGGAAACTGGCTCAACCGTTACCCCATTCGCCAGGCGCCGTTCGCAACTTGTGCGGCAGCGGCTCCGAGTCCAAACGGAACAATCGCAACCGCCGGCAATACGACGACGATTGTCTTTGACCCGACCTGCATCAACATCAACACGGGCAACACTGCGATCAATACCGGCGACCTTATCCTGCTGCAGAACAATGCCAGTGGCTGCGCCGCCAGCGGCGCCTTGGTTGCCAGTGACAGCTGCGACGCCAACAACCCGAGCAACCCGGGCAGCATGGCCCTGCTAGTGGTCACCGGCGTCAACCTGGGCGCGAACACGATTACATTTACCTGCGGAGACGCGTTTGCCCTGAATTGCTCCGGCCAGCCTTCCGGTACCGTCACCCAGATGCAAACTGCGGGCTCGTGGGCTGGCGTCACAGTTACCGCCACTCGCGTTTGGATGGTTACGTACTACATCAGCAATGCCAATCCACTGAAGCCCATGTTGATGCGCCAGGTCAACATGAATGCGGCGCAACCCGTGGGCGAAGTCATCGAGAACATGCAGGTTTTTTATGACGTCCTGAATGCCGGAGCAGTCCCGCCGGCCCTCCTGGCTCCGGCAGAAAACGAGGATCCTCTGGGGACTGTGGGTTGGGGATTCGGTTCGCTCTCCTACATTCGCGATTGCTACATCGTCTTGTATGCGCGATCGGAAAATCCCTACAGCCCGAGCAACACTTATTTTCGGAATAATCTGCAAACGGTCGTCAGCATCCGTGGATTGGATTTCTACAACGAGTTTCAGTGAGTCGGATGCGCTCTATGAATTGCTTCAGAACAAGGAGAACTTTGATGAGAAGCCGTCGTGAAACTGGGATGGCGCTGGCAACCGCGCTTCTGGTGCTGATGCTGGTGTCGACGATGATCGTGGGCCTGGCGTGGCTCGTGATGACCGACCAAAAACTCGGCGGCAACAGCTCCGACCGTCAAAGGGCGTTCTATGGCGCCGAAGGTGGCATGGAAGCTCTGACGGCAGGTATCGAAAACCAGTTCAACGCGAACCCCGGTGTCACATGTAACGATATCAACGGTCCCGCAGGCGTAACCTCTTTGCCTCCCACCAACATTCCGGGTATACAGTATCTGAATCCAGATGGAACATCCGGCTATCAGGCGCTCTTCACCTGCATAGGGGGCGTCCCGAACTCCGCCTTTGCAACAATCACTACAGGTTCCTATGCTGGTTTGTACGCTCAGGCCACTGCCTACACTCTCCAGGTCACCGCGCGCAGCACGTACAACTCCGAAGTAAAGCTTCAGCGCGAGGTCCAGACGGTAGCAATCCCCGTTTTTCAGTTCGGTATGTTCTCTCAGACGGACCTGGACTTTTTCGCCGGCCCGAACTTTAACTTCGGCGGCCGCGTCCACACGAACGGAAATTTGTGGCTGGCAGAGGGCGGTGGCAACGCGTTGACGATGTCTGGCAAAGTGACGGCGGCGGGCGAAATCATCACCACGAACCTCGAGAACGGCTTCCTGACGGCTGGCAACTACGGCGGCGCCATCGATATCACCAGTGGCTCGGCTTTCCCGAACCTGCTGGCCCAGGCTACGCAGCAGAGCGTGCTGGGAAACGCGAATTCGGTGGCAGGCCTGGGAGCAATTGCCGAGCCCGGGTTTGCCAACGTAGCTAGTGGAGTTTATAACGGCAACGTCGGCGTGAAAGAAACCGGAGTCAAGCCCCTGAACCTGGCGATCGCCACCCCGGGCTTTGGGCAGAACGGCCAGAGCATCGACTTAATTCGCCGTGGCTTGGGGACCGACGCCGCAACGAAGCTCGCCCAGCGTTATTACGGCATGCAAGGTATGGGCATTCGAATCCTGTTATCGGACTACGGCGCAAACGGGACCTGCGCAGCCAGCGACATCAGCAGCACGAGCGGAACTGCTTTACCTGATCTTTCGGCCAACCTTGCGGGCCCGGTAGCAACGCCGGTCGACTTGGCAACACTCGCTTATGATCCCGCCGCTGGTGTTGCTCCATACAATGCCGTGCCAGCTTGGCCGCCCAACTTGGGGGCAACCGTCTTCCCGTTGCCGATCTCTGACGCCACCGGCGGAGCAAACACTTACAGCGCAGCCGACGGGTACTGGGTGAAGCGAGGATATCCCACAATCACAGGATGCCTGAAAATCGATTACCAGAATGCCGGCGGTGCCTGGACGGACATTACACCCACGATCCTGGCACTGGGATATACCGGCCGCAATGTCAACCCGCAGAGTGCTGCGACGATGGGCAATCCCGCGAACTACTCGCCCACCGTGTTAGCGCTTCCTGGCGCTCAGGTGTTCGCATCGGGCCCAACAATCAACGCCGGAGTTGCGACGATAGGCTGCGTGGACCCAAGCCCCCTTGCCGTAATCCGCCTTGCGCGAGTGCGTGACAACCCGTCTTTCGCGAACGGCGTAGGCGGGTGTGGCGTTCTTCCAGCCGGGGCTGCAAACCAGCATGGTACGGATTTCTGGCCCAATGTGCTCTACGATACGCGCGAGGGAATGCTTCGCGATACGTCTGCGGGCATGAACCCCATTCCCTGGATACCCGTTGCCGGCGCGATGTATTACGTCGAACTCGATATCCAAAACCTGACCCAATGCCTGACGAACGCTGCTGTCTGCCCGGGTCTGCCTGGTAACATTGCCGGCGCCGGCACGACAGGCTACGCCGTGTATTTCTCCGATCGTCGGAGCGAACGGCCCGACCCGACGCCGCCCGTATCGGTGGGCGGCGCGAACGTGCTCACCGGTGGCAACGGCTACGACGACATCGTAAATCCGGCCAGCGCCAGCAGCTGCTCAAACAACTTGTTGGATCAGGGAGAAGACTCCGAGGGCGATTACGTTAACGGCGTTGACCCCAATCCTCTTGTCGGTCCCCGGGTTTATGGCAACGTCTTGAATCCGATTCCGGCGAATCTGTGGCCGATCGGCGCCATCGCCGGCACTGAGGTAACCGCGAATGTGAACAACCTTGTCACCGGCGCGAACTCCGTTCTCTTGGCCAACAACAATTGCCCAGGGAACAACACCGTGTGGCCGTATGCAGTTGCGAAGGCGGGAGACCTACGGGAGAACCCGCCGATCTTCTTCCGGCGTGCTCTGAAGCTGGTCAACGGCGCCTCCCTTGGCCAGGTCCTCAACCCCATCGGAGTTTGTGGGGCAGTACCTTGCGGCCTGACGATCACGTCGGAAAATCCCGTCTACATTCAGGGCGACTACAACAACAACCCGAACGCTGATGCAACGCTCGCGACCCCCAATGCTGATCCGCACGTCGCGACGTCTGTCGTAGCGGATGCGGTGACGCTGCTGTCGGACAACTGGAACGACGTCAACTCGTTTGCTTTTCCGTACGGCATCGGCGGCGTCGGCGCCGTCATAACCAACGGTGGCCGTAACGCAACGACGACAACGTACCGCGTGGCCGTCGCCGCGGGCAAGAACGTGCCCTTCGTGCAACCTGGTGTCGGCGTTGTCGGGAACGACTTCGGAACCGACGGTGGCGCGCACAACTTCTTGCGATATATTGAGAACTGGGGCCCTGCCACCCTCTATTATCGCGGTTCGATCGTCAATATGTACTTCAGCCATCAAGCGATCAGCACGTTCAAGTGCTGCAACCTTGTATATAGTCCGCCGACCCGCGGCTACAACTTCGACAGCGACTTCCAAACGCCGTCCAAGCTGCCGCCTCTGACGCCGATGTTGCGCGACGTGAACACCATCGGCTTCACGCAGATGAGTTTGCCGACGCAGTAGAGGATTTGCACGCGTAGCGTCCCACGAGCGGCTCCCGTTCCTCCCGGGAGCCGCTTTTATTCTGCGGGCTTGTTTCTGACTCTTTTCTCAGCGTACTTTGCGTCTCTGCGGTGCATCTTTTTTTTCTCCGGAAACTCGTTTGAGATGGAGGCCCGCTCGCTACTGACTGCTCGGTCGCACTCGCGGATTGAACCCCGTATTCACTGCCGGAGTGGTGCACGCAGGCGTTGCGCCTGTCGGACAGATATCATTCAGCGCTATCCCGAAATCGGTTGGTGCCACCAGCCCGTCGAGCGGCTCGGCGTAGATCATGTAGTTGTGCCCTACGGACAGCCTTTGGATATCGAATGTCCCATCGAATCTCGATGGCGGATTCGATGAATCGCAAGTCCATCCGGCCAGCGTCCCCGCGGTCACCGAACCAGTATCCGCGTCGACGGCCACAACGTGGGCCCCAACAACTCCCCTCACGAACGCTCCATTCGACGTCGCGGGATACGTGGCCAGCGCGAACAGGTTCGCTGGCAGAACTCGGCCCCGAATTTCGCCTACATCGATCGCATCGTTCGGATCGGGATAAAGAGCGCGAACACCCGTGCGGTCGTCGTCGGCCAAGGGGCCATCAGGAACTTGCGCCGTCGGCCGGTCGCCGAGAAACTCGCCCGGCGGCGCAGCGTAAGGGAACATCATCGAGCGCCACACGGCCGAATGGTCCAGTCCGAACCAATGGCCGAGTTCGTGCGTGAGAATCGTTTCCAGATCGTACGCGCCGGCGCCCTGTGGAGTCCCGAGCGCGGCCGGCGTTGCGAACATGGCTTGGCCATCGTTGCGCAACAGCGAGTCTGAGTCGAGGATCTGCCCCGCAAAACTCGAGATTGCGCTCGATCCCACCGACACTCCCATCGTATTCGCCGTGATCACTCGCGTGAATGCCAATACACCGCTCGCAAATCCCCCGCTCGACTGGTTGAAGCAAATCGTGTTGATTCCGTCCACGTTGTTTTCCGAATCGTTTGTGCACGAGTTCGCAGCGCTCACGCGCGCGATGGGCGAGATCAATCCGGGGTACGCGGTCGCGTTGAAGGTGGTGCCCGTAACTCCGGACCACGCCGTGAACGAATCCGTGATCGCTTGCTCGATCTCAGTGAGTTGGGCGCTTGTTTGCGAAGCCGCCACCGTCACGATCGTTGCCGGGGCCAATGGCAACGACGTGCTCCACTGGCGGCTCAGCGGAGCCGCGAGCGACAAATTCCATCGGTCCGGCTGCGGGCACCCGCCTCCCGCAGGAACCGTTGTATCGAAGACGTAGCCTTGCGCGATCGGTCCGCTCGTAATCACGAAAATGAGAATCGCCGTCATCGCTACGGCCGAAGTGCGTCTCACGATTTCCTCCTTGCCGACTCCGCCACAGCCGCCTGCACTCGCGCGCGAAACGCCTCCAGCGGCAAATCACGAATTCCAGATGCCTTGAACTGCCGTGTTTGCGGGTCAAAGGTTTCGAACGCGGCAGTATCCTGCGTCACAATTTCCGCGCCGCCGCGAGGATCACTTCCGATGCGGAACGTGCCTTGCTGCCAGCTCACAACGGTGAAATCTCCGCGCGCTGCCGGTTCCAGGAACAGGATCACTTCCTCGCCCGTCCTGAATCGCGGCACGCCCGAGACAGTGGATGTCAACGAACCAACCGTTCCGCCCAGAAGCCGCACCGTGACTCGTTCGGTTGCCAAACCCTTCCACATTTCTGCCACTTCAAAGGTGGTGAATGTCCAGATTTCGCCGGCGTCCCACCCCGTCGAGTTCGAAACGCAGATGGCTCGCACGATCACTCGCGCTAGGTCGGCCATGCGTTCTACCGGCATTTTCTCGAGCGTCGTGCCAGGCACTGCGGCGCAGCAAATCAGCAGACCGGCACAGAAAGCGGGAAATCGTCGTCCGAATCGCATTGTTACTTCACCTCCAGCATTCCCGTCGCAACTCCGTGATCGTTATTGAGAGTCGTAATCCATAAAGTGCGCACGCCCGCCAAGGTCGTGCTTGAAATCGTCAAATCGAGTTCGATCATGTTCGAGAACAGCCCCGTAATCCCCGATGCCACGACGCCGATGTCGCCGCCGCTCGGGCCCGTGAAAGCGTACGTGAAGGTGGGATCGAGTCCGTTTCCGTGCACGCACAAACTCACTACTTCGGATCCCGACGCGGGCCGCGTCACCGTCAGCGGCGAACCCTGCACTCCGCAGTTGTTCCCACCGGTCAAGAAACCGATGAAGTCCACGTCGATTGGCGAAGATGCCGCTGCCGTAGTGGGATCCACCACGACGATGTCTTCGCTGGCCGCGGCGGGCTGCGCTTGCGTGAGCCCGATGGTGTCCACTGAAACGTCGAACGGCACAATGACGAACGGCACTGGGTTCGATAGCGCTCCCGGCGACCCCGGATTCTGCACCTGAATCGAAAAAATGAGTGCCGACTGCACATCCGCGGGATTCAGCACCGTGGCGCAGCTGGCGGCGGTTCCGCAAGTCGTCGCCCGCGCTGCGCCGTTCAGCAAAATCACGGAAGCGGAGCTTCCACTTCCCGCGACAAAGTTCACGCCCTGCACTTCGAACGGAAAGCTCTCGACGGCGCCGGCCATCACGCTCGAGGGCAAAATCACTTCGATAACAGGTCCGCTTGTGATGGCCACCGTCGCACTCGCGCTCTTCGTCGAGTCTGCGGCGCTGGTCGCCACAACCGAGACCGCGTTAGGCGAAGGCGCGGTCGCGGGCGCGGTATACAACCCATTTGCGTCCACCGATCCGCACGCCGCGCCACCGCATCCCTGACCCGTGACGCCGCTTTGCACGCTCCACGTGACACTCGTATTGCCCGTGTTTGTGACGTCCGCGAAGAACTGGGCCGTGCTCGACTGCGCTCCCGAAGGCGCCACGAATGCGTACAGCGGCGAGACGGTTACCGCAATCGGGCCCGTTTGCCCGGCGACCATGATAATCGCGCTGCCGCTCTGGGATGGATCCGCTTTGCTTATCGCCGCCACCGTAACTGGATTTGCGGCGGGAACTGACGCAGGTGCCAGGTAATCCACCGCGCCCAGGGCGGCTCCATTCGGCGACACGCACGGATTCGATCCTGTGACGCAAATCTCGCCGACCGACGAGTTGCCGTTAAAGATCCCACTGACAGTCCACGTGACGGCCGCATCCGGCGTGTTCGTGACATTCGCAGTGACCGTCACGCGTTGCGTGACGACCACGGTCGCGGTTGGCGGCGAGACGCTGACGGTCACGTTGCTCGTGATCGTCGCGGTTGCGGAAGCTGTCGCGCTGCCGCCGGTCGCATGAATCGTCACCAGCACCGGCGAAGGCAGGTCGGCAGGCGCGGTGTAGACGGCTATGTTCGTGCCGCCCGCGCCATTGCTTGCAATCGTTCCCACCGTCGCGTTGCCGCCGGCGATTCCGTTGACGTCCCACGCGGTTGCCGCGCCGTCCGTTGCACAGAACGAAGCCGTAAACGTTTGCGTCTGCCCTAGCGAAACATTCGCGCTCGGCGGCGAAATCGAATCCGTCGTGCAGGTAATCGTGACGCTTGCGCT
>Ga0070761_10001833_pt1 | contig 13255 bp, 12 predicted proteins | sample HubBroMetageREF1_FD_66724 | JGI IMG/M metagenome (GOLD analysis project Ga0070761, IMG submission 66724) | Reference soil microbial communities from the Hubbard Brook experimental Forest, New Hampshire, USA - Hubbard Brook CCASE Soil... | ecosystem: Environmental > Terrestrial > Soil >...
CATTGGTCATCGCCCCGCGTCCGAATGTTGGTCCCAAACTTGAGACCGTGGGGCCGTGTCAAACACGGGCTTGGTTTTCTAAATACACCAAGCCCAACCCTCTCATTGCTTTCACTACCAGATAATTGAACTCATTCGTGTCCGTGCAGCCGCCGATGAACGAAATTCCTTCGCAACGGTTCACCGTGTGCCCGGCCGCGTCCTTCTCCACAAAAGTCGCGTCGCGCGTTTTCTTGGTCCACTGCGCAATCTCGCTCAGCGCGCTGTCCCAGGAAATGTCTTGCCACTCCGTCGCGCCCGGCCGCCGCACCTGCGGTTTCGTCAGCCGCCGCGGATTCAGCATGTCCTGCTCCAGCGAAGAGCCCTTCGGGCACAGCGTCCCGCGATTCGTCGGATGATCCGGGTCGCCTTCCACATGGATCACCTGCGGCGTCACGTTCTTGGCCTTGTCGCCGATCGTATAGATCAGCACGCCGCAACCCACCGCGCAGTAAGGACACGTCGACCGTGTCTCCGCCGCGCGTGCAATTTTCAATTCTTTCAGCTGGGCGTAAGCAGGCTTTAGGTCAAATCCGAAGATGGTCGCGGCAACTCCGCCGACCGCCGCTACCTTGAAGAAATCTCTGCGTGACGTCTGCATTAAAAGGACCTCCGCGTCCGGTTAAGCGTCACCCAACATCTATTCTTATGTCGTCGCTCAGTATCTTGTCAAGAAACATTCAGGCGAAGTCAGCATAATCCCGAGCCGCATTCACGCAAGCGTAACCTTCACCGGCACCACACGATTCAATCCCGCAGATGTTGTAGAATTTCCCTGCACGCACATACCCAGGTTCGGTGCTCGGGCGTTAATGATGGTGTCATATAATCTGCACTAAAGTTTAAGCAGCCGCCGCGTCGACAAATCTGAAGTTGTGGCGCCTCATCACCTCAGGGAAACCGCATGCGTCTGAAAATTGTGCAGGCGGGCGAACCGGTCCTCCGCGAAACGGCCCGGCTCCTCACGCCCAAGGAAATTCTCAGCGAAGAAATTCAGCGCCTCATCCGCGATATGCGCGATGCCATGCATGACGCGCCCGGCGTCGGCCTCGCCGCGCCGCAAATCGGCCAGCCGCTGCAGCTCGCCGTAATCGAAGACCGCGAAGACTTGCTGAAAAGCTACTCTGCGGACGACCTCGCCGAACGCGAACGCCGCGCCGTCCCTTTTCACGTCATCATCAATCCCGTGATCGCCTACGCCAGCGACGAAATAAAAAATTTCTACGAAGGCTGCCTCAGCCTCCCCGGTTTTTCCGCCGTAGTCCCCCGCGCACGCACCGTCCGCGTCGAATACCTCGACGAGCGCGCCCAATCTCACTTCGTCCAAGCCTCCGGCTGGTACGCCCGCATCCTCCAGCACGAAATCGATCACCTCCACGGCGCCCTGTACATTGACCGCATGCAATCCCGCACCTTCACCACCCTCGACAACTGGACCCGCCTCCACAAAGGCAAGCCAATCCCCCAATCCCAGCCCCCCGACCCCGCAGAAGAAGCGTAGCGCCGGCGTCTCGCCGGCTCTTCGCCATCGCCAACTGACTATTCATCTCAAAACGGACACGCCGCCTAGCCGATTTTGGAGTGCGGCGGCTCGCCGCCGCTTTCGTGAAATCGTAACAACGAGCGCACTCGATCTAGGCACGGCTTGCCTCGCCTGACTCCTGCCAAAACCTCCAAGCGCAGCGACCCTAGGGGCGCCGCTTGTGAATCACGCTGCAACGCGATTCCTCCTGAGAACCGGCAGCGCCGGTTCGAAGGTCCGCGCCCCAGCTTGCCACGATGTCAGCGTCGCCGATCCATTGCACTTGACGTTGTAGCGGCCGCCATCAGGCGGGCGGCGCCTTTGACTCCGCACTCGTAGGGGCATGGCATGCCGTGCCCGCTTCAACGCGGCCCGAACTTTCGCTGGTAGGCGTTGTGTCACAATCGTGGGCCTCTGCCTTGCCCAAACCCGCCCCGCCCTTGACACCCTCCGCTCCCCTCTGTTAGCTTGAGGAGTTCTTGATAGAGGAGCGGAAGCCACCAGTACCCGGGCCCGTATCTCCGAGACGCTTCGGAGGGCCGCGCGAAAAGGGCGCATCGTAGTTCATTCCGCCGAAGTCGTCGCCGGAAGCTCACTCCGCGACGGTTGGGGGGCCAGGCTAATACCTGCCCACTGTCATCCGTTGAAAAACGGATGGAGCGCTATTGGGAAAGAAGCCGCCTCCACTTCACTCGCGGCGTTTCTTTTCCTCCCTCCATTCTCTTTTTCACCAGAAGACCCCAGAACGCGGTCGTAATTTGTCCGCACCCATTTTCAGTACCTTGATGTCTCGGTGAAAAATTGAACCTTTTCGAACTGACCCGCACGCTGGTGGACATCGAGTCCGTCACGAACAACGAAGAGGCCGTCGCATCCTTCCTCCTCGGCCTTCTCTCGGACCTCACCGCCCGCACCGGTGGCGCCGTCGAACGCTGCCCCGTCGAAGCCAATCGCTTCAACGTTTTCGCCCACTGGGGCGTCCCGCTCGTCACCCTCTCCACTCACATGGACACGGTCCCACCCTTCTTCGCATCCCGCGAAGATCCCGAATTCATCTGGGGCCGCGGTTCCGCCGACGCCAAAGGCATTATCGCCAGCATGATCGCCGCAGCCGAAAAATTGCTCGCCGAAGGCGTCCGCAATTTCGGCCTGCTCTTCGTGGTCGGCGAGGAACGCAACAGCGCCGGCGCGCTGGCAGCCGCCCGCGACCCGCGCGGCTCGCGTTTTCTAATCAACGGCGAACCCACCGACAACAAGCTAGTCCTCGCCGCCAAAGGCATCCTGCGTTATGAAATCGAATCCACCGGACGCCTGGCCCATTCCGCCTATCCCGAGCTCGGCGAATCCGCCATCGACAAACTTCTCGACGCCCTGCAGGAAATTCGCAAAATTCCGCTTCCCGAAGATCAGCTCATGGGCCGCTGCACGCTCAACATCGGCGTAATCTCCGGCGGCCGCGCCCCCAACGTAATTTCCGACGCAGCTCGCGCCGAAATTTCCTTCCGCACAGTTGATTCCGGAGACTCGCTGCGCCAAGCCGTCACCCGCGCCGTAACCGGCCGCGCCGCAGCCAAAGAGGCGTTCTCCGTTGCGCCGATGCGCTTCACCTCTTTCGATGGCCTCGAATCTACCGTCGTCTCCTACACCACCGACGTTCCCGCATTCGCAAACGCCTGGGGCAAACCGTTCCTGCTCGGACCCGGCAGCATACACGTAGCTCACACCCTGGAAGAACGCGTCGCCAAAAAAGAACTTCTCGGAGCCGCGGAAATCTACAAAAAAATGGTCGCGCAACTTCTAACGCGTACTAACGAGGCTCCACGCCCATGAACCTCGCCATCATCGGACACGGCAAAATGGGCGGTCTGATCGAGCGACTCGCGCCCGAATACGGTTTTGCCGTCACGCAGCGCCTGAACAGCGCCAACAATCGCGACGCAAGTGGAATCACGGGTAACAATTTCGCTGGCGTGGATGTCGCCGTAGATTTTTCTACCGCTGCCGCCGCGCCGCAGAACATCGCACGCCTAGCCGCCCTGCAAATCAATACGGTCGTCGGCACCACGGGCTGGACCCAACAGCTGCCGCAAGTTCAAGCAAGGGTGCGCGACACCGGCATCGGCCTGGTCTGGAGCCCCAACTATTCCGTAGGCGTCAACATTTTCCTGCAACTCGCTTCCGAAGCCTCCCGCCGCATCGCCAGCTACAAAGAATACGGCGCATGGGCCTGGGAAATTCATCACGCCGCCAAGAAAGACGCGCCCAGCGGCACCCTGCTCAAAGTCGTTGACGAAATGAAGCGCGCCGATCCTGCAAGGGAAGTCTCCGTAAGCTCCAATCGGGCCGGCGCCCATCCCGGCACGCACGAAATCGGTTTCGATTCCGCCGCCGATTCGCTCACCATCCGCCACACCGCCCGCAGCCGCGAAGGTTTCGCCCGCGGCGCGCTCCTGGCCGCGCGCTGGGTGACAGGCAAACACGGCTGGTTCGAATTCCGCGATGTGTTGTTCGACCAAGATTAAACGTTGCGTCAGCGCGCGGCCTCAGCGATGCCGCAATCTGGAGGATCTTCGTGAGTCGTGTCTATACAGGCCGTGTAGGGGCCACTGATTTGCGTCACAGCGAGGCTTCACGGTTCGCCGAAAAGCAGTATTGCGTGTCATCCCGAACGGAGTCCCGCGCTTTTTCTTTCCCGCCGCAGTTTGGCGGGCGCGGGACGCAGTGAGGGATCTGTTTCTTTCGGATCAGTCGAGTCTCCCAGTGGGTCGGAGCTTTGGACTTTATCCCAGAACGCGAGAATCTTTGTGGGTCGTGGCTTTAGCCACGACATAAATCCGCACAAAGCCGGAGCGGCTTTAGCCGCTGAAGTTCCGCCGTTGCGGTCGACAAACAAATTTCGGAACGCAGCAAACAGCACCAGCATCAACAAGCACCAAAGGAGCAAAAAATGTTTACAGGATGCGGCACAGCACTGGTAACTCCATTTCAACAAAATCTCTCCCTCGACGAATCCGCGCTCAGACGCCTGATCCGCCGCCAAATCGACGCAGGCATCGACTTCCTCGTCCCCTGCGGCACCACTGGCGAGAATCCCACCCTAACCCGCGCCGAGTACCTGCGCGTAGTCGAAATCACAGTAGAGGAATCGAACGGCCAAGTCCCGGTCCTGGCCGGCGCCGGAGGCTACAACACCGCCGCAGTCATTGACCTTGCCAAAGACCTCGAATCCCTCCGCGCGGACGGAATCCTCTCCGTCACCCCCTACTACAACAAGCCCACGCAAGAAGGCCTCTATCAACATTACAAAGCCATCGCCGCAGCTATTTCCATCCCCATAATCGTGTACAGCGTCCAAGGCCGCACCGGCGTCAACGTCGAGCCAAAAACGCTAATGCGCCTCGCTCAGATCGAAAACATCGCGGGCGTGAAAGAAGCCTCCGGCAACATCGGCCAAATCGTGACGATCATCAGCCAAGCCTCCGAAAATTTCTCCGTGCTCTCCGGTGACGACGCCATCGCCCTCCCCGTAATCGCCCTAGGCGGCCACGGCGTAATTTCCGTAATCGCCAACGAAATTCCAGCGGAGATGACCGCTCTGATCCGCGCCAGCCTCGACGGAAACTTCACCCGCGCCCGCGAGCTGCAAAATAAATACCTCCCGCTAATGGAAGTGAATTTCATCGAATCCAATCCCGGCCCAGTCAAAGCCGCCATGGCCGAAATGGGCCTGCTCGAACCAGTCTGGCGTCTGCCACTCGTCGCTCCCAAAGCAGAAAACCTGCAAAAAATTCGCGCCGTACTCGAATCCACGGGCATCCTGGGGAAGGTGCATGCTGCAGCAACAAATTGAGCAGCTCTTCGATCAACCGCCGGAAAAATATCTCCCTGCCCATGCGGCGCTCTTCCAGTCGTTCAAAGACGCGCTGAACGCAGGCGACGTACGTGCCGCGGAGCCCGATGAAAAATCATCATCAGGCTGGCGCGTAAACGGCTGGGTGAAAAAAGGCATCCTCCTCGGCTTCCGCATCGGCGCGATCACGGACATGTCCATCGATTCGCTGCGCCAGCCGTTCTTCGACAAGTCCACCTACCCGGTCAAGCACATCAGCGCCGCGAATGGCGTACGCATCGTCCCCGGCGGCTCCAGCATTCGCGATGGCGCTTTCATCGGCAAAGGCGTCACCTGCATGCCGCCCATGTTTATCAACGTCGGAGCATACGTCGGCGACCAGACAATGATAGATTCTCACGCGCTGGTAGGCAGTTGCGCGCAACTGGGTAAAGGTTGCCACATCTCAGCCGCAGCCCAGATCGGTGGAGTTCTGGAACCGGTAGGCGCCATGCCCGTCATCATCGAAGACGAAGTCCTGGTAGGAGGGAACTGCGGCATTTTCGAAGGCACCATCGTAAAACGCGGCGCGGTCCTCGGCAGCGGCGTGATTCTGAATCACTCCACTCCGGTTTATGATGTAGTGCGCGGCGAAGTGTACATCGCCGCCGAAAATCAGCCACTGATCATCCCGGAAAAAGCGGTAGTCGTGCCCGGCTCGCGTCCGATCAATCGCGGCCAGGGAAAAGACTGGGGCCTGTCGCTGTATGCTCCGGTAATCGTGAAATATCGCAATGCGAAAACCGATCTACGCACCCAACTCGAAGATTTGCTCCGCTAACAAAGGCCAGGTATGCGGAAAAACAAACGTCGCGAAGTTTTTGACTCTGTAGCGGCCAGCTTTAGCTCGGCGCCTTTGACGTTGATGTTGACTTTGCTTTCGAATTTGTAGCGGACGCCTGCTTTTTAGGCGGGCGTAGTTGACTCTGCTTTGTAAGTCATGGCTTTAGCCACGACATAAACTCAGCAAGGTCAGCGCGGCTTTAGCCGCTGAATTACCGGGTTTGCAGCTGTCACACAGACTCTCTAGCCCCTGAGGAAATTGTTTGAAGCACTCAAAACCGATCGCGCTCGTCGACCCCACGAAATACACGCCTCACTATAAATACCGTCACGGCGCGCTGGAATGTGAAAATATCCCACTCTCGCGCATCGCCGAAAAATGCGGCACCCCGACGTACGTTTACAGCAGCGCCAGCATTCTGGAAGCCTGCCGCCGCTTCACCAGCGCCTTTCGCGGCATCCCGCACTCAATCTGCTACGCGGTCAAAGCAAACTCGAACCTCTCGATCCTCAAATTGCTAGCCCGCGCCGGCAGCAATTTCGACATCGTCTCCGGCGGTGAGCTGCATCGCCTGCGCCACATCGGCGTCTCCGGCCGTCGCATCGTTTTCTCCGGCGTCGGAAAATCCAAAGTAGAAATCCGCGAAGCTCTCCAGGCCGGCATCCTCCTCTTCAATGTCGAATCCGAATCCGAGCTGGACGTCCTAGCCGCCGAAGCCACGCGTCTCAAACGCCGTGCCAGCGCCGCCCTGCGCGTTAATCCCGACGTAATCGCAGGCGCCCACGCCCACATCTCCACCGGCCATCATCGCCACAAATTCGGCATTGATTGGGACGACGCTCGCCGCCTCTATCTCGATCGTTCCCGCGAGAAGTGGATTTCCTGGAAGGGAATCAGCGCCCACATCGGTTCGCAAATCCTCGGCGTTGCGCCCTTTCGCCGCGCCGTCGTTCGCGTCTCGTCTTTCGTACGCGAGCTGGCAAAAGCCGGAGTCAAATTATCGTATCTCGATTTAGGAGGCGGCGTCGGCATCCGTTACACCCGCGAAAGTCCACCCGACGTCGACGTCTACGCCCGCGCCATCCTCCCGCACATCCGCACTCTCGGATGTCGCCTGCTGCTGGAACCGGGCCGCGCCATCGTCGGCCCCGCCGGCGTCCTGCTCACGCGGGTTCAATACATCAAACGCAATCGCGACAAAATTTTCGTAGTCGTGGACGCCGCCATGAACGACTTCATCCGCCCCGCGCTCTACCAGGCCATACACCCGATCACGCCGGTAATCCTTAGCAGTGGCCGCGCGATCGTCGCAAACGCAGACATCGTCGGCCCCGTCTGCGAGACAGGCGACTGCTTCCTTCACGATTGGCCTCTGGAACTGCCGAAAACAGGTGAGCTACTGGCGTTGTGGGGTGCCGGCGCCTACGGTTTCGCGCAATCGTCCAACTACAACTCGCGCCCCCGCGCCGCTGAAGTTCTGGTAAACAAAAAGAAGTTCAAAATAGTCCGCAGCCGCGAATCCCGCTCCGACCTAATCCGCGGCGAATAGCTCTCCACTTCACCAAAAAAGGCGGTTGTCATCCCGAACCCGCGGAAGCGGTTGAGGGATCTGCTTTTGCGGAGGCAGCTAGCTCTACGGAACGCAAGTTCTCGTCAAGCTCCGCGCCCATCATGATGCGCCCAAGCCTCTTCGTTCGCGCGCAATCGTCGCTGCGTCTCTTTCGCCTGCTGCCGCGTCCGCGCGTTCGCCCGCGCCCGCCCGATCTTGATCGAAGCGTTGAATATCGCCCCCACCGGAATAAATCCACCCAATTTGTGCGCCGCCACCGCCGCCAGGCCCATCGAAGCCACGCACCCACACGACCCACAATCCGGATTCCCGCCAAACTGGCATGGCGTAATTTCCGTCGTCAAATCCGCCGACACCGTTCGAGTAGTCTGCGCAAAAACGCAATCCTGCGGCGAATGTGGCGGCGCAGCAAATTGCCGAATCAAAGACTCCGACATATCCAGCTTCGGATATTGTTTCCGCAGTTCTAGCATTTCCGCAATCGCCTGCGCACGCTCAGCCGCCGTCAGCATCTCCGGCAAATCATCTCCCACCTGCGGCGTGAACAAACTGAACCACACCTTCTTGATCTCCGGCCGCGGCGTCCAAAATTCCAGGAACTCTGCCAAGTATCCCGGGCGCTTCATCATTTGCCCCGTCACCGTGCAGTGCAGCGTCACGCTCTGCCCCGCGATATTTTTCAAAATCCGGTCGTAAGTCGCCGGCGCCCGCCGCGCATCGTGTTCCGGCTGCAATCCATCAATCGAAACGGCCACATGCAGCAACGGCATGTCCGCCCATCCCGCGCCCAGCGTGCGAAAAGCGCTGGTCACCACTTGCACGTGAATCCCGCGCGCAAATAATTGCGGCAGCAGCAATTCCAATTCGCGATAACGCACCAGCGGATCGCCGCCCACAATCGAAAGGTGCAGAGGTTTCAGCCGGTCCACAATTTCCAGCACGCCGTCCACCAGCGCTTGTCCCTTGTGATCGATCAGTTGCCGTAAAGTTTGCCCGCCGCCCAAATGCGCATCTTCATACGCATAGCATCCCGGGCACCGCAAAGGGCACTCGCGCGTGATTTCGATCGAAAGGGAAGGCTGCTCGCCCCTGAGGATCTTGCCCCACGCCTGAATAATCTCCGAAGTGTACATCGAGGTTGATCCTTTCCCGCCCTACCTCGAGCGTATGCCTTGTGTGTGCGGTATTTATTGTTCGCGCCGCGCGACCGCGGGCGCCGGAAGATGCCTGCGAGTGGAAAACCAGTGGGACTTCCTCAACCTCGCCCGAAACCAACCCGCACCCACCGTCAATCGGATGCGTCTCCGCAAAAAATCGTTGGCCCATTTCTCAGGGCCCGAGGGCCCGAGGAATTGATTCGCACGTAATTATAGAGCTTTCCGTTGCCCCTCGGTAGGAATCTTGCGTTCGTCTGCTTCCCAGCCGCAAGCTCGGAATTAGCCCGCCGCAGCTACTCGGTGTAAAGCAGCAGCAGCACGCCCAAAGCAATCATGAACATCGGCCAGAGCTTGTTGAAAAACGGCTGCCATTTCCCGCTCGTGTCCGCCAGACCTTTCGCTACCGCCACTCCCGCGCCCGCTCCGGCAAATCGCAAATGTTGATGTTGTACCCGCACCATCGTCTGCATCGCATCTGGCCCGTGCATGCCACCGTGATGATGGAACAGCAGCATCGTCGCGCCTACCAGCGCCAACACCGGAAAAATCCATGCGCTCCACAAGCCGCGCAATCGCCCGCTGGTGCGCAGCGTTGCCACCACGCCTAGCGCCACCAGAATCGCCGCGAAAGTTTTGTGCTGCGCCACTTCCGCGTTGTGCGTCACGGCATAATAAAAGCTCTGATATCCAAACGGCCAGATTTCCGTATCGCTGAAAACCAGCAGAAATACTCCGGCGAGCAGCAAGCACGCCGCCCACGCATAACGAGCCTCCGGCCAGCGGCTCGCCAATCTGTCCTGCGCCAGAAAAAACAAAGCTGCCAGGATCATCAGCAATCCCGCGAGATGATGATTGAATTCGCTCTCGCGCTTGTCCGCCAGCTGTTTCGCTAGCACCTCGGGCGTCGGCGCCGGCGCAGCTATAACGTGCTGCATCCCGGGCATGTCCGGCATGTCGTCCATCCCCTCCATGCCGCTCATCTCCGGTCGTGGAGGGATGTTCGGATGCCGCGTCCATGCCGGCGCCGAAAAGAACACCGCCAGGATCAACAACAGCAACAGCGCACCCGCGCCCCACAACATTCGTTCGCGCCCGCTTTCAAACATTCTCACGCATCCCCCTTTTCTCTAAATCGCAACGCGAAACTATTCTAAACCTTCACCGCCAACCCCATACAGTGATTCGCTGAGCCACGCGGCTGTCGCAGCCGTTTTGCCGGCCTCTGCGCCCGGTCCTTCGCAGGCGCGCTCAGACTACGGCAGACGCTGCCTTTTCTTCCCCACGGCTTCCCGAAACGTGACATTTCAGGGTACACTCTCTGTGCCACGTTGCTGAGTGGCGCCTCAATCGCCGCTGTCATTTTGGCACCCAGTGCGGCGCGCAGAGGGCTTTATACTCTACTCGGCGTTAACTTTAACCCCCGAAGCGAAGTTGGATGCTACGATTCCGGGCTTCGGCTCGGGACCGGGCTATTTTTTCTAAGAGAGGACGAAACCGTGAAAAAGACTCTGTATATTCTGGCACTCGGCTTGGCTGTGACGCTACCCCTGTTTGCTCAGAAAAAAGTGGATGATCGCCTGGAAAAATCGGCCACCGCCATGCAGGCTATTCTGCAAGGCGACAAGGGCCTGCCCACCTCCATCCTCGATCACGCTCACTGCGTGCTGATTTTCCCGAGCGTGAAGAAAGTAGCGATCGGCATCGGCGGAAGTTACGGCCGCGGTGAATTGGTTTGCCGCAAGGGTTCCGATATGAATGGTTCGTGGGGCGCTCCTGCTATGTACGCTCTCGATCAGGGCAGCCTCGGCGTGCAACTCGGTTCCACGGCCACCGATTTCGTACTGGTAGTTATGCGCCATGGCGGGGTCGAGCAGATTCTGAATGGCAAGACCAAACTCGGCGGCAACGCGGCCGCTGCTGCTGGTCCTACGGGCGCGCAGGCCACCGGCTACAATGCCGATGCCATGAAGGTTGACGTGCTTACCTATTCGCGCTCCAAGGGGCTTTTCGCCGGCGTGTCGCTGGAAGGCGCCTCGATGGACGCGGACCACGATGCCAACAAAGCGCTCTACGGCAAGGAAATCACTGCCCAGGAAATCATTTCGGGCTCCGTGCCGGCACCGGACGCGGCTCATTCGCTGATCAGCTTGCTGGACAACGCGTCAGCGTCCCGCAAATAACGCACACCAACCGAAGATTAGGACGCGCACGCCACGGAGCGCAGTACCGTACCAGGTACTCCTCCGTGGTGTCGCCGCGTTTGCCCGCAAGGCCGCCTCAATTCGTCTTATCTTTCGAATAACACAATCGCTCCAGGTTGCACTCCAGGCACTTCGGCTTGCGCGCGTTGCACACTCGCCGCCCGTGCCATATCAACTGGTGCGAAAATAGAATCCACTTCTCCTGCGGAATAATTTGCATCAAATCCTGCTCGATCTTTTTCGGATCCGTGTTCTTCGTCAGGTCCAATCGCTGGGAAAGCCGCTGCACGTGCGTATCCACCACCACTCCCGACGCAATCCCGAACCCCGAACCCAGCACCACGTTGGCCGTCTTGCGCGCCACTCCCGGCAGTGTCAACAATTCCTCCATCGTCTGCGGCACTTTCCCCCCAAATTCCTCCACGATTTTCTTGCTCGCGCCCGTAATGGACTTCGTCTTGTTGCGAAAAAATCCCGTTGGGCGAACTTCCTGCTCCAGCGCGCGCGGATCGGCGTAAGCAAACGCCCGCGCATCCGGGTATTTCGGAAATAAATCCTTGGTAACGATGTTGACCGCCACGTCGGTGCACTGCGCGGAAAGAATCGTGGAAATCAGCAGCTCAAACGGGCTTTTGTGAACCAGCTCGCAGTTCGCTTGCGGATAAGCCTCGTCCAACCCCTGCAGAATCGCGCGAACCCGCTCCGGATTCGGTCCGCGCCCGAGCGCCAGACCACTCGCAGATTTTCGCGCACCACCAGCCCCGGCCGCACTGCCGCGCGGCGCTTTAACCGCGCGACCCCCTGACTTCGATGTCGCGCCAGATTTCTTTTTCCCGTTTTTCTTTTTTGTTTTGGCCATCAGGCCGAAGAATATATCACAGCCACAGCGCCGCTCGCGTCCCGCGGCGACTTCTCGGGTCGCAGGTGATTCTAACCACTAGCCACTGCCTTTTTCCCAATCCGCCTAAACCGCAAAAAACAAATTCTGCGCGAACGCCCACTCGGCGTCAAACCACTGCCGCTCGCAACGAAACCCCGTCCGCTCGCCCATCCGCAGCACTTCCGCGGGGTTATATTTGTGTGAACTCTCCGTCCAGATCGTCTCGCCCTCGCGCAAATAAAATCGCTCGCTCGCCGCCTGAATCGTCACCCGTTGCCACACCTTCGACCGCAGATGCATCTCCACGCGCCGCTCGCATTCGTCATAACGCGCCACATGCTCGAATTGCCGCAAATCAAAATCCGCGCCGAGTTCTCGGTTGATCCGCGCCAGCAAATTTAGATTGAACGCCGCTGTCACCCCTGCCGGATCGTCGTAAGCCAGCAACAATTGCGCGACGGGCTTCTCCAAATCCGTAGCCAGCAACAAAACATCGCCCTCGCTCAAAATCCGCCGCACCTCGCGCAAAAATTGATCGCCCGCCGGACGGTCAAAATTCCCAATCGTGCTGCCCAAAAATAGCACCAGGATGCGCTCGCCCTCGCGCCGCCGCGCCGCCACTTCCTGCAGTCCCTCCAGATACGCGCTTTCGAATCCCACGATGCTCACTTGGTCCATCTGCCCGATTTCCTGCTGGCACCGCGAAAGCGCGCTCCCCGAAATATCAATCGGATAATAATTCACCCGCTGCCGCTTGGAGAGTGCCTGCAACAGCAACCGGGTCTTCTGTCCGCTACCGCTTCCCAACTCCGCCACCACCACCGGCGTAGGCAGCAGCGAAACAATTTCGTGCGCATCTCGCTGCAGCAATCGCATTCCCGCGCGGCTCAGCCCGTACTCCGGCAGCAAACAAATCACATCAAAAAGCGCCGATCCCACCTCGTCATACAAATATTTCGAAGGCAGCTCTTTCTGTCCCGCGTGACTCAGTCCCACCACCACGTCACTGGAAAATTCCGCCGTTAATGCCGCTGCTACCGGCGAAACTCCGGCCCTTGCCATGCGCGGTGCCGATGCCATTGGCTATTCCTCCGTACAGCGGAAGCTGCTGTAAATATAAGGATAATGAGGCTGAAACCAATTCCGGTACGAACGCCGCAGCATGCACGCATCCGTGCGCGCCGAGCCGCCCTTCATCACGTAATGTTTTCCG
>Ga0070761_10001835_pt1 | contig 13245 bp, 12 predicted proteins | sample HubBroMetageREF1_FD_66724 | JGI IMG/M metagenome (GOLD analysis project Ga0070761, IMG submission 66724) | Reference soil microbial communities from the Hubbard Brook experimental Forest, New Hampshire, USA - Hubbard Brook CCASE Soil... | ecosystem: Environmental > Terrestrial > Soil >...
TTCTAGTTGCGACTCAGTAGCAACTAGTAATATTGGACAGCAGCAGCATTTTTCTGTCAAGCGAGGAGCGGAATTCAAAAAGCGAATGCTCGGCGCGCTCTGCGTCTCGGCGGTGAAATCGTGCCTATTCGCCGAGCCAATCCGCGTACGGCTTCATCGACTCAACGTGGTCAAACACAATCTTGATCGCGCCCGTGATCGGAATGGCGAGCACCAGTCCGACCGCGCCCCAGACCGCTCCCCAGAACAGCAGAGCGATGGTGACCGCCAGAGGATTGATTCTCAGCCGGCTCCCCAGCAGCTTCGGATAGAGAACATTCAGACCAAAAAGGTGCAGCCCGATCACGCAGAGCACCACCACCACCAGACTTCCGGCCTCCAGGTCCACGCCGACCAGGATCGGCGGCACCATCGCCAGCACAATTCCCAGGTACGGAACCAGGCTCAGAAAGCCGCTGAGAAAACCGACGAAGTAGAAGAACGGAACGTGCAGCAAGCCGAAAATCGCCACGCTCACACCTGAAATCAGCAGACCGATCAGCAGGTTCCCCACAATGAAACTTTGCAACATTTTCCCGATCAGCCCCAGCGTCACGAACGCCGTGTTCCTGTAGTGCAAAGGAAACAGCATCACCGTGGCCGAGCGCGCGTGGCTCTGCCAGGTCAGCAAAAAAAAGGCCAAAAACGGGACGAACGAGGCCGCCAGCAGGATGTCGGTCAGTGTGCCGGCCCCGTGCGTGAGCGTCTCGGACCAGGTCGTCACTTGACGCACCGGCACCACATTCGTGTCCTCCGGTGAGCCGACCGCCTCGCCCGTCTTCGCGAGTTTCTCGGCGTCCTGCTGGATGGGCTGCAAGATGGCGCGGATTTTCTGCGAATACTTGGGGATGTTGTCCGCGAAAATCAGGGCTTGGTTGTACGACGCAACGGTGACGCCATAGAGCACCGCCAGCAGCACGATCATGCTGATCAGCGCCGCCATGGCTCTCGGAAGGTGCAAATATTCCAGCGCCTGCACCACCGGAGAGAGCATAAAGCTCAGGAGAATGGCAAAGAACAGCACTGCCAGCACCGATTCCCCGTAATACGCGAACATAACGATCAAGCCGATACCCAGCAGCGTCAGCGACCAGTGATGTCGGTCTTGTATTTCCGTGGTCTCCATAGCGTGTCGTTGCTTAACCCCCGCTCCGCGACTGGCTCACAATTCTGCCTTAACGCCGAGGGAATTGCACCACCCCAATCGTGCCAGTGCCGCATCCTCGTGATGTCTGCTGGTGTCGATCTTAGCCTGCGGTTCCAACTTTCCGGGGGACGGGCGAGACGCCCGTCGCTTCACTAGAATTCTGGTGGGAGAATTTTTCTGTCGGGCTTTGCCATCTACAATTGGCAAATGGACGCACCCGGGACGCCCGGCCACAGCCGCATCATGGCCCTCGATGTCGGCTCGAAAAGAATCGGGGTTGCCGTTTCGGACCCGCTGGGGATCACCGCGCAGGGGCTGGATACGATCCAGCGTCAGAACAAGCGTCGCGATCTGGAGGCTCTGGGACGCCTGCTGGCGAAATACGAAGTCCGGGAGATTGTGCTCGGGCTGCCCTTGCGGTTAAGCGGTGCGGAAGGCACTCAATCGGAAAAGATGCGCCGTTTCGCCGACGACCTGCGCGCTCACTTCGAGGTGACCGTCCATCTATGGGACGAGCGTTGGACCTCAACCGAAGCTAACCGGCTTCTGCGCGAAACCGACCTTTCGATCAAGAAGCGGGGCCAGGCGGTCGACCGGATGGCCGCCATTCTAATTCTTCAATCCTGGATGGAAGCCCACTCGGCGCGTTAACAACCCTTGCTTGTAAAGACCGGGCTTGCCCGTCTCCTTTTGACGCGTTGGGAGACGCGGCAACCCGCGTCTCTACTCCGGATCAGGGGTGGGCCGGGCAATCAAGAAGCAAGTTCAGTAATTTCCGGAAAGCGGAGATTGCATTTCGTCAGAGCCTTGGTGAGCGCCTGTTCAATCAGGTTCTCTTCGCAGTTCCGCGAGATGGCGATTTCGCTGACCAGCAGATACCGGGCGCGCTCCAGCATCTTCTTCTCGCGGAAGGAAAGCGACTTAGCCTGTCCGAGGATCAGCAGGCTCTTCAGCACCGCGGCGACATCGGTGAGGGACCCGGTGCGCATGCGATCGGAATTCTCCTTGAACCGGTCTTTCCAATCGGCGGCGTTAATACATTCGCCCGAGGAAAGGTAATCCACGATCTTTTGCACCTCGCCATTACGCACCACCGGACGCATCCCCACGCTGCCGACGTTGGCGAACGGCACCATCACCTTCAAACTGCTGGCTGCGATTTTCAGCAGGTAGAATTTCTCAACCGTCGCGCCCATGGTCCGGCTGCTGATTTGTTCAATAATGCCTACGCCGTGGTTGGGGTAAACGACCTTATCACCGATGTGGAAAACGCGGTCGCCGTTCATGGAGGGGCCCTCGCCCGAGGGTGCTCTGGACACCCCCTAGTCTAGCCGAGCGCCGCTCCTAAGGCAATCGAGAAGCGGTGCCGAACGGCCCGGCTCCAGAATCCTGTGGGGAGGGACGCCATCGGCTGTCCGGGCGCCGTTCGCCGTCCGCTAAGTCATGTCGCTTGAGGAGGTTGGGTCGCGAGATCCGCCGCGAAGCTCTGCACCGCAGTGCCCATTCCCCGTGGTCGAGGGTTATAATGCCCAAGAAGAAGATGACCGAACAGATCAAAAAGAAGCTTAGGGACGAACTGAACACGCTCGAGTATGAACTGGCCCACGACATCCCCAGAGAGCTGAAGAAGGCCGTCGCCATGGGTGACCTCAGCGAGAATGCCGAGTATCACATGGCCAAGCAGCGCCAGGAGTACCTGAAGGCACGCGTCCGGCAACTGGGTAAGCGCCTCGCCGACCTGTCGCTGATCAACATGAACAACATTCCCAAGGACAAGGTCGGTCTGGGCTCCACCGTGACCATCTACGACGGCACCAAGAACGAAGAAATGGAATACCAGCTGGTGACCAGCGAAGAGTCCGACGTGACCGCGGGCAAAATCTCGACCACCTCGCCGATCGGACGCGCCCTGCTCAATAAGAAGGTTGGCGACACCGCCACGGTCGTCACCCCGGGCGGAAGCCGCGAAATGGAGATCCTCAAGCTTTCGACGATGCACGATATCGCCGAAGCCAAGCTGGAAGCGGAGCTGGCGGCGCTGCCGGAACCGGAGCGGGAAACGGAATGAGCGGCAAGGTTAGGAGCAAGGGCCTATGAGTTGGACCAGCGGCGTCGGTCGCGCCTGCGGCGTTCTGCTCGACGCCATCGTGCGCCTGCTCGCACTCTCGCGCATTAATCCCAACTTCCTGACCTTGATGGGACTGGTGGTTAACACCTACGCCGCGTTCTTGTTTGGATATGCCAACGGCGGCAACCAGCGCCGAATGTTTTTCTATGCCGGGCTGGTCATCATCGGATCCGGATTCTTCGACCTGGTCGACGGCCGTGTCGCCCGCGCCTCCAACCAGGTGACCCGCTTCGGAGGGTTTTTTGATTCCATCGTTGACCGTTACAGCGATGCATCGCTGTTCCTGGGATTGCTGGTCTTTTACGGCCGGGGCAACCGGTTCTTCTACGTCGTGCTGACCGCGCTCGCCATGATCAGCGCCATCATGGTCAGCTATGCGCGCGCCCGCGCCGAGTCGCTCATCGGCTTGTGCAAGGTCGGCTTTATGGAACGCCCCGAGCGTCTGGTGCTTCTTATCATCGGCGCGCTGTTCAACGCCATGGCCCCGGTACTCTGGGTGATCGCCGTGCTTTCGACCATCACGGTCATCCACCGCGTCATCTACACATGGCAGCGGACGACGGAAATGGACGCTCCGGTCGCCGGCCGTGCCGCCTGAACTTTGCCAATGCTAGACTAATCCCCGCAACCTTCCGCGGAGTCTTCGAGTGCCAACCAATCCTGTTCTGGTCGTACACGGCGGTGCCTGGGCGATTCCTGACGACATGGTGGAGGCGCATCTCAACGGAGTGCGCAATGCGACTGCTGCTGGATGGCGCGCGCTGGAGCGCGGCGGCTCCGCTCTCGACGCGGTCGAAGACGCCGTGGTCGTGCTCGAAGACGACGAAACCTTTGACGCCGGCCGCGGAAGTTTCCTGAATCGCGACGGCAAGGTGCAGCTCGACGCTTTTATCATGGACGGCGCGACCCTTCGCGGCGGCGGCGTTGGTTGCGTCGAGCGTCTGCGCAACCCGGTTCGCGCCGCCCGGAAGATTCTTAGCGACAGCCCGCACGTCTACTTCGTCGCCGAGGGCGCCGAGCGCTTTGCCGCCGAGCACGGCATCACCCTCTGCCGCAACGAAGACCTCGTCATTCCCAGGGAGGTCGAGCGCTTGCGCGAATACCAGGCGCAGTCCTCAACCGGTGGCAACGATCTGTTCGCGCCCGAAATTTCGCACGACCTGCTTTCTCACGATACCGTCGGAGCCGTAGCGCTCGACCGCGATGGCAATATCGCCGCTTCGACTTCAACCGGAGGCACGCTCAACAAAGCTCCCGGCCGCCTCGGCGACTCTTCGCTCATCGGCTGCGGCTGCTACGCCGACAATCTCAGCGCCGCGGCTTCCACCACCGGATGGGGCGAACCGATCATGAAGCTGGTGCTCGCGAAGTGGGCGGCGGATCGGGTCGAATCCGGCAATTTGCCCGAGTGGGCTGCGAAGGAAGCGATGAACCACTTGAAGCAGCGCGTCAACGGCCACGGCGGAATCATTCTGCTGGATTCCCAGGGCCGCTTCGGAATTGCCCACAACACCCCGCGCATGGCCTGGGCGCTGCACACGATACAAAAACAAGAGGCCGGCATCACCCGCAACAGTTGAGTTACGTAAAACCTTCGAACAATCAAAGAAGGTTCTTGTTCTCCGGTGCGATGAAGGGTTTTGCCTTGGACTGAGAACCGGGAACTGAGAACCGCCCTCAGAATTCCACATGAGCCCGGAGGCTCGGCACCACCACCGGTCCGCGGTCGCGGTTATAGCCGGGATCGTTGATGTGCTGCACTCCCGGGGCTATATAGATTCCGCGCCAAACATGTGCCGTGTAATACGATTCCACGATGTTTTCCCGCCCGTAGTTCAGCCCTCCATCGCCGAGCAGAAAACCGAGCCCGCCATCGGCCAGGTAGACCTGGTGGTCTTTCTTGATGCCGTTCGAAACGAAGGCAATCCCGGCCCGGTCTTGCTTGCGATGCCACAGCGCGCCATTCACGCCCACGCCCTGGTTGAACGTCGAATCGATCTCGGTGTAGGCAAACGATTCGGTCTTCCCGTTGTCCCATCCCCAACGGGCATATGCTGTGACGTAGCGCGCGAGATTCTGCTCCAGGTTCACGCCGAAACCATACTTGCGAGTGATGTGCCAGGGGTGGTTTGTGATTTCCGGCACTGTCTCCGGCTCCGGGGACGAATGATCTAGGAACTGCTGATTCGCCACCCGGTAGATGCCCATGTTGGCATAGTTGGTGTAGGCGAGCAGTCGCACCACGCCCGCTTTTTTCGGGATGACGCCATGGCGCAGTTCGTATTCCCAGTTTTCCGCGTGAACCTGCCACGGCCGCCACACCAGGTCGATTCCGTTCGCGACCTTCGGCATCAGCCCTTCGGCGAAGCGGAGGCCCCAGTTACGGTCTTCATAGTCCGCCACCACGCCCACCGTATAGCCGCGCGTATCGGCAGCGTAGTCCCAGGCACCGTTGTTATCCACCGACCAGTTCATGAATTGAAAATGGGTGTCGGTGCCTACCGAGTTCAGGTCAAAGAAATCTGGCATGCTGAACTTGCCGAAGCGAATCTCCAAGCGGCGCCGCGGTAACTGGTCGAACAGCGACAGAAAACTGCGCTGGTTCTCAACCCTGTCTTGGCTCAGCGCGAACACCTTGTGGATCATGCCGCGCCCCAGATACGGCTCCTTGCTCAACAACGGATTGCGCACGATGTCCAGATCCGTATTTCCCGCTAAACCTAGCCCGGTGCTGAGCGCCGCGCCGCCCGCTTCTTCGATGTCCACCAGAAGCTCGGTGGAATTGTTGAGCCGCACGCCGGTATAGAGCGTCATTACCCGCGAGGTGGCTTTGTCATAGTCTGGACTGAGGCTGTGCGGCCCGCTGTAATCGGCGTGAAAGTCGGGATGAGTCTGGAAGATAAAGTTCGCCTGCCCGGAAAGCCAGAAGCGCGTGCTCTTGAAGTGCGGGCACATCGATTCGGGATCTGGAGCGGCATCGTCGGGCGGGCCGGGCGGGTTCTCTGCACTCGCGGCGGGGTCGCCGCCATTATTTGGCGGAGATGCGTCGGGCTGCTGAGCGCGCGCCGCGATGACGCCCGGCGCGATCAGCAGCATCAGCCATACCGCAGCCAGCAGTATCCTTATCCTCGCGGCGCAGCGGATCGATTTGCAATTTCGGTTCCCCATTTCGCTCGATCGTCCAATTCATCAGTATGCGCGTCATCCGTTACGAGAGCGTTACAGTTCACGGATAGTCGTTCAAGGATGGTCACTCACGATTGCACGATCCTCTCCATGTATACTATAGGGGGGTATACTACAAAGGGAAATAAAAAATGCATACCGTCGAAGAAAAACCCAAGCTCATCCTCCGGATCAAACGAATCAAAGGCCAAATCGCCGCCATCGAGCGCGCCCTGGAAGCGGACCAAGACTGCTCCGACGTGCTGCAGCTCATCACAGCTGCGCGCGGCGCCATGAACGGATTGATGGCCGAATTGCTGGAAGGTCACATCCGCTTCCACGTCATCAACCCCAAGCAGCTGAATTCCGAGCAGGCTCTGGCGACCGACGAACTCATTGAGATTGTGCGTTCGTACCTGAAGTGATCTTCTGTTCGCGAATGGGAGCAGTGCCGACGGGCGCTCCAAGAAACTAAAAAGGACAGCCCGGAGCCCCCCAAGGCCGTCCTGATAAACCCTCCCGGTTAGAAGGGCAACTGGTATAAAGATATCCGCGAGACATTGCGGGAATATTGCGATTTTGTGAAAGTCCGATGAATTCGATTCCGCGCCGCCCCCCGGCCCCACTGCTCGATCTGCGGAACGTCCGCGTAATGCGCGGAGATGTGACTGCCGGAGAAAAAATTGTCCTCGACGATTTCAGCCTTCGCGTCCATGTGCACGAACATGTGGCGGTGCTGGGGCCGAACGGTTGCGGCAAATCCACCCTGATCAAAACCATCACCCGCGAGTGCTATCCGATGGTTCGCGAAGGCTCGAGCATGACCATTCTCGGTCAGAAGAGCTGGAACGTTTTTGAGCTGCGCTCGCTGCTGGGCATCGTGTCCAACGATCTGATGTCTTCATGCACGGGTGACGCCAGCGGCCTCGACGTAGTGCTGTCGGGCTTTTTCAGCAGCACGCGCATCTTCCCGAACCACACCATCGATCCCACACAGAGGGACCTGGCCGAGGCCGCGTTGGCACAGCTTGGCGTCGCCCATCTGGCGGAGCGTGCGGTACAGGAAATGTCATCCGGCGAAGCCAAGCGCATCTTGATCGCCCGGGCGCTGGTCCACAAGCCCCGCGCGCTGCTGTTCGACGAACCCTGCAATTCTTTGGATATTTTGGCGCAGCGCAGCTTGCGAGAAACCATGCGCTCCCTGGCCGACTCGGGAATCGGCATCATTCTGGTTACTCATGAGATTCCAGACATTGTCCCTGAGATCGAGCGAGTAGTGCTCATGGCGAACGGGCGGATCGTGGCGGATGGACGCAAGCAAGAAGTTCTCGAAGCCGAGACGCTGAGTAAGCTGTTCGGCCTGAAAGTTGAGCTGGTTCGCCGCGACGGCTATTACCACATTTGGTCAGGCGACAGAGGAGGCGAGAGGTGAGAGGTCAGATTGCAGAGGTGAAGATCCACCGTGAACGATGGCGACACTGCGAGGTTCTTGCCTCTGCAATGTGACCTCTGACCTCCGGCCGTGCCGCCGCTGTTATATTGATCGAAGCGGTGGAGGAGTCATGGCCCGCAAGACGGAACAATCGCGCAAGCTGCAGAAGCGCGCCGAACAGTTGATACCGGGAGGCGTGAACTCTCCGGTGCGCGCGTTCCGCAGCGTGGGATGCGAGCCGCTCTACATCGTGCGCGGCCAAGGTTCGCACATTTGGGACGCCGACGGAAACGAGTATGTGGATTACATCGGCTCCTGGGGGCCGCTCATCCTCGGGCACGCGGCGCCCGCCGTCATCGAGGCTGTGATCACGGCGGCGCGTAACGGCACCAGTTTCGGGGCGTCCACTCCCGCCGAAGCGGATCTCGCCGAGCTGGTAATTTCCGCCTTTCCGCACATGCAAAAAGTTCGCTTCGTAAGTTCCGGGACCGAGGCGACCATGTCGGCGATTCGTTTGGCCCGCGCGTATACGAAGCGCAAATACATTGTGAAGTTTGAAGGTTGCTATCACGGACACGCCGACGCGCTCCTGGTAAAAGCCGGATCGGGCGTGGCGACGCTGGGTATTCCGGGCTCGGCGGGGGTTCCGGAGGAATTCACGCAGTTCACGCTGGCTTTGCCTTACAACGACAGCGGCGCGCTCGAGCAAGCTTTCGAAAAATTCAAGCATCAGATTGCCTGCGTGATCGTGGAGCCGGTCGTCGGCAATATGGGATGTGTGCCTCCCGCGCGTGGATATCTCGAAGCTCTACGCACCATTACCTCGCGGGATAAGGCGCTGCTGATTTTCGACGAGGTCATGACCGGCTTTCGCCTGGCCTTCGGCGGCGCGCAGGAACTCTATACGATTCAGCCCGATCTCACCACCATGGGCAAGATCATCGGTGGAGGTTTGCCGGTAGGCGCTTACGGCGGACCAAGCGAAATCATGGATCTGATCGCCCCGCTCGGCCCTGTGTATCAGGCTGGAACGCTCTCTGGGAATCCTCTGGCAATGGCGGCCGGTTACGCGATGCTGAGCTACCTCCGCGAGCACAAAGATGTTTACGCGAAGCTCGACAAGCTTGCCGCCGAAGTGGTTGCGGGAGTAGCGGAGGCAGCAAAAGATGCCGGCGTGACCATGTGCCACAACCGCGTCGGCTCGATGTTTACATGGTTTTTCGCCCCAGGCCCAGTCACCGACTGGACGTCCGCCGCCAAATGCGACACCGAAGCCTTCGGACGCTTTTTCCGGGCCATGCTCGAAAGCGGAATCTACCTGCCGCCGTCGCAATTCGAAGCGGCGTTTCTGGGCGCCGCGCACACCAAACAAGATGTGCAACAAACCTTAGCGGCAGCCAAGAATGCGTTCGCAGCGGTGCACGCGTAGAAAAAGCTGTCAGCATTCAGCCGTCAGTTATCCGTTCTAACTGATCGATGACACCTGCTGGCTAAGAGCGAAGCATCTCTTCCACCGTCACAACCTCACGCCCTTCGTCTTTGTACCGCCGGATCAGGCTGTCCGTAGCAATCACGGTCTGCGCGCGGTCCTCGCCCAGGGCGCGATATCCGCCATCATGCAGCAGGATCACGTCGCCGCCGCGCATCTGCCGCTCGACTTTCCTCTCGATCACCGCCGCGGGAGGCGCGCTCCAGTCATAGCCGGTCACGTTCCACATCACCGTTTGTAATCCCCGTTGGCGCGCGATCCTGAGCGTTGCCGGTCGCCTTCCCCCAAACGGTGGACGAAACAAAGTTGAATGCTCGCCGATCGCGTCCTGTAGAGCCTGATGGCAGTCGACAAGCTGAATGCGCGTCTGCGCTTCCGATTCGAAGATGAGCTGCGGATGGGTGAAGGTGTGATTGCCGATGACGTGCCCCGCCTGCGCCACCGCGCGCGCAATATCGGGCCGCTGTTGCACGAAGCGGCCGACCATAAAGAATGTCGCTCGTACATTGTGCTTCGCCAGCACATCGAGCAACTTGAGCGTGTGGGGATCATTCGGGCCGTCGTCGTAGGTCAGGGCGATTCGCTTGCTCCCTCGGATCCCACCGGCGAACGTCCGGCCGTACCACTGCGCCGTCGGCGCCATGGACTGATATCCCGCCACCGAAGCGGCAACGGCGGTCGTCACGCCGATCAGGACGGGAAGCATGAGCAATTGTAAATCGAGGCCAAGGGGGTCAGAGTTTCGAGGTCGGATTGCAGAGGCAACATCATGCCAGAGGTTCGAGGTGAGATTGCAGAGGGGAACAAGTTCGAGCGCAAACGGCACTACGAGCCCTGGAGCCCTCCCCTCTGCAATCTGACCTCTGAGCTCTGCAATCGCCTTATGGCTTCACCTCTGCAATCCACAATTGCGTCTGGAGGCGAAGCAATATATTCTGCTGAGCAGTTCCCAGACAACTCATGGCCAAGCTTTTCGAGCTTCCCCGTTACATTGCGGTCGAAGGTCCCATACGCGTTGGGAAAAGCACGCTGGCGAGGGTTCTCGGAGAACGCCTGGCTGCTCAGCGGGTCACCGAACCGGAAGATAATCCATTTTTGAAGGCGTTCTACGAAGGCGAGCCCGGCGCGGCATTTCAGGCGCAGTTTGCATTTCTGGTCCGCCGCTTCGAGCAGCTGCGCTCGCTCGATCTTGGACCGCAGTCAAATAAGACCGTGGTCTCCGATTACATCTTTGAAAAAGACAAGCTCTTCGCCTGCCTCAACCTCAACGATCAGGAACTCGATACTTACAATCGCTACTTCAATTATTTCCGGGAACAACTCCCCACGCCTGACCTGGTCATCTATCTGCAGGCCACGCCGGAAGTGTTGAAGAAGCGGCTGAAGAAAAAGAACGCGCCCGCCGAGAAGGCGATCAGCGAAGATTACCTGATGGAAGTGGTAAAGGCTTACGAGCACTTTTTCTTTCACTACACACAGTCCGATCTGCTGATCGTCAATACTTCCGAGATCGACTTCGTCGACCGCAACGAGGACCTGCAGGAGTTGCTGAAGAAAGTCTCCGCCCCGATCAAGGGCACGCAATACTTCCTGCCGCTGGGGAGCACGGAAGCGGCCAACGCCTAAGAAGGGTCAGTCGTCGTTGGGCGTTGGCTCTTAACAATTCACGCGATACGGTTGCCGCCTGGGATGGGAGCGACACCGTGCGACCTGCCGTTCCTGCCTTTAACGATCAAGGCAATAACCGCGCTCATCACATCGGCAATGGAACAAAGACTCCCGCTCTCCAGCCATCGTGTTTTAGTTGGGCAGCGGCTTTTCGGTGGGCTCGACCGGCGGCACTTTGGGTTCGTTTCGCTTTTCCGCCGAATCCACCGAAAACAGCATGTAATGATCGAAGGTTTGGGTGCGGAAGTAACGGCGCTTGCGAAAGTCGAGGTAGATTTCGGCAGTCTTCGGCAGCCACAATTCCACATTCTTTTGATGGAACGGGACCGGGCTGTACTCTACGACTTGCCGCTCGCTGCGCAACTGGATACTCGAAAGCGGACTCAACAGTTCCGCCTCGATGCGTACGATCTGAAACTTGTCGGCCGTGATCCAGGCGCGGCCTTTGAGCTGCATCGAAAAGACTACGCCGCCGACCTTATAATCCTGGAAGCGGGCCGGCCGGTCTGGGCGCTGCTTGAAATGAACCAGCCACGCCGCCTGTTCATGCCAGCGCCCCAGCCCTTCGCACGTCATTTCGAAGTTATCCCTCATGTCGGGGTGAAAGATCAGAGCCAGCGTAGCGAACCCGCTGGCGGCGATCCCGTCGACATAGTCGGCGCGCTGCATGCGCTCTGAGCGGTACTCATCCACCCCGAGAAACCCCGGGGTTTCTTCCGAGATCGAAGCCACATAGTTGTAGTCTCGGGTTTCCCTGGTGGCAGGATTCCCCATTTCATCGACCCGCTCGTGCACCAGGTGCTCGATGGCCGCAATCCGCGAGACGTCGTCGACGAATTCTTTGACGCGCTCGCCCGATATCTCCATTACTTGCGCAGCCGGACAGCTAACTCCAGAGGCAACCGTCGGTTTGACCTCATCGATCCCCGGGGGTTGCCACGGTTTGACGGATACGGAAGGCTCGGGAGATGCGAGTAGAGGGTCGACACCGGACGGTGTGGCGTTCCGCGGCGTTTCAGCAACATCAATATGGGCGGGTTCGCGTTCGCGTCGAGCGATTGCGGCGATCAGGTCGCGCACCTGGGGAACGGCGGGATTATTCGGGGAATCCAACATGAAAGCCCCGAGCACTTGGACGCCGTCTTGTGTTTTGCCGAGGTTGACCAGGGCCAGCCCCAAGGCCAGATTCGCCGTGCTGGCCGATTGTTTGCCCTTCTCGATGGCCAACTCTGCCTGTTGTCGCGCCGGTTCATACATCTTTTGTTTCAGATAGGCGTCGGCAAGCAGGTTGTGAGCCACCCAATCGTTGGGATCGGCTCGAACCGCGCTTTCAAGCGTCGATACCGCCGCGAGATAGTCTTGTTGAAAAAGCTCTGTGCGGCCGAGTAACGTCAACGCCTGCACGTTGTGCGAATCGAGATTGCAAGCGGTCCCCAGATAGTTCCGCGCCCGACCGAAGTCCTTTTGTTGGTAGAACAGGTAGCCCAACAGATAGTTCAGATCGGGATTCGACGGCGCGAGTTTGTACGCAGCATCCAATTTCTTTCTCGCATCCTTGAGTTTCCCGGACTTCAGAGCGGACACGCCACCCTTGACTTCTTTGAGCGCCTTGGCGGGCATCGCCGCCTCGGCAATGTTGAGGTCCGCCGCCGTAGGATCCGGATGCAGGATAACGTCGATCGGAATCGTGGTTCGCGCCGCGGCGGCAGCGGCCTGGAGTTCTTTATGCTCACTTAAATATCCAACAGCGCTTATCTCGAAGTCGTATTTACCGAAAGGAAGGTCGAGCGCGGCCTCCGATTTCGGGTTTGTGGTCAGCCAGCTGACGGTGTCGGCAATCTGGTTCGTGACCTTCACGATCGACTGTCGGTCGAGGCGCGTCTTGCCGTCCTCCGCGTAAACGGAAAGCAACACGATGGTTCCCGCACTGTTGTCGGGACCCCGCATCGTAGTCGTGGTCCTGGTAACGTCGTTGAACGGATCGAACGGTTCGAACGGTCCGCTAGGAACCGGCGGCGGCTGTTGTGCCGCTACAAGCCCAGCAACAAGATGAAGGAGGAACACGGCTCCGATGAAATGAGCCAAAGCTATCCGGAGTGGACGTCTGACCGTCATGGATACAGCCGGGATGAGCATCTCACGCTGACCATTGACGGTCAATACCTGAGGATGTCGCC
>Ga0070761_10001836_pt1 | contig 13241 bp, 11 predicted proteins | sample HubBroMetageREF1_FD_66724 | JGI IMG/M metagenome (GOLD analysis project Ga0070761, IMG submission 66724) | Reference soil microbial communities from the Hubbard Brook experimental Forest, New Hampshire, USA - Hubbard Brook CCASE Soil... | ecosystem: Environmental > Terrestrial > Soil >...
GCACGAGAAGCTGAAGCGCATGAATCGTAAGCGCCTGGCGTCCTTATCCGCTCTGGGGGCTGGCGCATTGGGAGTAGCGGCCTGCCCGGCGAATGCCAACGACATCGTTTTTTCCGGCGTGATTAACGTGCAGGTACCCTTTCCGCTCAGCACATACACGATACCCGGGCCGAACGGCGCCGGCGGAGTCCTAAAAAACAACTCGGGCTGCCAGTTTACGTGCTTGAGTTTCGGCCACGAGATTTACATAGTCTCAAAGCCCGGGAGGTACGGTACGCAGTTCCGAGTGTTAGCCACCGGTCCGCGAAACTCCTCGGCGCTAGGAGAGCCGCTGGGCGCCGTATGGGGCACCGTCGCCGGAAAATCGACAAAAGCGGCGGGCATAGTCGGTACCTTCGATGGCGGCGCACCCTTAACCAGATTCAGTTCCACCGACAGGTACATGCTCTTCAGATTCCGCGGCGGCGCTCTGAAACACGACTTCTACGGATGGGCGCGGATAGAGATCATAAACGGCTCGTATGAAGACCTCGTTGACTGGGCTTATGATCCGTCCGGCGTGCACCTTCCCGCCGGCTATCACGGCGCCGGGAAGAACGACCAGGAAGACATCGGCACGCTTGAGTCATCCACCTTCGATGCCACTGGATTGCCCGCCGTAGCGCTCGGAGCACCCGGCGTGCGCCGCTGGCGCGCCGCGCGTACTGACGCGAACAAACAAACGGAGATGGCGCCATGAAGACGAAGCTGAAACGCTCCAACACGAAACGTCTCGCATCCCTCTCCGCTCTGGGCGCTGGCGCATTGGGAATCGCTGCCGGTCCCGCCCATGCCGGCGATGTCGTCTTCTCTGGTGTCATTAATACCAAAATCGGCCCCCCTCCAAGCTCCGTCACATACACCATCCCGGGGCCCGGACCTGGCGGCGCCGGCGGCGTGTTAAAAACCCAAATTTACGTCTGCTCCGATACCTGCTTTGCCCTAGGCCTCGCGGTCGACATATTCTCGAAGCCCGGTAAGTACGGCACCCAGTTCCGGTTCTTGGCCGAGGGTGGGGAAAACTCCTATGCCCAAGGCGAACCCCAGGGCGCCGTGTGGGGAACGGCAGCCGGAAAATCAACCAAGTCGGCCGTCATAATTTATACATACGACCGTCTGGTAGCCACCAGATTCACGGCGACCGACAGATACCTGCTTTTCAGGTTCCAGGGCGGAGCGCTGAAACACGATATCTACGGATGGGCCCGCATACAGATTCCTGAACCGGATTTCGCGCAAGTTGTGCTAGTCGACTGGGCTTACGATCCCTCCGGCGTACACCTTCCCGCCGGCTATCACGGCGCCGGGAAGAACGACCAGGAAGACATCGGCACGCTTGAGCCATCCACTTTCGATGCCACCGGACTCCCTGCCTTGGCCCTGGGAGCACCCGGCCTTCGCCGTTGGCGCGCGGCCCGCAAGGCTGAAGCCGCCAACGCCGCGGCTTCGGCCCCCCAGAATTGACGACCAGAGAAGGCCGATAACCCGCCGATGCCGCAGCGCCTCTTATTAGTTGGGTGGGACGCCGCGGATTGGCAGATGATTGATCCGCTGGTGGCCCGCGGCGAAATGCCGCACTTGGCAAACTTGATCGCAAACGGAGTGCGCGGAAATCTGGCCACAATTTACCCGCCGCTTAGCCCTATGCTTTGGACCACCATCGCAACCGGCAAGCGCCCTCCGGAGCATGGCATTCTGGGTTTCACCGAACCCGCCGAGGATGGCCTCTCCGTCCGCCCCATCAGCAATCTCGGCCGCAAGACCAAAGCTCTGTGGAATATCCTCAACCAGAACGGCAAGCGCAGCATCGTGGTGGGATGGTGGCCTTCCCATCCCGCCGAACCTATTCGCGGCGCCATGGTCTCCGAGCACTTCAAACTTTTTCCGGAGCAGGATCCCTCCTCTCCGCTGCAACCGGGCACGATCTGGCCGCCGGCTTGGGCCGACCGCATGGCCGATCTGCGCGTTGGGCCCATGGAAATCACCGGCGAGATCCTCCAGCTTTTCGTGCCGGAATTCGAGCGCGTCGATCAGGGCAAAGACAAAAGCCTGCACGACCTGGCGGAGATCGTCGCGGAAAGCATGAGCATTCACGCCGCCGCTACCGAGTTGCTCGAAAATGAAGCCTGGGACTTCGCCGCGGTCTACCACTGCGGCATCGATCACTTCTCGCATCGCTTCATGCGATATCATGCGGGCAAGACCGTGCGCGGCATCGATACCGACCCGCGCATCTATCAAGGCATCGTCGCCAGCGCCTACCGCTATCACGATCTGATGCTCGGCCGCATGTTGGCGCTGGCCGGACCGGATTGCGCAGTAATGCTGGTGAGCGATCACGGTTTTCATTCCGGCCGGCTGCTGCCGGATTATATTCCCGCCGAGGCCGCCGGCCCCGCTGTGGAGCATCGGCACTTCGGTGTCTTCGCTCTGCGTGCGCCAGGCGTGCCGTGCGGCGAGCGCGTGTATGGTGCGAACGTTCTGGATATCGCGCCTACGGTTTTGCACATCTTCGGTTTGCCCGCGGGAGCGGACATGCAGGGCAAGATCTTGCTCAACGCATTTCCGGACCAGCGTCCGCTGCCGCCGGTGCCGAGCTGGGACGAGATCCCAGGCGAGGACGGCTGCCATCCGCCGGACAGGCATTACGATGGCGCGGCTTCCGCCGAATCGTTGAAGCAACTGGTGGCTCTGGGCTACGTGGCGCCCCCCGACGGCGACGCGCGCAAAGCTGTGGACGATTGTCTGAGCGAGAACCGTTACAATCTCGCGCGGGCTTATTTGGACGCCGGGCGAAACGATCTGGCCATGGACGTTTTGCGCGATCTGATCGCCGGCGACAGGGAACAGGGCCGCTACCACCAGCATCTATTTCATTGCGCGCTGCAAATGGGAGATACGGATGAAGCCCGCCGGGCGCTAGAAGCTTTCGATCGTGCCTGCGCGGAGTTCGCGCCGCGCGCCGCCGCGGAATTGCAACGCCGGCGCGCTGAGCGGCCGGATAAAGAACTGAACACCCGCCAGCCAGCCGATCGCCGCGAACAATATAACCGGCGCGAGCTTGTCGAAAAGGCGGATGGCTACGCGGCGGCGAGGCTGCTCATGAGATGCCGTCTGGCGCTGATCAAGGCGCGCACCTCCGGACAGAAGGAAACGGCCCGCGCGCTGCTTGACGAACTAGCCGCCAAGCCCAGCGCGGCGAAGGCTCTCGCGCTGTTTCTCGGCGAAAGCTATATGTCGCTGCGGGATCGCGAACGCGCGCTCGAATTCGTGCGGCGCGCGCGGCGCGCAGATCCCGAAGACTGGCGCGCCATGGCGCTCGAAGCCCGTATCCATCTGGCCACCGCGCGATATGCGGAAGCGGCCAACTGCGCTATCGAATCGCTCGCGCTCATCTATTTTCAGCCGCCCCTGCACTATACCCTGGCGGTTGCCCTGCGGCACTTGGGCGATGAGACTCGTGCGCTCGAAAGTCTGCGCACCGCGCTCCAGCAGGCGCCTGCCTTTGCCGCCGCGCACGATGAAATGGCGCGAATCCTGCGCCACCGGCGGGATTTCGGCCAAGCCGCGCTGCACATGGCGGAAGCGTCGAAGTTGCGGAAGCGGGCGCAGGAACGGCGCTCCCACAAGCCGATTGATCCATCGGCTCAGCCGCCGCGGCCGCCCTCTGTGCCGGCCTTCGAGCGCTCCACCGCGCCGCCAACAGACCGCGCGCGCGTGATTACGATCGTAGCCGGGCTGCCCCGCAGCGGCACGTCCATGATGATGCAGTTGCTGGCCGCCGCCGGCATCGAGCCTTACACCGATCGCCGGCGCGTCGCCGACACGGACAATCCACGCGGTTACCTCGAGCATGAAAATGCGGCCCGGCTGCACCAGGACGCCTCGTGGGTTCCCGCGGCGCGCGGCAAGGCCGTCAAAATCGTCGCGCATCTGATGCCTTACTTGCCCGCCGGCGAAGATTACCGGATCGTGTTCATGCACCGCGACCTGAACGAGGTGGTTGCCTCACAGCGCGCCATGCTGGCACGGCTGGCACGCACGGGCGCCCGGCTCAACGACAGCGTTCTGGCGCGCACTTACACCAGGCAATTAGTCCAGGTGCAGACGTGGCTGCAACGCCGGCCGGAAATTCAAGTGTTGCCGGTCAGTTATGCCGACGCGCTAGGCGATCCCGCCGGAACCGCCGCGCGATTGGCTCGTTTTCTGGGGCAGCCCTTCGATGAATCGGCGGCCGCCATGGCAGTAGATCCCTCCCTGCGGCGGCAGAACTCGCAGGCAGGAATGTCCCGCTGAACCCGTCGGTCTCCTTTCGTTCGAGTGGCCCGATATTATATCGCTAGCTATAATGAGTTTCTCAATCTAGGAAGTTGGCATCGCTCGATGCCTGAGCGCGTTAATCAAGTTAGCGCTTGCGTGGGCGGTCCCTCCGGACTCGCCGCTGCCGAGATCCCTGGCTCTTCGCGCGAAACCCTTTGGAGGGCGGGCTTTAGCCGGCGTGGGGCTTTAGCCCCGCTTGCATCTATCACCCTCACTTCTTTTCAAACACCACCATATACTGGCTATCTTTTATGTGCTCGTGTTCGGATACTTTCCTGAATCCGTTGCGCTCGATCTCCCGCACTAGGTCGGGCTCGTCCAGCCGGATGTGCTTCACCGCGTCGCCGCCCGGCATGGCGTTCGGGCGCTTGTAGTATTCCACCACCACCAGCCGGCCGCCATCGCGCAACGCCTGCACAAAAGCCGCCAACATTTTCTCCGGATAGTCGTAATGATGGTAGGAATCGAGCGCCAGAATTACGTCCACGCTCCCATCGGCGAGATGCGGATCGGTCTCCGTGCCCTTGATGAATGCCACGTTGCCCAGCTTCTGCTCTCCCGCGCGTTGTTTGGCCGCCTTCAGAAAATCGTCGAAAATATCTTCCGCGATTACGTGTCCCGACGGTCCCACCGCGCGGCTCAGATACGGCAACATGTAGCCCACACCTGTGCCGATATCCGCCACCGCCATGCCGGGTTTGAGCCCCATCGCATCCACCAGTTCCTGCGGCCTCTCGGTGGCATCGCGTTCCGCACTGCCCAGGTTCGCCGCGATCGCCTTGCGGCCCTCGGCGGTCTGATAGCGCTGGTTGGCGTCGGTGGCCACCTGCGACCACAGCGTGGTGCAGCAGGCGGCCAATAGAAGGGTGCGTGACATTCTCATAAATGCGCTCATAAGGCAGTCTCCATGGGCAGAGCCAGCGGCGGCTCCAGCAGAAAGTCGAGCTGCGCCATCTCTGTTACCGCTTCGCGAATCGCGTGCTCATAAGTGGGTTCCACGGTGATCACGAACGGCAGGTCGCGTTTGCTTTCCGTAGGCAATTGCAGAACGGCTTCCAGGCTGATGTGCTTCGCCGCCAGTATACTGGAAAGTCCCGCCAGGATGCCCGGCCGATCCTTCACCCGGAAGCGCAAGTAATAAGCGCGTGTCTGCAGCACCACCGAAACGGGCTGATACTCGCCCAGCCGGTCGTGCGCGAACGGCGAAACGCGCTCCGGGCTGCCGCTGCGGATCTCTCGCGCGACGCGCATCAGGTCGCTCACCACCGCCACGCCTGTGGGCAGGGGTCCCGCTCCGCGTCCGTAATAAAAGGTGTCCTCGCCGTAGGCCCCCTTCACCCATATCGCGTTGTACGCGCCCTGCACGCCCGCCAGAATCGTGGATTGCGGGATCAACGCCGGCCGCACCGAAAGGATCAGCCCCTCCGGCGTCTGCCGCGCCGCGCAGATCAACCGGATGGTATGGCCAAGCTGATGCGCGTAACGGAAATCCAGCGGCGAGACGCGGCGGATGCCCTCCATGAAAATATCGGACGGCGTGATTTTCTCGCCGAACGCCAGGGCCGCCAGGATCGCCAGCTTCGAGCGCGCGTCGATGCCGTCCAGGTCCGCGCTGGGGTCGGCCTCGGCATAGCCCAGTTCCTGCGCTTCCGCGAGAACCGTCTCCAAAGGATCGCCGCGCTTTTCAATCTCGGTAAGGATATAGTTGCAGGTGCCGTTCAGGATGCCGTAGAGGGCTGTGATACGGTCGCCCGAAATACCTTCGCGCAACACTGCGTGGATGGGAATGCCGCCCGCCACGCTGGCCTCCATGGCGACATTGATGCCGGCATGAATCGCCCGCTCCCAGATCTCCGGTCCGCACGCGGCCATCAACTCCTTGTTGGCCGTCACCACCGATTTGCGATTGGCGATCGCCGCATTCACGATCTCGGCGGCCACCGCGGTGCCGCCCACCAGCTCCGCCACGATATCCACAGCGGGATGCGCGACTACCTCACGCCAGTCTGCCGTCCGGAATACTGGCCCCAGCGACTCCGGAATCGGCTTGGCCGCTACCGAACGGCAGCAAACTGCCGCTACTTTGAGCCGGAAGCCCAGCTTCAGGGCGATCTGATCCGCATTCTCGGCCAGGATGGCGAGCGTGCCCGAGCCGACGTTGCCCAAGCCTACAATGCCCACGTTCACTTCCCGCATAAGGGCATTATGGCATGGTAGGACAGGCCTCCCGGCCCGTTCAATCTTACTCGGATTTGAGAGAAGCCATATCAATGGAGAAGCGATACTTCACATCGGCCTTGAGCAGTCTCTCATAGGCCTCGTTGACCTTCTGGATAGGGATGACTTCGACATCCGCGGTGATGTTATGTGCGCCGCAAAAGTCCAGCATCTCCTGAGTCTCGGGAATGCCGCCGATGGGCGAACCGGAGAGGCTGCGGCGTCCCATAATAAGGCCGAAGCCAGAGACGGCAAAGGGCTTTTCCGGTGCGCCGACGAGGGTGAGGTTGCCGTCGCGGCGGAGCAGTTGAATGTAAGCGTTGATGTCGTGCTCGGCTGAGACGGCGTCGAGGATGAAATCGAAGCTGCCGGCGTGCTTTTGCATCTCGTCGGCGCTCCGCGAGAGGACGACTTCGTCGGCGCCGAGGCGGCGCGCGTCATCCTTCTTATTGGGCGAGGTGGTGAAAACGACGACGTGCGCGCCGAGCGCGTGAGCAAACTTCACGCCCATGTGGCCCAGTCCGCCGAGACCCACCACGCCGACTTTCTTGCCTTGGGCGACGCCCCAGTGGCGCATGGGTGAGTATGTCGTGATGCCGGCGCAGAGAAGCGGCGCGGCTCCGGCGAGGTCGAGGCTGGAAGGGACGCGCAGAACGAAGCGTTCATCGACGACGATGCCATCGGAGTAGCCACCGTATGTGACGCCTCCGAGGTGCTTATCGGGGAAGTTGTAGGTGAGCGTCAGGTTCGGGCAGAACTGCTCGAGGCCAGCCTGGCACTCCGGGCAGGTGCGGTCGGAATCGACCATGCAGCCGGCCGCGGCGAGATCCCCGGGCTTGAACCCGGTGACTGCCGAGCCGACCCTGGCGACACGGCCGACGATCTCATGGCCGGGGACGCAGGGGTACACTGTCGGCATGACGCCGCTCCATTCGTTGCGGACTTGATGGAGATCGGAGTGGCAAATACCGCAGAATAGGATCTCGATCTGCACGTCGTGTTCGGTTGGATCGCGACGCGTGACTGTAGTGGATGCAAGTGGCGATGTCGCACTAGTAGCGGCGTAAGCCTTCGCTTTGTACATGGGTTTATGCTCGTCTTGGTTCCTTTTTGGCCATCACTCAGGCCCTGTATTGTTCGTCTGTGACCTGTTCCATCCAGTCGACAACCTTGCCCTCGAGCTTTTCCTGAATGGCGATATGCGTCATGGCGGTGGTAGGCGTCCCTCCGTGCCAATGCTTCTCGCCCGGAGGGAACCAGACCACATCGCCTGGCCGGATCTCCTCGATCGGCCCGCCCCAGCGCTGCGCCCAACCGCAACCGGCCGTCACGATGAGGGTTTGGCCCAGCGGATGGATGTGCCATGCGGTGCGGGCGCCTGGCTCGAAAGTGACACTGGCCCCTTGCACCAGCGCCGGGTCGGGCGCCTGAAAAAGCGGATCGATGCGTACCGTGCCGGTGAACCACTCCGAAGGTCCCTTGCCGGAAGGTTGCGAGCCAATTCTCTTGATGTCCATTCGGGACTCCTTTAACGCCGCCGTTCAGCGGCCGGTCATCTGCTCCAGCTTTTCGGGGTACCGGGCGCCTTGCACCGCGATCTTCGACGAAGCATCCTCGATCTCGCGCAGATCGGCGGGCGTGAGCTCGACGGAGAGCGCCCCGATGTTTTCGTCCAGGCGATGCAGCTTCGTGGTGCCCGGGATCGGCGCAATCCAGGGTTTCTGGGCCAGCAGCCAGGCCAGTGCGATCTGAGCGGGCGTGGCCTTCTTGCGTTCCGCGATGCTGGCGAGCAAATCAATGAGGGCCTGATTCGCCTTGAGAGCCTCCGGCGTAAAGCGCGGCAGGGTGCTGCGGAAGTCGGTGCTATCGAACTTCGCATCTTCGCCGATCTTGCCCGTGAGGAAGCCCTTGCCCAGCGGGCTGTAAGGGACCAGGCCGATGCCGAGTTCCTCCAGGGTCGGGATCACTTCGGCTTCGGGGCGTCTCCACCACAGGGAGTATTCGTTCTGCAGAGCGGCCAGCGGCTGCACGGCGTGCGCGCGCCGGATGGTTTGCACTCCCGCTTCCGAAAGGCCGAAGTGCTTGACCTTGCCTTCCTGAATCAGGTCCTTCACCGCCCCGGCGACGTCTTCGATAGGCACGCTGGTGTCAACCCGATGCTGATAGAACAAGTCGATCGCTTCTGTCTTTAGGCGCTTGAGCGAGCCTTCGGCGGCTTGCTTGATGTGCTCCGGCCTACTGTTCAGACCGGGCAAACCCTTCATCCCGCGGGGATCGAAATCGGGACTGAGGTCGAACCCGAATTTGGTGGCGATCACCACCTGGTCACGGACGGGAGCCAGAGCTTCGCCGACCAGCTCTTCGTTCAAGAACGGGCCATAGACCTCGGCCGTATCGAAAAATGTAATGCCGCGTTCCACGGCTGTCCGGAGAAGAGCGGTCATCTCCTGCTTGTCTTTGGGCGGGCCGTAAGAAAAGCTCATTCCCATGCAGCCCAGCCCGAGAGCCGAAACCTCCAGGCCGCTATTTCCCAGTTTGCGCTTTTGCATTGTTCCTCCTTTAGGAACCGTTTCCTCATCTCCAGATTAGAGTCCCGCACCCTGGAAGTGGTATCCCGATCCTTCCGATTTATTGCCTATTCCTCTTGCGCTGTTGATTTACGCACAGAGCCGGCAGTTATCATAGAGTAGAGGTGAGCGAAACCGTTACCATGAAAAATCACCGGGGAGACGCCATTCCGTTGCCGGATCGCGCACGCGAACTGCGCGCTGAGCTGGCTCGTAAGATTGCCTTGTTCATTGGCTCCGCAGAGAACCGGGCAACGGATATTCCAGGGCTGACGCTCCACCGTCGGACCGCCCCGACCGCTCCGTGCTCGATGACTTACGAGCCCAGCCTGACCGTGATGGCCCAGGGGCGAAAGCGGGTAGAACTCGGCCGAAACATTTTCATCTACGATCCGTCGCGATTCCTGCTGACTTCGGTGGATTTGCCGGTCGTCAGCCGGGTGATCGAGGCAAGCGAAGAGAGGCCCTGCCTGGCGCTGTCGCTCAAACTCGAAATGCCCGTGGTCCGGGAGCTTCTCAGCCGGGAAGAGATTCAAGTGGCTGAGCCGCCGTCCGACAGTCCTGGCATGGCGACCGGTGAGACCACGGTCGAATTCCTCAGTGCCTGTTGCCGGCTCGTGGACCTGCTGGACACGCCGCGCGACATTCCTTTTCTCAATGGCCTGATTCAACGCGAAATCATCTATCGAGTCCTTCTCAGCGCGGAGGGAGCACGCCTTCGAGCGATCGCCACGCTGGGTGAGCAGAGCCACCGCACGGCAAAAGCGATCGCCTGGATCAGGGCGAACTATGCCAAGCCGCTTCGGGTGGAAGATGTCGCGGAAGTCGCGGGCATGGGCGTGTCCACGCTGCACCATCATTTCCGGGCGCTCACCGCCATGAGTCCTCTTCAGTATCAGAAACAGGTTCGATTGCAGGCGGCGCGGGGACGCATGCTCATGGATGGCCTGGACGCCGCCAGTGCGGCCTTTGAGGTCGGATACGAAAGCGCCAGCCAATTCAACCGCGAATACAGCCGGTTCTTCGGCCAACCACCCATGCGCGATATTCGTACTCTTCGCTCGCCAGGCGCTCCCCTGTTCGAGTCGGTCAGTAGTCGGTAAACGCTATCTAGAGGAGGTCTGTCAGGATGGGCCTGCGGCCCACGAACAGTGATGAAAACCATGTGGGGCGGGCGTCCACGCCTGCGGCGGGTCCCCAGACCCGCCTGTTCCCCAACAGGTTGCGCTGGGTTTTCGACTGTGCGCGGGTCCTCCAGGACCCGCTCTTCGCAACGGAACAGGCGGGCGTGGACGCCCGCCGCAGGCCTGGAGGCCCGCCCCACGATTAATGCAGGTGTCAGGCTCTCCAGTTCGGCTAAGCACCCCTTGCACCTTGATCGTCCCTGGCGAGTCAGTACCATGTGCCACCGCTTTGGTACCGGTTTCGGTATTCTCCCGGTTCCAAAGCCGGCGCGCATGATAGACTTCGGGCATTGAAGGAGCAAATCGATGAAGATCGCAGCAGCCTTGCTCATAGCCTTGCCCGCGATTTCGCCCGCCCAGCAAATCGCCATCGCCACTTATCCACTGCCCTATTCGATCAGCGCTCCCAGCCTCATGACCCCGGGGGTGAATGACGCGGTTTGGTTTGTCGATGGACCATATATCGGCCAGGTAACCCCGGCCGGGCAAATCACGCAGTTCCCGACGCCTCCGCCATGGGACGTCTACTCTGTCACGGCCGGGCCGGATGGCGCCATGTGGTACGTCCCAGCCATCCCGTTCGGGGCGACCGGGGGACCCAAGATCGGACGCATGACCACCGCCGGTGCCACCACCGAATACCCCCTGCCCGATCCGAACAGCTACCCCCAGTTCATCACCAAGGGGCCTGACGGCGCATTGTGGTTTACCGACCTTGGGACAAATATGATCGGTCGCATTACCACCGCCGGCGCGGTCACCGAGTACCTGGTGCCGACGCCGGTCGCTGGCCTCGGCGGCATCCGGAACGGTCCGGACGGTGCGCTCTGGTTTACCGAGGCGAACGCCATCGGGCGGATTACCACCGCGGGAGTCGTGACCGAGTATCCCCTGCCCAACCCCGATTCCGGCTGCTGCTCTGGAATTACCGAGGGACCGGATGGCGCCATGTGGTTTACTGAAGGGGCCGTCAACGACGCCATCGGCCGGATCGCTGCCAACGGTACGATCACGCAATTCCCGGTCACATCTAACTTCAGACCGCAGAGCATCACCGCAGGACCCGATGGTGCACTATGGTTCACCAATTCGAACAGCCCCAATCTCGGGCGCATTACTACGGCGGGCGCGGTCAGCTATTATCCGGCTGGCGCGTCCTCCGGCATTGCGTTGGGACACGACGGCGAGTTGTGGTTCACCACCGCGATCGGCAATGGCGGTGTTTATACGCCGGGCGTCATCTGCGAGGTGGTTTTCGAAACCGCGAGCCTGACAGTGACACCGGATACCGGCTACGTGGGATCGAACCTGGATTTTACAGGGACTGGGTTCGGCCCGAACGAACCTGTTCATATCTACACCGCGGGCGTAGGATCCTCCGTGCTGGCCAGCACCACCGCGGATGCTACGGGCTCGATCGCGGTCTCGGCTCACGCGTCGCCGTCGCCCTATCTCTTCGGCAACCCGCGCATCTTTCTGGGTTTGGGACAGACTACTGGAAACCTGGGTGCCGCCAGTTTCAACGTAAAGGCGCGGCTCAGCCTGAGTCCTTCTTCGGGCCCTCCAGGCAGCGCCGTGACCGTGTCGGGTTCCGGCTTCGGTCCGTTTGAAGATATTCGCGTTCTCTGGAATAATCCAACCACGCTGCTCGGCGCCGTGTCGGCGGATGTCAACGGCACATTCACCGGAAGCACGGCTGTCCAGTTCACCGTGCCCGCCGGAGCGGCCCCTGGCGCCTATCGCGTCTTTGGGAATAACCTCTATGGCGGCGCGAATGGTTCTGGCTCCTTCACGGTGCCGTAGGCAGCGAGACACGGAGACACAACATGCGCAAAGTTCACGAGACTCGAATGATCGGTGGAGCGTTGGCCGCCACGCTAACGCTCCTGATTCTTGGCGATCCGGCTTCCGCGTCTGCAGAGACGCACAGGACGCTGTATCTGTTCAATGGCGCGCTGCCCAGCCCACTGGGAGGCGTCGTGATCGGCGCGGACGGGGTGCTGTACGGCGCCACGTTCGACGGTGGTCCAAGCGGCTCCGGCACGGTGTTCTCGTTGACCCCACCTGCTTCCGCGGGCGGTAAGTGGACGGAAAGCGAGCTTGCCGCGTTCGGCAGCGAAGGCCCCGTCGGTCCGGTATCGGGCGTGGCGATCGGCCCTGGCGGAGTGCTTTACGGAACCAGCTACGCCGGCGGCGCGCAGTATGAAGGAACGGTGTTTTCGATAACCCCGCCGGCCTCATCTGGCGGCGCTTGGACCGAATCCGTGGTGTATAGCTTCCTCGGGAGCGGCGCATTGGATGGCGGCCAGCCTTGGGCAGGTGTGGCAATCGGTCAAAATGGAGAACTGTACGGCACCACGGTACTTGGAGGAGGCGGGGATTTTGGTGGCGATGGCATCATATACGAACTGACTCCGCCCTCTTCCGCGGGCGGCACATGGACCGAGACGATCCTCTCCAGCTTTCCCAACGAGTACGGCTTTGGACCGCCGCTGCCTTATGGCGGCGTAGTAATAGGCAGTGGCGGTGTGCTCTACGGCGTCACTTACGGAGCGGGCAGGTATGGCGCAGGCAGTGTTTATTCCCTGACGCCGCCATTAACCGGGAGCGGGGCGTGGACCATGGAGACTCTCTATAGCTTCACGGGTAAGGGTGACGGCTGGGCTCCTTACGGGGGCTTGGTGATCGATACCAATGGGGTGCTCTATGGCACTACCATGTATGGCGGATCCGGCACGGCGTGTGCGAATGGATGCGGGGTTGCCTTTTCGTTGACCCCGTCTGACTGGACTGAGACCGTGCTTATAACTTCACAGGCGGGAGCGATGGAGGCAATCCCCAGGAGAGGCTTTCGATCGGCAAGAGTGGAGTGCTTTACGGCGCCACGATAAATGGCGGAAATCCAAACGGCGGT
>Ga0070761_10001838_pt1 | contig 13233 bp, 13 predicted proteins | sample HubBroMetageREF1_FD_66724 | JGI IMG/M metagenome (GOLD analysis project Ga0070761, IMG submission 66724) | Reference soil microbial communities from the Hubbard Brook experimental Forest, New Hampshire, USA - Hubbard Brook CCASE Soil... | ecosystem: Environmental > Terrestrial > Soil >...
CTTCGCGTCGTCTTTGTCGATGCAATCCGGGGCACCGACCTTCGGCACGCCGGAACCGGCACTGGTGCTGTACGTCATGGCGGCACTGGCGCGGCGCCTCGGGGTTCCGTTCCGCTCCGGCGGCGCGCTGTGCGCCTCGAAGATTCCGGATGCCCAGGCCGCTTACGAGTCCGCCAACACGCTGCTGCCGACCTGCCTCGGTGGCGTGAATTTCGTGTTGCACACGGCGGGCTGGCTCGAAGGTGGCTTGTCAATGGGCTACGAGAAATTTGTCATGGACACCGACCAGGCGGGCATGATGCACACGCTGCTCGCGGGTGTGGACTTAAGCGAGAATGGCCAGGCGCTGGATGCCATCCGCGAAGTGGGCCCGGGCAAGCACTTCCTCGGCTGCGCCCATACGCAGGCGAACTTCCAGACCGCTTTTTATCGCTCACCGCTGGCGGACAACAACAGTGTCGAGCAGTGGCAGGCGGAAGGCTCGAAGGACATGGCGCAGCGCGCCAATGCGCTGTGGAAGAAACAACTCGCCGAGTACGAAGCCCCGCCGCTTGATCCGGCGGTGGACGAGGCGCTGCTGGACTACATCAACAGGCGCAAGGCCTCCTTCCCCGACTCGAACATTTAACGCCGGCTACCACCAGCCGCGGCGCTTGAACCACAGGATCGGCAGCAGGATGCTGAGGGCGATGAGCGTCAGTCCGTAGGGATAGCCCCAGCGCCAGCCCAGCTCCGGCATGTTGTGGAAGTTCATGCCATACATGCTGGCGATCAGTGTCGGCGGGATCCCCACCACGGACACGATCGTGAGCACCTTGAAGATCTCATTCTGCTCGGTGTTAATGAAGCCAAGAATTGCGTCCAGCAGGAACTGTGTCTTGTCGGACACGTGCGCCTCGAAATCGACCAGCGAGTTCAGGTCCTGGCGCGCGGTCTTCAGGCGGGTTTGCAGCTCCGGCGGCAACCAATCCACGGCCATCTCGGATACAAATCCGACCAGCCGCTGCAGGCCGAGGAGACTCTCGCGGATGCGCGACGCATGATCGCCGCAGGTTCCGACCGCATGCAGACTTTCACGCAGGGCGCCCGTCAGGCGCTTGCCGCTCAGTGGGGTTGCCTGCCGGCCGAAGGTGCGCGCGGAGATCGACGCCAGATCGCGGCTCAGGCATTCGAGCGTATCGGCGCCTAAGTCCACCATGGCCTCGATCAGCGCCACGAACACACCGCTGCTGCTCACGCGCGGCTGCGCCTCGAGGCGCGCCCGGACTGCGGCGAAGGCGTGCACGTCTGAATAACGCAGCGTGACCAGCACCGTAGGTGAGAGGATGAAGCCGAGCGGCACAGGCGCGTAGCCGGCCGCGGCGTCCTGCAGGCTGAGAGGCATGCTTACATACAGCACCCGACCGTCGGCTCTGAGGCGGCTCGAGGTCTCGACCTCCTGCAGCGACTCGCGCGAAGGCACCTGCACACCGTATTGCGCCGCCACTGTGGCAGTCTCATCCGGCGTTGCATTCAGCAAGTCGATCCAGACGGGCTGGGCGCCCGCATCGTCGGGCGTGGTTTTAAAGGTGTTCAGCATGGGCCGCCGGCATCATACCCAAGCTGCAGTCAATTACCGCCGGCGTGCGCGTACCCGCGGCGCCGCCGCTTTTGCGGCGGGCAGCTGTACTTCCCGGCGCAGTTGCGAATAAGCCGCCGTCGAGTGCGGAATGCCCATCGCCTCCACGAAATGCGCCTGGAACTTCGGTTCGATGGCGGTCTCGATCTTCTCGACGCGCCGTACCAGTTCCTCGATGGTGGTGCGCGAGGCCTTGTCGAGCAGCGCGATGCGCGCCCCCGCGCCGGCGGCGTTGCCGGCGGACGATACCTGCGACAGCTCGCAGTCGGGGATCATCCCGAGGACCATCGCGTACTTGACGTCGATGTGACTGCCGAACGCACCGGCCAGACGGATGCGGTCAACCCGGATTGCGCCGAAGTGGTCCATCAGCAGTCTTACGCCTGCATACAGCGCGGCTTTCGCCAGCTGGATCGCGCGCACATCGTTTTGCGTGATCTGCAGCGCTACGGCACCCCGATAGAACGTGTAGGCAAACGTCCGCCCGGTCGGCACGATGCGATCGCTGCGCGCGGCGAGCTCCCCGTCGATGACGCCGTCCTGACTGATGATGCCGGTGAGGTACATCTCGGCGATGACTTCGATGATCCCGGAGCCGCAGATGCCGGTGACGCCGGTGCTGGCCACGGCGGCGGCGAAACCCGGTTCATCCGACCACAGGTCCGAGCCGATGACCTTGAACTTCGCTTCCAGAGTGGTGGGATCGATACGCACGCGCTCGATCGCGCCGGGCGCGGCGCGCTGGCCGCAGCTGATCTGCGCGCCCTCGAAGGCGGGGCCCGTCGGGCTCGAGCAGGCGAGCAGGCGCTGCCGGTTGCCGAGCACGATCTCGGCGTTGGTGCCGACATCCACCAGCAGTGTCAGTTCATCACGGGTGTCGGGGCGTTCCGCCAGGATCATGCCGGCGGCATCCGCTCCCACGTGACCGGCGATGCAGGGCAGGGTGTAAACGCGCGCACCCGGATGCAGGGTGAGTCCGAGCTCGGCGGCGTGCAGGCCAAGCGGGGAATCGGTGGCGAGCGCAAACGGCGCGCCGCCGAGCTCCACCGGATCGATGCCGAGCAGCAGGTGGTGCATGATCGGGTTGCCGACCACGGTCATCTCGAGGATGTCCGAGACGCTCACCTGGGCTTCGCGCGCCACCTCGGCGGCGAGCGCGTTGAGCGCGCCGCGCACCGCCTCGGTCATCTGCTGCGCGCCGCCGGGGTGCATCATCGAGTAGGACACGCGACTCATGAGATCCTCTCCGAAGCGGATCTGCGGATTCATCGCGCCGCTGGCGGCCACCAGCTCGCCGCTTTCAAGATTGCATAAATGGGCCGCGATGGTGGTCGAGCCCACGTCCACCGCCAGGCCGTAGACGCGGTCGTGAAATCCCGGCCATACGCCGATGAGTTGCGAGCCGGCGTGCACGGCGACGGTGACTTTCCACTCGCCCTTGCGCAGCGCCGCCTGCAGGCCCTGCAACACCGCGAGATCGCAGCGCAGCGGCCCGAAATCCCACTCCTTGTGGAGTGCCTCGAGCAGCCGCTGCAGGTCGCCCGCCGGGTCGTGCATGTCCGGCTCGCGCACCTCGACGTAGTGCAGATGCACGACGGGGTCGAGTGTGATCGGGCGCGCGTCGGCGGCTTTGCGTACCACCTGACGATGCACCTGGCTCTCGGCAGGCACGTCGACGACCAGGTCTCCCTGGATCGATGCGGAGCAGGAAAGCCGCCGGCCGGCGGCGAGCGGGCGGCGGCGTGAATAACTCTCTTCAGCGGCGCTCACGGCAGAGAGATTCGCAGCGCCGGAACTCAAGCCGTGCTTCGGAAATTCGCCCTCCATGACCAGCACCTGGCAGCGCCCGCACAGCGCCCGTCCCCCGCATACCGAGTCGACGTCGACTCCGAGGGTGCGCGCCGCCTGTAACAGCAGCGTGCCGCGCGGGAAGCGACCGCGCTTGCCGGACGGCGTGAAGACGACGAGTGCGTCGGGTTCGCTCACGCGGGACCCTGGGTGCGCCGGCGAAGACCACCCTCGCGGCGGCCGCGTGCCGCGCCCTCCGGTGCGGTGGCGGCGCCCCCGGAGGCCATGAGCGGCGGCGCCTCGCGGAAGCGTTTGATCCAGCGCGCGCAGTCCGGGTCATGACCCATCATGACGTCCGCCGCCATGCAGGCTTTGACGATCTCGAGGTGCATGGGGTTCATGATCGCCGACGTCAGTCCTGCGCCGATGGCCATGGTGAGGAAGGTCGCACTGATGCCCTCACGGGCCGGCAGACCGAAGCTCACGTTCGAGGCGCCGCAGGTGGTGTTTACCTTCAGCTCGTTCTTCAGGCGCCGCAGCAGATGCATGACCTGCACGCCAGCCTGGTTAATGGCGCCAATCGGCATGACCAGCGGGTCGACCACGATGTCACTTGCCGGGATGCCGTAATCGGCAGCGCGGTGCACGATCTTCTTTGCCACCTCGAAACGCACGTCGGGATCCTCGGAAATGCCGGTTTCGTCGTTCGAAATCGCCACGACCGCCGCGCCGTACTTCTTGATGAGAGGCAGCACCGACTCGAGCCGCTCTTCCTCGCCGGTCACGGAGTTCACGAGCGGCTTGCCCTTGTAGACGGCGAGCCCCGCTTCCAGGGCCTTGACGATGGAAGAGTCGATCGACAAGGGCACGTCGGTGATCGACTGCACGAGCTGTATCGCCCGGGCGAGGATTGCGGGCTCGTCGGCGAGCGGAATGCCCGCGTTCACGTCCAGCATGTGTGCGCCGGCGGCAATTTGCGCGCGCGCGTCGGCTTCAACCCGGCTGAAGTCCCCGGCCGCCATCTCGGCGGCGAGAATCTTGCGCCCGGTGGGGTTGATGCGCTCCCCGATCATGACGAACGGGCGCTCGAGGCCGAGCACGACCTCGCGGGTTTGAGAGCTGATGACGGTGTCGGTCATGAAGGCATCCTGTTAATTCAATTGCGGAGCGCGCCCCGGGTACCACGGCACGCGGCCGTTGAGCACTCCGGAGCGCGCGATGATGTCGGCCACGGCTTCCTCCTGGCGATATGCCATGAGATGCACGCCGTGCACGCCCTTGATAGCGCGGATCTCCTGGATCAGGTCGATGCACAGGTTGCGGCCTTCGAGCGCGCTGTCGGCCGCACCCGCCAGGCGCCTGATGACCGGATCGGGAATGTGCACGCCGGGGACGTGGGTGCGGATCCATTCGGCGGTCTTCGCGGAGCGCAGGGGACCTAAGCCCACCAGAATGAACACCCTTTCCAGGATCCCTAAATCCTCCACCTGGCGCATGAAGGCCTTGAGCAGCGGCACGTCGTAGCAGAACTGCGTCTGGATGAACTGCGCGCCGGCGGTGATTTTTTTAGCCAGGCGCCGCGCGCGGAACCCGGTGGGCTGCGCGAAAGGATTTTCCGCCGCTCCCAGCAGCACGCGCGGCGCGCAACTGATCTTGCGGCCGGAAAGAAAATGATGCTGATCGCGCAGCGTGCGCGCGGTCTCAAGCAGCGTCAGGGAATCGAGGTCGAACACCGGCAGGGCCTGCGGATGATCCCCGGCCTGTACGCCATCGCCGGTCAGGCACAGCAGATTGCACACGCCCATCGCGGCGCCTCCCAGGATGTCGCCCTGGATGGCGATGCGGTTTCTGTCGCGGCAGGAGATCTGCATTACCGGCGCATAGCCGACACGGGTGAGGAGCGCGCACACCGCGAGGCTCGACATGTGGCAGTTCGCGCCGCTGCCGTCGGTCGCGTTGATGGCGTCCACGTAACCATCGAAGATGCGGGCGCGGCGGTAGACTTCTTCCGGATCGGCGGAGTCGGGCGGCGCGAGTTCGCTCGTCACCGCGAACTGTCCGGCGCGCAGCACGCGCTCGAAGCGACCCGGGGAGGTGTGGCCGGGAAGGATCGGCAGCGGGTAGCCGGGGACCGGTTCGTCCTCGAAGATCATGGTGCGACGCCTGCGCGTTCGCGCACTACGCGCAGCCACGAGGACTTGCCCTGCAGCCGACGATCCACCGCGGGCTGCACCAAACCCAAGGCGTCGGTGCCGCCGGGAATACGCGCGCTGCCGGCGACAGCCTCCAGCCACACGCACTTCATCTGCGGACGCACTTCGCAATGACCGTCGGCGCGCACGCCGCCGCACGGACCGTTGCGCAGATTCTTCGGGCAGTTCATGGGGCAGGACATGCCGGTCGAGCTGAGGATGCATTGCCCGCACATGCGGCAGTCGAACAGCAGTCCCTTGACGGACTTTTCCACCGCCGCCACCGGCCGCTCGAGGCGCGCGTAGCCGATCCGCTGCCACAAGGGATGCAAGGCGAGGAGCGCGGCCTCGAATCCCCGGTAGAAGCTATTCATGCCCCGGGCGTGACGCACCGACCACTGTCTGAGCGCGTACATCTACGGGCTCGCCGCAAGACCCTTTGAGCGGATCAACTCCTCGAGCTGCAGGTCGGTAAAGCGCGCTTCGATCCGCTCGGCTTCCGCGGCCGCTTCCGCCTGGATGTCGTCGCCGCAGGGACGCGCCTCGCTGCGCTTCCAGTCGGCAAGATACGCATCGGAGCTGCCACGGCCGGCGCGCATGGCGGCGCGGTCCACCGCCTCCTGGAAGCGCGGCGACAGTTGCACCTTGGCCGTCTCGCGCCCGCGCCGGACCACGACCTGTGCGGGAATATCGCGCCAGGAAATGATGCTTAAGCTTGCCATGCCAGGGTGGCAAGGCGCGTGCCCAGCTCTCCGTATCCGGTGAACCGATACTCGAAGGCGAAGCCGAAAGAGTCCGCGATGCGCCGCGCCTGCTCGATGGCGCCCGGGCGTTGCGCCTGCGCGAGATACACGAGTTTGCGGTAATTGCGGAAGTACTCGGACGCAAGCTCCGGATGGCGGTCCAGACCGAGCGGGCGGATGACCAGGCGCTCGAAGTGCCGCAGCAGAAAGTCCGTCAGATAAAAGGTTCCGGGCTCGGCCTCCGACAGTTCCGCAAACACCTTCGCGGTCGCGAGGAACTCGTAGCAATGCGCCCCGGGGAGACGTTCGACGCCTTCTGCCTTGAGCACCGCGTCCAGGGTGCCGCGCGTGCCGCAATCTCCGTAGACGACGAACATGTGCGCGTAGTGCTCGCGATTCGCCTGGATCTCGGCAAGCACCGCCGGCGCGATGCGCTCCGGGCGATTGTGCAGCTGCGCGGGCAGGCAGCGCACGTCAACGCTCGTCCAGCCGTTGGCGCGCCTGAGCGCCGCGATCTCGCGGGCGAGGGCGCCGCAGGCGATGAGCAGGGTACGCGCAGGCTTCATAGTCTGCGCCGGTCTCTTAGGCCGCGCTCGCGGCTGCAGCCACGGTGGCAGAAGCGCCCGCACGGCGCGCCGCGAGCAGAGTCTTCGCGGTCTCGACCGCGATCGCCGCATCGCGGCAGTAAGCATCCGCGCCCACCGCCTTGCCGAATTCCTCGTTCAGCGGGGCGCCGCCAACCAGTACGATGTAGTTCTTGCGGATGCCGATTTCCTTCAGCCGGTCGATCACGACCTTCATATACGGCATGGTGGTGGTGAGCAGCGCCGACATGCCGAGGATGTCCGGCTTGTGTTCTTCCAGCGCCGCGAGGTATTTCTCGACCGGGTTGTTGATGCCGAGGTCGATGACCTCGAAGCCGGCGCCCTCGAGCATCATCGACACCAGGTTCTTGCCGATGTCGTGGATGTCGCCCTTGACGGTGCCGATCACGATCTTGCCGATCGGCGGCACGCCGGTCTCGGCGAGCAGCGGCCGCAGGATTTCCATGCCGCCCTTCATGGAGTTGGCGGCGAGCAGCACCTCGGGCACGAACAGGATGCCATCGCGGAAGTCGACGCCGACGATCCGCATGCCTTCAACGAGCGCGATGTTCAGGACCTTCTCGGCGTTCCAGCCGCGCTCGAGGAAGATATGCGTCGCTTCTTCCACTTCGGCCTTCAGGCCGTTGTACAGATCGTCGTGGACCTGCTCGGTGAGCTCCTGGTCGTTGAGATCGCGTAGATTGAATTCAGCTTCCGCCTGCTCTGTCATCGCCGAAATCTCCAGCCGCAACTTAGGGTTAGCGGTGCACGGTGGCCCTTGGGGCATGGTAAGGGCGGCCCGCACACCGCACTGGTTACTTCGCGACCAGCGCGTGTCCGCAAGCGACAGTTAAGCGCATTAAGGCAAGGCGCCGGCCGGACCTGCGTCACGCCGGCACGATGTCGGTGCGTGCGGCGGCGGGCTTGCTCTGGTGGCGCTGCCTTTCAGTGCTCGGCGGGTAGCCGAACTGCGCGCGGTAGCAGCGCGAGAAATGCGGTGGCGACTGGAAGCCGCAGGCGGTGGTGATGTCGATGATCGGCATCGAGGTCTGCAGCAACAGCTCGCGTGCCCGCCGCAGCCGTATCTGCAGGTAGTAGCGCTTCGGCACACAGTCCAGGTGGCGCTTGAACAGCCGCTCGACCTGGCGTCGTGAGAGTCCCGTCGCGGAGGCGATCTCATCGAGCGACAGGGGTTTCTCGATGTTCTCCTCCATGAGCCGCGCGACCTTGATGAGGCTTTCGTGGCCGACGCCGATCTGGGCACGCAGCGGCACGTATTGCCGATCCCGGTCGCTGCGCACGCGCTCGATGATGAACTGCTCGGAAATCAGCTGCGAAACCCGCGCGCCGAGCTTCTCTTCCACCAGGTGCAGCATCAGATCAAGCGGCGCCACGCCCCCGGAGCAGGTGAAGCGATCGCGATCGATGCTGAAGAGCTGGTCGCTCAGGTTGATGCGCGGAAAATCCTCGCGCAAGGCGGAAAGATTTTCCCAGTGAATGGTGGCGCGATACTTGTCGAGCAGGCCCGCCTTTGCGAGCGCGAAGCCCCCGGTGCACAACGCTCCCAGAGGCACGCGGCGCTCGGCGAGCCGTCGCAGCGCCGCCAGGATCTTTGGTGTAACCACCTCCTGCACGTCGACTCCGCCACAGACGAACAGGATATCCAGCCGTCCTGCCTCTTCGAGCGGAATCGTCGGTGAGAGCTGCAGGCCGTTGCTCGCGCGGGCCGGCTGTCCGTCGAGGGTTACGATCGACCAGTCATAGACGGGCTCGCCGGTGACGATGTTCGCCATGCGCAGCGGCTCGACCGCATTCGACAGTGCGATCATCGAATACCGCGGCAGGGTCAGAAACGCGAACTTGCTGCGGGGCAGTGGCACATGCCGGATTTTACGCGCTTCTTGCCTGATTGCGACAACAGGCGGCATCCCAGGCGTAGAATCCTCTGCACCTCGTACGCTCAGGGTCGATTCATGACCGAGACTCCGGCACCGTCCCGTCGCCGTCCCGGCGCACGTGCCGTGCGCTCTACCGGCCCTGTGCTCGCGCCCCTGCCGCGGCTCGTCAACGCCTGCGCGCCGCTGGAGATTCTCAGCGCGGAGCAGGTGGAGCGCATTGTGCTCGCGGCGCTGCGCATTCTCGAGGAAGCGGGGCTGGAAATCCGCAGCGCTGCGGCACGCGACGTCTACCGTCGCGCCGGAGCGCTGGTGGACGAGGACACGCAGATCGTGCGACTCGGGCGCGAGCTCATCGAGGCCCAGCTTAGCCACGCACCCGAGCGCTTCGTGCTGCATGCCCGCAACGTCGCGCGGCACCTGCACGTTGGCGACAACGTCGTCAACTTCGGACCGGTAACGGGAGCGCCCCACATCCGTGACCTCGAGGGCGGCCGCCGCTACGGGGATATCGAGGCGTTCCGCAACATTCTGAAGCTCACCCATGCGCTGGGCGTGCTGCACTGGCAGGGCGGCATCGTCGTCGAGCCGGTCGATGTGCCGGTGGCCACGCGCCACCTGCTTACCTATCAGGCGCACATCGAGTACTCGGACATCGTGTGGGCGGCACGCGGCATCGGCGGAGTGCAGGCCGAGGACGCCCTTGCCATGTCCGCCATCGAGCACGGCTGCAGTATCGAGGCGCTCGCGGCACGGCCTACGCTCATGACCGTGACCAACGTCAACTCCCCGCGCCGCGTCGATGAGGAAATCCTCGATAACATCATGGTCATGGCGCGCCACGGCCAGTGCGTCGTCATCACGCCCTTTACGCTCATGGGCGCGATGGCGCCGGTGACGCTGGCCGGGGCGCTGGTGCAGCAGACCGCCGAGGCGCTTGGCATCATCGCGCTGTGTCAGCTGCTGCGCCCGGGCTCGCCGTGCGTGCTGGGCGGCTTCACCTCCAACGTCGACATGCGCACCGGATCACCCGCCTTCGGCACGCCGGAGTACGTGCACGCGGTACTGGCCAGCGCGCAGCTCGGCAGGCGACTGAAGCTGCCGGTGCGCAGCAGCGCGGTGAACGCCTCGCCGACGGTGGATGCGCAGTCGACCTATGAGACGGCTTTCTCGCTGCAGGCGGCGATTCTCTCGCACAGCCACCTGATCAATCACGCCGTGGGCTGGCTCGAGGGGGGGCTGTCGGCCTCGCTGGAGAAAATCGTGGTGGATGCAGAACTGCTGCGCAACTGGGCGCAGATTCTGCAACCGGTAAGCTTCAGTGACGACGATCTGGCGGTCGAGGCAATCAAGGGGATCGCCGCCGGCGGGCATTTCTTCGGCGCCGCACATACCCTGGCGCGCTACGAGTCGGCGTTCTACCGGCCGCTGCTCTCGGACTGGTCGAACTTCGAGAACTGGACCGAAGCCGGCGCGCGCGATGCAACCGAGCGCGCCACCGGCATATGGAAGAAGGTGCTCGCCGAATACACGCCTCCGCCGCTCGACCCGGCGGTGCGCGAAGCCATCGCGGACTACGTGGCGCGGCGCACGCACGAGCTCGGTGCCGCCGCCTAGCGTCGCATGAGCGAGTGGATCGCGAATGCGCGCATGTACGCCGTGACCCCTGCGGTGGAGGAGGCGTGGCGCGAGCTTCTCGCGCAGGTGGCGGCGGACGCGGACGTCACTTTGCGTTACGTGCCCTATCCTGCGCCGCGGCCGCTCGAGGATCTGTGGTCGCGGCCGGACCTGGGCGCGGTGTTCATGTGCGGCTACCCGGTCGTACTCGGGCTTGCGCAAGTGGTGCCGCTCGCCGCCCCCATCCCGCGCGCGCCCTGGGCCGAAGGCCGGGCGGTCTACCGCACCGATCTCATCGTGCGCACCGCGGCTCCCTACGCCAGTCTCGAGGATACCTTCGGCCAGCGGGCCGGCTGGACCGTGGCGCACTCACAGTCAGGGTTCAATGCGTTCCGCCATCAGCTGCTCGCGTACCGCAGTCCGGGACGGCGGGCGCTTTACGCGCAGATGACCCCCAACATGGTGACGGCGCGCAACGTGCTCGATGCCGTGCGCGAAGGTCGCATTGATGTCGGGCCGCTCGATGCCTACTGGCATCTGCTCATCGCGCATCACGCCCCGCAACTCACCGCCGGGGTGCGCACGCTCGCGTCCACGCCGCTCACCCCGATGCCGGCCTTTGTCGCAGCCCCCGGGCTGCCTGCGGATGCGGTCGCGCGGCTGCGCAGCGCATTCGTGTGCGCGGCGTCACGACCCTGGTTCCGGCCGCTCGCGGACGTGTTGCTGATCGAAGGCTTCGCGCAAGTCGACCGCGAGGCTTATGCGATGTTGCTCGACTGGGACCGCGAGGCGCAGGCGGCGGGGTTCGCCGAGCCGGCCTGAGGGTCAGGCGGCGGAGACTGGCACGCGGTCGGTCGGGTGCTCGATCACGTCGTAGGCACGGAACAGGTAGCGCCACGCCACCTCGAAGTAGCTCCGATACACCAGTCCGGCATTCGCCGCGAGCAGGCGCTCGCGCTCGAGCCGATAGCGCGCTGGCAGGCTATACCAGGGAATCGCCGGGCTCTCGTGATGCAGCGCGTGCAGATTGTTGAACAGGAACAGCGGGCCGAGGAACCACGAGCTTTCGACGAGCGCGACGCGCTCGCGCACTCCCGGGCGCGCCAGGTGCTCGGCAAACGAGCGGATCAACACAATGCCGTTCGCCGGGATCACTACCGCAAGGAAGTAGATCCACAGCGGCATAGCGCACACGAGTTGCAGCCACAGCACGACCGGCACGCACCAGGCGAGGTGCTCGAGCCACACGTGGCGCACGTTCTGCTCGTTGCGAATCAGCGTGCGCTTCTCGGTGTGCGCCAGCGCCAGCAGTTCGTCGCGCAGGAACATACCGATGCGCCAGAAGGAGCCGATGAGGACCCGCCCGGCGAGCGTCTGCTGCAGCTGATGCGCCCGGCGTGCTACCGGCCCGAGCCGCGCCCAGTCCTCCGCCCTCCAGTAGAAGGACTCGGGATCATCCAGCGGGTCGGTGAGGCGCGCGTCGATGTGGTGCACATGGTGAGTGTGCCGGTAGCGCTCGTAGGGTAGCCACAACGACAGGGGCACGATGGCGAGCAGGCGGTTCAGTGCCTTCCAGCGCGTCGGGTGCCCGTGCACGATCTCGTGCTGGAGCGAGCCGTGTAGCGTCAGCACCAGCGTCAGTGCCGGGGCCAGGACAAACAGCGGCCAGTGTCGGTAGGCGAGCGTCAGCGCGCACCACGCGCCGTAAGTGGCGACGATGAGCAGCAGAGTGGGGATTTCCACGGCAACGCGGCGAGGGCCGCGCGCGGCGGCGTCCTGGGTCGTTGCAGTGAACTTAAGCGGCGTCATGCGCCAATACTCCCGTCCGCCGGCGCGGAAATCGGGGAGTGGCTCATCCACCTAATACCGGTCGTCGGAACTGTCAGACCTGGGATTCTAGCGAAAGTCGCCCCCCCGCGCCGGTCACGGCAGCGCTTTTCGGGAGATTCGTCTCAATAGCGGCCCCGGGGGCCCGTGCCCTGACTCTATGGTGGCATGGCATCCAGGGCGCGTTCGGCTATGATCCGGCAGGGCGCCGTCAGCGGCGCCGCGCGGCGGAGTGGCCGATTTCGCACCTTTGGACACTGGAAAGGTTGGCTTTCAAGTTATCCGACATGGATTACGAACACGCTGCCGATACTGAGCTGCTCATCCTGGTCGATGAAGCCGATCGCGAGGTCGGCTATCTGAGCAAGAGCGCTTGCCACGACGGTTCGGGAATACTGCATCGTGCCTTTTCGCTGCTGATCTTCAACGATCGCGGCGAGCTGTTGCTGCAGCAACGCGCGGCCTCCAAGCGGCTGTGGCCATTGTACTGGTCGAACAGCTGTTGCAGTCACCCGCGCCGCGCCGAGTCGCTGGAGACGGCTGTGCACCGGCGCCTGCGCGAGGAGCTTGGCATCAGCTGCCCCCTGCAGTTCGTGTTCAAGTTTCAGTATCAGGCGCAGTTCGCGGCCGCCGGCAGCGAGCAGGAGCTGTGCTCGGTATATATCGGACGCTCCAACGGCCCGATCCGCAGCCACCCGCAGGAAGTGCATGTCTGGCGTTGGATCAGCCCGGAGGCGCTGACAGCGGAGTTGACTGAGCCGGGCGCGGAGCGGTTCACGCCGTGGTTGCGGCTGGAATGGGAACGACTGTGGCGCGATCATCGCGCCGACGTACTGGCACTTTAGACTAAGGAAGCTGAGTTGGGCGTACCACTGATTCAGGCATATCGCGTCGGCCGTTACATCGCCGGACAGCGCCTGCGCGGCATCAAGCGCTATCCGCTCGTGCTCATGCTCGAGCCGCTGTTCC
>Ga0070761_10001840_pt1 | contig 13229 bp, 9 predicted proteins | sample HubBroMetageREF1_FD_66724 | JGI IMG/M metagenome (GOLD analysis project Ga0070761, IMG submission 66724) | Reference soil microbial communities from the Hubbard Brook experimental Forest, New Hampshire, USA - Hubbard Brook CCASE Soil... | ecosystem: Environmental > Terrestrial > Soil > Temperate...
AGTTCGAGCGCCGAGGCGCCAACCAAAACCAGTTCCCGGATCTCGTCATCCACTTCCATCACTTCATAGAGTCCGGTGCGGCCCTTGTATCCAGTCTTGTTGCAGGTGGCGCAGCCTTTGCCCTTCATGATCTGCACGGTCTTGGCCTCTTCGGGCGAGTAGCCTTCGTCGATCAGGGCCTGCACTGGCACTTCGACCGGCTCGGCGCAGTCCTTGCAGATGCGCCGTATCAGACGTTGGGCGCAGATCAGATGGACCGAAGTCGCCACCAGGAAGGGCTCGATGCCCATGTTCATGAGACGGGTGATGGTTTCGGGCGCGCCGTTGGTGTGCAGCGTGGACAAAACCAGGTGGCCGGTGAGCGCGGCCTTGATGGCGATTTCGGCGGTTTCAAAGTCGCGGATTTCGCCGACCAGAATGATATTGGGATCTTGCCGCAGGAAGGCGCGCAGGGCCGCCGCGAAATTCAGGCCGATCTGCTCCTTCATTTGCACCTGGTTCACGCCCCCCAGTTGGAATTCAACCGGGTCTTCGGCGGTCATGATGTTGGTATCAGGTTGATTGAGCTGTGAGATCGAGGAATACAGAGTATTCGTCTTGCCCGATCCGGTCGGCCCCGTGACCAGCACCATGCCGTAGGGCTTGAGAATCGCCTTCTGGAACTTGGTCAGCGACTCCTGCTCGAAGCCCAGCTTGGTCATATCGAGGCGGAGGTTTTCCTTGTCGAGCAACCGGAGCACGATCTTCTCGCCCCAGAGCGTGGGCAGAGTGGAAACGCGGAAATCAAGTTGCTTTTTCTTGCCGCCGATCTGCATCTTCAGCATGATGCGGCCGTCTTGCGGCAGCCGCTTTTCGCTGATGTCGAGCTTGGCCATGATCTTGAGGCGCGAAGTAATGGCGTCCTTCAATTTCAGTGGCGGATTCATGATCAATTGCAGAACACCGTCAATACGGAAGCGGACGCGGAATTCCTTTTCGTAAGGCTCCATATGAATGTCGCTGGCGCCGCGCTTCACGGCATCGGTGAGAACCAGATTCACCAGCTTGACGATAGGAGCTTCGTCGGCCGCTTTCTCCAGTTCCTTGAGCTCCATTTCCTGCTCTTCGCCTTGCACCTCGACGTCGGCACCTTCGCCGGCGTCGTTCATCGACTGCATCACCTGCTCGAGCTCTTCCTCCTTGGAAGTGCCGTAAGCCTTGTCGATGCCCTCGATGATGGAGCTTTCCGAGGCAACGACCGGTTCGATATTGAAGCCGGTCATGAACTTGATATCGTCCATCGCAAAGACGTTGGTCGGGTCCACCATGGCGATGGTGAGCGAAGCGCCGACCCGACTGAGCGGCAAAATCTGATAGCGTTTTGCGGTTTCGAAGGGAATCAGCTTGACGACCGCAGGGTCGATTTCAAAATAAGAAAGATTTATGGCGGGCACGCCATACTGGCGCGAGAGAAAGTTGGTGACATCCTCATCCGAAAGGAAGCCCAACTTCACCAACGCCGAGGCGAGCCGAGTGTGAGACTCCTTCTGGAGCTTGGTCGCCTGTTCCAACTGCTCTTGGGTGATGACCTTTTCCTTGACGAGCAGGTCACCCAGCCGCTGAGACATATCTCTCCTGTATTCCCGCGAACTCCGAGGTCAATGCGAAGCCGCTGATTTCCGGGGGGATCAGCGAGCCTGCTTTCGCACTGACACAAATTGTCAACCCAATGGGAATTCCGAAAAAGTAACTTAGGTACCTGTACCTTGCGGAAAGTTCGGTTTACGCCGGCTATTGGCGGCATTTCTGCCAGAAAATCGGCGTGTGGCGCGGATCGCAACGCGGGAGACCATGTTCTTCGGTGCGGGACCACCGGTCTCACCACAGGGAGCACAGCGGTTCATAGGGCTGCACAAGACGAATCGATTCATCGTCTCATCGTCGGGTGGCAAAGAATCCCCCTGTGCAGCCCTGTGCCCCCTGTGGTTAAGGTCTTAGGCTGCCCGCTAGAATTGAAGCGCTCGTTCCTCAGCACGCTCGATGATCGAAACCAAACAAGACGCGATCCGCGCTTACTTCCACACGCTGTTTTCCGCCTGGGGACGCCAGCACTGGTGGCCGGCGCAATCGCGCTTTGAGGTGATCGTTGGCGCGTATTTGACGCAGAATACTTCCTGGACGAACGTAGAGAAGGCGCTCGGCAACCTTCGGCATGCGCGGCTGTTGACGATCAGCGGAATCCGGAACACACCTCTTCCCCAGCTTGAGCAATTGATTCGTTCGGCGGGTTACTTCCGGCAGAAAGCGCGGCGGCTGAAAACGTTTGTCCGCTTTCTCGATCAGCGTTATGGCGCGTCGCTCACGCGGATGTTCGCAGGGTCAACGGCCGAACTGCGCCACGAACTGCTCGGGCTCAATGGTGTAGGCCCGGAGACCGCTGACTCGATTCTGTTGTATGCGGGCAATCATCCGGTCTTTGTCGTGGACGCTTACACGAGGCGCCTTCTGGAACGGCACCAGATCGTTTCCAGCGCGGCCGGCTATGATGAGATTCGCCAATTGTTCGAGAAGGCGCTAGCCGGAACACACCCACCCAAGCAGAGCTTGGACCCGGCACCCGCTGGGGTGGGGCCGCGGGGCTTTTCTCATCGGCCTTCGCGCGTGAGCACGACCGAGCGCACGGAGCTGGTCCAAGTCTTCAATGAAATGCACGGACTGATTGTTGGAGTCGGCAAGAATTACTGCCTAAAGTCACAACCGCAGTGTGAGCAATGTCCTTTGCGGAAGTTTCTCCCTGAGGCAAAGTGAGTCGTCAGAGTGAGAAATCAGCGCGAGAAATCGAGGATGACGTGGGAGTGACTCCGTGAAATGGCAAGCGCTGGTTTTTGTTTTGGCGACCGCAGCCTTTTGCCTGGGATTTGGCGCTGCCGCGCCAGAGCAATCGTTGCGTGAGGCTGCACAGGGTTCTGGACTGCTCATCGGCACCGCAGTAAGGCAACTCAACTTTCCGAACCGGCATATGCATCCACGCTCGCCCGTGAGTTCAACATGCTGGAACCGGAAGACGCCCTCAAGTGGGAGGTGGTGCATCCGGAGCCGCAGTCCTTCGTATCCAGCTGCGAGCTCGGTTGAGAAACGGGGCGCTCGCCAAGAGCCGCAGCGCAGCCTTTAGGGTTCTATAATGGGGCAATCTTGTCGCCGGTTGTACGCTCTCGACGGGACGCTTGGCCTTGTCCTCACCAAATCCAATTCGCGACGTACCCAAGACCTCCGGCCGCCGGAAGGCCGTGATTGGGCTGGCGGTCGCCGCTTTTCTGCTGCTGACAATTCTGGTGTTGCAGGCCTCATTCAATCTGAAGTTCATCAGCCCCGACAGCAACCAGGAGCTTTTGTTCTTTGCCGGCCTGAGCGGACTGATTTTCCTCGCATTCGTGGCGCTGACCATCGTTCTCGGGCGCAATCTGCTGAAGCTGTATGCCGAACGGCGGCAAGGCGTGGCCGGATCCAAGTTTCGCACGCGCCTGGTAGTGGTCAGCCTGCTGCTGTCGTTCTTGCCCGTGATTGCGATGTTCTGGTTCTCCTACGGGCTGATGAACCGCTCGATCGACAAGTGGTTTTCGCAACCGGTCGAGGAAGTACGCGCGGATACTGCGGCCATGTCGGCGCTGCTCTACGATTACGCGGGCCAGAATGCAACCTCGGAGGCGCAGTCGATCGTGCAGTCGGAGGAATTCACGAGAGCCTTCGCCGGCGGAAATATCTCCGAAGCGACTGAAGAACTTCGGGAACACATCCCGACGCTGCAAGGTGGGTTCGCTGTGGCTCTGGCGAAGGGCAACGAGGCCGCTAGCGTGAACACTCCGGCGCTATGGGCCGCAATGAAGGACCGCATCCCGCTGCAATCGGCCCTGCGCGGAGAGCATCCGCATTTTCAGTGGGGACGAACCGACTACATAGTCGCGGCGGCCTCGTTCCCAGAGGGCGCGGTGCTGGTCGCCATGCCTCTCCCTCCAAAGTTCGCCGAAACAGCCAGGCAGATTCAGGAAAGCCAGGAGCGCTACATCGAACTGGCCGCAAAAAGAAAACTGTTTCGCCGGACCTATATCGGATTTCTGCTGCTGCTGACCGTGTTGGTGCTGTTCGCTTCGACCTGGCTCGCGCTCCTGCTTTCGAAATTGGTCAACCGTCCAGTGGCGGCACTGGCGGCGGGTACGGAGGCCATCTCCAAAGGGCAACTGGACTACCGCGTCGATATCCGCGCCACCGACGAACTGGCCGAACTGGTGCAGTCATTCAACAGCATGGCGGAGCAGCTTGAATCCAGCCGGCGCCAGATCGAAGCCTCCAGTCGCGATGTGGGCGCCGCAAACGAGGCGCTCGAAAGTAGGCGCCGCTACATTGAGACGGTCCTCGAAAGTCTTCCGACCGGAGTGATTTCGATTGACGAGGCGCGCCGCGTGACGCTGGCCAACGCCGCTTTCTCCCGCATGTTTTATCTGGAGCGAAGCGAGTATGTGAGCCCGGCATCGCTGGTAACCCTGCCGCTGCACGAGGTGGTTCCCGCCGAGGTGCTCGCGGACCTGGACCCGCTACTCCGCCGCGCCGACCGTATGGGCATCACGGCAGCCAACATGGAACTTGCCCTGCCCAGCGCGCAGTTGAATGTCGCCGTAACCGTATCGGCGCTCAGCCACGGTGCCGAGAGTCTCGGATATGTGCTGGTGTTCGAAGACCTGTCGGACCTGCTGCGCGCGCAGAAACAGGCCGCATGGCGCGAGGTGGCGCGGCGCGTGGCCCATGAGATCAAGAACCCGCTGACCCCGATCGCGCTCTCGGCCGACCGTATTCATCGCCATTTGACGCGAGGCACGGCGCCCGATGCAGCCTCACTCGAGGTGATCCGCACGTGCGCCGAAACCATCGGGCATGCGGTCGAAAGCGTGCGCACGCTGGTAGATGAATTCTCGGCGCTGGCTCGTTTTCCCGCTTCCCGGCCCCAACCCAGCAGCCTGAATACCCTGGTGGAAAGCGCACTCAGCATGTTCAATGGGCGGCTGGAGGGCATTCGCGTGCGTACGGAACTGGCGCATGATCTGCCAGCCGTTATGGCCGACCCGGAAGCCATCAAGCGCGCGGTTGCGAACTTGGTGGACAATGCAGCGGAGGCGATGCAGGACGCGATCGTTAAAGAAATAGCCATTTCAACCACGCTGCTGGCCAGTCGCGACGCGGTCGAACTGGTGGTCTCCGACACTGGGCAGGGAGTTTCGCGCGATGTGAAGGAGCGGTTGTTCCTGCCCTACTTCTCGACCAAGCAACGCGGCACGGGACTTGGTTTGGCGATTGTGAGCAGGATTGTGGAAGACCATCGTGGTTCGATCCGCGTGGAAGAAAACAAACCGGTCGGCAGCCGCTTTGTGATCGAGTTGCCGGTCGCGGCGGAAACGATCAGCGCTCCGGCGGCAAGCTAATTGTTGTTAAGCTAAACAATGGCACACATCCTGATCGTTGACGACGAATCCGGCATTCGCGAGTCCTTGCGCGGCATCCTCGAGGACGAGGGCTACAAAACCAGCGTCAGTCCAAGCGGCGAAGACTGCCTCGAGTTGCTGCGCAAGAGCAGCTTCGACCTGATCCTGCTCGATGTGTGGCTGACCGGGATCGACGGACTGGAAGTTCTGGAGAAGATTCGCGAGATGGAGGATCCGCCGGAAGTCATCATGATCTCCGGCCACGGAACCATCGAAACGGCAGTGCGCGCCACCAAGCTGGGCGCCTACGATTTCGCGGAAAAGCCGCTGTCGCTCGAAAAGACGCTCATCCTGGTAAAAAACGCGATCGAAGCGCGGCGGCTCCGTCATGAGAATCTTGACCTGCGCAAGCAACTGCAGTCGAAGAGCGTGATCGTGGGTGACAGCGTTCCCATGAAGGCTCTGCGCCAGCAAATCGCGCTGATGGCTCCCACCAACGGACGCGTGCTGATCTACGGCGAATCGGGTACCGGCAAAGAGCTGGTCGCGCATGCCATCCACATGCAGAGCCTGCGCAAAGACGAAATGTTTGTCGAGATGAACTGCGCCGCGATTCCCGAAGACCTGATTGACAGCGAGCTGTTCGGGCATCGCAAATCATCGTTCCCGGGAGCTACAGCGGACAAGGAAGGCAAGTTTCAGAAGGCCGATCGCGGAACGTTGTTTCTTGACGAGGTTGGCGACATGAGTCTGAAGACTCAGTCGAAAGTTTTGCGTACCCTGGAACAGCAGCGCTTCATCCCGGTGGGAAGCGACGCCTCGGTCACGGTGGACGTGCGCGTGATCGCCTCCACCAACAAAGACTTGGAAGAGGAAATCGCGAAGGGAAACTTCCGCGAGGATCTCTTTTATCGCCTGAACGTGGTTCCCTTCGTAGTACCGCCGCTGCGCGAACGCAAGGAAGACATCCCATTGTTTGCTCGCCACTTTCTGAAAGAATTTGCTTCGGCCTACGGCCGTCGTCCGCGAGAGATCACGGACGATGCGATTGACGTGCTGATGCGCTATGCGTGGCCGGGCAACGTTCGCGAGTTGCGCAATGTGATCGAGCGCATCGTGATCATGAATCCAACCACCTCACGCTTTGAACGCAAGCATCTTCCACCGCTGGTGCACCGCGACTCTAACCGCCGTGTGGCGGGCAGCGAAGGTTCCACGCTGCACCAGGCGCGAGCGGCTTACGAGCGTGACTACATCCTCAAAAAGTTGGACGAGAATCATGGCAATGTCAGCCGAACCGCTGAAGTGCTCGGCCTCGAGCGCAGTCACCTGTATCGCAAGATGAAGAGTTTGGGGATTGCGGCAAAAGAGTGAGGTCGCGATCAGCGATCAGCTATCAGAAAATGCAATTCCGCCGCGCATAATGTCAACACAGTTGCGTAAAGACCGCATCCGGTAGGTTTTCCTGACGGCTGATTAGCTGACGGCTATCGCTTCAGCATGTGAATTTCCGTTCCGTTCTTGTGAAACTGGACTTCGTCCATCAGCTGATTGATCAGGTAAATGCCGCGGCCGTGACTGGCATAGATGTTTTCACCCTGGCAGGGGTCGGCGATCTTGGTGGGATCGAAACCGGGGCCGGGGTCGCGCACCACGATCAGGATGCCGTGTTGCTGGTCGCAGGCCACGTCGCACTCGACAACTTTGGATGGATCGCTTTTGGCTCCATGCACCACGGCATTGGCCAGGGCTTCGGTCAGCGCCAGTTCGATATCATCTTCGCGTCCCGGAGCACAGTTCAATTCCCGCACCACGTCCATCACGCTGCGGACCACATGGTCCACGGCGTCGCGGTCGGCAGCAAGCGTGACGCTCAGCTTCAGGTCGAGCTTGTCCGCGTCGAAGTTACACGACTGCGGGGGCTGTTTGGAGGGTGGGGAACTATCTGCCATAAATGGTTGCGGGCTCTGGTTTTCAGCCTTTCCCTTAACTGAGATGCAGGAAGGCGCTGACAGATTCTAGGGATTTAACTCTCAACATGCAACTTTATTTGGATGGCAGGCAACGATTCGTGCATTACGCCGGCGGGTTACCGCGGTCCCGTTGCCACCTAAACGACCTGAAACCTACGGTCTGGAGCCGAAGTTCACGACTCCTGGTCCGGAGGGCCTCCGATCTGCTGTAGTTGACGTCGCCAATCGAGTTCTTCCACAAAATTTCGCGAATCGCGCCAACCCGCCTTGATCTTGACGAAAAGTTCGAGAAAAACTTTGGTCCCTACCATCTTCTCAATGTCGAGGCGGGCCGCGGTTCCAATCTTTTTGAGCATCTGGCCGCCTTTGCCGAGCAGGATGGCTTTCTGCCCATCGCGTTCGCAAAAAATCACGGCGGCAATTCGCGTCATCCTCGGACTCTCTTCGAACTGCTCGATCAGGACCGAGACTGCGTGCGGCACCTCTTCATGCGTCTGCATGAGAACATGCTCGCGGATCAACTCCGCTGCCATGAAGCGCACCGGCTGATCAGTGATCTGATCTTCGGGAAAATAGCGTGGACCGTTGGGCAGAGCCTTCAACACGCACGACAGCAATTCATCGAGGCCTTTCTTTTTGAGAGCGGAAATGGGCACGATCTCCTTGAAGTCGTGCAGCGTCTGGAAATGCGCGATCAGCGGTAGCAGTTTGCTCTTGTCGGCGAGGAGATCGATTTTGTTAAGCAACAGGAACACTGGAGTACCCGCTTTTTTCGCCAGGTCGAGGACGAAACTGTCTTCCCGATCCCACTTCTTTTTTGCATCTACGGTCCTTATATCAACGATCATCAGAATGAGTTCGCAGCCTTCCAGCGCCTCGCGCACCTCGGACATCATCTTGCGTCCGAGCGAGGAGCCGGACTGGTGGACTCCGGGGGTGTCGATGAGCACGATCTGCCCGGCCTCGCGTCCTTTCTGCTTAGGGACGTTGATAATGCCGAGAATGCGGTTGCGCGTGGTTTGGGGCTTCGGCGAAATGATGGCCAGCTTTTCGCCGACCAGCGCATTCAGCAGCGTGCTCTTGCCCGCATTGGGGCGTCCGAGAATGCAGACGAATCCGGAGTGGAAGGACATGGGGATAGTTTAGCGTTCTCAGTTCTCAGTTGTCAGAGCGCTTGCTCGGAAACTTGACGTCTTGCCGGGAAGTTGCCACTCGCAGGTTTGACTCGACTCGCTGCGCGTATGGCTCTCCGCGCAGCGGCTGGACGGGCGAGGGCGCCCGTCTCTCCACAGATCGGTGCTGTTAGTCCGGATACTTCACCGAGCAACCGTAGGGACGCGTCGTTGGATTGCTGACCGGTTTGCCGGATGTGGCTTCTTCCAGCGCGAGAGAAACATAGTTCCTGGCTGTGGGTATGTCGGCCACGTCGGTGGTGGGGCGGTCATCGATCGCTCCGTTGTAGATGAGAATTCCCTGCGCATTGATGAGGAACATGTGCGGCGAGGTCTTGGCGTCGTAAAGATGGCCGAGCGCACCGGTCGGGTCGAGCAGGACAGCGGTTGGAGCGCTATTGGCCTGCTTCAAATATGCATTCTCATCCGGGCCGGTTGCGAATCCCTGCTTTCCCGGGGCGGAGGAGAGCACGGTCAGCCAAATGACTCCACGGCTGGTCCACTCCCGCTGCAGTTGCTGCATGTTTCCGCTGTTGTAATGCTTCTGGGTGTAGGGACAGCCGCGGTTCGTCCATTCGAGAACCACGTACTTGCCTTGATAGTCGGAGAGTTTGTGGATCTGTCCGTTGCTGTCCGTGGCCGTGAAATCGGGCGCGTGATCGCCCACGCGCGCCGCCCACGCAGACGACAACCCTAGCACCAGTGCAATGCCGGTTACAACGAACGCCGCGAGTTGCTTTCTCATTTCTGACCTCCTGATTTCCGCGCTTCTTGTTTCATATTTTCTACGACTGAATCTCAGAACACAACTGGCAAGACTCGTACTGTGACCACGCGATGTTTACCGGGGCTCGTGAATTGTAGCGCCAGCATCTTGCCGGCTGTCCCGAAGGGGTCGCGTCGTTGGCGCGGCGGGCGCGGATGCCCGCCGGACTGCCGCCGGGACGGCGGCGCTACGGTCTCGGAGTCACGGGCGCAGCTACTTCATAAGCTGGACCGGGCCCTAGAACCAATACGCCCTTCAGACTGGTAATCGGCTTGACCAGCAAGTCGGACTTCTTGAGGCTCAGGCGAAATCCGTTTGCCGTCGATGCGAAACTTTGGGCCGCCGAGTTTTCGATCTGGCCGGGTTCGAGGGGAAAGAAGGTGGCTGCGTGCACTTTCGAATCGGTCTGAACGGACAGAATGAAATGGTCTTTGTCCTTGATATCAGTTCTTGCCGAGAGCTTCCAGGCTTTCGGCGCAGGCTTGGGAATCAGCGCGCGGGTTTGCTCGAAAAGCTGGCGCCACTCGGTGGATTGCTGGGCGGATGATTGCTGCGTGGACGACGGCGACGATAACGTGACATGCGCCTTGCCGGGAATGCACATCTCCCGGCACACGATGTATTTGACGTCGGCACTGATCGCGGGTGTGGAACTTGCCGCCGAGCTGGCGGAGCGGTCGATGGGCGTCACCTGCAACGGCGTTATCAGCAGGACCTGATTTTCATATCCGTAGTCAATCACCGATCCGGTGCCGAGTCGAAGCGGTTGCGGCCACAGAATGGAGCCGGCGGTGAAACCTGGCGGGAGTTTCCATTGAACTTTTGGCGGCTCACCGGCGTCACCGGGATTCTGCCAATAAATGTGCCAACCCTCGTCCAAATGAAATAAGAGTCCCACCCAGAACGGCTTTCGGGCATCAGCCGCAGCACTCTCGGGAATCAATTCGATCTTGACGTGAAATTCCCGCACCTGAGCAGTGAGGTGATTGGTGGAGAACAGCAGCAGGCCAGCGACGAACGCCGCAAGTTTCATACGAGGCAGCATATGGAATTTGACTGTCTTCATGTCGGGTGGGTTGCACAATCGTAGTATCGCTGAGCTGCTTCGCATGTCTCGAAAACCGTTAGACGTGGGGCTCCCGGTGTTTAACGATATCAAATTAACTTCATCTGTTTCGGCTCGGCGGTGGTAATACGCACGCGTTCTACCCGCCGATCGGTTGAGTCCAGGACTTCGAACTTCAGGCCTTCGTCTTCGATGACTTCGCCCTTTTTTGGAATGCGTCCGGCGACTTCGCTGACCAGGCCGGCTATAGTGGAAGACTCGCGCCCTTCGGGGCGCATGCCGAAGAGTTCATCGAGGCGATCGACGTCCATGTTGCCGGGGACTACGTAGGAGTGGTCGTTTTCCTGCACTACCTGCGCTTTCTCGTGCTCGTCGCCGATTTCTCCTACGATTTCTTCTACCAGATCTTCGATCGTTACCAGGCCGGCTACTCCTCCGTATTCATCCACCACTATTGCCATGCGGATGTTACTGCGCTGCATCTCGCGCAGCAGATCACTTACTAACTTGCTCTCTGGGACAAAGTAAACGTCTTTGCGCATGAGGCTCGCTACGGTGCGCGTGTGCGCCTCGGAATCGGGCACCTGGAGCACGTCCTGGGTGTGGAGAATGCCTTTGATATGGTGGATCGAACCTTCGTAGACGGGGATGCGCGAGAGCGGCCGGGCTTTGAGTAACTCCACTATCTTCTCGACGGTGTAATCGGACGGGACGGCTACCATCTCCGGCCTGGGCTTCATCGCTTCACGAACGGTTTTGCCGCTGAACTCGACTACCGACTGGATCAGGTCGCGATCGCCTTCCTGGATGATGCCTTCTTCCTGTCCCGCTTCGATCAGGGCGTCAACGGCTTCTGAGGGAGTTTCTGGTTGTGCATCGGCGTGCTCGCGGGTGAGGGCGGCGACGGACTGGCAGAATCCGAGCACCAGGGTCACTGGCAAAACAAGATAGATGAGGAGGCGCAAGAAGAGCGTCCAGTCGGCGAGCCAGCGTCCTCGGGTTCGCGAGAAGAAGACGAAGGGTAGCAGGCGGTTAAAAAAGATGATGATCAGGATCAGGCTGAGCGTGGCCTCTAGAACTTCGTAGACGCTCCAGGCGCGGTCGCGAAACACGGTGAAGCCGACGATCATGGCGATGGCGGCGGTCGTGAGTTGCGTCAGAATGGCCATGGAGAGCGCGGCGCGCTGGCGCGTGACTTTGAGGCGCGGCTCTACGATCTGCTCGAAGGCGTCGATGTTGTCCTGGAAATCACGCGAGAGGAATTTTCCGATCTCCTGGTAGAGACGGTCGACGTAGGAGACCAGCGTCAGCAGGCCGAACAGGAGCACGAGAGTAATGCCGGCGGCGATCATGGTTTATTGCTATTGCTTCCTCCTGTTGTGCTGACCAGCAACGGAAGTCGAGGCGCGCTCTGTTGTTCTTTCAATCAGGCCCAGCGGCAGGCGGAGTTTCGCGCGCAACTGCTCTTCGCGGCGGGCCATTTGTCCATTGTCGCACTCGTGATCGTAACCGCGCAGATGCAGGACGCCGTGCAGGACAAGAATCTTAACTTCCTGGAGGGGCGAGTGTCCAAGGGCTCGCGCATTTTTCGTTGCTATCTCGGCTGAGATGGCGATTTCGCCAGCGAACTGTTTTTGCGCGCCGGGCCCGGCTGGAAACGAAAGCACGTCGGTGGGCTTGTCTTTTCCCCGGAAACGGCGGTTCAGGGACTTCATCTCGGTGTTTGAGGTCAGCAGGACGTTGACCGCGCCCTTCAATCTCGCGGCGCTACGGGCGCGCGCCACGAAACGGGCTAGCGCCACCTCGGTTAGGTCGGGGACGCGCTTTTGAAAGATGACCACGTTCTTCTCTCCCACGGCCAGCCCCTGGGGGCGTCTGATCCCGAAAATTGCGGCATCGCTGAAGCGATGCCCTGATACGAATCCGCAATGCCAAAAGCAAAAAGGAGGGTAGCGGCGAGGCTCCCTCCTGTGTGGCTGTTCTTAATTGCGCAGGCGCGGTTCTTCGGGCGATGCCGGAGGCGCTACCGGTTTCGGTTCGAGCAGCGACAACTGCTGCTCCGCCAGCCGCGTTTTGTGTTCGTCGTAAGCGCGGATGATGCGCTGCACCAGGTGATGACGCACCACGTCGCTTTCGTCGAAGTGCACGAAGGCGAGTCCGTTGACCCCTTGCAGAATGTCGACCGCTTCGATCAGACCGCTGCGGCGCGCGCTGGGCAAGTCGATTTGCGTGACGTCGCCGGTGATCACCGCTTTGGAATTGAATCCCAGGCGGGTGACAAACATCTTCATCTGCTCGGAGGTGGTGTTCTGCGCTTCGTCGAGGATGACGAATGAATCGTTCAGCGTGCGTCCGCGCATGAAGGCGATGGGCGCGATCTCGATGACATTTTTTTCGAGATAGCGTTCGACGCGCTCGGGCTCGAGCATGTCGAAAAGCGCGTCGTACAAGGGGCGCAGATAGGGGTCGATTTTCTCCTGCAACGTTCCGGGGAGAAAGCCGAGTCGCTCTCCGGCCTCGACCGCGGGCCGCGCCAGAATGATGCGGTTGACCTGCTTGTTCAGCAGCGCCGAGATGGCCATGGCCACGGCGAGGTAGGTCTTGCCCGTGCCGGCGGGGCCTACTCCGAAGACCATGTCGTGCTGCTCGATGGCTTCGAGGTAGCGGCGCTGATTGGGGCTTTTGGGCTGGACGGTGCGACGACCGAAGGAACGCTGGCGTCCGGCCTCGGCAAGGCCACGCAGGGTTGCGTTGGCGTCACCGACGACCACGCGCAACATGCTGCTCAGATCGCCGTTTACG
>Ga0070761_10001841_pt1 | contig 13228 bp, 10 predicted proteins | sample HubBroMetageREF1_FD_66724 | JGI IMG/M metagenome (GOLD analysis project Ga0070761, IMG submission 66724) | Reference soil microbial communities from the Hubbard Brook experimental Forest, New Hampshire, USA - Hubbard Brook CCASE Soil... | ecosystem: Environmental > Terrestrial > Soil >...
CCGGTTCCGCGCCGTTCTCACCATGTAATTGCCGACCCGGGCACTCACCGCTGTTTTGACGTGAATGGCGGCGCCACGGACGGATCGAGTTTGGGCGCCAGATCAATGCTTACCTCGAAGGCATCCTCGCCAAAACTCTCGAAGACGCGGACATGGAGAACGTAAACGTTTCCGCCGATCGCCGTGCGAACCGGCTTCTTGGTGGCGGCGTAGAGATTGGAGCGCAACTCCCTCGCATCGGTGCTGGAGTCCTGGAAATTCGCGATCCGAGTGCGTGGGTCGTCGATTTGCGCGAACGCCGTTTCGGGGCAAGCGGCGAATATCGCTGGCGAATCTGCGCTTTTCTACTCGATCTTGTTCGTCGGACCCATGCCTGGCTTCTTTTTCGGCTTGGCCCCCAGCGCAATCCCGATTACCGCTTGCCGGTCGCCGCTGGTCCATGCCTTTTGAATCTCCTGCTCGTTCATCCCGGCCAGCCGCCCAACCAGGATAAACGGCGGGAGCGCGTACTGCAGATTCTTCCACTGCGCCATCTCTACCACAGCATCGAGCGCGCGGTCGCGGATCTGGTCGAGCGCAGCGGCATCCTTGTCGGTCAGGGTGACCAGAGCGTTGGCGGCGCGCGTCCGGTCGCTGAGCACGATGGAGTTCAGCATCTCCACGAACCACGTGACCGGCACCTGAATGCGTAGCCGCGGCTCCAATCGAGCCAGCACGGCGATGGCATTCAGCGCACGCAAGGCGTTGGACCGTACGGATTCGTCGGGATCCTGCATCGCGTTTTCAAGGTCGTCCACCACATCCTTTTTGTTCGGCGCGTAGCCGATCATGGCGGCCGCCATGGCGCGCTGCTCGTCGTCGCTGCAATCGCGCAGCACATCCTGCAGTAGCGGCAGGTGCGCGCCAGCGAAATCCGCGAACTGGAACTGCAGCAAGCGCGCGACGGGGTCCGCCATCAGCGAGTGGCCGCTGGTGAGGTCTTCCGCGGTGCTGCCGCGATGCGCCGCGTCCCGCACGGCATCGAGAAACTGGTGGTATACCTCCACCATGTCGTCGGGCAGAACGGCATCGCCCGCCGGCGGGCTGTGAAACGCCAAATGGGGCGCACCTTTTTCCTCAATGCCGATGAACAAGCTGGTCTTGCCGTCCTCGCAGCACACCGCTTCCACGTGCGCCAGCACTACGCCGGGGATCTTTTCCAATTCGTCCTCCAGGTCGCCCTTCGACGGGGGTAGGGGACCGCCAGACTTCAGGTGCAGCGTGTGCAGCAGCTTCGGTTCCGAGAGCTTATGCAGGCCGTAGAATTCGATGTCACCGACGCGCGGCGCTTCGGCGGCAAGTAGGGCGGCGGTGACCAGCGACAGAAAAATGCACTTCACAAGTATATTGTGACGCGGCGCGCATCGATGCAGGGTACGGGCTCGATTACGATTGCCAGCGCCGTCGCCGCGCCGCTGCACGAGGATAATGTTTAATGTTAATAATGATGGTGAACCGAGATCCGGAAGGCCTAAGCAGTACGGTGCGTTCCCTTCAAATGTTCCTGGTGCCGGAATGATCAGAAGCATCTCAGTCGCGCACTTCAAGTCGATCGAAGCAGCTAAGATAGAACTGGGAAATCTCAATGTCTTCGTGGGTGCGAACGGATCGGGAAAAAGCAATCTGCTGGAAGCGATTGGGGTCCTCTCCGCGGCAGCCGATGGAAAAGTAAACGATCAAACGCTCCTTCAACGCGGAGTTCGGCCCGGCGTTCCGAAATCGGCGTTTCCGTCCATAGACGGCCAGCGGATGTCTCACATCGATTTTAGCGGTTCGTCGGCGGAGGCTCGCTATGAAGTTTCGCTCGACGACCCCTCGGAGGACACGAGTCCCTCCTGGAGGTTTGAAACTGAGGTGCTCGAACGTGGGACCGAGAAGCTGGCAATCCGGGGACCAAATCTGCCGAACAATCCCAACACCGAAGCCGGCTTGGCCGCGTTGAAGGCGGTTGAACTCAAAGAGAGCGATGCCGCCTTGGCCTTGATGCGCCGTCTGCAGAATTACGTAATCTACTCACCAGCCACCCCTGTGCTAAGAGGCGTTGCGCCGGAGACGCAGCCCAGACAACCGCTCGGCCTCTCGGGTGGGCGCCTGCCGGAGGCGGTTCATGAGTTGCTGCTCGGCCGTCCCGGAAACGAATTAGAGACAAGAGTGTACAACGAAGTGGTCGATCTCATTGGCTGGGCAGAGAGCTATGATTCGGGCCGCGCATCTGCACCAATTCCCCTCTCGCAAATAACGTCAGTCTATTCACGGCCAATGGGAATCTTTTTCCGTGACAAGTACATGCAGCCGGGGCGCAACGTTCTTCCGGACCGCGACGTAAGTGAGGGCGCGCTCTTTGTTCTCTTTCTGTCGGTTCTGGCAATACATCCCAAGGCGCCGTCTTTCTGCGCGGTCGATAATGCGGACCACGGACTCAATCCTGGATTGGCGACAGCACTAACAAGACGCTTTGCAGACTGGGTATTGAGCACCAAGGACCAGCGGCAAGTGCTAATTACGAGCCACAATCCCGCAGTCCTGGACGGCTTGCCTCTACAAGACGACAGGGTTCGACTGTTTACGGTAGACCGAGACAACCGGGGGAAAACGATCGTTGAGCGCGTTATCGTGAACAAGAAGCTCCTAGACATGGCCGACAAAGGCTGGACGTTGTCCCGTCTGTGGATGAACAAGCTCATCGGAGGGATGCCGAATGTCTAACACGCTCAGAATCGCGCTGATAGGCGAAGGTGTCACAGATTACGTGGTTCTGAGCGCGGCCATGGAATCGATGCTCAGTGGCCGGTCGTTCGATCTGAAACTGCTGCAGCCGGAAGGCAGCCTCGCGTTTACTGGTGCAGGGGACGCGGGCCCTCTCGGCGGAGGATGGAAGGGCGTTTACAAGTGGTGCATTCAGTCCGCCGTCAGAGGGAGCGGGCATGTTAGCGATGATCCAGTTTTTGTGAGCTATGACCTATTGGTAGTCCACTTGGACGCCGACGTGGCGGGCGAAGATCCGGCGAACGATGCAATCGACCCGATTCCCGAGCTCGCTGGACGATTGCCGTGCGAGCAGCCCTGTCCACCGGCCAGTGCGACTACCGGCGCGCTCCGCGCCGTGATGTCGTCATGGTTGGGCGAAGCAGAAACGCCGCCACGGACGGTGCTATGCACGCCGTCGAAGAGCACCGAGGCGTGGGTTATGGCGGCGTGCTTTCCGACGGACAGGGGGATGGCCACGAAGGGCTGGGAATGCCATCCAAAGCCGGCAACCCGCCTTGGACAACAGCGGAAGCAGACGCGCTTCGCCAAGGCGCGTGCGGATTACGAAAAACAGAAGCCGAAGGTGCAAGCCGGCTGGCCCGACATTGTGACGAAATTGTCCGAGGCGGCGCGGTTCCAAACCGATTTCGCAGCGGCCGTGCAAGCATTACCCGCCGCATAAGGCACTGCCCAGCTCGCCTTACCCCGCCGCCCTAGCCGTCGCAGGCGCGAACGTTAACTCACTATTCGGATCGACATCCACCACAAGCTGCTGCCCATCGCGCACCTCGCCTTTCAATATCATCCGCCCCAGCGGCGTCTCCACCTTCTTCTGAATCGCGCGCTTCAGCGGACGCGCGCCGTAATGTGGATCGAAGCCCGTACGCACCAGGTTCAGGCGCGCCGCATCGGTCAGCTTCAGCGTGATATGCCGGTCCGCCAGCCGCGCCCGCACCCGCTCTAACTGGATCTCCACAATTTGCTTCAAATGCTCTTCGCCCAGCGCATGGAACACAATCGCCTCGTCCACGCGATTCAGAAACTCCGGCCGGAAATGGTGGCGCATCTCCTCCAGCACGGCTTCTTTCATCCGTTCGTATCCCTCGCCCTCAAAACCGCCGCGATAATCCAAAATGCGCGCGCTGCCAATGTTCGAAGTCATGATCGCGATGGTGTTGCGGAAGTCCACCGTGCGCCCCTGGCCATCGGTCAGCCGGCCATCGTCCAGCACCTGCAGCATCACGTTGAACACGTCGTGGTGCGCCTTCTCGATCTCGTCGAACAGCACCACCGAATAAGGCCGCCGGCGCACGGCTTCCGTAAGCTGGCCGCCTTCTTCATACCCCACGTATCCGGGCGGTGCGCCGATCAGCCGCGCGACGGTGTGCTTCTCCTGATATTCCGACATGTCGATGCGAATCATGGCGTGCTCGTCGTCAAACAGAAATTGCGCCAGCGCGCGCGCCAGTTCGGTCTTGCCCACACCCGTCGGTCCCAGAAAAATGAAGCTGCCGATAGGACGGTTGGGATCCTTAAGCCCCGATCGCGCGCGAATCACCGCCTCCGCCACGGCCGTCACCGCTTCATCCTGCCCGATTACGCGCTGGTGCAGCTCGTCTTCCAGGTGCAGCAGCTTCTGCATCTCGCCTTCCAGCAGCTTGGTCACCGGCACCCCCGTCCAGCGGCTGACGACTTCGGCGATATCTTCCTCGCCCACTTCTTCCTTGATCAGCGGCGACTGTGCCTGCTTCTTCGTGAACTGATCCGATTCGGCCTGCAAGCGTTTTTCGAGTTCCGCCAGCTTGCCGTATTTCAGCTCCGCCGCGCGATTCAGATCGTAGGCCCGTTCGGCCTTCTCCATCTCTACCTTGGTCTGCTCGATTTGCTCGCGCAGGGCGCGCAAACTGGTAACTGTATGTTTCTCGGCCTGCCAACGCGCCTTCAGGGCGTCGCCTTCCGCCTTCAGGTTGCCGAGTTCCTTTTCGAGCTTCTTCAACCGGTCGCGCGAGGCCGCGTCCTTTTCCTTCTTCAAGGCCGAGCGCTCGATTTCAAGCTGCATCGTACGGCGCAGGATTTCGTCCAGATCCGCTGGCATGGAATCGATCTCGGTGCGCAGCCGGGCCGCCGCCTCGTCCACCAGGTCGATGGCCTTATCGGGCAGGAACCGGTCGGTGATGTAGCGGTTCGAAAGGATCGCCGCCGCCACCAGCGCGGAGTCCTTGATGCGCACGCCGTGATGCACTTCGTAGCGTTCCTTCAACCCGCGCAGAATCGAAATCGTGTCTTCGACCGAAGGCTGGTCCACCCTCACCGGCTGGAAGCGCCGCTCCAGCGCCGCATCCTTTTCGATGTGCTTGCGGTATTCATCGAGCGTGGTGGCGCCGATGCAGTGCAGCTCGCCGCGCGCCAGCATGGGTTTCAGCAGGTTGCCTGCGTCCATGGAGCCTTCCGCCTTGCCCGCGCCCACCACCGTGTGCAGTTCGTCGATGAATAGGATGATGTCGCCGGCGGCTTCCTGCACCTCTTTCAGGACCGCTTTTAAACGCTCTTCAAACTCGCCGCGAAACTTGGCGCCCGCGATCAGCGCGCCCATATCCAGCGACACGATGCGGCGATTTTTCAGGCCTTCCGGTACGTCGCCGCGCACGATGCGCAGTGCCAGCCCTTCCACAATGGCTGTCTTGCCCACGCCCGGTTCGCCGATCAGCACGGGGTTGTTCTTGGTGCGGCGCGACAGCACCTGGATTACGCGGCGGATCTCCTCGTCGCGGCCGATCACGGGGTCGAGCTTGCCCTGGCCCGCGAGCTTGGTGAGGTCGCGGCCATAGCGTTCCAAAGCTTCGTAAGTCGCCTCCGGATTCTGCGTCGTCACGCGCTGGCTGCCGCGCACTTCGCGCAGCGCCTGCATCAGCCGTTCTCGGGTCGCGCCGTATTCGCGCAGCAGGCGTCCGCTGGGGCCGCTATCGTCGGTGAGCGCGAGCAGCACGTGTTCGACGGAGATGTATTCGTCCTTGAGCTTCTTGGCTTCGTCCTCGGCTGCGGTGAGGAGCTTGTTCAAGCGCGCTGTGACGAAAATCTGGTCGGGCGCGCCGGATGGACCGGTGACCTTTGGCAGCCGGTCGAGTTCCTGCTCGAGTCGCGGCCGCAGCGTGTCGATATTGACCCCCGCGCGCGAAAGGATGGAGCCGGCCAGGCCACCCTCCTGTTCCAGCAGGCTCGCAAACAGGTGCTCGACGTCTAGTTGTTGATGGCCGTAGCGGGTGGTCCTGCTCTGCGCCGCCCGGATCGCCTCCTGGAGTTTTTCCGTGAAACGATTAATGTCCATATCTATATTATTGTGGACCGCAACTTCGCTTGTGTGGCACCGTCGAAAACATCCCGTGGGGCAGACCATCGTTTCTTGTGGTCTGCCGTGTTTTCACGATCTTTGGCAACCCGCAGGTCATGAAGACAGGTTGCCAACCTGCGGACCGGTTGTTAAACCGGCCCGCCTGGCAAGCCGATTGCTTCAGCAGCGTCATAACCAGAAGGTAGATCTCCTGCAGAACATTTTGATCGGCCCCGCCCAGTCCAAGCATCAGGAAGGTGATGAGGCGGAGTGCCGGAAGCTCAGGGCGGATTAATATCCGATCCCGATCTGGCGGCGAAGCTGCCGCGTTTCGTTCGGACCTGTAGAACATTCTTCGAGTTTTGGGGCTTCATCAAGAGTAACGACCTGCCACCGTACCAGAGCCGTCGCATCGTCATTCGCGAGCGGTTCCGCCCGATGTTGACGGACCTCGAATCGCATTCAGGGTTGCCCAGACAATTGTGGCCATGATCACCACCAACATGGCTCGTGCCGGACATCCGAGCCGTGTGCTGTCGCGCATCGCAGGCCAGCGCGCGAATGGAACTGGGCTGCCGATGGATTCTGTGATCATGACGGATAACACCCATAAGCCCCTCCACAAACCTGGGTCGGCGGCATTCAGCCTTCCAGCGACTCAATCGCGAACCGCCAGCGGGCTCACCACGCAGCGCGGTGCGGCGAGTCCGCGGCGGGTTCCAGCGTCCATGCAAGGGCCGGCTCGCGGCCCAGTGTCACTTCAACGCGAACGAGCCGGCCGCGCCGTGCAAGCAGCAGCGCGAGGCGGTCGCCCGGCCGATAGTTGGCGAGTTGACGGTCCCATTCGGCCGGACGCACGCGAAAATCGCCGAAGCCTACGACTTCGTCGCCCGTATCGATGCCTGCATCGTAGGCGGGGGTGCCGCGCGGGATGCGCGTAACGACGAGGCGGCCGTCCTCCACTTTGGTGTCTGCGCCAAGCCACGCTTCCGCGCTGGAGGATCCGCCGGCGAAGCGCAGCCCGAACCAAGCGAGCGCTTCCTGGTAGTCCAGCTCGGCGGTGGAGTCGAAGACTTTGGCGAACCAGGCGCTCAGATCGGATCCGGCGACTTCCGAAGCGGCCGCGCGGAAGGCCGCGGGCGTGTATCCGCCGGCGGTGGGATTGCGCGCCAGCGCCAGGCGCATCACATCGTCGAGCGACTTGGCCCCGTGCGTGGCCGTGCGTACACGCGCATCCAGTAAGAAGCCGGCTACCTCGCCCTTAGTGTAGTAACTGACGGCCGTGTTCGCGGAGTTCTCATCGGGACGGTAATACTTGATCCAGGTATCGAAAGACGACAGGGAAAGCGACTGCACGAGCCGGCCCGGAGTTGTCTGTAACTCGCCAATGGCGCGAGATAGGGAGGCAAGTAACTCCTCCTCGGTGGAGAGGCCGGCGCGGCGCACGATCAACGGCGCATAGTAACTGGTGAAACCTTCGGCGATGCCGAGGCTGGTAGTGTAAGGCTCGATCTCATACTCTCCGGGCGTCAACTCGGAGGGGCGCAGCCGCTTGACGTTCCAGGCGTGGAAGAACTCGTGGCTGGCGAGATCCAGCCAGCGGAGGTAATTGCCGCGCGTGCGCGTGCCCCAACGATTGGACATCAGCGCGGTGGAATTGCTGTGCTCCATGCCGCCGCCTCCGCCGGTGAGCATGTTGAGGAAGAGATATTTGTCATAGGGCAGGCCGCCCCACATACGGGCGTCCGCGCGCACGATGCGGGCGAGATCCTGCGCGGCGCGCTCACCGTCGAACACGCCATCCTCGCCCACGTCGACCAGGTAGTGCGGCTTGCCTTCCACGCTGAATTCGTGGATGGCGGGATTGCCGGCCACCAGCGGCGAGTCGACCAACGATTCGTAATCGGGCGCGCGGTAACGATGCGGCTCGCCGGGCGCGGGCGGCATGCCGGAGGCGGTGGTCTTCCAGGCGGGCGGGAGAACGATTTGGACGTCATGCGGGCGTGCGGTGCGATCGGCGAGCGTGAGAAAGGTGGGCGCGCCGTTGAGCAGGGCGAATTCATCGTCAACCCAGTTATCCTGCACTCCCATCACATGGCAATAGACGCGATAGGTGACGACCACGGGATCGGCGCCGGCGGTTTCGATGCGCCAGCGGTTCTTGCGCGATTTTTCGATGGTGAGCGGGTGTCCATCGGGCGCACGGGCAGCTACGGCTTCCAGGTTCTTGGCGTATTCACGGATGACGTAGGGCGTCCAGACGGCCATCATGAGCTCGACACTTGGCTGCCCAGCGGTAGGGATGCGCGCCTCCACTTCCACATAGTGGGTCTGGGGAGCGGGGATGCGAACGGTGTAATAGATGGGGGCCTGCGGCTGCGCTACACAAAGGGAGGTGAGGAGCAGGAAAAGGGCGAGCGGGTCTAAAGCCTCGCGCCGGCTAATGCCCGCCCTCCACACTTATTTCGCTCTCGCCTTGGCGCGCGCGGGGGCATCGGCGGAACCCGCCGGCTTGCGCGCAGGCGGCTGGCTGAGCAGCCGCTTGACCGACCGCATCAATTGCCCGACTTCCCCTGCGCTCTTGACGATCACCACATCCGCGCCGGTGGACTGTTCCGTCAAACCCAGCGGCTCCACAAAGCCCGAGAGCAGAATGATGCGCGCGCCGGCCTGCACGCCGCGAATCCGCTTGATCAACTCGATGCCGTCCATGCGCGGCATTTTGAAATCCGTGACAACCACGTCGAAGTTCTGCTTAGAAAAAAGTTCCAGAGCCTCGTCTCCGTTGGTAGCAGTCGAAATGTTGTAGCCAAGCTCCTGAAGCAGCGATTTGCGCGCGATCAAGCCCTGGCGGTTGTCGTCTACCAGGAGGATTTCGGGAGTCTTTTCGGGGGGCGGGACGAGAACGTGTCTCATGCTAACGCAGGCGAGGTTAGCAGACCGGTAACACAAGTGTCAACAGTTTTGCATCAGGTTGTAAAGAGGCGAGATCCAGTGCTTGACAAAACACCCGCTATTCCACTTCACGCGGCGCGGTGTAGCCATTCTTGGCAACTATTTGGTATTTGATGGGTTTGCCCTTTTCATCGACAACGCGCAGCGGCTCATTGGTGGCGGGGTTCACCAACTCCACTTTTATCTTGCGGAATTTGCCGTCTTTCGCCTTATTGGCTGGTTCATAGCCGATGGAGTACTGATTGCGAAGCGAGTCTTGGATGCTGCCGAAGATGGACGGAAACTCGCCGTAAAAACGCGGAAAGAAGGCCATGCCGCCAGTTTCCCTCGCGAAGGTATTCATCTGGTTGTCGGCCTGCAGGAAACCGATGCTGTCTCCCCTGGGGCTCATGATGCGCAATGCCTGCATCAGGCCGATGGCGTAGACCGGAACGCCCGAATCCTGAATAATCTTGCGCGCCTTATCGTAGGTCAGCTTGCTGAAGGTATCGATGCCGGAAGAAAGCAGCACGATGGCCTTGCGGCCCTCGATCTTGGACATGCGTTCCTCAGTATCGGCCAGGGCGTCGAACAGGTTGGCTTCCGAAAATCCCGGAATGCGCAGGCGCTGCATAGCTTCATAAGTCTGGCGCTTGTCGGTGGTGAAGTCGGAAAGAATTTCCTCTTTGAAATCATAAGCGATCAAGGCCACATAGTCGTCGGGTTTGAGAGTTTGTACAAAACCGTACGCGGCAGACAGGGTCTGATACCAGGTCTGGCTGCCGTACCATTGGAATTTGGCGCTGAACTCAACTAGCAGACACACCGTCATGGGCGCGGTGCTCTTGCCAAAGGATTTGACCTGTTGCGGAACATTGTCTTCCAGCACGCGGAAGCTGGCGCGCGGGATGTTGGGTATGAAATGGCCGTGGTTATCGAGGACGGCGACATCCACATTCACCACACTCACGTCGCTCGAGAAACTCGGAACGTTCGTGGGGATATCGGGCTGGGCTTTCTTGCTGAGTTTAGACGGAATGGGGGCTTCCTCGGGCGCTTCCGGGGCGTTGCGCGGCTTGGCCACGGTTTGATCTACGTCCTTAGTGGGGCCGGACTGGTCCTGCGCGGGACACGTGGCGGACAGCGCGAACAGCGCGGCCAAGGCAACCGGAAGAGCCGGAATTCTGTGCCAGAATTTCATAGACATACGTATTCCCCTGCTAAACTATAGCAGAGAAGACGCGGTTAGCGGTGCTTTGGTTTCGCGGGCTGGGAAGCCGCCGGGAAACGTTTGATACTGTCATGTCCGCCACGCAAAGCGCGCAACAGAAAGCGATCGACGACCTGGCCGCCCGCTTGCGCGCCATAGAAAGGCGTCTGGAGGCCCAATGATCAATCCGGAGGAACTGGAAGTTTGCAAACGGCGAGGCCACGAGCTTAAGCACACGTGGGGACAGCGCTGGAAGCAATGCAAGTGGTGCGGGATGTGGTTGCGCGAAGTGCGTACTATCGAGGAGCGCGAGGATGAGCCGCCCAAAGACGACCAGGACCCGCTAGGGAGATTCGATTGACGATCTGAGCCGCTGGCAGACGGTCGGATTGGGTTACTTTAGAACTGTGCCCCCTTGCAGAAAGCCGCGCCTGCCGTTCGCCGTGGCGCTCGCCGTGCTAGCGTGGCGCGCGCCAGCCGCCTCGCCTCAAACGCAAGACACGGCGGAAGCGTACCTAGGCAGGGGCTACGATGCACTGAGGCAAGATCGCTACGAGGCGGCCGCGAACGAATTCCGGGCGGCGCTGAGACTAGACCCCACGCTCGTGATGCGGGCGCGGTTTCCGCTGGCCGTAGCGCTCTTCGAAATGAAGCAATCGGACGAGGCGCGGCGGGAATTCGAAGCCGTGCGCCGCGAGGTGGGAGAGCATCCCAACATTTCGTATTACCTGGGAAGGCTGGACCTGATGGCGGACGACTTCGCGGGCGCGGTCCGGAATTTAAGCAAAGCCATCGCCATGCCTCCGTTTCCGGACACGGCTTACTATCTGGGTGTGGCGTGCTTCAAGCACGGCGATCCGGCGGCGGCTGAAAAGTGGTTGAAGCAGGCTGCGGAAGCGAACCCGCGCGATAGTCTGGCGCGTTATCAACTGGCGATGCTGTATCGGAAACAAGGCCGCGAGGAAGAAGCCCGGAAGGCCTTCGCGGAATCCGCGGAATTGCGCCGGCGCGACACCGATGAGAGCGAGATGCGCACGCAATGCGCGCAAAAGCTGGACACCGGTCCGCGCGCCGAGGCGCGCGCGTTTTGCCAACGGCTGTACGATCCGGACGATGCGGAGAGATTGACTGCGCTGGGCACCATATACGGCCAGCACGGCGACCTGGAGGCAGCGCTGGAGCCGTTGCGGAGGGCCGCTGCGTTGGCCCCAGAACGGCCGCAAATGCAGTACAATCTGGCGTTCACCTATTATCGGATAGGCCGGTTTGAGGAGGCGCGCGTGCCCATCGCCAAGGCTGTCGAGCGGTGGCCGGACATCTTCCAATTGAACTTCCTCTACGGGGAGGTGCTGGCGAAGCTGGGCGACCATATCGGGGCGTATCAGTCGCTTCGGCGCGCGCACGAACTAAACCCGCAGGATGCCGGAGCAGCCGATCTGCTCTACCGGGCCACGCTAAGCCTTGCGCGGAAAAGCCTGGCCGCCCGCCTGTATCCGGCAGCGCTGCGCTACTTTGGCGAAGCAGCGAAGCTGCGGCCCGGCGATGCGGAGCCGCACCAGGGTATGGCTGAGATCTACACGTTGACGGGACGTTCCGCCGAAGCGGGCGCCGAGCAGCGGCTGGCCGATGGGGTGCGGTAGCAGCCCTCCCAATCCAGGCCCATTTGCGCTGACTTGGTAGCGGTGCGTTAATGGTGCAGCCCCCCACGCCGGTCTGGTAATGTCCGCGAGCCGTGTGCTCTACGGAACCACCGCCAATGGCGGCGATTCCAGCGGGACCTGTACATCCGGCTGCAGCACGGTTTTCTCGCTAACTCCTCCCGTCACACCGGGCGGCGTTTGGACCGAGACGTTGCTGCATGCCTTTCAGGGAAGCGATGGCGCCAATCCGTACGCGCCCTTGACCGTGAGCGCTAAGGGAAATCTCTACGGCGCCGCCCGGAATGGAGGCTCGTCGGGTATCTCAGCGGGGCGCTTCTGGCGACTACCGCGCAGGCCAGTCCTGCCTGCCCGAACTAAGGCACGTCATGAAACAACTGTGCCATCTTGGATCTGGTCTGGCTCGATGTGGGGTAGGCAATCCTGCCTGCAGGCGTGCTTTCCAGCGCGCCAAAGCCAGCAGAAAGCCGGCTTGCAGCCAAGATTGGCCGCCCCACCAAGAGGGCACAGTTATTTCATGACAGGCCCCAAAGGGCCGCGGCGGTGTGTTTTCTGCCACACTAACGAAGTGGTGACCGGCGACTCGGCAACGCAACTACGGGAACAGGGTGTGGCTTTGTTGCGGGATGTCTTCCCAAAGGATTCGTTGACCAAGTTGAAAGAGGCGGCCGCCCGCTGCTTTGAGGCGATCGGGACAGGCAGATCGGTTCCCGAGCGTTACCGGTTCAACCGCTTTTCTCATTCCGTACTTCTGACTGCCCTGACCGGTTTTGGCTGTGGCGGGCCGGAGGAATTAGTGGCGCCTCTATCCGCGGCAGGTCTCTACCAATTGTTCTTGGACGCGATGGGCTGTGAGTGGACTTGCAGCATGGAGCAATCGTGGGTCCGTAAGAAATTTACCCCGCTTCAGGCTCCAGGCCCTCAATACTATCTCCAGAACTGGCACCAGGACGGGGCATTAGGAGTTCGTTTTCCTGCGGAATCCGGACCGGTGATTCCGATGACGCCCTTGCTGACCTGCTGGATTCCGTTGGACGCCTGTGGCAGAGACAGCCCTGGCCTGGAGTTCGTCCGCCGCCGTCAAGCAGCCTTGCTGCACTTCACGGAACTCGACGATTGTGCCCTGCGCCAGCGGTTCCCGCCGCAGGAATTCTGGGCGCCCGTCCTCGAATTAGGCGATGGTCTGGTGTTCCTGAACGGCACCCTGCACCGAACCTATACCCGTCCGGAGATGCCATACAACCGGCTCAGTGTGGAGTACCGCATTTTCCCGCAGCGTGTCTCACCCAATGCCTCTTAGCGCCCGTCACG
>Ga0070761_10001843_pt1 | contig 13220 bp, 12 predicted proteins | sample HubBroMetageREF1_FD_66724 | JGI IMG/M metagenome (GOLD analysis project Ga0070761, IMG submission 66724) | Reference soil microbial communities from the Hubbard Brook experimental Forest, New Hampshire, USA - Hubbard Brook CCASE Soil... | ecosystem: Environmental > Terrestrial > Soil >...
TCTCGGCAGCAGACGCCAATGTTCACCGCCTCGAAGACCTCGAGTCTTTCAAAAGCGTGTACGCTCCATTTTCCGGCGTGCTGACCCGGCGCAATGTTGATCCGGGCGCGCTCATCAATTCCGGAGCGGGGGCGACGGGCAGAGAGATGTTCGATATTGCGCGCGTCGATCCGCTTCGTGTTTACGTGAGCGTTCCGCAGGCGTATGCGCCGAACATTAAAGTGGGGATGAAGGCGAACGTCACGCTGCAGGAATTTCCCGGACAAAAATTCCAGGGAACGGTGGCTCGCACCGCCGACGCCATCGATCCCGCGACCCGCACCCTGAACACGGAAGTGGATGTTCCCAACAAAAACGGCACGCTGTTGCCGGGTTCCTTCGGTCAGGTGCATTTTGCGACCGGGACCTCCGTCCCTCGGATTACGATTCCGGTAAATGCCATGCTGTTCCGGGCTGAGGGACCACGGGTCGCGGTCGTCGACAAAGACGGCAAGGTGCACTTGCACCCGATCAGCATTGGGCGCGACTTCGGTGCGACGCTCGAAATTCTTGGCGGGGTCGAAGTGAGCGATCAGATCATCATCAATCCGTCGGACTCACTCGATGAAGGGCAGCAAGTGCACGTCGCCAAGCCGGCCGCAGGAGATGCTCGGTCGTGATGCGATTGCCTGCAGCCAGTAGGGACGGAGCCAGCCCCGTTCTCGGAGACGGGGCAAGACGCGGCAAGACGCGTCTCTACGGAAAATACATTGGGTGGGCGCTCGCAGTATGTGCGTCAGTCTGCACGCTGGGCTGCACCGTCGGACCGGGATACAAACGTCCCACCGCTCAGGTTCCCGACACGTGGAAAGGCGAAGGGCCGTGGCAAACGGCGGCTCCGAAGGATGCGATTCCCAAGGGCACGTGGTGGCAGATATTTCGCGACGCGGAACTCGACCGGCTGGAACAAGAACTCCTTCAGGCAAACCAGTCGCTGGATGCGGCGCGGGATCGTCTCTCGCAGGCGCGGTCGCAGGCGCGGATCGCATCTTCGGCGTACTTTCCCACGCTGAGCGTCGATCCCGGTGCCCAGCGCCAGGAACTCTCCAGCAACCGCCCGTTTTCGGGCGGCGAATTGCCGCCCTTTACCCAGAATGATTTTGTCGTCCCGTTTTCCGTCAGCTACGAGCTTGATTTGTTCGGACGCGTGCGCCGCAATCTGGAAGCGGCCAACGCTTCGCTGCAAGGGAGCGCGGCGGACCTGGAAAATGTGCGCCTGGTGTTGACCGCAGAACTCGCTGCCGACTATTTCAACCTGCGCGAGCTTGACCGTGAAGCGGGAGTGGTACGCCAGTCGGTCGAAATCCAGCAAAAGGGATTGGACCTGGTCAACCGTCGTCACGAGGGAGGGGTCGCGAACGGACTGGAAGTTGCGCAGCAGGCCGCGTTGCTCGAAGCGACTGCGACTCAGCTTTCACTCGTGCTGCAGCAGCGGGCGCAATCCGAACATGCCATTGCCGTGCTGACCGGAAAATCTGCCTCGGCGTTCAGCCTGGCCGAGGCGCCGTTCAACGTCGCGCCACCAGCGATTCCGACCGGAGTCCCCTCGGAGATTCTGGAGCGTCGGCCTGACGTTGCCACCGGCGAGCGCCAGATGGCGTTCGAAAATGCGCAAGTCGGTCTAGCGATGACTGCGTTTTATCCGCATATCACGCTGGCCGGGGGTGGCGGATATGAAAGCCGCGACATCTCGACACTGATCAGCGCTCCCAGCGCTCTGTGGTCCCTGGGTGGCGATCTGTTGCAGCCGATTTTCAACGGCGGGCGCAACCGTGCCAACCTGGCCGCCAGCCGCGCTGCCTATGACGAATCCGTGGCCAACTATCGTGAATCTGTGCTGGTGGCATTTCAGCAGGTGGAGGACGGGCTCTCCGGTCTGGCGCTGCTGGACCAGGCGGCGAAGACTCAGCAGGCGGCGGTCGATGCCTCGCGCCGCGCACTCGACCTCGCCAACAACCGTTACGTTGGCGGCCTGACAACCTACCTCGATGTGATTACCGCGCAATCCACGCTGCTGAGCAACGAACGCCTGGCAACGCAGCTGCTCGGGCAGCAGATGGTCACTTCCGTTTATCTGGTGAAGGCTCTGGGCGGCGCGTGGGACGCCTCGGAAATTCAGCACGAACAGATCAGGCCGACGCTGGTTCAGGCCGTGCAGCAGTAACGCTATCGTGTGGATGCGAAACGCGTCGGGCGCAGGGAGTCTCCGGCTCCCGGTGGAACTCCAGCGCGCGCAGGCCGCTGGGGCTTACGCCGAGTGGTGTTCGTCGCCACCGTGGCGCGAAAGAATCTCGCGCTCGGCAACCAGCCAATCCTGGTTCTCGTTGCCGTTCTCGTCACCGGCAGTCGCTCTGCGCTGCAAGTAGAGTTCGTAGGCGCGGCAGCGAATCTCTTCTTCCAGATTGGTAGCAACGGCGCTGGCCGCGGTCCCATTCCTGGGAACTTCGGCAGCACCCTGCACGGCGGCAGGCTGCACGGAAGCCCCGGTTCTCTTGCTGCGATTGGTGGTGGTGTTTCCAGTTGTTTTGCGTGCCATACAGTACTCCTTACAGATACCCAGTTCCAGGAATGGTCTGGCGTAATGAATCAGCGACATACGCTTTACCCTAACAGCAACCCCGACGACTTGTGGCGAATGATGTACTAAATATAGCGCGAACGGCTGTGGAAGTGTGCTGCGAAGAGATCGAAAAAATCGCTCCTCCGTATTAAGAAAAGTCACGCTTCGGGAATGGGCTCCGCTCGCGTTGCGCAAAGGCGGCAAAAGTACTCTCGTAACTTGTGGAAAAGTTGCTAATGCCCGCAGGATAGGCGGGTAAGGAAAACGGCCACAACTATGCCATCGACCGGCAATCCGGGTTCCGCAGCCAAGGCCGCCAAGGCCAGCCTCCGCGAATTGGAGAGCATGATTGCGGAATCTCCCAGTTCCGACAGAGTCTGCCTGAAGCTGGCGCAGATTCTGAATGTGCGCCGCAGCGAAGTGGCGCTGCTCAGGTTAGAAAAAGGGAGTCTGCGATTTATCTATCCTCCGGAACTGCGATCCGCAGGCGTACTGCCGCTTAGCGGGTCGGCGGTTGCAGCGCGGACAGCTTCAACTCGAACTCCGCTTCTGTCGAATGCCTTCATGCGCGTGAAGCACGTCAGCTTGTTTGAAGCGGTGAAGCTTGGAGCCGTGGAAGAAGATCGAAGCCAGGACCAAATGCCGATTCAGAAGATCATGTCCGTTCCGGTGGCGCCCTCCGGAGGAAAAGTCGTGGGAGTGGTGCAGGTTTCGCGCAAAGGGCTGGACGGCTCGGGCGCGGGCGCGGACTTTGCCAGCGAAGATCTCAAGCAACTGGAGCAGGCCGCCGAAATTCTTTCCCGCATGCCGTTCATGCAGGAAGGCGCGGAGATTCCGTAACGGCCGCACTGCCTGCCCCTACATCGCCTGTCTTTACATGGCATGTCCGGCGCAAAATCCCGACGCCCAAGCCCACTGGAAGTTGTAGCCGCCAAGCTGGCCGGTGACGTCGACCACTTCTCCAATGAAAAAAAGGCCGGGCACTTTCCGCGACTCCATGGTCTTGGCAGAGAGTTCGCCAGTATCGACGCCGCCCGCGGTGACCTCGGCTTTCCCGTAACCCTCCGTCCCTTCCGGCTTGATTTCCCACGCGTGCAATTGATGTTCGGCGTCGGCGAAGGCGCGATCGGAGTTGCCGCCCAACGGATAAGTCTCAAGCCAGCGATCGGCGAAGCGGCGAGGCAGGACTTCTCTCAACAGCAATTTCCAACTCGACTGGTCGCGATGTTCTCGGGCTCGCAAATCGGCGGTGAGATCGCGGCCGGGCGCAAGGTCGAGATGAATCGGCTCCTTGCCGTCCCAGTAAGAAGAGATCTGGAGAACGGCGGGGCCGCTGATGCCGCGATGAGTGAGAAGCATATTTTCCCTAAACGTCTGCGCTGCTGAAGCATGTTTGGTGCCGCCGGTGGAAGCCACCACCTCGGTCGAGACTCCCGCCAGTTCGCACCAGCGCTTGCGGTCGCGTTCGCTGAAGACGAGGGGAACCAGGGCGGCGCGTGGGGTAACGATCTTCAGGCCGAATTGCCGGGCCAGATCGTAACCAAGTGAAGTGGCCCCGATTTTCGCGATCGACAGGCCTCCGGTCGCGACTACCAGGCGGGACGCGCTGAAACTGGCATCCTCGGTTTGCACGTTGAACCGGTCGTTGTTCAGCGCCTCGGTCTTCGCTACCTCGCTCATGTTCGTGTTGCACCGGATTTCGACTCCAGCGTCGCGGCATTCCTGCTCCAGCATTGCCGTGATGTCGCTCGCTGCTCGATCGCAGAACAACTGGCCGAGTTTTTTCTCGTGGTACGGAATGCGATGTTTTTCAACGAGGCGCACGAAGTCGGCCGGTGTATAGCGAGCCAGCGCCGACTTGGCGAAGTGCGGATTGGCGGAAAGAAAATTCTCCGGGCCGGTGTGGAGGTTGGTGAAATTGCAGCGGCCGCCGCCGGAGATCAGAATCTTCTTGCCGATGCGATCCGCGCGTTCCAGTACCAGCACACGGCGGCCACGCTGGCCGGCTTCGATGGCACACATCAGCCCGGCAGCGCCGGCTCCGAGAATGATGACGTCGTATTTCCGATTCACGCAGGATTGATTCACTCGGGAATGATCACCCAGGAAATGAGCTTAGCAGGGCCGGCGAGACGCCGGCGCTACTGAGTCGAGCCCGCCCCTGCCGCGAAAGACTTCTCGTCGTGCTTTTTGGCAACTTTGGGGGCTACGTCGGCGGTGACGTCCTGCACGAAATCGCGCCGGCGTTCCGGGCCTTTGCGTTCAACAACGCGCACGCGGCGGGCCGGCATGTTGCTGGGTTCGAGGCCGAGGATGCGGCCGTCACGCACCTGAATGTGCGACCGAAACCAATCCGTGCGGAACATTCGTCCCGAGGAGTAAAAGGTCATCGAAGCCGCGATCGGACCTTCGAATTCTTTTCCGGTGCAGGCCAGGATGCGCCTGCCCATTTCCTGGGTCCATGTCATGCCGCCTACCAGCGGATCATTCAGGCGGTGGCGCTCGAAGGGTACGGCATGCGAGATTTTGCGCAACTGCAACAGTTGCAGGAGGACAGAACTTTTGGCCAGGTTGGTGACGATGATCCTGACCTCGTTCGACGACACGCGCTCCAGTTTGATGTGCAGATCCGGCGACCATTCGCGCTCAAACTCTTCGCGCGCCAGGGACAGTCCTTTATCGGTCGCCTCCACATAACGCAGCGTCGCGCGGGCCAGAATCACGCTGAAGATGCAGGTCACCAGGGTCGCGATGACCGGAATGCAATTGATCAGAGCGGCTAAGGAAAGGCGGAACGAGTTCATCCACTGCAAGGGCATAGTAGCTCAGTTCCTCGCTGCGCCTCGTTTTCTCGCTGCGCAACGAGGCGCGACTTCTGTTTCAAGAAAAAGGGGGAGGGATTCCGGGAGGCGCGTGACCAATTCCCGTGCCCATGTTTGTCGGACCGGTAAAGTCTAGCGAGAGAGGGGTGACGGCTCTAGATGCAGATGGTGAAGGAGGCGAAGCTGGCCGAGTGCAGGGACTTTGGTAACCTTGCGAGTGGCGTTTTGGGTCGCCGTTTAGAACCTAAAAGGCAGCGGTTGGATTGCTTCCCCAAGAATCCACCCGCCGCCTGGGTATTCGCGGAACCCACGTTCGGAACTCCGCGCTCTTATATAGAAAGGCGGAAACCGCGTGCGAAACGCCTCATCCGGCACAAAAAAAATGTCCGAACCGGCGGAGTGCGGCTCATCTTGAAGAAATCAAAGCGGATTGACGGCCGTCAGGCCGGCGAATATGCTGGTGATCTTCCACGGGAGAAGGGGTAGCCAATACGCATGCCCGAAGATCAGCCCGGCCAGGTCACCGAACTTTTGCTCCACTGGAAGCAGGGCGATGAAAAAGCCCTCCGCGCCCTAGTGCCTCTGGTTTACAAAGAGTTGCGTCGTCTGGCTCACTATCACCTCCAATCCGAGCGTCCCGATCACACCCTGCAGAGCACAGCCCTGGTTCATGAGGCCTACCTACGACTGCTGGGAGGCCAACCGGTTGAGCTGCAGAACCGCGCTCATTTTATCGCGGTGGCTTCGCGGCTCATGCGCCAAATCCTGGTCGACTACGCCCGCACCCGTCGCGCCAACAAACGGGATGGGGGATGCAAGATCGCCCTCGACGATCTGGCGGCATTGCCGGTCACCGGGGATGCAGAGCTCCTGGCTTTGGACAATGCGCTGGACGAATTGGCTCGCAGCGATGAGCGCCAGGGCAAGATCGTAGAGATGAAGTTCTTCGGAGGATTAACGGCTCCCGAAATATCCGAGGTGTTGGGGATCTCGCGCGCCACCGTCGACCGCGACTGGGCGACCGCCCGTGTCTGGTTGCATCGTCAGATGAGCAGGACAGCCGAGCGATGACGGACGCCAGTCAGTCTTGGGAGCGGGTTAAAGAGCTGCTGCATCAGGCCATGCAACTCGCCCCGGAGCAGCGCGCCCAGTTTCTCGACAAGGCTTGCTCTTCCGACGCCGGGCTGCGCGCCGAGGTGGAATCACTTCTGCTGGCGGGCGATGACATCCGTTCCAACTTTCTGCAATCGCCGCTCGCCGAAGCAATGCCCTCGGACATGAATTTGGATTGCTTCGTCGCAATTGGCGCCCTGGAAGCGGGGCAAGTCTTTGAGCAGCGTTTTCAACTCATCCGGAAGCTGGGTGAAGGAGGCATGGGACAAGTCTGGCTGGCGGAACAGATCTCTCCCGTGCGGCGGCAAGTTGCCCTGAAGCTGATCAAGGCTGGGATGTACGACGAGTCGGTGGTGCAGCGCTTCCAGGCCGAGCGGCAGTCGCTGGCGATCATGGATCATCCCGCCATTGCCAAGGTATTGGACGCCGGGGCGACACCGCAGGGCCAGCCGTATTTTGTGATGGAGTACGTGCCCGGGCTGCCGATTACGGAGTATTGCGATCAGAAGAAACTCAAGATCGGGGATCGGCTCGAACTGTTCATTCAGGCCTGCGAAGGCGTGCAGCACGCGCACCAGAAAGCGATCATCCATCGCGATCTGAAACCGGCGAACATTCTGGTGGTGGAGGTGGACGGCAAGCCGGTGCCGCGAATCATCGACTTCGGGCTGGCGAAAGCGGTCACGCCTCGGGCTGAGGGCGAAAGCCTGTTTACTCAGCTGGGACATTTTGTGGGGACGCCCGGGTATATGAGTCCGGAGCAAGCCGACCCCGGGCTCCGCGAAGGCGCGCAGGACATTGACACACGAACCGATGTCTACTCGCTGGGCGTAGTTCTCTACGTGCTGCTTGCCGGGTTGCAGCCGTTTGAAACCAAACAGCGCCAGAAGCAACCGCTCGACGAGTTGCTGCGGAAGTTGCGCGAGGAAGAGCCTCCCAGTCCGAGCGCCAAGGTGAGCGCGGATCGGGATACGTCGGCCACCACGGCGGAAGCGCGCGGCATGGACTCCAAGCAACTGGTGGGCCTGCTGCGCGGGGATCTCGACTGGATCACGATGAAGGCGCTGGAGAAGGATCGCGCTCATCGTTATGGCGCGCCGGCAGAGCTGGCCGCCGACATTCGGCGATATTTGAATCATGAGCCGGTGGTGGCGCGTCCGGCCAGCACCGGCTACCGGTTGCGGAAGTATCTCCGCCGACACCGGGTGGCCACGAGCGTGGCAGCTGGATTGGTGCTGTTACTTGCGGCTTTTTCCGTTTTGCAAGCGCTGGAGTTGCGCCGGACTACTCGGGAGCGAGACCGCGCGAACCGCGAGCGCGATCGCGCCACCCGCATCACCGATTTCATGACCGGCATGTTCAAGGTGTCCGATCCGAGCCAGGCTCGCGGCAACAGCGTCACGGCCCGCGAGATCCTCGACAAGGCATCGAAGGATATGAGCACAGGCCTGGCGAAGGATCCTGAAGTTCAATCGCAGATGATGCAGGTCATGGCGAGCACATACGCGAACCTGGGACTCTACGCTCGTGCTCGTGAACTGGCCAAGCCTGCCTTGGACGCTCGACTGAGCCTGCTTGGACCTGATGACCCAAGGACGCTGGAGTCGATGACACAGCTGGGTTTGATTCTGCATCGCGAAGGGCATCCTGCCGACGCGGAGAAACTGGAACGCCAGGCGCTGGTGGGCGAGCGCCGCACGCTCGGGGACGAAGACCCGCTCACGCTCAAGACCATGGATTACCTGGCCGCCGCCCTGATCTACCAGGGTCATTACGACGAAGCGGAGAAGCTGGAGCGCCAAGTGATTGAGGTCGGAACTCGCAGACTCGGCCCGGAAAGTGACCAGATCTTGCGGTCAATGGATAACCTGGGCACTGCTCTCCTGGTGCAATCCCGATTTGCCGAGGCTGAACAGGAGTATCGGCGACTGCTCGAGGTCGCGCCCCGCGTCTGGGGACCAGACTACCCTGGAACTCTGAGAGCGAAGAGCAGTCTGGCAACGGCCATTGCGTGGCAGGGTCGCTTAGCGGAAGCCGAGCCGCTGAATCGCGAGGTCCTGGCCGCCGAGCAACGCGTGCTGGGGCCCGAGCACCCGCTAACCGCCGACTCTATGGATAACCTTGCCTACGTTCTCGCCCGGGAAGGCCGCCGGGCCGATGCCGAGAAACTCTATCGGGACGAGTTGGCGATTTGGGTGCGAACCCGCGGGCCGGAATCCGCCGCCACGTTGCATTGCAAATCGACTTTGGCAGACCTGCTCTACCAAGAAGGCCATCTGCACGAGGCTGAACAATTGCAACGGGAAACACTTGCGACCCAGATTCGTGTCCTCGGACCGGACAACCTCTATGCCTTGATATCGCGCGAGAATCTTGTCGCAATATTGATCAAGGAGGGCCACTACGAGGAAGCCGAGAAGATCGCCCAGGAGAGCTTCGAAGTCCGGCTGCATAATCTGGGGCCTCAACATCCCCAAACGCTTGAGAGTTTGCGGCAACTCGGCACTGCGATGGCCCATAACCATCACTATGCCGAGGCCAGCAAGTTGTTTCGCGACATGATCGAAAAGGAAGGCAATTCCGCGGGGCCAGGAGACCACTGGACGGTGTGGTACGACTTCGCTTGTGTGGCGGTGGCTGCCAACCACCCCGATGATGCACTGCAGTATCTACACGACGCCGTCAATCGCGGGTATAAGGATGTCGATGGCTTGATGGCCGACGACGATCTGAAAAGCCTCCGCCAGAACCCGCATTTCCAGGATCTGGTTGCGGAACTCAAACGGCCGCCAGCAAAAGTTCAGACCCAATAGCCGGCGCTGGCCGTGGCCCGCCGCAAGGATGCACTCGACAGGCCTGGCGACGGGTCCGTCAAACGTTCGGTTCCATCAGACGTTCGACTCATATGAGGGACAGCGAAGTTGCGCCGAACCGGTCTCCTGGACCAATTCTTTTGCTGCCGGCCGCCGCGCCAGGACAGCCCGTTCGAATGTCGAGCTGACAACATCGAACGTCTTAACGTAAGGAGCCCCGTCCAGGAGTTTTTCGAGAAGCTTCACCGCTTCTGGATAGCCGGTGGAGTTGAAGGCCTGCGCATTCCCGTTATCATCCCAAAAACTTATGGTTGCGACTTCTCTGCCATTAGGGGCAGCCAGAGTGATCAAACCCAGAAAGCCTTCCTGCTTTCGCAGCCAGGGGAGAATCTCACACTCCATGAGCTGCGTAAATTCCTTAACCGAGTTCGGCTTCAGACGCGCAGAAACTTTGCGAGCAACCAATGTCAACCTCCCGGGTGTTGGGCTGGCTTGCTGGCCTGCAATTGACGCAGTTTTGCACAACACCGCATATCTGGTAGTGCGTTTCAGCACCCAATCGTTACAGGACGGAACCCGGATACACGTCTTACGGTTTGGATTCCTGCACGGAGTACGACATCGGAATCGGTGTGGCCGCGGACCAACCCCGGTTTGCTGCCGTCGAAAGACCGAAGGAGGGGTGGAGCCAAGTCAACGCTCTGGAGCTTTGCTCGATCGTCGCTCGACTGGGCGCAGCGGTGGGACGTATTTGTGTCCGGCGTTGATTTGCAGCTGGCCTTTGGCCTTGGAGAAGATTCTTGAATCGTTGGCTACAGCACCGCCGACATACTCGTCCCCGCGGCTTCAAAGACGTCGGCAGCTTCTTGTTCCGCGATGGGAACGAATGCTTGCACCACCTCAGGACTAAACTGTGCACCACTGCCGCGAAGCAGGCGCGCAATCGCTTCCGTGTGGGGAAGCCCTTTCCGGTAGCAACGATTCGAGACCATCGCGTCGAAAGCGTCGATCACGGAAATGATTCGCGAAACCAGCGGTATGTCGTTCCCCTTGAGTCCAGCCGGGTATCCGGTCCCATCCATGCTCTCGTGATGGTGCAACGCGTAAAGACTCGCTTCTTCGAGACCAGGGAACTGGCGGAGAATTGACCAGCTGTATTCGGGATGACGGTTAATCAGCGCGCGTTCTTCGGGTGTGAGCGGACCCGCTTTTCTTAGAATCGCGTCTGGCACGCCGATCTTGCCAACATCGTGCAGTAACGCGGCGACTTCAACCTGATAAAGGCGCTCTTCGGGAATGTCCATCTTCCGGGCCACACGCAGCGCCCATTCCGCCAATCGTGTGCTGTGGACCCCGGTGTTGAGATCCTTCAGGTCGAGCACCTGGTTAAACGCGCAAACCACGGAGTTGCGGAACGCGAGATGCTGCTCTTCCAGTTCCTTGACGCGGAGCGTCAGTCCGGACACATCCAAAGCGGGATTTAAGGTTGCCGCCATATCACCGTAGGCCTGCGTTTTCAGCGCTCCGCTCTCTTTACAACAGGTGGCACGTTTCAAGCGCCTGGTATGTGTCCAGCCGTCCGAAACCAAGATTCAGGTTTCCGATGTAGTCGGCATTCGCCAGACCGAGTGGAACCGTCGCACTCGGGCAGTTACTATTGGCCCCTAACATAAGCGCAGCCGTACCGGCTACGAAAGGAGTGCTAAATGACGTGCCCCATCCCGCGGCCCATGTGCCCCAAGGATAGGTGGTAACAACACCCTCTCCAGGCGCAGCCATAAACACGGGAGGTGTGCCGTAGTTCGTAAACGTGGACTGGATATCGGTATTCGAGGTCGATGCGACGTCGATGACCCCGGGGAGCCCGCCCGGATAAACCATTGTGTCCTCGCTGTTGTTTCCAGCCGACGCCACGGAAATCACGCCGCGGCTGTTCGCATACTTGATAGCCGTCGCGAGTTCCGCTGAGTAACTCGTGTAGTTGAAGCTCATGTTCATTACATTAGCGCCGTTGTTTACCGCGTAGTAGATGGCACGCAGAATGTTGGAGTCATACGCCGTGCCGTTCGCGGAAAACGCCTTGAGCGGCATGATCTTGGCCTCGGGCGCGACCAGGTGTATGATGCCGGCGGTCATGGTTCCATGTCCAAAGTCTGAGTACGAGGAGCCATCCAGGACTGCGACGGTGCGCTGATCGAGCACCGCGACTGTCCGTTGGTCCAGCGTCGCAGGTTGCGCCTCACTCAGATTGGGGGCGGCTGGAGCGTTGGTCATTTCCGAACCACCGCTGGTATTGGTGGTGAAGTCGTAGCCGTCAACAAGAACGCTTTGTAGTACCGGGTTGGTGGGATCGACGCCGGTGTCAATGTCTGCAACTTTCGTTCCAGCGCCTGCCACGTTAAATGTCGACTGAGTTTGGGCCGTGCGGACTAGCTCATTGGCGGGCTGCGCAAGATAACCGTGCCAAACCGTTGCGCCGTAGTAAGGCGTGGGCGTCTCGTCCGTTAAATACGATGCGCTGGAGCTCGCGTCCGGTTGCTGCGCGCTCACGACCTGATCGATTTCCACATCGACGATGCCCAGCTGAAGACTGATATTGAGCAGGCCCGTAACCGGATTGAGAATGGCGGGGAGAGTCACCAGGAACAACTGCCCGTTGGGGTCCCCAAGACCTTCTACGACGGTGCAGCCGGTCAACAAGCAGACCAGTTTGACACCCGGAAGTCCCAGCGAGTCGCGCACAATCAGACGAGTTTGTGCTTGCGCCGTCGGAGCGCAAAAAGCAGTCAGCAGTAGCAGCAGGCAAGCCACTTTGCCTGCGCCGCGAACATTCAAGTGCGATTTGATCTTCCCCATTGTCTTCCCCTTTTGGTCCATGCCCCAAAACGCGAGTGTAATGTGGAACCTTGGTGCTTTCCACTTACACCCGTACTCTTTCTGAAGTAACTCGTTTTGCTTCCTTTGGTAATCCATCGTGGTTACCTTAATCTCGGGTTTGCCAGCGGAATCCGCACCGTATTGCGGTCTTCCGACTTAATCGACAGCCAGAGATCGTCTTTCGCTTCAAACTCAACTTGGAACTCTCCCAAAGCGTTGACCGCCGTGGTCCCGACCAACTGATCCTGTTCGGTTGACAACTCGACGGTCGCGTTCTGCCGCGCTCGCGCTTTTTGCTTGTCCAGCACCTGGCCGACTAAGTGCAACACCTTGGAGTGCGCGCCACGCCCGAATCGCAAGTCCACGGTCATGCCCTCGGCTTCGTAAACGACCTGCCACACGCTGAGCCCGCTGCTCCGCACCCCCGCCGGCAGCGGCTGTGCAAAGCTGTCAAAGACCAAGCTCGCCAGGGTCCACTTCCGGGTTCGCTTTGCCGGTTGACCGGTAAAACCCAACTTCACCAGGCGCACCAGATTCTCCGGTGGCGCATACGCCGCTTCCTCGGTGGCAAGCCTTCGGACCCGGCTCCAGGCCTCAAGCGCCGTCTGGCATTTCGGACAGCCGGTGTCGAGGTGTGTCCCGATGTCTCTGCTGATTTCAGATCCGCTGACTCCGCGGACAAAATCAACCCAAGGTTGTTCTGAAAAATGCCGCATTCTTATCCTCACAGTATCTTTGGGGGGGCTACTACAAAAGGGATGGCAGGGGCGGAGAAAATACAGTCTGCAATCAATAAAACTCGATGGCCAGTTACCCCTTTCCTATCAATAAGAAAGGGGCCCAATGATAGGGATGGGGGCGACTCTCGCGCAGGCCAATGGATGCCGTTTGCATCGCTTCCGCCTTCGAACGCCCGTTCTGGAGCTGCTGATAGAACTCGACCATGAACTCCTTAGTACTGTCGTCGTGAACGTCCCACAGGCTCAGGACGAGCGA
>Ga0070761_10001844_pt1 | contig 13215 bp, 10 predicted proteins | sample HubBroMetageREF1_FD_66724 | JGI IMG/M metagenome (GOLD analysis project Ga0070761, IMG submission 66724) | Reference soil microbial communities from the Hubbard Brook experimental Forest, New Hampshire, USA - Hubbard Brook CCASE Soil... | ecosystem: Environmental > Terrestrial > Soil >...
CTGCAGTTTCTCATCCATTACCGAACACTCCTTCCAAGGCATCACTCCCTCCCCATTACGGGGAGAAAGTGTCACCTATGTGTCCGGTACGATGTGTTACCTATGTCTCAGGCCGCTCACAATGACTTACAGATTCTCGCCATCAGTTCACTCTTGCCACTGTAGTGACTATTGTAGGTACCCCGTGACTTTGCGCGGCCGCCGCTGCGCTGATAACTCCTTCGGAGCAGAACTTTTCAAATTTCTGCATCGCTAACCGTTTCTCCTCGGCCGCAGGGTGAACGTATCGCATCGTCATCTGAATGCTCGAATGCCCCAAGATCGCGGCCAGGGTGGGAAGGCTCATGTCCGCGGCCGCTGCCCTCGTCGCGAACGTGTGCCGCAGGTCGTACAGCCGGAAGTGACCCTTGATACTTGAACGAGTGGCAGCCGCCCGGTGTGCCTTCTTCACGCTACCAATCGGTTTCTGTGCGTCGTGTGGCGACGGAAACACAAATGTAGTTAAGAGCCGCTCAGCTTCTTTCACGCGGCGTTTCAACAAAGCCGAAACCTCATCAGTCATTGGGATTGCTCGACGCGCGGCATTCGTCTTCCCAAACGGGTTGAAGATTGTTTTCTGCTTAAAATCAACGTTCTCAACTGTGATTCGAAAAACCTCTTCGGGTCGCATGCCCGTGTCCAGCATGATGCCGGCGATATCGCGTAACGGTTGACTGGCCTCCGCGAGATAGCCTCGTTGTTCTTCAAATGTGATGACTCGCATGGAATCGAGTGGCTGTCTGAACATTGGCACGCCCACGACCGGATTTCTAACGAAATAGCCCATTCGTTCGGCGTGATAAAACATCGCCTTCAGGGTCTCCAGAGCCCAGTTTACGGTTGTCCCCGTCACAAGCCGTGCGTCCTTCGCTTTCTGTCTCACCTCGTGTTTGCGTCTGGATTTGAACCCCTCCACCATTTCGGCGGTGATTTCATCGAGGTAGTTACCACCGAAAAACCGCTTCAAGGTTTTGATGTTCCACGCATGGAGACTGTAAGTTTTCGGCCTGTGCTGTTGCCTTGACGATTCGAGGAACAGCTTAGAAAAGTCGTCAAACTTGGGGATCGGCTTGGACTTTGTGAATCCTGCACGTCGTTCCATCAGATCCGTCTTGCGTTTTGCCTCGGCGCGCATTGCGGCTGTCTTGTTTCGGAAGCCGGACGATTCTTGAATTCTTCGGCCCCCGAATTCGAATACGTACCACCAAGTCTTGCCGCGGCGATACACAGCCATTTTGAGGCTACCTCCGATCTAAAGGGTCTTCGTCGGTGCGGACTATACGAATTCAACCGCTACCCAACTACCTAGATTCGAGACATTCGGGGATTGCCCACATACCCTACTTCTTTCAGATTCGTAAGTGCTTGATTTGGCGTGGCTGAAAATCGCTGAAAGATCTGCCCTCAAACGTGTATTTGAGGGCGGCCAGAATTCGACGCGTGACGCCATCGTAATGTTCCGTTCATCCTGCTGTTACATAGACACCTTTACACTCCGCCACAAGTCCAACCGTGAACATTCTAGTTGTGGAAGACGAAGCCGAATTGGCATCCGCACTGGTTAGCGGGTTAGAGGAAGAGGAGTTCCGCGTGCAGGTCTGCGGCAACGGAAAGGCCGCATTGCAACGCGCCGAAACCGGGAATTTTGATTTAATTTTGCTCGATGTCATGCTGCCTGACGTGAGCGGATTCCAGGTCGTCGAACAAATGCGGCTGCGCAGCCGAGAAACACTCGTGCTCATGTTGACGGCCCGCGACTCTCTGGCCGACGTTGTCCGTGGACTGGATTCCGGCGCGGACGATTACCTCACCAAGCCTTTTTCCTTCCTCGAACTGCTCTCGCGTGTTCGTGCTCTCGAGCGCCGCGGCGGCGTCAAGCCCCGCCAAGTGCTCGAAGCTGGCGAACTGGTGCTGGACGTGGCGGCCCAGAGGGCGTTTCGCGCGGGTGTGCCGCTAAATTTGTCGCTCACCGAATTTCGGTTACTCGAAGTGCTTGCACGAAACGAGGGCCAGGTGGTCCCTCGCCACGCGATCATCGCGGACGTTTGGGGGAATCGTCGCGACGTTGAAGAAAATACACTCGACGCCTACGTTCGCTTGCTGCGAAAGAAAATTGAGCGCGATCCGCAATCGAGACTGATTCAAACCCATCGCGGTGTCGGGTATTCCATGGGACTGCGACCAATCGGATGAAAGTGACGATCCGCACCAAGCTTTCGGCGCTGTATTTCGTGGTGCTGGCTGCTTCCTTAAGTATTTTTGTGTGGATAGGCGACGTAGGGTTCCGGCGAAGCATTGAGGTGACGGTGAATGATGCATCGAGCGTGAACCTGCAGAGCCTGCAGCGACTCGTGGAGCGGAGCGCTCCGAAGGGGGACGCAAAGGTCCAAAAGGAACTGGAGGAATTGGCCAGCTGGTGGCCGAGTGGCGCTGTTTTTGAAGTGGCTGACGCAAATCAGAGTTGGATCTTCCGCTCGCCGCAATTCCTGCAACCCACCGAGCTACCTTCGGTTGCCGGTCACGTCCCCACTTTCCTGACTACCAATTTGAATCACATTCAGTATCGCGTTGCTTCACAGAAATTTCAGACCAGCGGCCAGACCTACGAAATTCATGCCGCCGTGCCGACCGAACCGTTTGATCGAGCACTCGACCACTTCCGCGACATCGAAAGAGAAACCGTGCCGCTGCTGGTGGTGTTGGCTTCACTGTTGGGTTACTGGCTCAGTGGCAGATCGCTTGCACCCGTGAAACGCATCATTGATACGGCCGAGCGTATCGGCGTGGATAGCCTTTCACAGCGCCTGGAAGTACCGCGGCCGCGCGATGAATTGCGCCGACTGACAGAAGCCCTGAATGCGATGCTCGAACGCATTGATGCTTCGTTCAAACGGATAACGCAATTTACCGCGGATGCCTCGCATGATTTGCGCACGCCGATCACCGTGATTCGCACCGTCGCCGAAGTGACGTTGCGCAAGCCGCGCACGCACGAGCAGTACACAGAAGCACTGGCGAAGATTCTGCGGACGTCAGAGGAAACCACCAGCCTGCTCGAAAATCTCTTGACGTTAGCGCGTGCTGATGCCGGTGCGATGGGCATGGAACTGCACGTGATTGACTTGGACATTCACGTTCGCCGAGCACAGGAGCGCGCCATTCTGCTCGCGGGCAGCAAATCGCTCGACATTGACTTGCGCACGCCCGGTATACCGGTTTGGGTAAGAGCAGATTCCATCGCGATTGATCGTCTGCTGCTGATTTTGCTGGACAATGCCATCAAGTACACTCCGGACGGGGGATTCTGCGAAATCGAATTGCTTCCTGGGCCGGAGCAAGTCCAGATCCTCGTGCGTGATTCCGGCATCGGCATCGCGGAAAACGAGCTCAGTCTGATCTTCGAGCGCTCCTACCGCACGAACCGCGCACGTTCGCGCGAAACCGGAGGAGCAGGACTGGGCCTCGCCATCGCCCGATGGATCACCGAAACGCACGGTGGCACCATCATCGCGGAAAGTCAGATCGGCACCGGCTCCCTGTTCCGCGTAACTTTACCTACTCCGCACGGCACGGGAATCCGTACGACGGACGCTGCTCCCGTCGCCGCGGTAATCTGAAAAAAATTCAGCCTCTATTCAAGTTCCCATCAACATTCGTTCACGCCTCGTAAGCATTGATCGCGCTAAATGGGAGTCACGGCGCAACCGCCAGCGCCATTCCGCCACACAACAGCACAGTTGCTTGGAAACCGCCGTCGAGACGGCAAACACGGGAGACTTTCGATGAGCTTCAGGGGCAGACGCGCTGCATTCCGTTTTTTCGAGGTAAGGACAGTTCCTTTCGTGACGCTCGCGCTGTTCGTTTTAGCCGCGCTGCTGCTGACCCCAGAGCCGTCTGAAGGGCAAACAAGCCAGAACCCATCCAGCAGCACGTCGTCCGGCCAAGCCACCGGACAAAGCGGTAAGGGCGCAATCACCGGGAACGTAGTGGACACTGCGGGTGGACTTCTCCTCGGGGCTTTAGTTTCCGTCCAGCCGGGCGGTTATTCCACCATCTCCGACGTCCAAGGCCAATTCAACATCTCGAACCTGCCGGTAGGCACCTACAGGGTCACAGTTTCCTATGCCGGTTTTTCCGCATTTAGTCAGAAAGTAGACTTGACGGCGGGCCAAACTGTTTCAGTGAGCGCGGTCCTAAAGGTTGCGCCGTCGGACCAATCGATTAGTGTTCACGGAGATCTGCAGGGCGAAGCCGAGCAGATACAGGTACAGAAAACCGCCGCGGACATCGTCAACGTACTTTCCGCGGATGTCATCACCAGTCTCCCGAACGCCAATATCGCTGACGCTGTGGGCCGGCTTCCAGGAGTGACACTGGAACGCGATGAAGGCGAAGGCAAGTACGTGCAAGTCCGCGGCACCGAGCCGCGGCTCACCAACGTGACGATTGACGGGATCAACGTGCCGTCGCCCGAAGTGGCGGTGCGGCAGGTTAAGCTGGATGTCATTCCATCCGATCTCGTCGAATCGATCGTGCTCGAGAAGACCCTCTCCGCAAGCCAAGACGGCGATGCCATCGGCGGTACCGTAGATTTGAGGCTCAAAAATGCCGGCGATCAACCGACGTTGATTTTCTCCGGCATCGGGGGCTACACGCCGATCCTCGGTGGACGATACGTCGGCCAGACGACTGCTACGGTCGGCCAGCGTTTCGGCACAAGCAAACAATTCGGCGCGCTGATCGGCTTTACCTACGATTACAACGGCCGCGGAATTGACGACATCGAGCCCGGTATTGACACGGGCTACGCCGCTCCTACTTACGATAGCCTTGACCTGCGCGAGTACAGATATCAGCGCACGCGATGGGGCCTTGCCGGAGGTGCGGACGATAGGATTTCCAAGGACTCGGATATTTATATGCATTACTTGTATTCGGACTTCAAGGACTACGGAAACAAGTGGGTGTACACGCTAAACGATGACGTATGTCAACCCCCGGCGCCGGGCCAGCCCCCGTGCACTCCACCGATCATTACGCCGGACCTTCCGCAATTTACAACGTCCCAGCGCATTCCGAATTATTCAATCTTGAGCGTGTCCGGCGGTGGCAAGCACGTGTTTTCCAATTCCTGGCTCGCTTGGGATATCTCAGGTTCGAACGGCCGAGAAAACGGCGCCGCGGGCAATCCAGGCGTAACCTTTACTTACAATGGGTCGGCAACGTGCGCTTACGATCCAGCTGCCACCAAGACTCCTTACCGGCCGCAGTGGGTAGCCGGAAATGGCACCGGACCTTGCGTGTTTCCGGGCTCTCCAATTTTCGATCCGACGCAATATTCGATAAGCGAATTCGACACTTCAACGGGACCGACGGACGAAGTGAGCCTGCAAGGTTCGGCGACGTACGGCAAAAACTACAAATGGGGCTCGCACGATGGCACCTTGCAGTTCGGCGCCAAGATTCGCAATTCGCACGATTATCAAAATGCAATTTCGCCGGTGTGGGATCCGAACGGCAATTTTTTGATGAGTCAGTTTTTGAGCGGCTTCAAGAACTCGGATTATTACGATGGCAGCTACAGCATGGGACCGGTGACCAGCTACGGCAAACTCAATAATTTTTTCATCAACAATCCCGCAGATTTCACCGAAGACGTCAGCGCGACTCACCTTGGTTCCGATTCCGCCAACTACAACCTAACCGAGCGCGTCACCGCCGGCTACATCATGAACACCTTGCGATCGGGACGGTGGAGTTTGCAAACGGGCCTGCGGCTTGAGGCCACGCAGCTTGATATTCTTGGCTACAACGTTACCAACGACATCAACGGAAACTGGACCGGCACCACGCCCGTCAGGACCAGCCAGTGGTATATCGATCCTCTGCCCAGCGTTCAGTTGCGCTACCAGGTGACCGCAAACTCGGATATCCGCGCCGTCTATGGCCGCGGAATTTCCCGGCCCAATCCGTACGACTTGGTTCCTTATTCCACCGTGGATCAGTCCACGAATCCCTACACGATTTCTGTGGGGAATCCGAATCTGAAGGCGGAGCACGCCAACGATTTCGATGTTTTGTATGAACATTACTTGCAGCCCTACGGTGTGATTCAGGGAGGGTTTTTCTACAAGCAGCTCATCGATCCCATCTATTACACGAACTCGCTCGACACTACGAGCCCGCTATGTCCCACGCCCACTTGCCCTACCAGCACAATAATCAACGGATCGAACGCGCACGTGGGTGGCGTTGAACTCGCGTATCTGCAGCAATTCGGAATGCTTCCCTCGTTTCTGTCCGGACTCGGCATGGCTGCGAACTACACCTACACATATTCGCAAGCGCACGGTCTGCCTGGACGAATTGATTCTCCGGCGTTGCAGCGCCAGGCGCCCAACTCCTTCAATATTGGACCGAGTTACGACCGCGGCAGACTGTCGGTCCATCTGGGCATGACTTACAACAGCGCGATGATTTACCAGTATCAGTACATGCCGTCCAGCGATCCATCCAACCTCGGATTGAAAGGACCCGCGGGCGACATTTATCTCTATTCTCACTTTCAACTGGACGCACAAGCCACCTACCGCGTTCATGCCGGACTCACTTTGTTGGTGCAAGGTGAGAATCTCACGAACGAGGTTTTTGGTTTCTATACCGGCAGTCCGATCTACGTGGATCAGCGTGAGTATTACAAGCCGACTTACTCGGTGGGTTTCCGCTGGTATCCGCTCAGAAAAGATTGATTCGCGCTGCAGAGTACGCCGCTACCCCACAGCTGCAATAATTGGAGCGCTTAAGTCGAAACTCACAATATGAAAAACAAGACAAGCAGGTCCAGCATTCTACTGATGATGTTCTGCGCTGTTCTTATCTCCACAGTCGCGGCAAGGTCCGCACAGGGACAGAAAAAAAACGATAACGTCGCCGTGCTGGTCGGCGCCGGCGACATTGCCGACTGCGCCGACCTCTCGGGCGCGGAGGCCACCGCGAAACTTCTCGACGGCATTCCCGGCACAGTATTCACAGCGGGTGACAACGCGTACGAGGGCGGCACCGCCGAACAATTCGCGAAGTGCTACGACCCCACGTGGGGCCGCCACAAAGCGCGGACGCGCCCTTCCGTCGGCAACCACGAGTTTCATTCCGGCGGCGCTACTCCGTACTTCGATTATTTCGGCGCTGCAGCGGGCGATCCAACCAAGGGCTACTACAGCTACGAACTCGGAAGGTGGCACATCGTAGTGCTTAATAGCGAATGCGCCGAAGTCGCAGGTTGCCAGCAAGGTTCCGTCCAAGAAAAATGGCTGCGCGAGGATCTGAAATCACATCCCGCTGGTTGCACGCTGGCTTACTGGCACAAACCGCTATTTAGTTCCGGCGCGAAGCACGGCAACGATCCCGAGATGAAAGCATTCTGGCAGGACTTGTACGAAGCGCGGGCTGCCGTCGTCGTCAACGGACACGACCACGATTACGAACGCTTCGCGCCGCAGAATCCCGAAGGGAAACCCGACGCCGCCCAAGGCATTCGAGAATTCGTTGCCGGCACGGGTGGCAAGAACCATCGCCCTTTCGCCACACCGCTGCCAACAAGCGAAGTTCGCAATGCGGACACCTTCGGCATTTTGAAGCTTACGCTCCATGCCGAAAGCTATGATTGGGAATTTGTGCCCGAAGCCGGGAAGACATTTCATGATTCAGGCTCGGGTCCGTGCCGGTAGCCAGGCTTTCCGTTCCGACAAAAGTGAGGGTTCGTTGAAAAAATCGTTGATCCTTTGCGCGTGTATTCTGATCACCATCGGAGCGGCGTTTGCCGCGGCAGGCTATCACCTGCTAAGAACCATTCCAGTTGGCGGAACCGGCGGATGGGATTACTTGACGGTGGATGAGGCGAGCCAGCGCCTTTTTGTATCGCATGAGACGCAGGTGGAAGTAATTGATCTGGCGTCGCACAGCGTCAGCGGAAAAATTCCAGACACGCCCGGAGTCCACGGTATTGCACTCGCGCCGGAAGAAGGGCGCGGTTTCGTCAGCAACGGCCAGGCGTCCACGGTCACGATTTTCGACCTGAAAACGCTTGCCGCCATCGCGCAGGTGCCCACCGGCAAGAAACCCGATGCCATTGTTTACGATCCATCCACGCACCGCGTGTTCGCCATGAACGGCGGGAGCGATAGCTCCACGGTGATTGACGCTGCGAGCGGCAAAGTTGTCGGCACGTTCGCACTGGGCGGCGGCCCGGAATTCGCGGCGGCTGATGGATCGGGAAATGTTTTCGTGAACCTCGAGGACCAGAGTGAAGCGTTGCGCATTGACGCGCGCGAATTGAAAGTCACGAATCGCTGGCCGCTGTCACCCTGCCAACGCCCGTCAAGCATGGCAATAGATCGCGTGAATCATCGGCTCTTCATCGGATGCCGCAGCAAGGTCATGGCGGTCGTCAACTCGGACACCGGAAACGTCATCGTGACCCTGCCGATCGGCGACCACGTGGACGCGAGTGCGTTCGACCCCGCCACCGGCCTGATCTTCAACTCCACCGGAGAAGGAACGATTGGCGTGTTCCATCAGGATTCGCCTGATAGATACAGCGCGGTGCAACGAATCCCCACGCACGCTGGCTCAAAGACCATGGCGCTAAATCCCAAAACGCACGAACTCCTGGTGCCGTCGAACGAGTCCGGAAAGTTTCAAATACTGCTGTTCGGGAACTGATGCTGTGGCCGGCGCTGCGGTAAGGTATCCTGAAACCGCTGATGCACCTGATGCTGATGCGGGCCGAATCGGCGCCTTCGGCGATCACTCGTTGTTTGCAGAGGTTTTTCGACCTGCCAGATTTGCAGCGTCGATTCCTCGAAACATCCCCAGAACCTCATCCGACTCCGGGGATTTCTTGGGGCCAAAAGTGGAACCGTCGGCAAAAACAACGAGGTCCAAGTTTATCGTGTAAGGCGCAGGACTGCCGTCGGCCAAGTGCGAAAACCTACGCGGGTCCGCGATCCAGGACGATCCGGGCGCCAAATAGTCAGACGGATTGCCGTGCGTCTCGAGTTCCTTGGTTGAGAATCGGCGAATGCGCATCCCGGTAGCCGGATCAAAAAAAGAAGTGCTGAAGAGGTACCCACGGATCGGCGTATCGCTCGCGTTAGTGACCTCAACGGCCATCATTTCCTGGCCGTCTTCGTCGCGCCACACGCCCGACTCAATCCTCAGCGGCCCGATTGTTTGCGTTTGGATGCCTTCAACCGGTGCTGGCCCTCGTTCCGGCAGAATTGGAGATACGAACCTCTCCAGCTCGGTCGTTTTCGCGATGAAGTCCATTCCGTCCAGCGCACCCACAAGTTGATGAGATTCGCGCAGCGCCAGCGGGCCCCAAACCGAACTGTCCGCAAACTTCAAGACGTCAACCCTGGCAGTGACCGCGATGGAATCGCCCAACATCTTCTTCGCCATGGAACAGACCGTGCGCGTCCACTCCGTTCCGCCAGCAATCATTGGTTCGTGCGCATCGCGAATTTCTTGAAGTATTTGCTTCTGGAGAACCTTGCCGGTTGTCGCGTCAGCGAGATCGAACCTGACGAGATACCCGCGAAGCGGCTGCGTACCCGTGTAGTACATCTGCACGATAAGGCCCTCACCGGTTTTGCAGTCGCCCCCGAGACCGGATGAGAACTGAGTGGTCACGACTAAAGGCGAGGGCTGTAGGTTGGCATCCTGCTGCGCACTGACAGTCCGCGAAAATACGAATAGCCCCAAAACCATTACAAAAACGCACGCTATCATTCTGGGTGTCATAGCTCGCTCCCGTAGCGCAACTCGCTGCGCTTAGCGAATCTGCCCAGGAAGAGTGCGAAAGCAGACTCAGGAGCGAGAAAACAACGAGGATAAAGCGTTGAACTTAAGGTGCGAGGGGCCATGACCTCTCCCCGGAGAAAAACTCGAAACCTGACAGCAGCATCCTACCATTACTGGGGATTATCAACCTAAGAATCAAAATTGGTAATCGAACCGGCGATGTAACGTACGCACTCGCGACAAATCCGATAATCAGACAAGTCGCTTTTAGTCTGGTATTGACCCGCCAGAGCCATAGCGAGGTTGTGTTCCTCTTCAGCGTGCTTCCCCAGAAACAGTTCTATTCGAGGCGGGCTCCAGCGAACTTTTGGGCAGGTGAATTCTCAACGATTCCGACAGCCCGAGGGGATGGGGATTTTGGGCAAGGACGGGTTTTTGGGCACATGTCCGGTAACGCAACTAATCAGGACTTGGCGTACTCTGAATCGCCTACGCCGGAATGCTCTACTGTAAGAGTGTTCGCCGCCAGCTATCTACGCGCGTCGCGCAAAGTCAGCATTTCTTGGAGTCAGTTTCAACTAGTGCCCGTCTAGATTCCTGCACGATCCGCTCAAGCTCATTTAGCAACGCTAATTTTTCTTCCGGTTTTTCCGCCGCTTGGAGCCGCGCAGAAGTTGCAAAGAACTCGTCTTGCAATTGGCGGAATCGCTTGCTGGACACCGAACGATTATATCCTGTGCGTTCGAGCTAATCGGTTCGGTACCGCACCGCCGCCGTAACACCGGAATCTTTATAGTCTGGCCGTATTTGTAGACGATGGCGCGGTGAGCGGCATGGCAAAGAATAAAATCAAAGCATACTCCCCCAACGTCTTGGACTATCCCACCAATATTTCTATGTGGGAAAGGGAAAGCCTTGCGGCAGAGGCATACCTCGCTGCTGAGAGGAAAGCTAGGAAACCGTCGAAAAAGAAAGCCGCGCGCGCTATCGGGGATGCTCCGCGCAAACGTGCGACCCGAACGCCTTGTCGCGTTCCGTCTCATACTGCTAATTCATTTCTTCGATTGACTTGTCGCCAAGCGGTTCAGACCCTCTGAAAACCCATGCACAACCGGAACAAGTCCAGCCGTGGAACCGCTCCCGCTCAACCCATACCATTTCGCGTGCCAAGGGACACCTCCGCCAGGAGAGGTTACGCGGGGCCGGTTTCGTGACGCCAGGCAGATACTGAGTCAAGAAGTTCGCAAACGGGCGATGTCCAACCTAAGTGTTCTCCAATCGTAATTCCGCAGGACCGTCACTCCCCAAACTCTCACGCACTTTTTCTGCCTCGCTCTGGATGGCTTACGCTTTTTCACGATAAACGGCGGCGAGCAATTGCCACTGAGCTTTTTCAACGTCGTGAAGTTGTACTGCAAAATGTTCAAAATGGTGCGCAGCGTCGTCTAACCATTTTGCATTGCTTTCCGCTAACGAAAGTATTTCCTTGAGTGTTGGCTCCATATTTCACCTCAAAGACCGTCGCGATGGCGGTTAATGGCTTGAATTGCCCAGTAGCTGCCACGCCACAGGCCATCGCTCTGTACGTTAGCGTACATATTGAAATAACAGGCTGGCGGCGGTCAAGAGGGCGGCTCTTATGCTGGCAGGATATCGAATCTCTAGCTCTGAGCCGAAATCAAAGAGCGGATATAACTCGTTCAGTGTTTTGAGATCGCCCTCGTTGAGCGCGGCAAAGGCGCGCTTGACGACGGCTTTGTTAGCCTCAGCCGTGGATTCCTGTCCAGCGGAGTGGCCAACGGCTGCAGCGATGAACAGCACGATGAGGCTTGCCCAGAGCAGTTTACGCATCGAAGATTTCCTCCGGCATGGTGCTTGGACGAGCTATCTGCACCGATAAGCGGATAGCAATTTTTGCGCCGCTCGAGCTGACGTTCACGATTGTGGTTGGACTTCCAACTCACCCTTCTGCGACTTTACCTGTCGCGGCAGACCCATCATCCGGAAGGTGATCGCATCCATCCAACGATCGGGAAGGTTGCGCTTCATGAACGCAGCGACGTTCGCGGCCGCCCCGATCAGGTAACGGGCTCGAGGACGGCGTGCCGTCACCGCCCGGAGGATCGTCAGAGATGCCTTCTCCGGGGAAATTGAAAATCTGTCGGCCGTGACAGTCGTCTTCGCAAACGCCCGGAGGGCATCCGCATAGAAGGGCTGAAGGCTTTTCGGCAAGGCATCCGCGATCCTGTTGAGCTGCTCGGAGGACCGCTTGAGCATCGGCGTGGAAATGGACGCGGGAGCTATGGCGGAGACGTGAACGCCGAATGGGGAGAACTCAATCCGCATCGAGTCGCTCACCGCCTCCAACGCGGCCTTCGCCGCCTGGTAGGCGGCAATCATCGGACCCGGCATTATCCCGCCGATTGAGGTCACGTTGATCACTCGTCCGCGCGAGGCGCGAAGCTGCGGGAGGAGCTGCTGGGTAAGAGCAATCGGGCCGAAGAAAAGCACGTCGAACTGGAGCCGCCAGTCAGTCAGCGGCAGTATCTCGATCGGCCCGGCCCATTGTGCACCCGCATTATTAACGATTGCATGGAGTCTGCCTCCGGCCGCGATTTTGGCCCTGACAATTTCCGCTGCCGCCGCGATCTGACCGGCATCCGTCACATCCAGAATGATCGGCTCGACGGCTCCCCCAACTCGGCGCGTACCTGCCTCGGCCAGGAGCGATTCGACATCTTCTTGCTTTCGCACGGCGGCCAGGACGCGGTAACCGTTTTCCGCCAGGGTAAAGGTTGCCGCACGGCCGATTCCAGTCGAAGTGCCGGTGACCAGGATCCAGTTGGAAGAGTTTGTTGACTTCATGAAGAGCGGCCTCCTTTGGTTGCCTCGGTCGATAGCAGAACCGACCCCTTATATGTGAGGCCGAACAGCTTTGCGAGCTGGGCGTCAAGCATCCTCGCAGGAAGAAGTCTGGGCAGAGTCCAGTTTTTGAATCGCTGCGGAACGACTGCGTAGCGTGCCTTCGGTTTTGCCGTGCTGAGTGCCACGTGGACGGCTTCGCCCAGACGCTCAGGGGACAAGCCCTTACGTCCTTCGGAGACGATGCCCTTTTGGAAGTTCTGCAGCGCCTCCCAATACCCGGTCTGCTTGAACTCACTCAGGTCTTCTTTTTCACCCTTGTCGTACATCGCCGTGTTCACGGTTCCCGGTTCAATGATTACTACGTCGATGCCAAACAACATCAGTTCTCGCCGCAGTGCGTCCGACATTCCCTCAAGGCCAGATTTGGAGGAGCTATAAGCACCAAGAAACGGGATAGCAACTTTTGCGGTGGTAGAGCTGATGTTCACGATGCGGCCGGTGGGACCCTGC
>Ga0070761_10001851_pt1 | contig 13189 bp, 15 predicted proteins | sample HubBroMetageREF1_FD_66724 | JGI IMG/M metagenome (GOLD analysis project Ga0070761, IMG submission 66724) | Reference soil microbial communities from the Hubbard Brook experimental Forest, New Hampshire, USA - Hubbard Brook CCASE Soil... | ecosystem: Environmental > Terrestrial > Soil >...
AGCACCGCTTCGTCGCGACGTGTGCTGCGGCGCGCTGCACGGAATGAATTGCCGGCAGCTGAAGGGTTCGCCATAAATTCCCCTTGGAGGCTGGACGTATAGAATAGGGCATTCATGTTCGCAGGAGACGGGAAAGGCGCGCCGATTTTTTCAAAGGGTTACTGTACTTATGGGCAGGGTGGTTTGATCTGTGTTCGCCTCTGGGCGGTTAGCGGGAGCGGCTCGCGGAGTGCGGTTTGTGGACTGAGCTTGCCGGTGCGGATTTTTTTGGCAGGGCGACGGGAGGATTCGATGGGGAACGATCTGCCGGTGCGTGATCGCGCTGCTCGGCCGAAAGCCTGGTTGGCTTGGAGCAGCGGAAAAGATAGCGCTTGGGCTTTGCACACGGTGCGCGAGGCTGGGTTATTCGATGTGGTGGCGTTGCTGACTACTGTGAATCGCACGCATGGGCGCGTGGCGATGCATGCGGTGCGGGAGAGTTTGCTGGAAATGCAGGCTGCGGCTGCGGGATTGCCTTTGGTAAAGGTGCCGATTCCTTCGCCGTGTTCGAATGAGATTTATGAGCGCGCGATGAGTGAGGCGATGGAGCGGGCTGCGGGCGAGGCAGTGCGGCATGTGATTTTCGGGGATCTTTTCTTGGAGGATGTGCGGGCTTATCGGGAATCGCGGCTGGCGCGGTGCGGGATGACGCCTGTGTTTCCTTTGTGGGGCATGGAGACGCGGGCGCTGGCGGAGACGATGATTGCGGGAGGGCTTCGCGCTTATTTGACTTGTGTGGATCCGCGGAAGCTCGAGCGCGAGTTTGCGGGGCGGCGATTTGATGCGGAGTTGCTGGGGGATTTGCCGTCGTCAGTTGATCCTTGCGGGGAGAATGGGGAGTTTCATACGTTTGCTTGCGCGGGGCCGATGTTCAGTGCGGATTTAGCGGTTACCGCGGGCGAGATTGTGGAGCGGGAGGGATTTGTGTTTGCGGATCTTTTGCCGGGGAGTACGGCAGCGCGCACGGCCTGAAGCACCGTCTCTAGATCCTGCCCGAGGACCGATTCATTTCGAATTTTCCGAGCCGCTTGAGTCTTCCGGAGTTTTCGCGGGCGTTGGAATCAAGAATCCCCAGGCACCGCCAATGACCGCACCGAGCGTCGATAGGTATCGCACCCAGTCAAGTATTGCGGGATGAAAGTGGTAATGCACCGGGATCAGAATCGCTCCTATTACGTCACCGATCATTACGGCGATGAGCACGTAGAGAGCGGTCCGTTTCCAAGCCTCTTTCGGACCGAGCAGAAGCGCAAGCAGAGCAAAGAAGAGCAGGAATGGGTCGGGTACGGCCATCTTGCGGGATGGTAAACCACGCGAATCGTGCTGACCCAGTCCAATTAGATGACTCTTACGAACCGGCCGCTGCACTTTCAAATGCTAAGATGCGGCGGGGTTGGCGCCCGGGCAAGCTGGGGCGCAGCTAGCAGCGCCCTGCCGAGTGTGCGCGACGGGAGTTGAAGCGGGCACGGCATGCTGTGCCCCTACGACTGCAGATGCAAAATCTAGGGCGGCTACTGAGCCAGGATTGTTGGGACTGCGCCGGCCAAGAATAATGTTAGGACGCGGTCGCTGTCGCTGTGGCGGGCTACTTTGAACAGGACGTCTTGGCCTGGGTGGAGCTTGGCCATTTCGGCTTTGTAGTCGGCCAGGTTGTTGATGGAGACGTGATTGATTTCGGTGATTACGTCGCCACGGGAGAAGTCCACGTCTTCGGCGAAACTGGCGGGTTCGACTTCGGTGACGACTACGCCGGTGATTTTGGACATGCCGAGTTTGCGCGAAAGATCGGGCGTCAGCTCCTCGACGTGCAGACCAAGCTGGCCGGGCGTGTCGGACTGGTCGGGCTCGTCTTCTGAGGCTTGCGCGACCTGCGGGAAAATTTTGGAGCGGTCGGCGACGGTGAGCGCAACTTCTTTGGTTTGTTTATCGCGGACGTAGCGCACTTGCACGGACTGGCCGATGACGGTTTCCGCGATGGGATTTACGAGATCGGCGCCGGTGTGCACGGCCTGGCCGTTGATGTTGGTGATGACGTCGCCGGGTTTCAGACCGGCTTTATCGGCGGGGCTGCCCGGCTCGACGGCTTCAACGACGATGCCGTAGGGGACGCCGAGTTCCTTCATGAGCACGGGATTATTGCTGCGATCTTCCTGGAAAGTGATGCCGATGGAGCCGCGGGTGACTTTCCCGTTGGTGATGAGCTGATTGTAAACGTTGATGACGGTAGTGGAAGGCAGCGCGAAGCCGACACCTTCAAAGCCGCGGCTGCCGGTGTAGATAGCGGTGTTGATGCCGATCACTTCGCCGGCCATGTTGACGAGCGGGCCGCCCGAATTGCCGGGGTTGATGGCGGCGTCGGTCTGAATGAAACGCTGAAATTGGTGGCCGACGTTGGAGCGATCTTTGGCGCTGATGATTCCGGCGGTGACGGTGGAATTCAGGCCGAAGGGGCTGCCGATGGCGAGAACCCAGTCGCCGACTTGCACGCCGTCGGAATTGCCGAGCTTGGCGACGGGAAGTTCGTGGTCCGCGTCAATTTTGACGACGGCGAGGTCGGTGTCTTTATCGAAGCCGATTACGCGGGCGCTGTATTTGGTGGCGTCGCCGTCGAGAGTGACTTGAATTTTGGTGGCTTGGTCAATGACATGATCGTTGGTGAGGATAAAACCCTTCTTGTCCACGATTACGCCAGAGCCGAGGCTGCGTTCGGCGTCGGGGCTGTTGTCGGGCTGGTCAAAGAAACGATCGAAGAAATCCTGGAAGGGATCGCCGAATTTTTTGGGCGTCTTGCCGCCTTTGGGCTTTTCGATCACTTGGGTGGTAGAGATGTTGACGACGGCGGGGCCGAGTTTTTTGGAGATGGTGGAGAAGGCGTTCGAGAGCGTGATGGGATCGGGCACGGCGAGGAGCGTGGCGCCGGTAGCGGCCTGGTCATGGGTGGCCTGCGCGCGGCCGGAAATCAGGGTGCCGATCAGGATGCCGATACCGAGGGTGCAGACGACGAGGAGGGTGGCGAAAATTTTGCGGCGGCGCATCCAGTTGAATACTTCTTGAAATTCAATGCCCATTCCGGTGCTCCTTATGCGCTGCGAATCCGTGACTGCATGGACGGCGGAGAACAGAACCGCGTGGAATACGCCGAAAGCAGAGTATAACACGTGATTCAGCCCGGCAAAGCGGGCGGAGTTGCGGTTTTGCTCTTGGAGGTAAGAGTGGAGGAGGGGGCTGAGGAGAGTGGATGAGAACTGCAACATTGTACTTCAGCGACTGAAGCCGCTTGGATTCTGCGCGGTTGATGTCGTGGCTAAAGCCACGACCTACACAGAATCCTGCGCTCTCGCAGCGAACCCGAAGCTGGGATCCGCGACGAGGCTAGACGGTTCCGAGGAAAGCAGATCCCTCTCTGCGTCCCGCGCCCGCCAAACTGTGGCGGGCAAGAAAAAGCGCGGGACTACGTTCGGGATGACACGCGTTGTTTTATTTCGCGGAAACTTGGAGCTGTGGCCCGACGAAAAACTTTCATGTGCGGGTACCCACTACGAAAATTAGAAACCCCATCCTTCGGAAACCGAAGGGTGGGGCACCCTCCTCAATGCGTACAAGGATGTTGTGGCGCCGCACGGGAGATTCAAAGGTGGGGTGGTGCGGGGACACTTCGAGAGACATCCGTATGTTGCGACGGGAGCGACAGAGCGCGCGGGCTCGGGGTCCTGGGATGGGGCTAGTGTTGGGTTTCGGGCTCGGAGCCGTCTTCGGGCGTGTCCAGAAATTCCGGGACGCGCAGGCCGCCGGGAGTGCCGACACCCTCGTCCCAGGCAATGCCGTCGTCGGAGACCCCGCCGGGAACTCCGTCAACTTTTTTCTCGAGGCGACGTTCCGCCTTGGCGCGGGCTTTATCCTGGCGCTTCATTTCTTTTTGGCGCTTCTTGAATGTTGTCGTCATTAAGATCTCCTGAAGGGGTAGAAGTTATGGACGAATTCGCATCCGGCGAAATGCGCGGATGCGGTTGTTACCAGCGAGGCTCGCGCGGCTGGCGCGCGACTTCGCGATAATCTTCGTTTGAGAATCTTTCTTTGCGGCCGCCGCCGGAATTGCCGCGGGGGCCTCCGCTATTGCCGCGATCGCCGTCTTTGCCACCACGATCACCGCCACCGCTGCCACCACGCGGGCCGCTGCCGCCGGATTCGGATTTCGGTCGGGCTTCGTTAACTTTCAGATTGCGACCGCCGACGTCCTTACCGTCGAGCGCGGCGATGGCTTTTGCTGCTTCGGCGTCGTTGGGCATTTCTACGAAACCGAAGCCGCGCGCGCGTCCGGTCTCGCGATCGGTGGCGACGTGCACGCGGGCGAGTTGGCCGAAGGGCTCGAAGAGCGCGCGAAGATCGTTCGCGGTGGTTTGAAAGCTCATATTGCCGACAAAAAGATTCTTCATGGTGATTCTCCCCCGAGCAAAGCACAACCGTCGCTGCGGCGTAAGACCAGCGCAAACCCCAGAGTGAAGCTGCATTCGTGCCGCGAAAGGAAAAGGAACGCGCGGTGCCGGGACGCCAAACACGCTCAGGGAGGCGCGCAAGGACTGCAAAACTCGAAGAGCGGAAGACTTATTCTAACATGATTTAATAAAGATGTCGCGGCGAGACGGATTCGGTAGCGCGGATAGCGTTGAGGGGCGGGTGGATTTAGCGACGGGCTGGGGCGGGTTCGGAGTTGGGGCGGTCGCGCCAGAATTTGGGGGCTGGCATTATGAATTCGATGGCGACCTGCGTTTTGCCCATGAAACTGGAGCCCAGGCAGGCTACGCGGCAGAGCAGCTCTTCTTTGGTGTTGATGTTCTCGATGTGGATGATTTGCTGGAGGCTCACTTTGGTGGCAAGCAGGATCAGCGCGCCGTGAGAATTGACGATGATGGTGTGGGTCTTTTCGGCGACGGAGTTCTTTTTGGCGTCCTGGAGGCGCACCAGAACGGGAATGCGCACGTGCACACGTTTGCTGCGGCGGCGATTCTGCGGCGGCAGATCGTCTGGATGGATGGACACCTGATAACGGTAGCAAGTATGTGGTGGGTTCTCAACGGTTAGCGGCGAAGTGTGCCGTTAGAGATATTGCAGAGGGCAACGCTGGGCAAGTGGTAGGTTCGAGAGCGTTTGCATGGTAATCGGAAGGCGAGCGGGGCGAATCCTCTCTGCGGGTCCTATCAATATATTTCGGGGCGGCGGTCGCGAGACGCGGCTTCAGGGGCCGACGCCCCGCTGTTCCCTTCTAACCACCGCAGGATCGTTCGCATATAGTGTCTGCAAAAAAACAGATCCCTCTCTGCGTCCCGCGCCCTGACCTAGAGCGGTAAGTCCGACGGCGCGGGTGACGGCCCGCCCTTCCGGCTAGACAATTACGACGGGGGTTGTGGCGGATCTTGCGCTCGCGGTGGATAATTCCGGCGCTGGGGGATTATGTTCGTGCGGGAGGTGGCTGTGCGACGAATTCGATATCGGGTGGCGATGAGTCTGGACGGTTACATCGCGGGGCCACAGGGGGAATTTGACTGGATTATCGGGGATTCGGAGATGGACTTCGGCGTGCTGTTCGCGCAGTTCGACACGCTGCTGATCGGGCGCGGGACATTTGAGTTAATGGTGAAACACGGGCGAGCGGTGACGCCAGGGATGAAGACGATTGTGTTTTCGCGCACGCTGCGGCAGAGCGATTTTCCGGACGTGACGATTGTGGCGGGGAAGGAAAAGGAAACCGTAGCCGCGTTGCGCGAGGAGCCGGGCAAGGACATATGGTTGTTCGGCGGCGGGTTGCTGTTTCGCAGTTTTCTGGATGCGGGGCTGGTGGATACGGTGGAAGTGGCGGTGATTCCGGTGCTGCTGGGAGGAGGGATTCCACTGCTTGCAGCGCCGGCGAAAAGGGCCAAGCTGAAATTGACGGGGCACAAGGTGTACGGGAGCGGGATCGTGTCATTAGAATATTCTAAGGAACACGCGAAGGATCATCCTAAGGAACATTCCAAGGCGCCCTCCAAGCGGAAAAAATAGCCGGCTGCACGAAAATTGATTGCGCGGGCAATCTCGGCCTCGACAGGTTCTCGCGCGCAAGGTATCATCCCGGCATGAGAATTTCGGCACGCAACCGCCTGATCGGCAAGATTGAGGAACTGCAAATCGGCGACATCATGGCGCACGTGGTGGTGTCGGTGGGCGAACATGTGGTCGAAAGCGTGATTTCGCGCCGCAGCGTGGAAGAAATGAATTTGCAAGTCGGCGATACGGTTGCGGTAGTGGTTCAATCCACGGATGTGATGCTACAAAAGGCCTAGGGTTGCCCCGACCCACGCAGGCGCCGTGGAGTTTTAATTATTTAATTGAAGATTGCTTCGCTTGGCGCGGATACGAGTATGGGCTGGTAGCCGCGGCGGTAGCAGATAGCACGGGCCATCTTTCGTGAATATTTCCACACGCCAATCCGGGAACGCGACCATCGTGGACATCAACGGCGACGTGACGCTTTACAATTCCCCCGAAATTCGTAAGGTGTTGATGGATGCGCTGAACAAGAAGGGTACGCGGCGCGTCGTAGTGAATATGTCCGGGGTGAATTACATTGATAGCGCGGGCGTGGCTTCGCTGGTGGAGGGTTTGAAGCTAGCGCGCAGTTTGACGCGCGGCTTCGCGCTGTACGGGTTGAACAAGCATCCGCGGGAAGTGCTGGAATTGACACGGTTGGTTCGAGTGTTTGAGATTTACGACGCGGAAAATGACGCGGTGAATGGGGTTGCAACGCCGGCTCCTCCTGAAGCGAAGTAAAGTTTTCCTGGTGTGACTGTTTGTAGTTCCCTCCGATGAAATAATTGTGCGATGAAGTTGCGCTGCGGGAGGGGTGTGTCGAGGCGTGCTGAAGAGTGAGCGCGGCAGTGGCGAACCCGTACTTCAGCGGCTGAAGCCACGACCTACAAAGATTTCCGAGAGCTACCGGGATTTCACAGCGACATCAACGGCTGCCCAATCCCAAAGGCGGGACCGGCCGCTACAAAATTCGACTTCAATGCGATGCGAGGTACGCACCAGTCTGGGCGCGCGGCCAGGAGTGGCAGTGCCACGAAAACCGGTTGTGTTCGCCGCTAGGCGCGGGCGGTTATTCGGAATCGTTTTGTTCGATGATGGGGAGGTTGGCGGCGATTTGCAGATCTACGATCAATTGCAGCTGTTGTTCTACCTGAAAAAAGCGCACGGCCAGGGTGGGGGATAGAGATTTCTTCATAGTGGCGTAGTATTTTTCGCGGAGGGCCATGCGTTTTTCATCGAGTTGCATTACGTGCTGGGCGAGCTGGTCGGCTTTCTCGTCGGTCATGGAGGAGAAGTTGCGGGAGTAGTCGGCGACGATGGCCAGCTTATCGGTGATCAGCTTGGATTGTTCGGCTTGGTATTCGCGGTAGATGGGCCAGAAGCTGGCGGCTTGCTGGTCGTTGAGCTGCATGGTTTCGCGGACGATCTGCTCTTTTTTGGCGCTGAGGTCGGCGCGCAGGAGCCGGATGTAGGCCTGGGTGTTGAGTTCCTTGCTGCGGGCGGAATCTTGAACGTGGGTTCCCTGCGCCGGAGTTTCCTGCGCGGCGAGGCCAGGTGCGGCTGCGAGCGCCAGTGCGAGGGTCAGTGCGAGTGCGGCAAATCTGGTGCTCATGAGTTCCTCCGAAAACTTTTTGTGTCGCGCGCCGTTCGTGTGGCGCGGATGCGAATGCGCCGGCTGGTCCTTAATAAGGTAGGGCCGGGAGCGTTACTGGTTGCTGCAACGTGAACTGCAATTGCGTTTCGGCGGGGATTTGGATTTGTTTGCCTTTTTGCACCACTGAGCCCACGCCGCCCGCGACTGCGCCGATTGCCGCGCCCATTCCTGCGTTTCCCGCGATGGCTCCAATCGCCGCGCCTAATCCCGCGCCACCGAACAGGCGGAAAGCCGAACGGTGGGTGGAGCTTTTGCCTTCGCTGTCGAAAGTATCGGTGACGATGGGATAAGGATTGCCGCTGATGACGAGTTGCGTCAGCTGGAGTTCCAGTTTCGAGCGGCCGGTGGCGCGGCCGGCGGAATTCGCGAGCAGCACTTGGCCGTACACCGGCGAACCCAGGCGCGCGACGACGTAGCCATCGACGTTGAGATTCGTCGAGAGAGTGGCCGAAAATACTTGGCCGGTTTGGGTGTAGCTGGTGTCCAGCTCGTCGGTGGTTTGGACGATGATGACGGTGCCTGCGGGGAGCGTGAGCATTTGCGCGGCCTGCGGGGGCGGGGCCGGCACGGGACCGAACGTGAGCGAGGCGACTTGTTCGGGCGGATAGGCGTTCGTGATTCCGTCTGGCCCGGTGAATTGAATTCCCTGCGGCGTGCGGGTGACGAATTGGCCGTAGATTACCTGGCCGTTGGTGAGGCGGAGTGTGTCGGCCGCAGCGGCGAACGCCAGTGCGAGGCCGAGGATGCTTAGGAGCGGGATTCGTGATTTCATGCGCCCTCTTGTTTTTCCCAGCGCTTCGCTCGAGCATGATGCGAGGGATTTTCCGGCACAATATAAACGGAAATTTGCGCGTTTCCAACTGTTGATTGATGGCTGAAGGGGAAGTCCGCGCGCACGAACGGAACGAGGGCATCTGTGCGGGAGGTTCGTTGCTTCGCACGATGAATGTGGAATAGAATGCGCGGCATGTCGCCTGAATCGTTCCGCGTGGTTTCATTGCCGAGCAGCCGTACCGGGCAGCAGATATTGCAGTTGAAGGGCGCGTTCACCTCCGGAGCGTCGGCGATATTTGTGGACGCGGTGGCGGCGGCCGATGCGCCGCGGCTGATTCTGGATCTGACGGAAGTGCCGATGGTGGATTCGATGGCGGTGGGGGCGCTGGTTCGCGCATTTGTTTCCTGCCACAAGACGGGGCGGAAGCTGGCGCTGGTGGGACTGAACCATCGCGTGCACAACGTATTGCACTTGACCGGGATCGCGCCGCTGTTTGACACCTATGCTTCGGTGAGCGAAGCGGAAGCGGGATTGGCGTAGCGCGCAGTTCCCTTGCGGCGGGCTGGGATTGCCGCCACTGTTCGGGACGGGAGATCGCCGGGCGGTTGTTGGGCGGCCCTTGAAGCGATTCTGGGGCGGCCTTCGCGCCTCATTCGAGCCTCGCGCGAATATACCGATTCGCCATTCCCAGAATCATATATGCTGGAACGGGCTACGCGCCTTCCTAAAGGAAGATGCCATGAAGAAAATCATGCTGATCGGCTCGAGCGGAATGATCGGGCAGCGCATCCTGCATGAAGCGCTGAATCGCGGACACCATGTGACGTGCCTGGTGCGCGAGACGTCCGGCACCGGGGAGCATCACGCGAAATTGGATTATCACACCGGCGACGTTTTCAAGCCGGAGTCGGTGGCGACGGCCGCGGTGGATCACGACGTGGCGGTGAGCGCGTACGGCACGGGCAAGGGCGATGCGAATTTGGTAGTGAAGGCGGCACATTCGTTGATCGAGGCGTTGACGCGCGTGGAACCGATTCGGCTGATTGTAGTGAGCGGCGCGGGAAGCCTGGAGGTGAAACCCGGCGTGCCGTTGGTGGATGCGCCGGACTTCCCTGCCCAGTGGAAAGGCATTGCGCTTGCGCATCGCGAGGCGCTGGGCGTTTTTCGCAAAGCGGGGATGGCGGAGTTCGACTGGACCGCGATAAGCCCGGCGGCGTTGATCGCTCCCGGCACGCGCACGGGACACTATCGCACCGGGACGGATCAGTTGTTGGTGGACGATAAAGGCAAGAGCTACATTTCCGCCGAGGATTTCGCGGTGGCCGTGGTGGATGAAATCGAAAAACCTCAGTTTCAGGGCCAGCGGTTCACTGTTGGGTATTGAGGGTGGAACGCCGCGTCTTCCTGTCGGCAGAGTGGCGCGACCTAGTGATGTTGAACTACGAAGTTGAGCCGGAGATTTTGCAGCAGCATGTTCCGCGTGGAGTTGAGTTGGATGCGTTTGCGGGCCGGACGTTTGTAAGCCTCGTTGGGTTTCAGTTTCTGCGCACCAAGCTTTACGGATTCTTGGCAGTTCCCTTCCACAGAAATTTCGGCGAAGTAAATTTGCGTTTTTATGTGCGGCGGCGCGACGGCGGCAAAGAGCGCCGGGGCGTGGTGTTTGTGCGCGAATTGGTGCCGCGTGCCGCTGTCGCTGGGCTGGCGCGGCTGATGTACGGCGAAAAATATGATGCTTGCCCGATGGCGCATCGCGTCGAGAGGAATGCGGCTGGCATTTCGGCGGAATATAGGTGGGAATGGCGCGGCAAGCGATTCTGGTTGAGCGCGCGAGCGGACGGGGCACCAGCGCGAGGGGCCGAAGGCTCGATCGAGAATTTCATCACGGAGCATTACTGGGGATATTCGGCAAAGAGCGCGAGCGAAACGATCGAGTACCGGGTGTCGCATGAACCGTGGCGCGTGTGGGGGAGCACGAACGCGCGGTTTGAGGGCGACGGCGAGGCTCTGCATGGCTCCGGCTTCGGCGAAATTCTGCGGCGCCCGCCTGATTCAGCATTTGTTGCTGAAGGCTCGCCGGTGCTGGTGCACACTGGGCGGCGCATTTTCTGAGAACCGCGCGTCAAATCCGATGAAACGCGCGCGATGTACAGTCCGTCATACGTAACAGAACCTGAAATGCTTTGCGCGGAGGGTGCGTATGAAGCCTCTCGGCCACCCCGCAGTGCTCTTCCTGACGATTTGCGCAGCGTTTTTTCCCACATCAGTGGCCTCAGCGGCGGCGGCGCAGAGCGTGCCACAGCTGGTGCGCGTGAGTTACATGCAAGGCGACGTGCGGTTTAACCGCGGAGACGCGAAACAACCCAATTTGAAGAAGCCGTGGGAACAGGCGGACGTGAATCTGCCGATCACGGAAAATTACGCGCTGGCGACGGGGACCGACGGCCGGGCCGAAATCGAATTTGAAAACGGCTCGGTGATTTATGTCGCGGAGAACTCCCTGGTTCTGTTCGAGCGGCTCACCGCAACCAATGGCACGCCTTTGACGCAATTGGAACTGGTGTCCGGAACAATCACCACCGGAGTAAGGACGGTGCCGGGCGAGATTTTCGTTGTTGACGTGCCTATCGGAGCGTTTCGAATTACTTACCCGGAAAGTTCATTCGTTCGCTTGGACAGCTTCCTGGATGGAATGGTGTTCACGCCGCAGGCGGAAGCGGGATCGGATTTCGGGCAAAACGGCCCGAAGAAGATTCACGTGGCGAAGGGACAGACACTGACGTATGCGGACGGACAAGCAGCACGAATCGGTGACGCGGGAGAATCAACCGTGGCGAATGCTTGGGACCTGTGGGTGGCGGCGCGTTACGACGCGCGAAATAGCGCGATGCAAGCGGCGCTAAAAGCTTCGGGGCTGAGTTCGCCGATCCCGGGCCTGACGGACATGTACGCCAGCGGAACGTTTTCCGCTTGCGCACCTTACGGGATGTGTTGGGAGCCATCGCAGGAAACCTGGGAAGCGCTCGCTGCACCACCGGCGGCGCAAGAGCCCGCGACGGAAATCGCGACAGGGACGCAGCGACCCGCGACGGCGCGCGCTAGCGTGCAGAGTGCGACGTCGCGCCTGGCGACGCCCGTGCCGGTGACGTTCCGCACGCTGGTGAGCACGTGCCCGTTCCCGACTTGGTACAGCAGAACCACAATCGCGAACACGCCGGCGGAACTCACTACACTTTCGGAAGCGGCCTACCGCTGGAATCTGCGCCAGCCGTGGAGCTGGCCGGTTTGCCACTACGCACGGTGGATTTATCGGGAGCACCGCTATCACGTTGTCGTTCGCCCCAGGCGGCCGCACCACCCCGTGCACTGGGTGAGAGACGGAAAGAAAACAGGATTTGTGCCGCTGCACCCGTCCGACCAGAAGGACAAGCCGCCGGTAAATCTGAAGAATGGGATTTTCACGGTGGAAGCGACGAAGGGCGACGAGCATCTGGAACGGATCAACTACAACCCGAAATTAGAAATTGAGACTCTAGCGAAAGCTCCGAAGGAATTTCGCGCGGGTGCGAATCCGGAACTTGCGAAGGCGGAGCAGCCGAGGATCGAAGGGCGATTGCTGGCCGACGCGGCGGCGCGCGCCAAATCGAGCGACGGCAAACCTGGCGACAGTAAATCCGACGAGGCCAGGCAGAAAGAAATCGGGATCAGCTATGACTACGGCAAAGGAGCCTTTGTGCGAGCCGGCATGGAGTTCGGAGGTCGCACGACAAAACCGGTGGTGGTGGGCAGCTTGAGCGCGCGTGGAAGCTTTGCGGGCTCGGGGGATCGGGGCGGAGCGGGGAGATCCGCTGGAGGTGGCGGAGCGAGGGGCAGCTCGGGCGGAGGGTCGTCGGGTGGCCGGTCTGGTGGTTCGGGAGGAGGAGGCAGCGGAGGCGGAGGTTCGGGCGGAGGAGGGGGCGGCGGCGGAGGTCATCCGCGGTAGCTCGCGCCGGAACGGTGACAGAGCGATATTGATTTTGCAATAAGCGAAATTTAAGCTTCAACCATATTTGTAAATTCGTTTGCGGTGTGTCCATTCACGTTACTGCGCGTCCCACCTGCGGACATCTCGCTTCGGCATGATTCCTCACGGTTGAAATAACTCAAGTGTGATCAGCGCCATGAGTGGCGGCCAATTTGGACCTGAAGATGCTCCGGATGGGCTAGGCCATTTCCTGCGTTAGCTGCGTTCGCTCCGTTCTCGACCAATATTCTGGAGGCAACATGGGGACCATCGTACAGGACGTGCGGGTGGCACTGCGGATGCTGTTGAAGAATCCGGGGTTCAGCGCGGTGGTGATTTTGACGCTGGCGCTGGGGATTGGCGCGAACACAGCGGTGTTCAGCGTGGTGAATTCGTTTTTGTTCAGCCCGCTGCCGGTGAAAGATCCGGGACGGCTGATCGTGATGGCTTACGAGGATCCCAAGGCGAGCTTTCCGCATGAGGTTTCGAACGCGGATTTGCGGGATTTCGAAGCGCATAGCGAAGTGACTTCGGACATGACGGCGTTTCTAGTGAATTTCGCGGGGTTGAGTACGGTCGAGCATAGCGAACGTGTGTTCGTCACTTTTGCGCAGGGGAATTATTTTTCGGTGCTGGGGATACAGCCGGCGCTGGGGCG
>Ga0070761_10001853_pt1 | contig 13188 bp, 14 predicted proteins | sample HubBroMetageREF1_FD_66724 | JGI IMG/M metagenome (GOLD analysis project Ga0070761, IMG submission 66724) | Reference soil microbial communities from the Hubbard Brook experimental Forest, New Hampshire, USA - Hubbard Brook CCASE Soil... | ecosystem: Environmental > Terrestrial > Soil >...
AAAAGAACAACGCGACCACGAACAACCTGGCAACCAGTCGGCGAGACCATCCGTCGTTTGGGATCACTTGGCTCACTCCTCATCGAAACCGGCACGGACAGCGGGGGAGAGAACGACTTTCGCGCTGCCTATGATACACCCGATTGCGCTACTGCCGTTCACGTCCCATTGCCGACGCCGGTTGCGAAGATGCCGAGCGGCCCTCAAGCCGCCGCCTTCGCTGTGCTAACCTGCAATTCTGGAACTGTTCCCGCCTCCCATGGACGCACTCCCCGAGATTCGTATCGGCACAGCCGGTTGGAGCTACAAAGATTGGGACGGCGTCTTTTATCCGCCAGGAATGCAGCGCGGGAAACGCCATGCGCTGGAATTTCTGGCGCAGTGCTTCGACGTGGTCGAGATCAATACGTCGTTTTACGGGCACATCAAGCCGGAGTTGGCGAAGCTTTGGGTGCGCAAGGTCGCGGTCAATCCGAAGTTTATGTTCACCGCGAAATTGCATCGCTCGTTTACCCATTCTCCGATTGCAGTGATGGAGCCGACGTCCGCTGCAACCATCAAACCGAATGATGAAGATGAAAGGCTCGCCCGCGAAGGTCTGGACGCGTTGGCTTCGACAGGAAAACTCGGTGCTCTGCTGATTCAATTTCCGGTTTCGTTTAAGAACACATCGTTGAACCGCGAATATCTGGAGCAACTGTTGCGGCAGTTCATCGAGTTTCCCCGCGTGGTCGAGGTGCGCCATGAGAGCTGGAACAATTCTGAGACGCTCAGCTATTTCACGGAAAGAAATGTCGCCTTCTGCAATATCGACCAACCGCTGATCGGTCGCTCGCTCGAAGCCACGGAACACGTGACTTCTCCGGTTGGGTACGTGCGGCTGCACGGCAGGAACTACGATCAATGGTTCGAAGCCGAGAAAGGCGCTGATCGCTACAACTATCTGTACAGCGAGGCCGAATTGTCGGGATGGAAAGAAAAGATCGAGCGCATCGCACACAAAGCCGAAGTCACCTACGTGGTCGCGAACAATCATTTTGAAGGCAAGGCCGGAGTGAACGCGCTGCAATTGAAACACATGCTGAGTGGGCAGCGTGTGAAAGCGACCGAGACGCTGCTCGAGCATTATCCCGACCTGAAAAATATTGCTGATCCGATTGCGGACGAGGGCTCGAGCGCGAACCTGCCATTGTTAGCCTGATCCTCCCAGAAGTCTTCCAGAATGCATGCCGCATTCGCCTGAATGCATTGGCTTCGAAGTCGGCTAATTTTTCTCTTGACAAGTCTATCGCGTAACCGTAAAGTTACACATTATGCGGAACCGTTCGGTTACATATTCTACGGAAGCAACGTTTCAGGTTTTAGCCGATCCGACTCGGCGAGCTGTGCTCGATCTTCTGCGGAAGGGAACTCAGCCGGCGGGCGAGATCGCGCGGGCGTTTCCGGTTTCGCGGCCGGCCATTTCGAAACATCTGCGTCTGCTGCGCCGCGCGCATCTGGTGCAGGAAAGAAGGGAAGGCCGACACCGGCTCTACCAGCTTAACGCCGAACCTTTGAAAGCCGTCAATGCCTGGGTGGAACAGTACCGCGCTTTCTGGCAAACCAGCCTGACGAATTTAAAGACTTTTGTCGAAGCCGAGTATGCGAAGGAAACCGCCCATGATCGGGCGAAACACAAATAACTTTTCGGGAGGAATGAAAATGAAAACATTACGCATCGCAGCTTGCATAGCGCTATTGGCAACCGCCGTTGTCGCCCAATCGGACGCGCAGAAATCATTTGACCAACTGAAGTCGCTCACCGGCTCGTGGGAAGGGAAGAACTCGCAGGGCGAACCGGTGCAGGTTTCCTTTCGCATGACGGCCGGCGGTTCCGCGCTGATGAGCGAGATCAATGGGCATGGCGAGGATATGATTTCGATGATCAATTTCGACGGCCCCAATCGCCTGCTCCTTACTCACTACTGCGCGGTCGGAAATCAGCCGCGGATGATGGCCACCGCTTCGCCCGACGGCAAAACCGTCACCTTCAACTTTCTCGACGCCACCAATCTCGACAATCCGCAGTCGGGGCACATGGATCACGTCGTGATCGCGATGCTGGACGCCAATCATCACACGGAAGAATGGAATTTTATCGACCACGGGAAGCAGATGAAGGAAGTTTTCGATTTGACGCGCAAGTAAAGGAGATTTCAGTGGCCACAACACGAATCACGCCCGACCAGGACGCAGTTGTCAGCGAAATCGAAATTGCCGCGCCGCCCGCACGCGTTTTCCAGGCGCTAGTCGATCGCAATCAGGCGCTGAAGTGGGGCTCCGGCGAAACCCACGAGATCACAGTCTGGGAAATCGATGCGCGCCCTGGAGGAAAGTGGGAATTCATCTCGCGCGAAAAAGTCGCGAAGAGCCCGGACGGCACGCCTCGTGAATTCGAGCACCACGGCGAAGTCCTTGAAATCGATCCGCCTCGGCTGCTGGTTCACACTTGGTTGGCTGACTTTCACGAAGATCCTTCGCACCAAACGGTGGTGCGATGGGAACTCGCGCCGATTCCAATCGGGACTAGGCTGACGGTCACGCACAGCGGTCTGGCGCAACTGCCATCGTCGCGTGCGGCATACAGTCAGGGTTGGGGCGGTCTGATCGAAGCGATCAAAAAGTATTTGGAAAAATAGTGAGGAGACAAAACACGATGGCTACAACATTGGTCACACCCGATCAAGACACAATTGTCAGCGAGATTCACATGGCTGCCCCGGCGGAGCGAGTATTCCAGGCTCTTACCGATCCTCAGCAACTCATGCGCTGGTGGAATAGCGATGAGTGCCGGACCGAAGTCTTTGAAATGGATACACGGCCCGGCGGCCAATGGCGCTTCGAAACCAGAAAAACTAAGCCGAATGCTAGCGGCGTGAACCGGTGCGTTTGTCAGGGGGAAGTGCTGGAATGCGATCCGCCGCGTCTGCTGGCCTACACCTGGATTTCGAGTTGGCACGACGACAAATCTCGCGAAACAATTGTGCGCTGGGAGCTGACGCCGACCAAAGACGGCACGCACGTGAAGGTGACGCACAGCGGTCTGGCCGAGGAAGCGGTCGCCCGCAAGGCTTACGGCGGCGGTTGGCCCGGCGTGGTCGAACTGCTCAAGAAATTTGTAGAAAATAAATAAGGAGAATTCATGGCTACATTTGCAATCACTCCCGATCAAGATGTGGTGACCGCGGAAATCTTTATCGCGGCGCCACCGGAGCGCGTCTTCCAGGCAATCACCGATCCGACCCAGACGGCACAGTGGTGGGGGCAGAAGGGTATGTACCGGCTCAGCGGAGGGAAGGCCGATGTGCGCCCCGGAGGCAAGTGGTTCACCGAAGGACAGCGGCCGGACGGCAAGAAATTTCGGGTCGAGGGCGAGTACATCGAGATCGACCCTCCACGTTTGCTGGTGCACACCTGGCATGCAGACTACGAGCAACATCCCAAGACTACGGTGGTCCGTTGGGAGTTGGAGCCGCGGAGTGTTCATGGCCTGCAGCACAGCGGTCCGCAAAAGGTCGGCACCGGCACCATGTTGAAGGTCACGCACAGCGGATTTGCCGGCGACGTGAAAGATGCGGCGGATCACGGAGAAGGCTGGAAGCGAGTGCTTGGCTGGATGCAGGCGTTCGTGGAAAAAGGAGAGACGGTGGATAGTCGTCAAGGCTAAGTTGGACAGTCGCGGTGCGCCGGATTTAGGAAACCCAGGTCTCGAAATGCGCGAGACCTGGGGCACCCTTTTACTGGCACCGTCGAAGTCCCCCCCATAACCTCCGAAGCACACGACTTTAAGGGTGGGCTACTCATTCGGCCATCGCTCATTGCACTCGCGTCTGATCGGTGATCCAGTTTACTTCCCAGGTCTTGCCGCCATCCGCTGAGAAGGACTGTTCGAAGTGGGGCGTGTTTGTGGTCAGGTTCGTCCAGGCAAATCGAATTAAGACGACTTTCCCGTTAATCGTATCCTGGGCGAAGAACTCGCCGCGTCCATTCTTGAACTCGCCAATCTGAGGTGGGTCCATAACGCCAATCTTGCTGTTCGCCCAATAAAGGCGCCATTGATGGGATTGCGGATTGTATAGACGCACCGTCAGACCCTCGATATGGCCGACATCCGGGCTATCGAGTTCGACCGTGTCGTACTGCGCGCGGCCATCCCAAATCTTGTAGCAGACGCCGGTACCCTCAAATTCGACCCAATCCGTAGAGCCTGTCAAAGGATGCATGAGCTTCTTGAGATGAAATTTCCAGCTGCCGATGAGAGGATCAAAATCGTGCTGCCCATCGCGGTCCATGTTCTGAACGCTGGTCGTCGATGCCGCTGGATTTTGTTGCGCGAAACTTTGAAGGCTCGCCGAGACAACAGCCAAGCTGCACACCATGACATAAATCCAAATCCGATTGATGTTCATCGCACTGCCCTCCCGACGGAAACATAACTGAACGGACGAACCGATGTGTGAATTCAGGTAACAACAAGTAAAGAGTTGTGAACGAGTTCGTGTTTGCGGAACCGATTCTGCGTCACGTTTCTCTGCATAACCTTTTACATTTCCATGACAAACTCGCAGTCCTGCGGAGTTATTGTCCTCGCGAATCAGCGACGCCGATTTTTTCCTTGGCAATCGCCGGAGGTAAGACAAATGAGAAAACCACAAATGGCCGTCACAATACTCGCATTGGCACTGTTAGCAATTGCGACGCCGCTAGCGAGCGCACAAACCTACACCATCCTCCATCGGTTCGCCGCTGGGACAGACGGCGCAGTTCCTAATCCCATCATCCGAGACGCGGATGGCAATATCTACGGCGCTACCAAGTTTGGTGGCATCCTCGACTGCGGCGAAGACAGTTGCGGAACGGTGTTCAAGATAGACAGCGCCGGCAACGAGACCATTCTCTACCGCTTCGAGGGCGGAGACAATGGATACGGTCCCTACGCAGGGTTGGCCCGGGACGCGAAGGGGAACCTCTATGGTACGACGCAAGGGAACGGCTTTGTCGGCGGCGCATCGGTAGTCTTCAAAGTTGACCCGCAGGGACAGGAATCCGTGTTGTTTGTTGCTGGAGAAACATCGAAGGCCTGCTGCCTCGATTCTCCTGTTGCCGTGGATGCGCAAGGTAACGTCTACGGCATGTCGCCCTACGGGGGCAAGCCCAATTGCAATTTGGTCAGGGGTGACTTGGGCTGTGGAACGCTGTTCAAAATCACTCCCTCCGGCAAATTTAGCGTGATTCATGTCTTTAAAGGAAAAGACGGAATACAGCCGGAGGGTGGCCTGGTTCTCGACGCTGAGGGCAACATCTACGGCACCGCAGCCTATGGCGGCAATCTCAAGTGCGCTTATCCCGGGTGGGGCATGCCCAGTGGAGAAGGCTGCGGGACCATCTACAGGCTGGATACGAGCGGCAAGTTCACCATCCTGCACACTTTTACGGGGCCACATGATGGGTCGGATCCTCTAGGACTGATTATCGACTCCGACGGCAACCTCTATGGCATTGCTGATAGTGGCGGCGATATCGTCAAGAAGACAAATTGGGAGTATGGCTTAGGAACCATTTTCAAAGTGGATACCAGCGGCAAGTATAGCGTGCTCTTCACCTTCAGCCCCTGCACCGATCCTCCGTGCAGGGAAGGCCAGGTGCTGAATCATCTCTACGCCAGCCATCTGGTAAGAGACTCGAAAGGGAACCTGTACGGCCTCCAAATGGTTAACAACTGCGCCTTCGCTGGGGGATGTTTGTTCAGAATCGACACGAAAGGGAAGATAACCGACCTCTACGACTTCACCCAAGACCAAAGCGGAGCCCCGATTATCCCCTCGATGGGCCTGGTCTTAGGTCCGCACGGCGATTTCTATGGCAGCACGCCCGTCGGAGGATCCGCTGAACCCGAATGTGACGACGAAGGCTTTACCCAGGGCTGCGGGTCGGTGTTTCACCTTACGCCTTAGACGAGCCTTTTTTCCGATGCGCGCCATTGTCGGGTTCGCGGAAACCCAGGTCTCGAAAGCGCGAGACCTGGGGCACCCGGCGCTATTTCATCGGCGAAAAATCGGTTGGACTCATGTACGTCACATCGATTGTTTCCACCGTTTTTTTGGCCTGCTCGGCTTTGAGCACCTCTTGAAACTCTGGGTCTGCCCGGAACGCGTCCCAATTCTTTTTCGCTTCCTCGCGGCTGGCATGAGCCAGCATAAAGACGAATGTGTTGTCCCAAGCGGGAGCACCCTCGGGTACCCAGTAGCCCACAACCTTCAGATCGTGTTTGGCGAGGATCTTTGAAGTGGTGTCGCGAAAGCGTGACTCCAGCTCCGGCACTTTGCCGGGCAGAGTATGGTAAACGCGAAGCTCAAAGACTCGATTGCTATCAGCTCTGACTTGGTCGATGCGTGCCAGTCGTGCGGTAAAGAGCGATCCCGCGGCAAAGGAAAGCAGAGCAATGCCGCAAACCGTCCATCTTGTAGATTTTCGAAATTTACCTGTCATCGAAGTCTCCTGCAGAGCAGCGGATTTAATGTGAACTCCCTTTGGAGTACGTGCGGGAGCCACTTTTGGATTTCCTCAAGAGCGGAAAAAATGTTGTGCCCTGCCGAGCTCCCAACATTCGCGGGCGAGGGCGCCCGCGCCACACTATTTGGTTTTAGCGAGTGTCGATGTCGAAGCCCAGGATTGCGTTTACTTCAACCGGTTGCTCGCCGCGAAATACGGGGCGGAATTTCCAGTTGGTTAGAGCTGCCAGGACTTTCGAGGTCATCGCGGTGCCGCCTCCGTCCAGGACTTGCAGATTTCGCAGCGTTCCCGTGCGGTCGAGGATGCAGGCAATCACGAGTCGCGAGGGTTTCAAGTTGGCGGGCAAATCGGAGCGCATCGGTTGCGGGGCGACCAAATCCTCGGCGTAGGGATGGGTTGCGGAAGATGGATCCGCATACTGCATGACCGCCGTCCCCAGCACGGTGTCGATGTAGATGGTGTAGTTCTTGTCGCCCTTGAGCATGCCGTAATAATTGAATGCTCCACCCGAACGGGCGCTGCCGACTACGGTGATGCCCGGTCCCTGTGCCTCTTTGCCGGCCGAGGAACGAGCGATGACATTCGGTCCAGCTCCATCGGCGCCAAAGCTGGGCAAGGTCACGATGTTGCTGCCGCCATTCACGGAGACTCCGGGCATCGGCGGTTTGCCGGTGGTTCCGTTGCCCGCGCCGCCGGGGCCGGGGTAAGGAGAAATTCCACCGCGCGCCATGGTGTCAGATCCGTGTCCGGCGCCGTCTTTGGTGGCATCGGCTTTGGCAGCGCCCGAGCCTTCTCCGGATAAGCCACTGCCTGTTCCAGAGCCACGGCCGATGCCTGATCCGCCACCTGATCCGCCTAATCCGGGCTTGTCTCCTCCTGACGGAGACATCGCCAGGGAGCCTGCGCCTCCATTGCCCGGCACGCCGATCTTGGATCCGGGCTGGCTTGATACCACAATGCCCGTCCCTTTGCCGCTGCCGCCGTTATTACTCGGAGGCGCAGCGACGGAGCCGGCGTCCATGGCACCGCCCAAGCCTGCCCCGCGATTTCCGCTGCCCAGGCCGGAGAGCGAGCCTCCACCGGAAACGGTTGGAGGCGGTGGAACGACAGCCGTGCCGCCTCCCAAGCCGGTCATCGTGGGACGCGTCAGCGAACCGCCTCCGACTTGCACCGGAGGAGGCACAACATTGGCGGTTCCCAAGCCTGGCACGGCACGAGTTCCGGTCGCGGATCCATTCAACTGAACTGGGGGTGGAACGACATTCGCATTGCCAATGCCGCCGAATGAATGGTGTGACGTGGATGCGTCTGCCATCGCGGCCGGTGGCGGCACGACCTGATTTCGTAACTCGCCTGCGCCAAATCCCGGGCCTCTGGGATTAATGTCGCGCGTAATTTGCGAGGGAGGCGGCGCGATTACCGCTGGCGCTGGCAGCGTAAGCTTCGGATTAAGATTCGTGACCTGCTCGGGAGCGGAGACCGGCGGCGGAATAACAGCCACGGCTTGCGAACCGGGCACGCGGACAGGCGTAATGTCGCGTCGAGGCGCGCTGGGACTGGGCGGAACGATGGCTGCGTTCAATAGCGGAACAGAACGCATCTTTTCGCGTTGGGCCTCAGGTGTAGGCGGGACGATGTTCGCGTTCAGCATCGGGGCGCGCTGCGCCTTCTCATTCTTAACCTCCGGAGCAGGCGCGACCACCGCTTCGGAGAGCGTAAGTGAGCGCTGCGACGATCTCAGACCCTCCGCGGGCGCGGGCCCGGGAACTGGTTTGAACGCCAGGAGATTGGCGACCGCCGAATCAGACTGCGGCAATTTAAGCTTGGGAGCGTCCACTACCTTCTCGCGAAGCGACTCGCCGCGTGCCACGCGAATGGTTTGAGTGCGGTGGTGAGCTTCGTGACCGCCAGCGCGTCCGGAACGGCCGGCTTGCGCTCCTCCGGCATCTTCGGTGCGCGGCAGTTCCTCGCCAGAGAAATAAATGACGTCGTACTTCGGCATGGCTGGCGGCTCATAGGGCCGCAGCTTGTCGATAGCTTGCGACAGCATGATCACCAGAATGAATAACGCGGCTTCCACGATCCAGGAGGCGAACATGCCGCGATAGGGGACGAGTCCGGTTCTGGCTTCTCCGGCCAAAGGTTCGGGAGAGCGTTTCAGAGCGGGGCGGATGGCGGTGAGAAATTCCTGCCACGGCGACGACCACTCGACCAGGAGTTTGAGCTCTCCGTTCACGCTGTGCCAGCCTCTTGCTTCACGCCCATTGCGATCTCGATTTCGTCTCCCACTGTGGTTCCGCTGGACTGCAGCGTGTTTCCTGGCAACTCGAGAACCGAAGCTGTGCGCATACTGACTCGCGCCACTCGCCACGGCTTCAGATTCCGTTCGACGTGAACGACAAATTTGTTCGGGTCCAGATATAGGACATCAATCGGGAACCTCATCGCCAGCGTGTGTACGCCGCGCGACGGAATGATCCAGAGGCCATCGCCCGCAGGAAAGGTGGCCGCATCCTTGCCCATGAGCCCGAGCAGGCGCGACCAGTGCGTTCCTGCCACGGATAAATGGGTGGCCAGGTAGGCTTTGCGCGTCCGGTTGAACGCATATCCTAGGGAAGCCGGTGGCAACATCACAACTCCGAATCTTTGGGTCGTCGAATTCTAGATCTATGAGTCTAGATCGATCACCTTATCAGTGTCCTACCACAGGCGACAGCGTCCGAATAAGCTCGATAATCGCCGGGCCAAGCGTGACAAAGATGATCGAGGGGAGGACAAATAAAACCAGGGGAATTACCATTTTAATGGTTGTTTTGGCAGCCTGCTCTTCCGCCCGTTGCCGCCGCTCGGTGCGCAGCGAATCCGAATGTACTCGCAGAGCCTGGGCGATACTGGTGCCGAAGCGGTCGGTTTGAATTAAAGTTCCCACCAGCGAGCGGAGATCGTCAACGCCGGTTCGCTCTACCAGATTGCGCAGAGCTTCGGCTCGAGGCTTGCCGGCTCGCATTTCCAAATTTACCAGGTGAAACTCGTCGCTCAGTTCGGGATGGGCATGGTGCAGGTCGGTGCCGACACGCATCAGGGCTTGATCGAGGGCTAATCCGGCTTCGACGCAAATCACGGTGAGATCGAGCGCATCCGGCAAACCGAGTTTGATGCGCTGCTGGCGCGCCTTAATCATGCGCTTCAGCATAAAGCGGGGTAGAAAGAACCCTAAGGCGCCCACGCTGACCATCAAGACCGGAGAGTTAAATCCACTGGTGGCGACCACCAGCGCCAACGCGAAGATCCCGGTTGCCAAACGGCTGCCAACATACACCGTTAAGTGGCGAGTATCGCGATACCCTGCCTGGATCAGCCAACGTCGGGTTCGCGAGACGTCGCTTGGCGACAGCGGTATGGCTTTGCTGAAAGGATCGAGAGCTTGTTCGAGTCGCTCCTTGAGAGCAGGCTTCTCTTGAGCTTTAGCCTTTTGCCATCCGAGAGCGCGCAAACGGGAACCGAGCAGGGAAGAGGGTGCATAGGCCGCCGCTCCAAACGAAAACACGACTAGGGCGATGGTGAAGAACACAACGATTGTGAGCGCGAGTGCCATGCGTTAACTCAAACCTGAATCTGAATGATCTTCCGTATCACGAAATAGCCTAGCGTTTGCAAAACAATTCCCGCGACCACGAGCGCGTGCCCGATGGGATCCGCGAACAGGGGATGGATAAACGAGGGGCTGGTCAGCAGCATGGTGATCACGATGACCGGAGGCAACCCCATCAGCAACATCATGGTGAGGCGTCCCTGGGCCGTGTAAACCCGCACCTGGCGCATGATTTTGAATCGCTCGCGGATCACATAAGAAAGGTTATCGAGGATTTCGGCCAGATTGCCTCCGGTTTCACGTTGCAGCATTACTGCCGTAACAAAGAATTTCACATCGACCAGCGGCACGCGGTCCGCCAGGTTCATTAAAGCGTCGCGAACCGGCAGTCCGAATTTCTGCTCTTCAAAAAGCTTGCGGAACTCTGATGCCACAGGTTCGGAAAGTTCGTTGGCGATCAACTCTAAGGCCGTGGTGAAAGCGTGGCCGGCGCGCACAGCTCGGGCCAGAGTGTCGATGGCTTCAGGAAACAACTCTTCAAATTTCTGAAAGCGCTTGGTACGGCGATAAGAGGCGTAGGAGTAAGGAAGAAATCCGCCGAGGACTAAACCAACCGCGGCAAACAACAAAGCCTGGTTCGGAGGCAGAGATCCAGCCGCGAGAAATCCCGCCAGGGCCAAAGCCACGGCGCTGACCACGCAGAGCATCAGGATATTGCCCGCGCGTATTTTCAGGTTTGCCTGTTCGAGGAATGGCTGAAGATTGGAAATTCGCGTGGATCGGCGCAGCAAAGTGTCGAGCGCTGGAATCTTGCTCAACATTTCGTCGCGCAGCAAAGCCAGTTCCTCGTTCGGCGCGCGCTCCGCGGCTTCCTGCACCGATGCCAGGCGTTCGCGCAAAAGCCGAGCTTGTGCGCTGCGTTGGTCCATTAAGGAAGCCACCACAAAGACGCCCAAGGCGACTGCGACGAAGACCAGTATGGCGATAATTGCTAGCATGATTTTGGGCTGGCAGACTTCTAGAGACTTCTTTAAACCTCCACCCGTGACTCGAAGAGTGCGGGACGCAAGCGGCAGCCCCCGGTAGCCAGGCGATCGGCGAACTTGGGCCGCAATCCGGTGGCGCGGAAAGTACCCCTTACTTTGCCGCTTTCATCGATCCCGGTTCGATCGAATACAAAAATGTCTTGCAAGGCAATGACGTCTCCATCCATGCCGGTGACTTCAGAAACCGAAATCACTTTACGGGTTCCGTCGGACAAACGCGCAATCTGCACGATGGCGTGAATGGCGGAGGCGATTTGCTGCCGCATGGCGCGCTCGGGAAGATTCAGATTGGCCATCGAGACCATACTTTCCAAGCGAGCCAAAGCGTCGCGATGCGCGTTGGCGTGCACCGTAGTCAGCGAGCCCTCGTGGCCCGTATTCATCGCCTGCAGCATGTCGAACGCTTCTTCGCCACGCACCTCGCCGACCACTATGCGGTCGGGACGCATACGCAAACTGTTGATCACCAATTGTCGTTGACGGACTGCTCCCTTGCCTTCGATGTTGGGCGGCCGGGTTTCGAGGCGCACGACGTGCTCCTGCTTCATTTGCAATTCGGCTGCGTCCTCGATGGTCACCACCCGCTCGGAATTCGGAATGTACCCGGACAAAACGTTGAGCAAAGTAGTCTTGCCCGCGCCGGTTCCGCCGGATATCAGAAGGTTGAGCCGTCCTTTGACCATGGCGGAAAGCAACTCCAGCATCGGCTCTGTCAGGGTCTTGTTTTCGATCATGTTGCGAGCCGTGACGGGGTCGCGGCCGAATCGCCGAATGGAAAGACAAGGGCCATCAATGGCAAGCGGGGGGATGATTGCGTTCACGCGGGACCCGTCGGGAAGGCGCGCGTCCACCATCGGCGATGATTCGTCGACCCGCCGCCCGACTCGAGACACAATCCGGTCGATGATCTGCATGAGGTGAGCGTCGTCCTTAAAGCTCAGACCGGTGGGCTCAAGCTTGCCCGCGCGCTCGACGTAGACTCGATCAAAACGGTTTACCAGAATGTCGGAAACTGTCGGATCCTTGAGCAGCGGCTCCAAAGGCCCGAGGCCGAAAATTTCGTCCAGAATCTCGCGGGCTAGACGCTCCCGCTCGGCGAAGCTCAGTGGTACCGCTTCAGTGTTCACTGTGGAACGGATCAGAGCCAGGACTTCGTCGCGAGCGGTATCACTCGTAGTTCTGCCGAGTTTCTCCAGATCAAGCCGATCGAGAATCTTGCGATGGAGGTCGGCCTTGACCTGCTGGTATTCGGTTCTTTCGAAGGTCTGCAAATTTGCCATGAAGTCTGTCCGAACTGTGTTGATGCTTAGATTGCCTTAAATCCTGAACTCTCTTAAACCTAAACCGTTTTAAACAACGACCAAGCTTTGCGTTTTACGTCTAAATCATTTTCCGTCAAGCGGGCTGCCAGCCCGGCGAAGGCGCGACCAATGTCGGTATGGTTTTGAGCCGCCACCGGTACGCCGCGATCAATCGCCGTCGAGACAGCGAAATATTGATTGGGAATCTTCCACAGCAATTTGACTCCCGCAGCAGCCTCGGCATCCGCCTCGCTGAAACCCGCAATTTTGCGGAAACGATTCAAGACAAGCCCCACTTTTTCCCGGCTTCCACTTTCTCCCAGATACTGTTGGACCCGGGCCGCGCTCCACAAAGACGCGACGTCGGCGCTGACCACCAGCAGGACGTTCTGAGACAAATTGCTGACTAGCCGGGTGGTCGGGTCGACTCGCGTGGAAGCGTCAACTACCACGTAGCGGAATTGTCCAATTAACATATCGAACAATCTCGCGAACTCCGCGGTCGAGGGTTCCACCGCAACCGGAATGTTGGGGCCGGCGAGCAGCTGCAAACCTTCGCTGTGGCGGGTCATGAAGCTTTCCAGCAGCGAGCTGTCCAGACGATGCAGATTGCGGATTGCGTCGGTCACGTTGAACAGTGGCTTCAGATTCAGGTGCAACGAAGTATGTCCCAACGGGGCGAGGTCCACCAGTGCGG
>Ga0070761_10001856_pt1 | contig 13181 bp, 9 predicted proteins | sample HubBroMetageREF1_FD_66724 | JGI IMG/M metagenome (GOLD analysis project Ga0070761, IMG submission 66724) | Reference soil microbial communities from the Hubbard Brook experimental Forest, New Hampshire, USA - Hubbard Brook CCASE Soil... | ecosystem: Environmental > Terrestrial > Soil > Temperate...
CCGTTCGATTACGTTTTGACCGTCTGTGACAACGCTAAGGAAAGCTGCCCCATCTTTCCGGGCTGCGCGGCAATGATCCACCGGAGCTTTGACGATCCGGCGGCGCTGCAAGGCTCCGAAGAGGAGCGGCTCGCCCTTTTCCGGCGCGTCCGCGACGAGCTGAGGAGCTACCTCCGCAGTTTTCCGGCGCCGTAGTCCATCCGGGCCGTTGGCAGCTATTCTATCATTCTGCAATTACGGTATTAAAATCATTTGACAGTTATGGCATTATCGAAATTGGTCAAAATTTGGCCCCTTTGCCATCGAGCGGGAGGTTTGCCCTTGGACGTATGGCAAGAATCGCGGAACAGTGGCTTATCTCGGCAAAATCTGAAGCGCGTGTCAGGCTCGTGAAACGTGGGAAATTAGAACCGAAAACCGACGGCCCATGGAGCAAAACGAAACCGCAGATTCCACATCCGGGCGGACGGCTCCAATTCAGTTAGCGTCCCTACTTGGCAAAGACTGTTTCCGCTCCAGGGATGAGGCTTTCTGCCGGCGCATCGCGTCTATCGACCACGTGAAAATCTATTGGAACTTCGGGAAACCTATCCAGCAGAAGATCTTCGCGTGCGTACAGGTGGTAGACTCCATCCCGGGGAAGGTTATTGACGATACTCCAGACGTGAGTTGCGGCTCCGTCGGCCGAGACAAGAACACGCTCCACGCCTGGAGCGCAGGCCATGAATCCAGCTATAAGCCGATGGAACGGGGATCCACAATCGTCGTCGCTGAGCGAACCGCGGCAATTGGGGTCTGCCAGCTTTGAAGTGAACTGGGCCGGCTGTGCCGGCTGGATCTGCTGAACGAGGAACGAGTCCTGCCCGAACTTCCGAAGGCCCTCCTTCATGGCGCCTTCGTAAGTACCATAGACATCCACGATTTCGTCTGCATGGACCAACACGTACTTGCCCTCATCCGCGGCAAGCTCCAGAAGTTTTTTCGTGTATAGAGCAAATTCTTTTTCCAGTGCCATACCGCTTGCCTCCCGGGTCGTGCCCATACTCTATGATGACGCGTTCCCCGGATTATGACGAAATTGGCAACACGGCGTTGCCGGATTCGCCAAACATTTCGGGAACCCGCCAGACCAACTTGGCCCGGAGCACATCCGTCAGTACCAACTGTTTCTGAGCCAACAGAAGCGCGCATCCCTGTCCACCTACATCCAGGTCGTCGCAGGACTTCGGTTTTTCTACACCCACAAGCTGCACCGGCAGATCGCCATCGAACGCATCCCCTTGCCCAGGTACGAGAAAAGTTACCGATTAGCTTGAGCCAGCAGGAAGTCAAAACGGTACTGGAGGCGCCTTCCAACGCTTTGATCTGACAAGACCGGTTTTGAGTCACGCATCTCGCGAGGGCACGCGCCACTGAAAACAAAGGGCCAACGCCGATCGAGCCCGGAACGCCGGCCCTCCGCCGTGCTATCCTCACATCGTATAGAAAGGGCCTCCCGCATCCCCTAAGAGCGACCTGGCGGACCGCCTGCCTGTTCATTGACAACCGAATTTTCACCCCTCCCAGCATGGCCACCCGGATTCCCCCATATTCTCCCATTGTTCGCCTACAACTCCAGGAGATTACCCAAAGAGGCCCCACCTCCCCATCACCACCCGAAGCCGTTCATACGAAATAGTCAACTCATTGATTACAAAGACACAATTGGCTTCGTCCGGTCGGTTTTACACTCACTCTCCGCCGCCCGACGATGCACAATGCCGCACAATGCTGCACAATTCTGCACAAATTCGCCTGATGCTTTTGTACTTTGCGGCGTCCACCTGCGGGCGGTAAAGCCTACCAGGCCGCCGCAGGCTGCGAACCTGGCTGCGAGCCTGCGCCACACAACACGGCCCGATGTTTCCGCGTATGCTGGAGTAGCTGTCGATCCCGGCGCGCGCCGTTCGACCTACCGATGGAGACGAACACCCGAATGAGATACCTATTACTGACTTATCTGGACGAAAAAGGCTGGCTCGGCCTGACCGAGGCCCAACGGCAACAGATGATGGCGCACGTTCCGTCCTACCTGGAACAGCTCATCGCGAATGGGAATTTTTTGGGTGGCTCCCCGCTGCATCCCACGTCCGCCGCGGCCACCGTCCGCGTGTGCGACGGCAAATCGGTGGTAACCGATGGCCCGTTTGCCGAGACGCGGGAGCAAGTCGGCGGCTACACCTTAATCGAGGCCAAAGATCGCGATGAGGCGATCGACATCGCTGCCGGTTTCCTGGGGACACACGGTCCGGCGATCATTGAAGTCCGGGCGATAGCGGAGATGGAGGGGCTGCCCACGCATTAGGATATTCTGGTTACTTGTCGATTTTGCGCGGCCTCGTTCGACGTATAGGTAGAATCGAAAAGAGTAAAACTCTATGAACGCTATCACGTTTCTGCGCGACCTGAAATTCGCGTTCCGCTCGCTGGCCCGCAGCAAAGGGCTTACGGCTACCGTGGTGCTCACGCTGGCGCTGGGCATCGGCGCCAACTCCGCCATGTTCAGCGTGGTGCGCGGCGTGCTCCTACGTCCGCTGGCCAACCGCGACGAGAGCCGTTTGATCTACATCCGGCAGAGCGCCCGCGGCATCGGCGCCGAAGACGTGGCCTTCTCCGTTCCGGAACTTCAGGATCTGCGGGAGCGCGTAAAATCGCTGAGCGCCCTCGGCGACTTTTCCACCATCGGTTTCACCATGGTCGGCCTCGGCCAGCCCCGCGAGGTCCGGGCGGGCGTGGTCGGCGGATCGTACTTTTCCGTGATGGGACTGCATCCGGTGCTGGGCCGCCTGCTAGGTCCGCATGACGACGGGCCGAGCGCCGCGGGCGCGGCGGTGCTAACTTACCGCTTCTGGACAACGGGGCTCAAAAGCGACCCCACGGTTCTCGGCAAGACCATCAGGCTGGGAGAACGCTCGGCAACCATCGTGGGGGTGCTGCAGCCCTCGGTGCCGTACCCGGCGGAAACCGAACTGTTCGCCAACGTGGTCACCAGCCCGCACCATCTGTCGGCCACCATGGTCACCGGACGGGTTCACCGCATGACGGAGCTGTTCGCACGGCTCGCGCCGGGCGCCACGGTGGAATCCGCGCGCGCTGAACTGCGGGCCGTCCATGGCGCGATGCTGAAAGAACATCCCGAAGACTATCCGGTAAATGCGGACTTCCGTATCGATGCCGTGCTACTGCGCGAACAGATCGCCTCGCGCGCCAAGACTGTGCTGCTGGTGCTGTTCGCGGCGGCGGGCCTGGTCTTTGTGATCGCCTGCTCGAATGTAGCGAACTTGATTCTGGCGCGGACGGTTCGCCGCGAAGGCGAGTTGTCGGTACGCGCGGCGCTGGGGGCAAGCACCGGCGCGCTACGCCGCACATTGCTGGCGGAAACGGTTCTGCTGGGCGGCGCGGGCGCGGCCGTCGGGGTTCTGAGCGCCCGGCCCATGGCAGCCGTCCTGGCGCGCTACGCCTCCCGCTTTTCGGTCCGCGCGCTGGATCTGACGGTGGATTCCAGCATGCTCTGGGTGGGTGCGGCACTGGCGGTAGTCGCGGCGCTGCTGTTGGCGTTTGTCCCGCGCCTTCCTTCGCCGGGCGCGCCGCGCGGACTTGGTATGGCGAGCGGCGGCCTGCGCATTACGGGCGGAGCCAACCGGCGGCTGCGAATTTTCGCCATCACCCAGATTGCCGCGTGTTTTGTGCTGCTGGCCGGCGCCGGCATGCTGCTCAAGACCCTGCTGGCACTACAGGCCGTCGAGACCGGATTCGACACACGCCATGTGCTGGCGTTGAATGCGCCCGCGAACGCCTACGGAAAGACGCCCGATCAAGTCGTAGGCTTCTACAAGGAGGCCATACGCCGCATCACGGACCTTCCGGGCGTGGATCGCGTGGCGATGGGCGTGGTGGTTCCGTGGCGGGATGCGGGCAACTTCGGCTTCGGACTCCAATTCTCGGTGGAAGGCCGCGTGCGCGCGCCGGGGGAAGAAGATCCGCGCGGGCGGCTGCGGACCGTCTCGCCGGGATTCTTCGCGGCGCTGGGCGTACCCATCGTCGCCGGACGCGATTTCAACGATGCGGATCGGCGGAACGGCGAGCCCGTGGTCATCGTGAGCCAGAGCTTGGCGCAGCGCGTGTTTCCGAACCAGGACGCCGTCAACCATCACTTTATGTGGACCGATCCAGTGATGAAGTTCGCCAACATTAGCACGGAGCCGCGGCGCATCGTGGGCGTGGTTGCGGATGTCGACGACGAGAATGTGGTGCCGGGTCCGGCGCTGACCGTATATCACCCCTTTGAGCAAGTGGAGATTTGGGGCGGCCGCCTGTTCATTCACGCGCACGGGGATCTGTACGGACTGGTGACCCCGGTGACGCGCATTATCCGCCGGATGTCCCCGGATCAGGTAGTGGAGCGCGCGGCTACGCTCGAAGACATCCGCGCCGAAGTGCTTACGCCCGATCGGCTGAACACGCTGGTGTTCGGAGGCTTCGCGGCGGTCGCGCTGGCGATCGCGGTGGTCGGCGTAGCGGGCGTGCTGGCATTCTCGGTGAGCCAGCGAACGCGCGAGTTCGGCATCCGGCTGGCGGTCGGGGCGGAACCAAGGCACTTGGTCACGGGCGTAATCGCGCAAGGCGCTGCGATAGCGGCGGTGGGCGTCTTCGCGGGCGCCGCGTGCGGGTTCGCGCTGGCGAAACTTGCGGGCAGCTACTTCGAGGCGGTGCGGACGCCGGGGGCGATGGTCGTGGTGGGATCGGCGGCCGTGCTGTTAGCCGCTGCGGTGGTGGCCTCGGTGCTGCCGGCGTTGCGCGCCGCGCGGGTGGATGTGATGCAGGCGCTGCGCTCCGACTAACCTCTGTGGGCGGACCCCCTGGTCGGGGTGCTCTCTGGGCCGGGTCCCCCTGGACCCGCTCTTTCGATTGGGGTCCGCTCCACAATTGCGACCTAGACTTAGATCGATAGCGGCACCAGCGCCACCAGTTCGGTCCCGCCGCCTGGGCGCGAACGGATGGACAGCGATCCTTTTGCGCCGCGCAGGCGTTCCCGCATGGCGAGAAGGCCTAAGCCGGATGCAGAGTCGACGGCTGTGGGATCGAAGCCGGCGCCGTCGTCGCGGACGGTCAGCCGGGTGCCCTTGGCGGTCCGGCTCAAAGTCACTTGAACGCGACTCGCGCGCGCGTGCCTGGCAACGTTGGAGAGGGCCTCCTCAGCGGTGCGATACAAAGCGGAGGCGGCGTGCACGGGGAGGCGGGCGGAGATTCCCCTGTGAGTGTAATTGACCGGAACGCCATGCTTACGGGTGAACTCCGCGCAGTAGTCGCGCAGGGCCACGGCTAAACCAAGGTGGTCCAACATGGCCGGATACAAAGCGGCGCCGAGGTGGCGGAGGTCGCTACCCAGACCGGCGATACACTCCTGAAGCGCATGCAATGGTTCCACAGCGGCCACGCTGGCGGACATGTGCGCCACATGCAGGCTCATGGACGCCAGCCGCTGGCTAAGGTTGTGGTTCAGTTCCCCAGCCACCCGCCGGCGTTCCTCTTCCTGCCCGCGCAGAAGCCGGGCCGCCAGAACCGCCAACTCGTCGCGGTCGCGCACCAGGTCCGCCTGCTTTGCCAACAGGGTGTTCTCCGCCAGCTTCTGATGCGCAATGTCTCGCGAATTCAAAACGATACCGCCCCACGGATGGGAGAGCAGGTTACTGGCGACGCTCTCCAACATGCGCCAGGAGCCGTCTTTGCCGCGGAAACGGTATTCGCAGGGGTGTTTGAGATGCGGGTAGCGCAAGCATTCGCGCAGGAGCTTGCGCACCGCGTCCGCGTCGTCCGGGTGTACGAACGCGAAGATCGGATGGCCCACCAGTTCTTCGGGCGGTATTCCAAGGACGCCCTCCGACGCGGGACTTTGGTAGCGAATATTACCGTCGGCCGCCAGCACGGTGGCTATGTGTACCGGGTTCTCCCACAAGGCGCCGAGGTCCGCCTGTGTGCGCCGGAGCTTGGCGGCGAGCAGCACCTGGCTGGTGATTTCGGAATGCGAGACGACGGCATGGGCATTGGGCCGGCGCGCCGGCCGGGCGATCAGCCGGAACCATGCTTTCCGGGAAGGAGCGGGGCATGCGTAATCCAAGGTGAACTGAGGAGTTGCGCCGCGCAATACGCTCTCAATGCCGCTGGCCGCCTCCAAAGCGCATTCCGAGAACGGGCCCCTGGCAGCCCGGCAGACTCGCAGGTAATTGACGCCGACCCCGCAGCGGGCCAGTTCCGCTCCGTTGGCGCGGGCGAACCGGTCCCAAGCCTGGTTGATCAAGGCGATCGCGCCGTCGCGATCCAGCACGCAAATCCGTTCGCGAAGCGAGTCGAAAACGATCCGAACGAGCTCGTCAGGCTCTACCGCGTGACCTAAGTTTAAGGCGTACATTGGGACAAGGTGGGATCAATTGACAGCGTCGCGGGCGAGACGAACCTGGGCCACGAGCCAGTCCGACGAGCACCATAGACAAGCGTTCCCGCCCCGATGCGGACAACACGATCGGGGGACCGCTAGCCCTAATTTTCCGGCCGTCGATACCAGCGCCATTTTCGATTCGCGCAAGCGATGCAGTTCCTTCTCGACGTCTGCCAACGTCACGATTGCGCCGCGCGCCCCGTTATGGCTTTCGTTATGTGTCATCGAAGCCCCTTTATTATTACCATTTTGCGATTTTGGAGGTGGCCCAGCGCAATAGATATAAGGCGGATTTTTCTGTCGTACGAAATTGCTGGATCGTGTAGTTGTTTGTCCTACACGGATGCGACTTCAATCGATGAGGTGGTTATGCAGCGCGTAATACATCAACTCGGCGGTGGTGTTCATATTCATCTTCTCCAGGATGCGGGCGCGATAGGTGCTGACGGTGGTGACGCCTAAGTGGAGTTCCTCGGCGATCTGGCCCACGGTTTTGCCGGTGGCGATCATGCGCAGCACTTCGAACTCCCGGTCCGACAATACTTCGTGAATGGGCCAGACGGTACCCTCTCTCAGGTCGGCAGCCAGATTCTCGGCCAGCGCCGCGCTCACATAGCGGCCACCGGCCAGCACCTTTCGGACCGCCTTGATCAGCTCTTCGGGGGCGGTTTCCTTATTCAGGTAGCCGGAGGCTCCGGCCCGGAGGATGCGTTTGGCGTACTGGTCTTCCGGATGCATGCTTAAGACCAATACGGGAAGCTTGGGTTGCGCCGCCTTGATGTCGCTGAGCACGTCCAGGCCGCTGCGGCCGGGCATGGTGATGTCCAGGATCACCAAATCCCAGTGGCCCTCTTGAATCCGGGCAAGGACTTCGGGGGCATCCTTGGCATCGCCGCAAACGGCGCCCTCCAGTTCGCGCACCAGGATCTCTTGCAACCCGCGGCGCAGGATGGCATGATCGTCGGCGATAAGGACCCGGATCACTAAGTGGCCTTCACCTGCTCAAAATCCCGGACGGGGATGCGGACCCGCACGACGGTGCCGCCACCGGGATCGCCGATAAAGAATTCGCCGCCTAGCAGCAGCGCGCGCTCGCGCATTCCCAGGATGCCGAGCGAGCCGGAGGCGGAGAGTTGTTCCGCACGGATGCCGCGGCCGTTATCGCGCACCTCAAGCGAAAGAAAGCCGTCCTCCTGGGATAAACCGATACTCACTTGAGTGGCCCCGGCGTGCCGAGCGATATTGGTCAGGGTTTCCTGCAAGATGCGAAAGAGCGCGTTGGCGCGCTCGGGTTCGACGGCCAGATTCATTTCGGGCAGGCTGACCTGGCATCGGATTCCGGTGCGCGCCTGAAACTCTTCCGCAGCCCATTCCACGGCGGCTACCAGGCCGAGGTCATCCAGGACACCCGGCCTGAGTTCGGTGGAGATTCCGCGTACGGCATAAATCGTGTCGTCGACAAGCCGCATGATGGAGGCGATTTTGCCTGTCACCGGTTCCCGCCCAGCGACCGCTTTTACGTGCGCCAAGTCGATCTTGATGGCGGTGAGGGACTGTCCCAGTTCGTCGTGGATTTTGCGGGCCAGCTTGGTTCTTTCCTCTTCCCGCACGCTCTGCAGTTGGGCGTTGAGAGCTTGCAACTCCTGGAACGAATGCCGCAGCTCGCGTTCGGCTTTCTTCCGCTCGGTAATGTCCTGCAGGACAACGGCCACCCGATCGACGCCCTCGGGCCCCTCGATGGGAGTGTATGATTTGAACAGATCCCGCCGGCCCATTTTGGAGAACGTAAATTCCGCCTCGACTTTGACGACTCTGCCTTGGAAACACTCATCCAGTTTGTTCTTGGTAAACGCTTCGAAGTCCCGCCCCAAAATTTCAGAGACGAAATGGCCGATGACTTGTTCCCGTTTCAGGCCGTGATAGTCGAGGTACATCTGATTCGCGATCAGGTAGCGGTAATCGCGGTCGACCACCGCGATCATTTCCTGGGAACTTTCGACTGCTTTCTCGTATTCCAACAGCCTGGCTTCGGCTTGCTTGCGCTCGGTGATGTCCTCGACGATGCCCATGCCAAAGGGAGGTGTGGCTGCGGCGTCGGGGCTTCTGGAACTGGTGACCCTTACCCACAGCGACCGGCCGTCTTTACGCCGATAGCGCTTCTCGACCGTGAACTGCGGCAACCGGCAGGCCCACATCTCCGCCATAAGCGCTACATTGGCGGGGCGGTCTTCCTCCCAGGTGAGGTCCATGAAGCTTATAGCCCGAAGCTCCTCTTCGGAGTAACCGACCATTTCCCGATAAGCGCGGTTGGTAGCGAGGAACTTGCTGTCCCGATCCGTTACAGCGATGCCGACTGCCGAGCTATCGAAGACGGCGCGCCAACGTCCTTCGCTGGCCCTGCGGGCTTCCTCCGCGTGTTTCCGCTCGGTAACGTCCTCCAAGACAATGGCTATCCTATCGACGCCCTGGGGACCTTCGATAGGGTAGTACGATCCGAATAGATCCCGCCGCCCCAGGTTGGGGAAGGTAAGTTCCATCTCGCAGGTGACGGCCTTGCCCTGGAAACACTCATCTATGTGGCCTTTGGTAACCCGATCGAACCTCTCTTGTCCCACGAATTCCGAGACCAGATGGCCGACGACCTGTTCCCGCTGCAGGCCGTGATAGTCGAGGAACGCCTGATTTGCAATCAGGTAGCGGTAATCGCGGTCGACAACCACGATCATTTCCTGCAAGCTTTGCACGACTTTCTCGTATTCCCGCAACCTGGCTTCAGCCAGCTTGCGCTCGGTGATGTCCTCGGCGATGCCTATGCTAATGGGGGGCGTGCCTCCGGTGCGAGAGCTTTTCGAAACCGTAATTCTTACCCAAATCAACTGGCCGTTTTTGCGCCGAAGGCGCTTTTCAAGTTGGAACTGCGGCAGCCGGCCGTCCCACAGCTCCGCGACCAGCGCCGCATTCGCCGGGCGGTCTTCCTCCCAGGTAAGATCCATGAAGGATATCGACTTCAGCTCCTCTGCCGAATACCCCACCATTTCCCGATAAGCGCGATTCGTAGCGAGAAACATGCCGTGCGGATCCGCTACCGCGATGCCCACGGCCGAGTTCTCGAAGATGGCGCGCCACCGTCCTTCATTTTCCCCCCGCGCTTCCTCCGCAGCCCGCTGTTCCGCAATGTCGCGGTATATGGCACAGATACCGGGATGCCGACCCAACGAGGACAGGGGCAGACAAGTGATGGCGGCGGGAAAACGGCTGCCATCCTGGCGGCAGCGAAGGCCTTCGGCATCCGCACGCTCGCCGCGCGCCACCGTATCCGCCTGTCTTCGATACTCGTCTTGCGACTCGGCTGGGACGATCAGCTCGGAGAGGCGCCGGCCTAGGGCGGCTGGGGGAGCGTAGCCGAAGAGCCGGGAGAATTCCCTATTGACTCGAATTACGCGATCGTCTTGGGAGGTCACGGCCATGGCTTGCGGCGTCTGTTCGAATAGTTCATCGAGCAGGTCTCTCTCCTTCCGCAGCCGATGCATCCAGTAAGCCAGCACAGCGGCCACGAGCACCAGGCCGACGGCGCCGATCCCCGCAGCGCCTACAAATGAAATGACTCCAGGCGTGGACTTAAATGGGACGGCGGCCCTGGCGGCGGAATGCATCGCGAAAATCGCGGCGCCCATGCGCACACAAGCAGACAAGAAAATGGCCGGAAGCCGCCTGCCCGCGATGCGGGCGTAATGCGGAATTGCGGGACGCGCGCCTTCCAAAATGCCATCGGGAAGTGACGTAAATTGTCTTATTTCCTCGCGGTCCGCGACCCACAGCGCCACCTCGGGGGAGAACGGCGCGTCGAAATAGCATGGACCAGAGGTGAGTGGCGGTGGCGCCTTCGCTGGGTTCAAGCGCCGAATAAGGACGCCGACGGACAGAACTCCCGAACGGTAATCGCCGGAACCGATATTGCCTGGAACAAAAGACGTTATCACTTCGTCCTGACCAAAAGCGGCACTGAAATTAACGAAATCTTTATTAAACTATTCAACTTAGATGTGACAATTATCACAGCTAGCCGCTAAGTCACTAGATAGTATACATCCTGCTGTGGCTGCCAAGTATTTTTATTTGGCGAAAATCGATTCTAGGCGTACTGTAATTAGGCGGCGCCTGGAAGGCGAGAGTTTCGAACTTCTCCGCGTATTTCCAACGCCTGGCCAACCGAGGCATGCCAGCGGAGGCCGGCCGGGTGGGTCCACTTCACGCGTTGCCGTCCATTTTTTGCGGGCGGCTTTCTGGGGGTGGCTTCAGTCTTCGCGCATCGCGTCGCCCGCGATGCCCCGATCACACCGATTTGGTGCAATCTACTTCGCGGCCAGGCAGCCAGAGGTCAGGTGATCTAACCGAACAACACTCGTGCGGCCAGAAGGACGCATTCGATGGATCACGAGATTTTCGGCCCGCTCTCGGCCTTGCGCGCCCTCCAGTCAGTCTTCGCGCATTGCCAGGGTTAGGCACTCTTCGAGAGTATCCAACGCAAAGTCGCATTGGTCGCGGGTGATAATCAGCGCGGGGCAGAGACGCAGCGTGTTGTCGCCGGCGCCCAAGATCAGCAAGCCGCGCTCGAAGGCCAGATCCACCACCCGGTCGCGCAGTTCCGGCGCCTTGGTCTTGGACTGCTGGTCGCGCACCAGCTCGATGCCCAGCATCAAGCCCAGCCCGCGCACGTCGCCCACGATGGGGAAACGCGCCGGCCAATCCCGCAGGCGCGCCATCAGGTGCGCGCCCATGCGCGCGGCGTTGCCGATCAATTCCTGTTCCAGCAACTCGATCGTCACCAGGGCCGCGGCGCAAGCCACCGGATTGCCCCCGAAAGTGGAGGCGTGCGCGCCGGGCGCCCAGCTCATCAGGTCCGCGCGCGCCACAGTGGCTCCCAGCGGCAGCCCGCTGGCGATTCCTTTGGCTACGGTCATGATATCGGGCGTAAGCTGGAAATGCTCGGAAGCCCACATCTTGCCGGTGCGGCCCATGCCGGATTGCACTTCGTCGCAAACCAGCAAGATGCCGTATTTCTCGGTAATGCGGGTCAGTTCATCGAAGAATTTTTGCGGCGGGACGATGTAGCCGCCCTCGCCCTGCACCGGTTCGATGACAATTGCCGCCACGTCGTCGGCCGGCGCGATGGTTTTCAGCAGCGTGTCTTCGATGAACTTGGCGCACTCGACCGCGCAGTTGGCGGGCGTCTGGCCGAACGGGCAGCGATAGCAGTTGGGATAAGGGGCATGCACCACTCCAGGCACCAGCGGTCCGAAGCCGCGGCGCTGCACGCCCTTGCGCGCGGTGAGCGATAGCGCGCCCATGGTGCGGCCGTGGAAAGCTCCCAAAAAGGCGATGAAAGCGTGGCGGCCGGTGGAGTAGCGTGCCAGCTTCATCGCGCCTTCCACGGCTTCCGCGCCGGAGTTGCAGAACGACACGCGCCTCTGCAGGCCGCCCGGCGCCAGCGCGCCGAGCTTCTCCGCCAGATCCACGAAGGCCTCGTAATAGAAATCGGTCCCCGACATATGGATGAGATTGCCGGCCTGCTCGCGGATGGCTTCGACGACGCGCGGATGGCAATGGCCGGTGGCTACAACGGCGATGCCTGCGTTGAAGTCCAGGAAACGGTTGCCGTCCACATCCTCGACGATGGCGCCTTCGCCGCGCTTGGCTACCAGCGGATAGCCGCGCGTGTACGACGGCGACACGCAATGATTATCGCGCGCAATCACCTCTTGCGCGCGGGGCCCGGGCAGAGGCCCGGAGAGATGCGGAAGATCCGTCCGCATCGGCCGGATCGCTTCCAATTCCAGATCGGCGGTGTTGGTCATACGCTACCTCCTTACAACTGAAACTTATTTGGGCCAAGGGGTAAAGGCAGAGGTATGGCGGAGTCTAGTCGGAACCAAACAGACCGGGACGGCAGATGGAGGGACGGGGGAGCACAACCTATTGTATAACGGAAGTGCAGGGTTTGCGCCTTGCCAGCGTGGCGGCGATCCTGGCCTCCGCATATTTGCGGTTTTTCGCCTGGAGTTCCATTAGGCGGAGGCAGCGCGACTGCTCTCTCGACAGCCGGCTCTCATACCTGGACAGCTTCGATAATAAACCGCCGCCTTTGTTCTCGCGCAGGAAGACGCGGGCCATGGCCTGGCCGGGCGCGTCTTTCGGGTAAGCTTCAATGCCCCGCCTCAAGATCTCGTTCTCCAGGTAGAAACAACCGCGGATACGCCACGCCGTATCGGCCAAAAGTGCGAGCACATGTGCTTCGCCGATAGTCTGGGGCTTGTGGTGAGCACGAAGATCTTCCAGCATGTTGGTGTACCCGTCAGGCTCGGTTCGATTGAGCAGCTCGGTAACCATGCCATGTACAGGCGCGTAGCGCGCAGCCATGCCTGGATCGTTCGTCCACGTACTGAAATTGTCTTTCCGGAAATCGTTCATTATTTGGCCTCCCGATTCGATTGTAAGGACCCAGCGCAACACTGGCCACCCTGAGGGGGCGATTCTTGGCTGAAAGTTGCTGAAATGAAAGGGCGACATCTTTTTTTTCATGCGTGTGACCGACCATGGCATACGGCGCCTGGGTTATGAAAAGGCGGTGCGATCCGCAGAGTCGAGCGCTCGGCGTCGCATCCGTGCGGGCCGGGGTCCAAAAGCAAATTGATCGAACCGGCGCCGT
>Ga0070761_10001858_pt1 | contig 13176 bp, 12 predicted proteins | sample HubBroMetageREF1_FD_66724 | JGI IMG/M metagenome (GOLD analysis project Ga0070761, IMG submission 66724) | Reference soil microbial communities from the Hubbard Brook experimental Forest, New Hampshire, USA - Hubbard Brook CCASE Soil... | ecosystem: Environmental > Terrestrial > Soil >...
GTGACCAGAGCTTGGGTCTCGCCGCGCGTGAACAGCGCGGAGCCGTGGGTGCGCGGCAGGACGCTGGTTTCGATGGTGATCTGGCGAATCTGGTCGAAGGCCCGGCCATCCGGACGGCGGTGATTTTTCAACATCTCGTCGCGGAAGACGCGCTCTTTCAGCGCCTCGAACACCTTCTTGCCTTCGTCCTTCTGTTCTTCGGCCAAGCCTTCGAGAACCTGCTTCTTTAGTTCGGCCACCTTATTGTGGCTCTCCAGCTTGGGATACTTTTCGGTGTTGAGCGCATCGATCAACGGCTCGCGCGCCTGGGTCGCGATCTGGTCATAAAGGGCCTGGTCGAGCGGTTTGGCTTCGAAGGTGTGCTTCGGTTTCCCAACCTTTGCGACCAATTCGTGGATAGCCGCGGCGATCTTTTTGCAGCAGGTGTGGCCGAAGTCGATCGCCCCGATAACCTCCTGCTCGGAGGCCTGTTGCGCGCCCGCCTCCACCATCACGATGCCGCCTTCGGTGGCGGCCACGATGATATTCAGCTTGGACTCGCGGCCTTCCGTATAGGTGGGGTTGGCGACGTATGCGCCCTTCACCATTCCCACGCGCACGCCGCCCAGTACGTGGTGGAACGGAATATCGGAGATGGCCAGCGCGGCGCCCGCGCCCACTACGGCCAGCGAGTTGGGGTCCTGCTCCGGATCGGCGGAAAGCACCATGGCGATGATTTGGGTTTCATTCAAAAACCCCTCTGGAAACAAGGGGCGGACCGGCCGGTCGATCAGCCGGCTGGTAAGGATTTCTTTTTCCGAGGGACGGCCCTCGCGTTTGATAAAACCGCCCGGAATCTTGCCAGCGGCGTAAGTGTACTCGCGATAATCCACCGTGAGAGGAAAGAAGCCGGCATTCGGCTTTGGCTCTTCGGACATGCAGGCGCTGACCAGCACTACGGAATCGCCGCAACGGACGACAACCGCGCCGTTGGCCTGCTTGGCCATTCTGCCCGTTTCGAGGGTGATCTGGCGGCCTCCCAGATCGATTTCAACTGTGTGTGACATTTTTCAATTCTCCAAGCCTCGGCTGCCCGATGGCGGGCTCCAATGACGAAATTTGGCCGGTCGCACGACCGGTCGAATGAGACTGGAGTTGACAGGACGAGGCGGCCCCCGAAAGGGGGACCTGGCTAGCGGCAAAGCTAGCGGCGGATGCCGAGCTTTAGCAGAAGGGCCTTGTAGCGGTCCGGATCGGTGTCCCGAAGATATCTCAGCATCCGCCGCCGCTTGGCGACCATAGTCAAAAGGCCCTTTCGAGACGAATGGTCCTTCTGGTGGGTCTTAAAATGTTCCGTAAGCTGCGTGATGCGCTCACTCAACAGGGCGATTTGCACCTCTGGCGATCCCGTATCAGCTTTACCACGCTGATTTCCAACGATTACCTGCCGTTTTGCTTCCGTCGCCAGTGCCATGCTCGAGTGGTTGCTCCTTGTCTTCTCTTTATCTCGTTTTGGTTACGGAGTATAGCATAGCACAGGCGGAGCGGCTAGCGCAGGGCGTTTTTTGGAGGAGATGTGCGACATAAACGTGGAGGGGCGTGAAAAATCAGGAGAGCCGCTAAACCCTTGTGTGCTAGTGCTTCAGGCCATTCAGCTCGCCGGGCGCGTCGTGTTCGGCAGGGCGTCAGTGCAGTTCCAGAGCCAGTAACCCACGAATCGCGATCCAGCCCGGCCTCGCCTGCCCGGAGGTTCGGACGCAGGCGAAAGGCTTTGTGCTCGACCGTGGAGATCGGAACTATGCAAACGTCCAGCGCATGGCGATTCGGCGCGTCGGACGAGGTCACGAGAGATGGCCGCTCCTTGTCGAGCCCAAACAGGCAGACCTCGCCTCGCCTGGGGAACCAACCGGGCGGAGCACTGCTTCTGCGATGGGACATCAGTCGCGCGCCAAGGACTCAATCGTGGCGGACTCGAATGCGCGGCGTTCTGTCCGGTCGGCTGGGGCGTCCCCATAGAAACTAGCGGTTTCCCGCTCCAGCGTCGCGCGCCGCTCCAAATCCAGCGCGAAACGCAAGAGCCGGTTTACGCGCTCGCTCTGGGATAGCGTCCCTCGCGTGCGCTTGACTTCCGCAAGGATTTCGCGGTCCAGCGAGAAACTTTGCGTCGCTCTTGTCGCTGTTCGCATGTCTATCAGCAATCCTATCAGGAAACATTATAGCAGGATAGCTGGCGTGGACTCGTCGATAAGGTTCTCTGGCGCTCTATTTCGAGCTGCGCATCAGCTGCTCGATATTGACCAACTCCGTCGGATAGTCCCCCGAGTAACACGCATAACAATACTCGTGCTTCTCGCTATCTCCGACCGCCTCGCGCAACGAAGCCAGCGACAGGTACCCCAGCGTGTCCGCCTCCACAAAGCGCCGGATGCCTTCCACGTTATTGTTAGCCGCGATGAGTTCGCGCTTCGTGGGCGTATCCACGCCGTAGAAGCAGGGCGAAATCGTGGGCGGACAAGAGACGCGCAGGTGCACCTCGCGCGCGCCGGCCTGGCGCATCATGCGCACGATCTTGCGGCTGGTGGTGCCGCGCACAATGGAATCGTCCACCAGCACCACGCGCTTGCCTTCCAGCAGGTAGCGTACGGGATTGAGCTTCAGCTTCACGCCGAAATCGCGAATCGCCTGCGATGGCTCGATGAAGGTGCGGCCCACATAGTGATTGCGGATCAGCCCATGCCGGAACGGCAGCCCCGATTCGGCGGAATATCCCAACGCCGCGGCCACGCCGGAGTCCGGCACAGGCACCACCACGTCCGCATCCGCGGGATGCTCGCGCGCCAGCAAGCGGCCCAGCATCTCCCGCGATTCCTGCACGGGACGGCCGAAGACGATGGAATCCGGGCGCGAGAAATAGACGTGCTCGAAGGCGCATTGCGCGAGCGGGCGCTCCGGCGCGTAGCGCTCGCGGGTCACTCCCTCGGGACCCACCACGATCATTTCGCCCGGCTCCACGTCATGCAGATATACCGCGCCGATCAGATCGAAGGCGCAGGTTTCGGACGCGAAGACATAGGCCGTGTGGCCGTTCAATTCCATCTGTCCCATGGCCAGGGGACGGAATCCGTGCGGATCGCGCGCCACGATGATGCGGTCTTCGGCCAGGAACACCAGCGAAAAGGCGCCTTCGATCTGCAGCAAGGCGTCGCGCAAGGCTCCGGCCAACGTACGCTCGGAGGAGTGCGCCACCAGGTGCAGAATCACTTCGGTGTCGCTGTTGGCCTGGAAGATGGAGCCACGCCGCTCCAGTTCCGCGTGCAATTCGATGGCATTCGTGATGTTCCCGTTGTGCGCCACCGCCACGCGGCCTTTATTGCAGGCCACCGAAAAAGGCTGCGCGTTCAGCAGCGCCGTATCGCCGGCCGTCGAGTAGCGGGTGTGGCCGATGGCGAGTTTACCGGGCAGTTGGGACAATGCTTCGGTGGTGAAGATATCCGCCACGTGGCCCATGGACTTCTGGCAATGGATTTCAGCGCCATCGCTGGTGCAGATGCCCGCGCTCTCCTGGCCGCGATGCTGCAAGGCATAGAGGCCCAGATAGGTCATCTTGGCGGCCTCCGGATGGCCGTAAATGGCAACTACGCCGCATTCTTCATGGAATTTATCAAACATGTTTTATGACCCATTTATCAGCGAAGCCGCGTTTCTAGCGACTCCTCGTAGATCGCTTTGAGGCTGTCGATAGTAACAGAAATCAGTGTGGCGTTGCGATTGGCGATGACCAGTTCGTAGTTCATGGTGAGGCCGGCGCGCTCGGCCGCTACGCCATGCCGCGCGGCGATTTCCTCAACCGCTTGGGGATGGGCGCTCGAAATCAAAATTCGCGAGGACCCTTCGTGGAATAGCAAGTACTCGGGCTTGAGGCGCGATTCGAAGGACAGCGCCGCGCCCACGCCGCCCATACAGCATTCGGCCACGGCCACCGCCAAGCCCCCATCGCTCACGTCATGCGCGGATTCCGCCAGACCCGCGGCGACGATCTCGCGCATGGCATCGTGTACCCGCTTCTCATAATCCATATCGAGCGCCGGCGGCAGGCCCCATAGCTCGTTCAGGACCACCTTCGCGTATTCGGTGCCGCCGAAATGCACTTCGTCGCACTCGCCGGCGCCGCCCAAGATGAAAATAGTACGGCCGGGCGTTTTGAAATCGCGCGTCATGGGCGCGGCGGTCTGCATGAGTCCCACGATCCCGATCACCGGCGTCGGCCAGATGCCTTCGCCCAGGGTTTCGTTGTACAGGCTAACATTGCCACCTGTGATGGGAGTCTCGAAGAAGCGACAGGCTTCGGACATCCCCTCGATGGCTTGCACAAGCTGGCCCATGATTTCGGGCCGTTCGGGATTTCCAAAATTCAGGCAATTAGTAGCTGCCACTGGCTGCGCGCCCACGGTGGCGAGGTTCCGGCAGCATTCCGCAACGGCCAAACGCGCGCCTTCGCGCGCCGAGAGATAACAATAGCGGCTGTTGCCATCGAGCGACATCGCCACCGACACCCCCGTCTCTTTGATGCGCACGACCGCCGCGTCGGCTCCCGGCCCGGCGATGGTATTGGTGCGCACCATGTAGTCGTATTGCTCCCAGATATAACGCTTGGAGCAGATGTCCCCGGAGGCCAGCAGGGTTGTAAGGGCGTATGTTGGATCGATGGCGGGCTGAGGGGGCGAGGGGGCGAGCGGGCGAGCGGGCGATTCCACGTGCAGGCGATTGTAGATAGGCGCTTCGTCGGCGAGTTCGCGATTGGGGATTTCGGCGACAGTATGGCCGTGCTGTTTCACGCGCAGCAAGCCATCTCCAGTGACCTCGCCGATCGCGACGGCATCCAGGCCCCACTTGCGGAAAACCCGGAAGACCTCGTCTTCTCTGCCTTTAGCCGCCACCAGCAGCATGCGTTCCTGCGATTCCGAGAGCATGATCTCGTACGGCGTCATGCCGGTCTCGCGCTGCGGCACCAGATCCAATTCGATTTCGATGCCGGTGCCGCCGCGGCTGCCCATCTCGCAGGTGGAGCAGGTAAGGCCCGCCGCGCCCATATCCTGTATGGCCACGATCGCGCCCGTTTGCATGGCTTCCAGGCAGGCCTCCAGCAGCAACTTTTCCAGAAACGGATCGCCCACTTGCACGTTGGGCCGCTTTTGTTTGGATTCCTCGGTAAACTCGGCCGACGCCATCGATGCGCCGTGGATGCCGTCGCGGCCGGTCTTTGCGCCTACATAAATGACTGGGTTGCCGATGCCGGCGGCGCTCGCGTAGAAAATATCTTCCTTCTTCGCCACACCCAGCGCGAAGACATTCACCAGCGGATTGCCGTTGTAACAAGCCTCGAAAATGCACTCGCCGCCCACCGTGGGCACGCCGAAGCAATTGCCGTAATGCGCGATACCGGCCACCACGCCTTGCAGGATGCGGCGGTTGCGCGGGCCGGCCTGCGGATCGTCCAGCGGTCCGAAGCGCAGCGAATCCAGCACCGCGATGGGGCGCGCGCCCATGGTGAAGATATCGCGCAGAATGCCGCCAACCCCTGTAGCCGCGCCCTGAAATGGCTCGATAAAGCTGGGGTGGTTGTGCGACTCGATCTTGAAGGCGATCACGTAGCCGCCGCCGATGTCGACGATGCCCGCGTTTTCGCCGGGCCCCTGCACCACCCGCTTGCCGCGCGTGGGCAGCTTCTTCAGGTGCAGGCGGGAGCTCTTGTAGGAGCAGTGCTCGCTCCACATCACGCTGAAGACGCCCAGTTCCGTATAATTCGGTTCGCGGCCCAGAATCTCGACGATCTTCTGGTATTCCGATTCCGTGAGCTGATGCTGGGCAATCAGATCCGGGGTAATCGCGAGGGTGCTCATATCTGGAGCGCCGCCGGTTCGTCGGCCATCGCCGCGGCTGTAACCATCGACCGGAAGACGACCAATCCGTCGCTAGATCCCATCAGCGGTTCAGTGGCGCGCTCGGGATGCGGCATTAAGCCCATCACGTTGCGGCGGGAGTTCAAGATGCCGGCGATGTCGCGCATCGAGCCATTGGGATTATCCAGGTAACGGAAAGCGATGCGGTCTTCGGCCTCCAGTTCATCGAGCGTGCGCTCGTCGGCTACGTAGCAGCCTTCGCCGTGGGCGATCGGCATGCGCAGGATCTGGCCCAGCCCAGCGGCGGCAGTGAATGGCGAGTCCAGCGTCTCGGTGCGCAGCCGGACTTCGCGGCACACAAATTTCAGATTGCGGTTGCGCATGAGCGCGCCGGGCAGCAGTCCGGCTTCCACAAGAATCTGAAAGCCGTTGCAGATGCCCAGCACCAGGCCGCCATCGGCCGCGAACTGGCGCACGGCGGCCATTACCGGCGAGAACTTGGCGATGGCGCCGCAACGCAGATAGTCGCCATAGGCGAATCCGCCCGGCAGAATGACGGCATCAACGCGGCCGAGAGTTGCCGAATCGTGCCAGATGAATTCGGCCTGATGCCCAAGGTTGTGGTTTATCGCGTACCAGGCATCGTGATCGCAATTACTGCCGGGAAAGACAATAACGCCAAATTTCATGAGCTTTGAAGCGCCGGGGAGGTTACGTACTATTTTAGCAAAAGCCAGAGACGGCTGGATGGCGGATTTAATCTGTGGTTCGCGACGCAGTTGCTAGAATAATCGTATATGCGCATCTTGCTGTTCAGCGGGAAAGGCGGCGTCGGCAAGACCAGCCTAGCGGCGGCCACGGGCGTGCAACTGGCGCGCCTGGGCTATCGCACGCTGGTGATGAGCGTGGACCCCGCGCACAGCCTGGCCGATTCCTTCGATCTGGAAACCAGCCTCTTCCACGAAAAGACCGGCGACCCTTACCCGATCAGCGACAAGCTAGCCATCCACGAAGTCAACATCCAGAAGGAAATCAAGCGGCATTGGCGCGAGATCTCCGCCTACGTGATTTCGGTGCTGCGCACCACCGGCATCAGCGACGTGGAAGCCGAAGAGTTGGCCATCCTGCCTGGCATGGAAGAGCTCAGCGCCATGATGTGGGTCAACCAGTTTCGGCGCGAGCAGCGTTATGACGTGATCGTGCTCGATTGCGCGCCCACCGCCGAATCCATGCGCTTCGTGAGCATGCCCACCACGCTCGATTGGTACATGAAGCACATCTTCCCGTTTCAGCGCACCGTGCTGAAAGCCGTGCGCCCGCTGGCCAACCGTGTGTCGCCCGTGGAACTGCCCACAGACAGTTACTTCGCCAATATTCAGGAGTTGTTCGGCAAGCTGGACGGCATCGATGAACTGCTGGAAAATCCGCGCACCACTAGCGTGCGCCTAGTGACGAATCCGGAGAAGATGGTGCTGCGCGAGACGCAACGCGCCTTCGTGTACTTCTCGCTGCACGGCCTCACGGTGGATGGCATCATCGTGAATCGCGTGCTGCCCGAAGCCATCACGGATGCCTTCTTCGCCGAATGGCGCGAGTCGCAGCAACGCGTGCTGGAGGAGATCGACTCCTATTTCGCTCCGGTACCGGTCAGGCGCGTGCCGCTGTTCACGCACGAGGTGCTGGGCGCGGAGCGCCTCCAGGAATTGGCGCGCGCGCTGTATGCCGACGACGAAGATCCCGCCGCCGTGACGCGCACGGAAGCGCCTTACAGCTTCACCAAGCGCGACGGGCATTTCGAGGTGAAGTTGCTATTGCCCTTCGCGGTGAAGGGAGAAGTCGGCCTGTTCAAGAAGGGCGACGAGTTGGTGGTCCAGATCGGGACCCTGCGCCGCCACATCGGCCTGCCCACGTCGATGGCGGCCCTTTCGCCCGCGCACGCAAAGTTGGAGAATAAAGTGTTGACCGTCGAAATGAGGGAGAATTGATTATGCCAGACGAAAAACCAAACGTGGACGCTCCGGGCTGCTTCTACTGTCTGAATGTGAAGCCATTCTTGCGGAAGGCCTGGTCCGACGCTACCGCGGACCATTTCCGCAACGCGCGCGTGGAGTTTCTGAAAGGCGTGCGGAGCGTGATCGACGACCGCATCGGCAACCTGTCGCGGCACGAAGCCAAGGGCACGCACGTCACGGTGGAGTAACCACCGTTGGAGGGCGGGCTTTAGCCGGCGCGGGGCTTAAGCCCCGCTCTTCCATCGAACATGAAGGCCAAAGCATGCTTCGGCTGCATCTATTCGTATCTTAGCGCGGTCATCGGATCCAGCCGCGCGGCGCGGCGCGCCGGGATATAGCAAGCCAACAGCGCCACCAGCGCGAGGAAACCGGCAGTGACTGCGAAGATCGCCGGATCGCCGGGCTTGACATCATGCAGCAGGCTCGCCAGTACCCGTCCGGCGGCCACCGCGCCGACAATGCCGATCGCGAAGCCCACTACCGCGAGGCGCATGCCATCCAGGATCACCTGGCCCAACACGCGGCCGCGGCTCGATCCCAGCGATATCCGGATGCCGATCTCGCGCGTGCGTTCCGTGACCATGTAGGAGAGGACGCCGTAAATCCCCACGGCGGCCAGCAGCACCGCCAGGCCCGCGAACGACCCGACCAGCAGGCTGAGGAACTGTTGGCCTTGGGCATTCTCGCCGATCACCTGATCCATGGTGCGAACGGAAAACAGCGGCAGGCTCGCATCGGTCCGGGCGAGTGCGCGCCGCACCTCCGGTGTCAGGCTCAACGGCTGGCGGGACGTGTGCAGCACTACGAACAGGCGCGCGTGGCCGGTAAAAGGATCGTAGGCCTCCGGTACGGGTTTGTGCGCCAGACCCCACTGGCGGACATCGCTCACTACGCCGATCACCTGCTTCCAGGGGCCGTGGTCGCTGCCCTGCGAGAACATCTGGCCCAGGGGGCTGCGATCGGGCCAGAAGGCCCGTACCATGGCCTGGTTGATCACCACCGGATAGACCATGGCGTCGGCTTCGACGTCGGGCAAGTGGCTTGCGTCGGGCAGTTTATCGTAATGCGCGTCGAGTTCCTGCGCGCGCTGAACATCGGCGGGATCGAACACGCGCCCTTCCAACAATCGGACCCCCATGGCGCGGAAGTAATCCCGGCTAACGTTGTGACGTTCGACCAGCAGGTTGCTCCTCTGGGACGTTTGGCCGCGCAGCTTGACATAGTAGTTGCTGCCGCCTTCGAGCGGCAAGTGATCGCTGACGGCGGCTGCGTCCACGCCGGCGATATGCGCGCATTTCTCCAGCAGAGACCGCGAAAACTCCAGTTTCTGCGCCCCGGTCTTGTATTGCGTTTCGGGCAAGTTAACCGCCGCCGTGAACACGCCCTCCGGACGCACACCGATATCCAGGCTCCGCAGACGCGCGAAGTCTTTCAGCAGCAGCCCGGCGGAAACCAGCAGCAGCATGGAGAGCGCCATTTCGCCCGCTACCAGCACGTTGCTGGTGAACCGGCGGCTCTTTCCGGGGCTGATCGAACTGCCCGCGCCGCCTTTCAACTCCTCGTGCAGATCGGGCCGCGACGTGCGCAAGGCCGGAACCAGGCCAAACAACACGCCAGTCACCACGGATAGCGCGAACGTAAATGCCAGCACCTCGCCATTGAGCTGGATGACCGTGAACTGGGGCAGGGCCACGTTCTTAGCGTGCGAAACGAGGGCGATTAAGGCCCACGCCACCAGCAATCCCAGTGCGCCGCCGGACAGCGACAGCAGCAGGCTCTCGGTCAGCAGTTGCCGCAGCAACCGTCCGCGTGCCGCACCCAACGCGCTACGCACGGCCATTTCCTTTTGCCGCGCGACGGCCCGCGAAAGTAGCAGGTTCGCCACGTTCGCGCAGGCGATCAGCAGGACCAATCCCACCGCCGAAAGCATCATGATCAGGGCACCGCGGGAGTCACCCACCAGGTCGTCATGCAGCGCGACCGCCTCGGAGCCTACTCTGTCGTTGGAATCCGGGTAAGTCTTTTCCAGGCGTCCGGAGAGGATCTTCAGGTCCGCGCGCGCCGCGCGCAGCGAGACTCCAGGTTTCAGCCGGCCGATGGCGTTCGCCCAGTGGCTGCCGCGATTGCCCATCCAGCTTTTGAAGACCATGTCCAACGGGATCCACATCTGCGTTCGGAAGGGGAAGCGGAAGCTGGCCGGCATCACGCCCACGATGGTGTACTTCACGGAGTTGAGCGCGATGGTACGCCCCACTACTCCCGGATCTCCGGCAAAATGCTCCCGCCATAGGCCGTAGCTCAGCACAGCCACGTGGTCCTTCCCCGGCTGATCTTCGCCCGGCAACCAAGTGCGCCCCAGGATCGGCTGTACGCCGAGCAGACCGAAGAAGTTGGCCTGGGTGGGGACAGCCTCTACATGGTCCGGCCGACCCTCCCCGCTCAGGTTCATGTCGCCCGACCAGCCAAACAGGGCCATGTCCTGGAAGGTTTTGTTTTGCGCCCGCCAATCCAGGAAGTCTGGGCCAGCGAAGGGGTAGTTGCCCGGGGCCGCTTCGGTCTCGTACAGCCGCACCAACTGGCCGGGGTCGCGAAATGGCAGCGGCCGCAGCAAAATGGTGTCGATAATGCTGAATATGGCCGTGTTGGCGCCGATGCCGATGGTCAGGGTAATCGCGGCGACCGCCGCGAAACCGCGGGACCGCAGCAGATTGCGGGCTGCATAACGCAAGTCCTGCAAGCAGGTTCGCATCAATTCCATCTTCCCGATCCTCCCAAAGACGTAGAATGGCCGTACCTGGCCTGGAAAGGGTTTAGACGGTCTGGCGCGCTGGCGGTTGGCTTCGGCTAGTGCACTTGTAGCGTCTGTTAATATAGTGTCGCGAAGGCAGCGAACCCTTCATCCCAGAGCAAACGAACCAAATGACGACCCAACCCCTGAAAATCCTGGTCCTCGACGTCGGCGGCACCCATATCAAAGCCCTGGCCACCGGCCACAAGACGTTCATCGAGATCCCCTCCGGGCCGAAGATGACCCCTCGGAAGATGGTGGCCGGCGTGCGCAAAGCCATCGACGGTTGGGAGTACTCGGTGGCGTCCATCGGCTACCCTGGACCGGTGGTCCACGGTAAGCCGGTCAGCGACCCGCACAATCTGGGGCGCGGATGGGTCGGCTTCGATTTCCCCAAGGCGCTGGGCTGCCCCGTCAAGATCATCAACGACGCGGCGATGCAGGCGCTCGGCCACTATGAGGGCGGGCGCATGCTATTCCTCGGCCTGGGAACGGGCCTCGGATCGGCGCTCATCGTAGATGGCGTTCTGGAGCCAATGGAACTGGCGCATCTGCCTTACAAGAATGGCCGCACCTATGAGGATTACGTCGGCATCCGCGGCCTGGAGCGGCTCGGCAAGAAGAAGTGGCGGCGGTACGTGTTCGATGTGGTGGACCGGCTGAAGGCGGCGCTCGAAGCCGACTATGTCGTGCTCGGCGGCGGAAACGCCAAGGCGCTGAAGAAGCTTCCGCCCGGCGCGCGCTTGGGCAACAACACCTACGCTTTCCGCGGCGGCTATCGACTGTGGCAAGAACCCGCCGAACGCCACAAACGGATATGATATCGACGAGGGCTACGGTCATGTTTCGTGAGATCTCGATTTCCGCTCTGTTGTTGCTGGGGCTGGTTTCCAGCGCCCTGGCCGCCGACGTCTCCGGCAAATGGAAAGGCACGATGGAAGGCACCGGCGCCGACGTCGTGTTCGAACTGAAGGCCGATGGCGCGAACGTCACCGGCACCATGACGAACTCCGGCGACAAGCCCCGACCCATCGCCAAAGGCTCTATCGACGGCGACAAGATTTCGCTGACGGTGCCTTCGGAATGGCAGGGCAACCCGATCACTCTGCTGATCACCGGGACCGTCTCCGGCGACACCATGAATCTGAAGATTCAGACCGAAGATGGCGCCTGGGGTACGGACGCCACCGTCAAGCGTTCGACTTAGACCCGCGCGCCAACACCCGCGCCGGATTCAGCAGGTGCTTCGGCTCATACATCTGGCGCGACCACTTCCTTCCCGCGTCGAACCGCACTCCCACGAAATACCCGATTTCATTGTGTGTGCAATGCGTCACCTGCCCGCGGAACTTCCAGCGGCCGAGCCTCAGGCAGATCCGCGCCCCGGCCACAACCGCCTGCTCGAACTGCACGCACGCGCCCGCAGGCGAGATCTCTTCCAGATTCGCCATCAGCTCCGCGGGTTCGGCTCCCTCCAGCCGCACTTCGATCAGGTCCGAACACCACAGCCGCGGTTCCGCGCGCCGTTCATTCATTGGCCCACCACCGTGACCAACACCTGGCGGTCCCGCGCCCGATTATCGAAATCGCACAGCACGATCTGCTGCCAGGCGCCGGTTCCGATACGCCCATCGGTAACCGGAAAGCTGCGCGCCGTGCCCACCAGCGCGCTGCGCAGGTGCGCGTATCCGTTGCCGTCGCCCCAGCGTGCGTTGTGCGCATAGGCGCCATCGGCGGGGGCTATCTGGTCGAGCGCACGCCGCAGGTCCGCCACGCATCCCGGCTCGAACTCCAGTGTGGTGATGCCCAGTGTGGAGCCCACACCGGCTATGTTCACGATACCGTGCTGCACGCCGCTTTCGGCCACGATACGGGCCACCTGCGGGGTGATATCCAGCACGTCCGAATGGCCGCGCGTGGACACGTGAAAGCTCTTCTGCAAGACACTCATTGTACTGTCGGGCGGATGGATAACAGTTTAATCCGTGCGGATGGATAACACTTTATACCATAAAGACAACGCTCCTGGTGCTTTGAAGAAGACGCGGCTCAACGGCGAGCTAAGCCGGTTGTTGGAGGCGACTGAAGGCGCGGATGTGGCGCCGACTCTGGCGATGGTTGCGGCGGTAGGCGAGCTTCAACAACGGGTGCAGTAGGCTATTGGGCGCGCCGGTGTACCTATTTTTCTTTTTTTTTGATTATCCTGTATTTTTTCGTTGACTAAACTCTCTTGTTCAGTCATATTCGGTTGTTCAGGTTCCGCAACAAGAGGTTCGCGGCACCTGATGGGGCTAAATCGGCGTGATTTTTGTTGAGGAGGGAATTAGAATATGAAACGCACAGGCGTTGTGTGGCTGGCGGCGCTTGCCGCGTTTTCGACGATCTCCACGGGGCTGGGCGCATCCGGGAAGGATACTGTTCCTAACAGGGTGCTCGTGCTCGACCAGCAGGGCATCCATCCGGACACTATCACCCGTCCGCAGGGCGGCTTCGTCCT
>Ga0070761_10001860_pt1 | contig 13172 bp, 10 predicted proteins | sample HubBroMetageREF1_FD_66724 | JGI IMG/M metagenome (GOLD analysis project Ga0070761, IMG submission 66724) | Reference soil microbial communities from the Hubbard Brook experimental Forest, New Hampshire, USA - Hubbard Brook CCASE Soil... | ecosystem: Environmental > Terrestrial > Soil >...
ATTTTTGGTGCGGACACGCCGCTGGCATTGGCCGGCGGGCTTTGCGATAAGACCTGATCCAAGGGCGCGTCGCGCAAATTGACATGTGCGACTGCACCCAGAGTGATCCCGCGGCGCCGTATGTTCAACTCGGCGACACGTTCACTCCCTCCTGTGACGTCGGGAATCGCCACCCGCTGCGGCCCCAGACTCTGCGCCAGACGGACCGCCCAGCCTCGCCGGACCTTCGTTCCCGGTGGCGGCATCTGGGTCATGATTTTTCCTTCGGGAATATCGGCGCTGTAGAATTGCCGCTCGACCGCAACTTGCAGACCCAAAGCCGCACCGGAGCGCTCGGCCTCGAGCGGACTCATGCCCAGCAGCTTCGGGATGGCCACCTCGCGCCCGTGGATGGCCAACTGCATGGCCGCCAGCGCCGAAATCAGCGCCACCGTCATCAGGACCAGAGACAGGAGCAGCATGCGGAAAAACTGTCGCATTGCTGCCGATTATAACCACAGCGGAACCATTCACCCACCGCCGCCGTGCTCTTCCCACGTGGTGCCGCAGGCAAGGCATGTCCATCCATGTTTGGACACCGGAAGGGGAACGCCAGCGTATGCCGTCAGATAGGCGACCGGCTTATTCAGTCCTTCGAAGCTGACATCGAGCGATTGGCAGCGGGGACACTTCGGCTGCTCGAAGTCTCCGACGCCTTCAACATCCAGCATCGCGGGGATGGGCTGGTTCAGAATTTCGCTGGCTGCCTCGGCATCTTCGGGACGCACCTTCAATTTGATTCCGCCGAGAAGATTGGAGATGAACCAGTCCATGCGGATCATGTTGTCGTCGACCAGGTAGGCCTGAATCCCGGTCGACTCCAAACTGCCCTTCGCCAGCAGCGCTTCGGGGAGATCGCGGAACTGGCGCAGCGTCACGGTTTCGTTGAATTCGAAAACATCGTGGCCGCGGGGCGGGGCTAACTCGATGTTCAGGCCACGCCTCGCAACCTCCGCCTGAAATGCCTCGTGTGCAGCAGCGCTCAGTTCATCGCCGCTTTCAGCGATCTCACCAAGTTCTTCGTCGCTCATCGCGGAGTACACGCCGGCGATGCGTGCGCGTTCTTGCTCGGGCGTCGGCATAGCCGGAAATGATACTCCGAAATGAGCTACTGGTTTTGAGTCGAACTCGACCGTGATAGCCAGGCCTGTGCTTTTTGTTGTCCGACCCATTCGTGGATGCGCGTGCTCAGCACGTCCATCGGCAGCGCTCCACCCGAAAGCACTTCATCGTGAAACGCTCGCAGGTCGAACTTGCCGCCCAGTTGATCGTTCGAGTACTGGCGCAACTTCAGAATTTCGAGCTGTCCGATTTTGTAGCCGAGCGCCTGCGCCGGCCACGCCATGTAACGGTCGGTCTCGCTCTGCACTTCGGCTTCGTCAATGGCCGAGTGGTCGTGGAAAAAATCAACCACCTGCTGCCGGGTCCAGTGTTTGTAGTGGAAGCCGGTGTCGACAACCAGGCGGATGGCGCGCAGCATATCGTCCTGCAGGTGGCCGTAGTAGCTGTAAGGATCCTGGAAAAACCCGACTTCCTTGCCCAGTCTCTCAGAGTAGAGGGCCCATCCTTCGGTGTAGGCCGTATATTCTTCGTGCTGGCGGAAGAGGGGTAGTTCGGGCAATTCCTGCGCGACAGAAATCTGCATGTGATGTCCGGGCACGCCTTCGTGATAGGCGGTGGTTTCAAAGTCGAGGGTGGTGCCTTTCTCGAAGTTGCCGGTGTTGACCATGATATGACCGGGACGAGATCCATCCTGAGTTCCTTCAACGTATTCGGTGGAGGCCTCTTTTTCGCGGAACTCCTCGATGGGCAAGATTTCCACCTTGGCTTTGGGGAGACGTCCGAACAGGGCCGGCAGCTTCACGTACATTTGATCGGTGTACTTCTGGTAGAGGTCGAGAATCTCCTGGCGGGAGTGCACGTGCACTTTGGGATTGGTCTGGAGGGAGGCGCTGAAGCTTTTCAGATCCTTGTAGCCGAGTTGGTTGACCACCGCGAGCATACGGGCTTCAATCTCTTTCACCTGCTCCAGCCCAAGTTGATGGATTTCTTCAGGTGACAAACTTGTCGTCGTGCTCTGTTTCACGCGAAACGCGTACCAGGCGGGGCCGTCCGGCAGAGACCAGGCTCCGGGCTCGCTTCTGCCTTTGGGCGCATACTCGTCGCGCACGAATGCCGTGAACTTGACGTAGGCCGGAAGCACGGAATCCTTGACGGCAGCCAAGCCCGCCTCGCGCAGCCGTTTGCGATCCGCCTCGGGGATGGCATCGGGAAACTTCTCAAAAGGATGGGTGAACGGACTTTGATCGGCCGGCGTCGTGGCGATTCCATTCGCTTGCGTCACAACTTCTTCCAGCAGAATCCTTGGGGGCATCAGCCCTGCCGCCATGCCTTTGCGCATTTGCTCGATGTTCTGGTCGAACAAAACCGGAAGCAGCTTCAGTCGAGTAATGTAGTCCTCGTAATCCTTCACGCTCTCGAATGAAAGAATACTGACCAGTTGCGGCGCGTCAATGTGAATCCCGCCGAATTGGCTTACTGGCATCTCCCACGGTTTGAAGCGCGCGCCTTCCAGGGTCATTGCCAGGTCTCGAACCATGAGCTGTTTATTCAGCACTTCCTGCTCGGGAAATCCGGTTGTGTCAATCGCTTCGAACCGGTCGAGGAAGCGGCGGGTCTGTTCCAGATTGTCGTCGATGCCTTTCTGGGAGAAGTCGTCGAGCTTGTCGTTATAGCGCTTGTCGCCCAGGATGGAAGCGTAGACCGGGTTGGTGCGCAAGGCGTATTCCCACTGCTCGTGCAGCAGGTCGTTCAGCGCTTTGCGCCGCGCATCGAGATCGGCAGGTTGATGAGCAGCAACGGCCGCTGTGGCCGGAAGCAGTATGGCGACGGTCAGCAGACAGATCAAAAATCGCATTGGGGCTCCAAGGAAAAGTCTGATTGGTTTCGAGGCAGTCTTCGGCCTACAGCTATGTGCTGTTAGACGAATACGCAAGCCGATGGTTATCAGTTCCCGAAAAAATCATTTGCCCGCGTTCGCACGAGCCCGCCGCAGTCCGGCGGCAACACCTTGCCGCACCGCGCGCTCGTATCCGACAGCGTCCATTTTAGCCGCGGTCGCCGCGGCGATACCACCTGGAGTAGCCGCCTCGTCCAGTAACGATTCCAAGGACTGCTTGCCCTCGCGCCAGGCGATGATCCCATCCGCCAACGCATGCGCGCTCGCCAGTTGCGCCGTATTTCGATCGAGACCCGCCTCTTGTGCAGCTTGAGCCAGAGTTGCGAGCGCGTGATAGCCATGGCTGCATGAGAAGGTCACGGTGAAGGCATCGAACTTGCTTTCCGGGATTTCAATCACCTGACCGAAGCTGGCGAAAAGATCGTGGACGCGCTTGCGATCTGCGCGCGGCAAAGCCCGGGGAAAGGTTACGGCCGTGAGGCCGTGCCCGCTGCGGCAGAGAGGGCTCGGCATGGCGCGAGCCCATTGCATGGGCGCGCCAATTTGCTTGCTCAGTGCGCGCAGCGGCACACTCGCGGCCAGACAGACTGCGAGCGGCTTTCGCCCGGGCAATGGCGGGTTCACTTTCTCGAGAATTTTGCCGACGGACTGAAGAAGCTCGCCAACCGAACTCGGGCGCACTGCGACGATCAGCACTTCCGCCTGTTTGACTGCGCGACTCAGGTCCGGCTCGACAGCGACTGCGTAGCGCTTTTTCAAATCACGCAGCTTGTCCCGATTGCGATCATGAACGACCAGGCGATGTCTGGTTTTGCCCAGGCGCAGGCCCGCCAGCATCGCGGACGTGATCCGCCCTCCGCCGAGGAAGACGACTGTACTCATGCGATTGACGTCCCACCCACAATCCGCGCGAGTTTTCCGGCAAGGTGCATGGCTTACCGGCTGGCCAGGCCGCCCGCGGTTTCTCCGCCGTCGCACGTGTACACGTGGCCGGTGATGTATTGCGCATCGTCGGAGGCGAGGAATGCAAACAGCGCCGCAATCTCTTCCGGCTGAGCATGACGGCGCAACGGAATTTTCCGGTTGACCTCTTCGAGCATTTCATCCGTGTATTCGGCGTGCTGCATCGGCGTCAGCACGTATCCCGGAGCGACCGCGCACACCCTGACCTTCGGCGCCAACTCCAGCGCCATCGACTGGGTCAGCTCGATCACGCCCGCCTTGGTGGCGTTGTAATCGGCATAAAACGGATATCCCATGACGCCGTTGGTCGACGCCGTTTGCAGAATCACGCCGCCGCCGCGCTCCATCATGTGCCGTGCCGCGGTCTGCGCGACGTAGAACACTCCGGTGAGATTCACCTCGATCACTCGGTCCCACTCTTCCGGCGTGATGTCGAGAAAGCTGTGGCGGATGCTGATGCCGGCGTTATTCACCAGCACGTCCACGCCGCCCATGATACGAAGCGCTTCGGCAAAGGCGGCCTGGACCTGCTTCAGATTCGAAACATTGGCGTCGAGCGCTCCCGCGAGGCCGGGCAGTTCCCGCTGAATCTTCCGCCGCGCGTCCGCGTCGCGGTCGAGCACGCACACCGCCGATCCCTCTTCAAGAAATCGTGCCGCTGTGGCCGCTCCTATGCCGCTGGCCCCGCCGGTGATCAGGACTCGCTTTGATTTCAGCCCGCGCACTCGCGCCTCCGCAAAATAAAATCGGGCAGATCAGGATACCTGTCTGCCCACGAACGTGCCATCCGGGTAAGAGTTTACGTCAGCTAACTTGCCACACCGTATCGAGCACCGTCCCATCGACCCACTTCACCACCGCGCACGGACGATCGCCCAACTTCGGCCGCGCGGGCTTGCCGCAAATCTTCTCGATATCCGCCTTGATGTCCTGAATCGGCCGAAGCGGCAGCTTCGATCCCTGCACCGCCATGGCATGGAGCAGGTCCGTGCGCCGCGGATTGATCGCAATTCCGCGCTCGGTTACGACCACGTCAATCATCTCGCCCGGCCCGGTCATGGTCGTGACCTCGTCCACGATCACGGGGATGCGATCGCGAAATGAGGGGAGCGCGAGAATGGTGCAACCGGCAAACAAGCAGTTCTGCCACCCGCCAATGCCGTGCAGCAAGCGCCCGTCGGAGTGGGTCACCACGTTGGCGTTGAAGTTCACATCAACTTCGGTCGCGCCCAGTACCACGGCATCGACCAGCGAAGCGAAGTTTCCCTTGCCGTGGTAGTTGTACGAAGTGAACGGAGTAGTGGCTACGTGCCGCGGATCGTTCGCGATCGACTGGACGCCGTCGAGATCAAACGTCTGCCCATCGAGGATGTAATCCGTCAGCCCTTCCTGCAGCAATTCCACCAGGAACTTGGTCGATCCGCCGCGAACGAAGCGCGCCTTCACTCCATCCTCTTTCATCATCTGCTTCAGATATTCGACGAATGCCAGGGCGATCCCGCCTGCTCCTGCCTGAAATGAAAATCCGTTCTTCATGATTCCCGTTGCCCGCAGAAACTGCGCCACCAGTTCCGCGATCCGCAGCCGGTCGGGCGAACGTGTAATCTGCGTCGTGCCGGAAACAATCTTTGCCGGATCGCCAATCGATTCCACTTCCACCACAAAGTCCACGTTGTTGCCCTGAATCTGCCAGGGCACACAAGGAAACGGTACAAGATTGTCGGTGACCACGATCACGCGATCAGCATAGATCGAATCCGCCAGCGCAAAACCGAGCGAGCCGCAAGCCGACTTGCCATGCGAGCCATCCGCATCGCCGAAAAAATCGGCGGCGGGAGCCGCAACCACCGCGACGTCAATGTGAACTTCTCCATCCTGGATCGCCTGGTAGCGGCCGCCGTGCGAACGCAGTACGCCCATCCCGCGCATCTTCCCCTGCGTGCAGTAGTCACCGAGCGGGCCGTTCATCGAGCCTTCGATGTGATGGATCACTCCTTTTTTCATCAGATCGATGGCGCCCTGCTGAGAAGGAAACGATGCACTCGGGAACCACATCAGGTCTTTGACACCGATCTTGGCCGCCGCTTCGAGCGCCATGAGCGCCACTCGATCGCCGTCCCGCAAATGATGATGGCTCGAGATCACCATTCCGTCGCGCAGCCCGCAGTTGCGCAGCGCGGTTTCCAGATTGGCCACGCGCTTATCGCCGCTATCGGGATAGTCTTTATTTGAGCAGATTGCCGGCGCCGCCTTCCGCGCGCGCGGCTGATATTTTCCCGCGCCCAGAAACGGAATCTGCGGCTTGCCGTTTACCATCGTCGGCACCGCCCGCCCCGCGGCGTTATGCGCCAGTTCTACTCTTTCCTTCACACTCCCGCTCACGAGATCACTCCCATCGCCTTCGCCCTTTCCACCAACTTCAACGCGCGCTGCACCACCGGCGGATCGATCATCTTCGAACCCAGACTCACCACGCCCAATCCTTTGCTTTGTGCCTCTTCAAAAGCGGCGACCACTTTTTGCGCCTTTTCGATCTCGACCGCCGTCGGTTGAAACGCCTGGTGGACCACGCGAATCTGTCCAGGATGAATGCACCCCATGCCTTCGAATCCCGCCGCCCGCGAGGCTTCTGCCCATCGCCGTAAACCGTCCATGTCGGCGACATCGCTGAAGACCGAGTCCATCGCCTGCACTCCAGCGGCGCGCGCCGCATTTACTACGCGCGATCGCGCATATTCGGACTCATGCCCTTCGGTGGTCTTCACCACGCCCAGATCGGCGGTGTAATCCTCGAGCCCCATCGTCAGCGCCGCCACGTTTTCGCTCGCCGTCACGACGGCAAACGCGTTTTCGATTCCCAGCGCCGATTCGATGATCGGCATAATCCAGATCGGCCGGATAATTCCGTGGCGCGCCTTGATCTCACCGATCATGCGATCCACTTCCCGCACTTGCTCGGACTCTTCGACCTTCGGAATCAGAATCAGGTCCGGACTCTCGCCCACCACTTCCGCCAGATCCTCGAGCCCCAGCGGCAACTGATTAATCCGAACCATGCGCTCGCACGATCCGAAATCGACCGACCGCAAGGCATTCCGCACGAGGATGCGAGCGACGTCTTTCTCCCCGCGATGCACCGAATCTTCCAGATCGAGAATCACGGCGTCCGGCCCATGCCCTGAGGCGTTGACGTAGTACTTTGGTTCCGAGCCCGGCAGATACAGACGCGATCGACGCAGCCTATCTTTTTGCGACGGCGGGGGCAGCGGATGCTGCTCCGGCAGCGAGCGTTTGCCCAGCGCAATTCCCGCGCGCCGCGCCGCCGCCTCGATGCGAGCCGCGATCACAAAGGGAAGCGCGCCTTCATCATGAATCGCAACCCGCGCGTGCTTCACTCCGAGTTCGGCGAGGACGTCTCGCGTCTGTTCCATAATGGCCGAACCGTAATAGGGCGCAACCCGCGATTCCAGTGAGGTCTCGATGCCGCCACTGTCCCGCGCCTCGAAGGCGACGTGCACGTCCGACCGAACTTCTTTGCCCCAATTGCCCGCCTCGGCAGAACGAGGGGAGGTGGTTTCGACAGCGCGGCTCATAATTTCGTCAACTCCAAAGATCCTCAGCTCGCGGGCACTCCCCAACGGGCTTATTTCAGTTTCTCCAAAATTGCGTCCGTCATCCGCACGGTCGATGCCGCACCCTGACGGATCGCTTTCGGGCCATCCGCAAAGCGCATCATATCGTAAGTAGGGACTTTCCCTTCACGCACCACGTCCGCAATGGCCGCGCGGACGCGATTTGGGCCCCGATCTCCGCCCATATGATCGCCGCCGAAAGAGTCATCGCAATCGGGTTCACAATGGGCGGATTCAGCTCGGCATCCGGCGGTGGGGCCCGACCATCTAGCCCTTGCGCTTCAACTCAAATCCCAGATACATCAGCTGTCCGACGTGATGATGCAGATGCGTCGCACAGGACAGGACCATGCCAAACCGATCCTTCGTATCCGAGCCCACCGCCGCGTATTCCTTCGACCAGTCGTCCGCTGACTGACGGTTGATCGTGCTTCTCACCATCTCAATCGCCGCATCAAATTTCTTTAACACTTCTGCCTTGGATGGCCGCGTCGCGTCTGAGAACTCCAGGGGACGATCGCGCGCATAGCCCGTGCCGGCAATCTGCGTTCCGATGTAATAGTTCAAGTTGCCCGTGAGATGCAGCACGAGGTGGCCGAAGCTGTTGCCAAATGCGAAGGGCTTGACCCAGAATTGTTCGTCGCTTAGCGGCGCCGCCAGTTCGCGAACTGTGCCCGCCAGTTTTGTGTAACGCGTCATCAGGTCTGATGCAATCGTCGACTTCAAGTCTGTCATAAGCTACTCCTGAACCGGTAGGCACAGCCGCCCCGGCTGTGCGGGCGAGCACAGCTCGCCGATGACCAGCTGTCGGTAAAACCTAAAACCTTACTTCACCTTTACCTTCACATTCTTCGAATTCCTGAACGGCAAAAACGCCATGAAATCGGCGTGATGCACAATGAACGCCTCGGTCGTGCGCTTTACCAGATCGCCTTCGGCGGCGTGCGCGGCGATGATGTGGCACACTGCGTCGGGCACGCCGCATTCCATCGCCAGCGCGACCCCGGTAAACGGATGCCGCAACGCTTCTCCGCGTTCACTTTGCCGGCTTTTCCCGTCGGGACCGATCTCATACTCCAGCAACTTGCCGACGTCCGCCAAGATCGCGCCGGCAATCACCACGTCGGCGTCGATGGGCAGCGCCCGGCCCATGAAGTCCGTCATCGCGTTTGCACTGTCCCGCGCAATGTGCACCACGCAGCGCTTGTGCTCCATGAAGGTGATCGGACAATTCGGGACCAGCAGCGTAAAAGGAATCTGATTCAGGTCATCGGGCTTCAGCGGACTGCGCTCGAGGGCCTTGATCCAGGCTTGCGTCACCTGCTCCCGCAGCTTGATATCGCTGATCCACTGAATTTCCGGCCACAGTCGTTCGACCGCCTCCCGCATGAGCAGGACCTCCCCTGGAAGACTCAGCCTTACAAGACTCAATAGAGTATCGGAGTCCGTGCGGATGCGTCGAGGGGGCGGGGGACGCGGCCGAGCACTCGCAAGCCGAACTTGCGGCAATTCCGCAATGCTTTCACATTGGTGTAACAATTGTTCCGTATAGTTTCGCTTCATTTGGGGTGGGGTTTTCTGGGGACCCCGAATCCTGAAACTCTTGGCGGACATTTTCGCGGACAGAGGAGATTCTTGAATATGGCCACAGCCACGCCTGTGCTGGACGCAAAGCTCAATCGAAATCCGGGAAAAATTGGGATGTTGGCCTTTGGGGTGGTGCTCCTTATCGGGATTATTTACTCGGCCTTTCACCTGCTCACGGACCTTTCCACCGTGCATAGCGGATCGGTCATGCCTTACGTTCTGTTGGGCATCGCACTGCTGGTGGCGTTGGGGTTCGAGTTTGTCAACGGATTTCACGACACGGCGAACGCGGTGGCTACGGTCATCTACACGCACTCTCTGGAGCCTCATATTGCGGTGGTGTGGTCGGGATTCTGGAATTTTCTGGGGGTGTTGACTTCGAGCGGGCTGGTCGCTTTCGGAATCATCTCTCTGTTGCCGGTCGAACTGATTCTGCAGGTAGGCAGCAAGGCCGGGTTCGCGATGGTTTTCGCGTTGCTGGTCGCGGCCATTATCTGGAATCTGGGGACGTGGTATTTCGGCTTGCCGGCTTCGAGTTCGCATACCTTGATCGGTTCGATTATCGGCGTGGGCATTGCGAATCAATTGATGTCCCCGAAAACGGGCACCAGCGGCGTGGATTGGGGGCAAGCCACTAACATTGGCAAGTCGTTGCTGCTGTCGCCGGTGGTTGGATTTGTCTGTGCGTTTCTTTTGTTGTATCTGATGAAGGCGGTGGTCAAGAACCGCGCACTGTATGAGGCTCCGGTAGGGTCGGAGCCGCCGCCGTTCTGGATTCGATCGCTGCTGTTGCTGACCTGCACGGGAGTGAGTTTCGCGCACGGGTCGAACGATGGGCAGAAGGGGATGGGGCTGATCATGTTGATCCTGGTGGGGACTGTGCCCACGGCATATGCTTTGAACCACGCGATCACGCACAAGCAGTCGGATGACTTTATTGCCGTTTCAGAGCAGGCGGCCGGAATACTTTCCAAGTACGTCAGCCCGGACGCGGTGATCGCGGACGATCGGGAAGAGGTTACGGATTACATTCGCACCAAGAATTTTACCCCCAACACTATGCTGGCGTTGCGCCAGCTGGTGAGCGGCATCGGCACCGAGACGGCGCTGTTCGGAGAGTTGGCAAAGATTCCGAACGACCGGGTACGTAACTTCCGAAATGATATGTATGTTGCCAGCGAAGCCCTGCGCCTGATGAAGAAGAGCGGAAACCCGGCGATAACCGCGGCAGACTGGGAAGGCCTCGACAATTACAAGAAGCACGTGGACGCAGCCACACGTTTTATTCCGGGATGGGTGAAAGTTGCGGTTGCCATGGCGCTCGGACTGGGCACGATGATCGGATGGAAGCGCATCGTGGTTACGGTCGGAGAGAAAATCGGCAAGGAACACCTTACCTACGGACAGGGTGCAGCTGCGGAAATCACAGCCATGTTTACGATTGGCGCGGCGGATTGGTTCGGATTGCCGGTGAGTACTACGCATGTGCTGTCGTCGGGAATTGCGGGAACCATGGCGGCGAACCATTCCGGATTGCAATGGGCGACGGTGCGCAACCTGGCAATGGCGTGGGTGTTGACGCTGCCGGCTTCGATGATGCTGGCGGGCTTATTATTCTGGGGGTTCCGGAACGTCTTTTAATTCGGAACTGGCTCGCTCGATCGGGCGCTGCGTTCGGTCCGGGGTTAGCGCTTGGGCGGCGTGGTTCCCGACGATGCCTCCTGCTCGATCGGGAGGAGTTCGATGCTGCATCCCGTGCCACCGCAACTCACGACTCCACGTCGAACAATTTTCACCGATGATACATCTGGAAATCTCACCGGGAAGTCCTTCTCGCGTAGTTTCTCGGCGGCGGGACGAAGGCTTTCGTCGCCGTCCACAAATTCAGCGCGCTCGGGACGTGGCGAGCTGTCGAACACGAGGTTGAAACGCGCCGAAACTGGCTTGCTACTGGTCTCGTTACTGACCTCGTTCCTGACGAGGACCGGCCCGAGCTGCACCGTGCGCGCCTGCACCAACTCCATCTGAGCCTGCTTGAGCGCTAGCGTCGCTGGTGAGACGCCGGTGCCCGTCGCTACCGGATCGGGCCCGAGCTTCGTCCACCGCGCCAGCGAATCCAGCTTGTCGCTTCCGCCCGCCGCTGCGGCCAGCGCATACATATGACGGGCTTTCTCCGTTTGACCTTGCTTCTCGAGCACTTGTCCCAGCCGGTTCGCGACTGTTCCTGACTCGCTCAGCAGCCACGCCGAGGTGAGGAACTGCATTGCCGCCAGATTTTCGCCGCGCTGAAATTTCGCCCATCCGATACGCGCCCATGCCAGCGCCACCAGGCGCATCGACGAGAACGCCGACGGCCCCAGCCGGTCCAATTCTCCCGAGTCGAACTGTCCTCCAATGTCGTAGAGAACCTGCTGCGCGTCGCTCTCGGTTTGCGTCGGGTCGCCATCGTTCTTCACCTTTAATGCCGCCGCGAAAATATCCTGACCCGAGTCGGCGCCCGCGCTGCCCGTCAACCCCTGCATCAACTCTTGCGCTTGCGATTTTTCTCCCAATCGTGTGTATACCTGCGCTAGCGCCATCTTGGTTTCCGGGTCATCCGGAGGAATCGCGGCGGCCGCCTCCAGTTCGGTGCGCGCATCGGCATCACGTCCCAGCTGCGCCAGCAGCAAACCAAGATTCTTTAGCGTTGTTTTCTCGTACGGAGTCGTCTCCAACTGCTTGCGATACGCCGCGATCGCTTCGTCAGTTTTGCCCGTTTGCTGCAGTTCCATCGCCAGGTCGCCGTTCGCGTGCTGGTGATTCGGATTGAGGTCGATTTGCTTGCGGAACGCGGCGATAGCCTCCACGTGATGGTTGGCTCCCAGATAGGCCAATCCCAGGTCATACCAGCCGTCTTTTATGCTGGCATCCGCGTCCACGGCGCGTTTCAGTAAATCGATCGCGGTCTGATAATCCTTGCTCTGCAGCGCTTTCACTCCCGCCTTATGCAGCTCCGCGGGAGTGCCTTCCATCTTCGAAGCCGTTTGCGCCGCTTGCCCCGATGGCGTCAGGATGGTGCACGACAACAGCTGATCTTGATCGCTTTGCGTGGCATTGCGAAACGATTCGTAGTCCGCGCGCCGCGCCGCCGCCACTTCATTCACCTGGATGACAAGTTTGCGCTCGCCTTCCAGAACCCCCCCATTTTTGGAAACGTGCAGCGAGTAGGTCGATGAATAGTCGCCATAATCTCGCGACATTTTCACCGGGGTCGGAGTGCGCACCGTGTAGTTGGAGGGAAACTGCAAGCGGACCCGGTAGTCCATTTCGCCGGCGGGGCCGATCTTCAGGGGCTCCGTGTTCTTTTCCGACGCTCGAATCGCCGGCATCCCCAGCGGCGGAATCGGACGAAAATTCACGCTCGCCGATGGCACCACAAAATACTGGTCCTGATGCAGGTGATACTTCAGATGAAACGGCTTGCTCGTGTCCTCGATGGGGTCGAGCTGAACGTCATCGACGTCGCCCGGCAATCCCCAACTCGCGGAAAGGGCTTTCACAAAGTCCTTCCACTGTGACTGTGAAAATCGCCGAAAGCTCGAACGCATCGGCCAATCGCGATCTCCCTGGGCTGTGACTTCAAGCGTCGCGTCGAGCGCGCCGAAATCGCCGAACTTGCCGTCGAGGGTGAAGCGCATGAAGGTCTTGATCGGAGAATCCGCCGGCGTCCGCCGCAATCCGCCCTCGCTGTCGTCCGACGCGAGCACCGCTTCCTTGTCCCGCAACTGGTAGAGAATCAGCCCGAAGGGAGTCACTTCAGGAGTCGTATCCAGCCAGGTCAGCGCAGTTCCCGCTCCCAGTCGAGCCGCCGTGATCACGTGATCGAACTGTGCTGGCGAAGGAACGTCCACGTCCAGTTGGCGCGAACTGTCGATCAGCACCGGATAACTCTGAATTCCCTCCGCCCGCAGCAGCGCGGAGAACAGCGTGTGCTTGTCTTTGCAGTCGCCGTA
>Ga0070761_10001865_pt1 | contig 13151 bp, 6 predicted proteins | sample HubBroMetageREF1_FD_66724 | JGI IMG/M metagenome (GOLD analysis project Ga0070761, IMG submission 66724) | Reference soil microbial communities from the Hubbard Brook experimental Forest, New Hampshire, USA - Hubbard Brook CCASE Soil... | ecosystem: Environmental > Terrestrial > Soil > Temperate...
CGTCTCCAGGGTCAACTCCTTGACGACCGCACAGCCGACTTCATCCCCGGCTCGCGCCGCTAGCTCCACGAACGCCGTCCCCGGCAGCAGCACCGCCCCGCCCACCACATGATCAGCCAGCCACGGCTGGGCGGCCAGCGACACCCGCCCGGTCAGCACCAGCCGGTCGTCTTCGGCCAGCGTCACCATCGCCCCCAGCAACGGATGACCAGACGCACGCAGCCCGAGATCCTCTGCCTTGCCCAGCACTCCCGGGCTCAGCCAATACCGCTGATGCTGGAACGCATACGTAGGCAGCTCCACCCGCCGCGCCGCCGACCCGGCGAAGAACCCGGACCAGTCCAGCCCGGCACCGCGGGCATACGCCTCCGCGACCGAGGTCATCAGCTGGAGCGCTTCGGGCCGGTCGTGACGAAGTACCGGCGCGACCAGGACCTCATCCCCGGCATCCGCCAGGCATTCGTGCACCATCCCACTCAGCACGCCGTCCGGGCCCAGCTCCAGGAACGTCCGGACGCCGTGAGACTCAAGCCACCGGATCCCATCGCAGAAACGGACGGTTTCCCGGACGTGACGGACCCAGTACTTGGGCGAGCACAGATCTTCGGCGGTGGCCAGGGCTCCCGTCAGGCTGGACATCACCGGAATACCGGGCGCCGAATACGACATTGCTTCTGCGACCCAACGGAATTCGGTGAGCATCTCGTCCATGTGCGGGGAATGGAACGCGTGCGATACCTGCAGCCGCCGCGTTCTACGTCCGCGATCGCTCCAGTGCGCGGCGATCTCCAGCACAGCGTCCTCATCGCCGGACACGACGATCGACGACGGGCCGTTGACCGCGGCGATGTTCACCGCGGCCTTGCGGCCTTCCAGCATGGGAAGCATTTCGTCCTCGGTGGCCTGCACGGCCACCATCGCACCCCCTCGGGGCAGTTCCTGCATGAGCGCGCCGCGGGCTGCGACCAGCGAGCAGGCGTCGTCGAGCGACAGCACTCCGGCCACGTGCGCGGCGGCCAGCTCGCCGATCGAATGGCCGGCGACGAAGTCCGGCCGTAGTCCCCACGACTCCACCAGCCGGTACAGCGCGGTCTCGATCGCGAACAGCGCGGGCTGCGCGTAGGCGGTCTCGTCGAGCAGCACCGGCTCGCAGAAGATCACGTCCCGCAACGGCCGGCCGAGGTGGCGGTCAATATGCGCGCACGCCTCGTCGAGGGCGCCGGCGAACACAGGAAACTCGCCGTACAGTTCCCGTCCCATGGCCAGCCGCTGGGCGCCCTGCCCGGTGAAGAGGAAGGCCACCTTGGCCCCGGGGACCGTAGCCTCGCGGATCAGGCCGGCTGCCTCCTGCCCGCGGGCCAGCGCCGTGAGGGCACGCGTGAATCCTTCCTCCTCGCTCGCGAGGATGACGGCGCGCCGGTTCAGGGCCGAGCGGGTGGTGGCCAGGGAGTACCCAACATCGACCGGCCGCATCCGCGGGCTGGCGTCCAGGTGGGACACCAGGCGGGCGGCCTGGTCGGCCAGCGCCGCCTCAGACCGTGCCGAGATGGCCCAGGGCAGGAGCGAGCCCAGCCCGCCGCCGGGCAGCGCTGATCCCTGGTCCTGCCCGGGGCGCCGGTCCGCCGCGGCAGGCTCGTCCTCGCCCGGCGGCGCCTGCTCGAGGATCAGGTGAGCGTTCGTGCCGCTGATGCCGAACGAGGACACCCCGGCGCGCCGGGCGCGGCCGGCATCTGGCCACGGGACCGCCGCGGTCAGCAGCGACACCGCCGCGGAGGACCAGTCGACGTGCGGTGTCGGCTCGCCGATGTGTAGCGACCTGGGCAGCACGCCATGCCGCATCGCCATGACCATTTTGATCACCCCGGCGACCCCAGCGGCGGCCTGGGTATGACCGATATTCGACTTGACCGATCCGAGCAGCAGCGGACGCTCCGCGCAGCGGTCCTGGCCATACGCGGCGATCAGCGCCTGGGCTTCGACCGGGTCGCCGAGTACCGTCCCGGTGCCGTGCGCTTCCACCGCGTCGACGTCCTCCGGACCAACGCCCGCGCTGGCTAGCGCCTGGCGGATGACCGCGAGCTGGGCCAGGCCGTTCGGGGCGGTCAGGCCGTTGCTTGCGCCATCGGCATTGACCGCCGACCCGCGCAGCAGCGCCACGACCGGATGCCCGTTGCGCAGCGCGTCAGACAGCCGCTCCAGCACGACCAGGCCGACGCCTTCAGACCATCCGGTTCCATCGGCCGCTGCGGAAAACGCCTTGCACCGGCCATCTGGGGACAGCCCGCGCAGCCGGCTGAAGGCGACAAAGGTTCCCGGCGTGGCCATCACGCAAACCCCGCCAGCGATCGCCAGCGAGCACTCGCCGGACTGCAGGGCCTGGGCGGCCAGGTGCATGGCCACCAGCGAACTCGAGCACGCGGTATCAACCGTCACGGCTAGACCCTGCAACCCCAGCGAATAGGAGATCCGGCCCGACATCATGCTGGTCGTGTTACCGGTCAGCAGGTAGCCCTCCATGCCCTCCGGAGCCTCCTGCAGCCGCGGGCCGTACTCCTGCGGTTCAGCGCCGACGAACACACCGGTCCGGGTTCCCCGCAGCGTGGCCGGGTCGATGGCGGCCCGCTCCAGAACCTCCCACGCTGCCTCGAGCAGCAGGCGCTGCTGCGGGTCCATCGCCATCGCCTCGCGCGGCGAGATGCCGAAGAAGGCCGGATCGAAACCGGCGAAGTCATCGAGGAAACCGCCTCGATTCGCATATGTCTTTCCGTGACTGTCAGGGTCCGGGTCATAGATGGATTCCAGATCCCATTCCCGGTCGCCGGGGAAATCGCCGATCACGTCTCGCTCGTCGGCGACGAGCTGCCACAAGTCCTCCGGCGAGCGGATCCCGCCGGGATACCGGCAGCTCATGCCGACGATCGCCAGCGGCTCCGCGTCGGTGACCGTCTGCGGCACCACGGCCTCGGCCGCTGGCTGCGATCCCCGAACCAGGGCCAACAGGCGTTGGGTGAGGGTCGCCGGGCTCGGGTATTCGAACAGGACCGTCACCGGAAGGGATATCGCCGTCGACAGGGTCAGCCGCCGATGCAGTTCGACAGCACCCAGCGAGTCAAGCCCGAGCTCGCGGAACGACCGCTCTGGATCCAGGACGCCTGGCTCGGATCCCGTTGTGCCGCGAAGGATGTCGACCGTGTGCATCCGGACCATGCCAAGCAGCAGCGACTCGGCCTCCACATCGGATACCCCGTCGAGTCTGAGCGCCGGGGGATCCACCAGCGGCTCGATAGGGGGTGTTTCCTCGGACTCGCTCATCCTCGCGCTCCAATATTCATGCAGTGAGTACCCCGCGCGGCGGCGGCGAGGAAACGGTTGCGTTCACATGCCGTAGGTCCGGCGGACCTCCAGTTGCGACACAGTCACGATCTCCCCGCCCCGCACGACGATCTCGCGAGGCGCCGGCCGACTGAGGAACAGCAGCAAGCTCGCCGTGGCCCCGTACGCACCGACGTTGGGCACCGTGATCGTGTCGCCTGGCTTGAGCGGGTATAGCTGCACGTTGCGGCCCAGAATGTCGGTCGGCGTGCACAGCGGGCCGACCAGGGTCGCCACCTGCCTATCGGCTGACACCCAGCGATCTACCGGCTTAACGGCGACAGGCATCAGGCGCCCGAGTCCGGACATCCCGCCTAGCGTGTTGATACCGGCATCGAGGATGACGAACCTGTGGCCACGGCTCTCCTTGACGTTGGTGACCGAGCTGATCAGCTCGCCGCAGTCACCGACGAGGTAGCGGCCCGATTCGCAGACGATCTGGGGCATACCAGAACGCCAGTGCGGAAAATTCTCGTCCAGCGTTCTTTCAAGCTCGACCCGGAGCTTGTCGTACGCCGGGCGATTCCCAGGAACGGCGTATGGCGCACCGAAGCCTCCGCCGATGTCCAGGATCTGCATTGGCAGGCCGAGTTCCGCGTGCAGCCGAGCGGCTGTGGTTACGCTTTGCTGGAGTTCGCTGATCAGGCTCGGCTCGTCATGAGCATTGCTTAGTGAGTAAAAATGGGCCCCGATCAGCCGCGTGCCAGGCACCGTCCGCAGCTTTGGCAGCTGCACCTCGAGCGCCTCGATGTCGATTCCAAACTGCGAATGCGTCCCTGTCATCCTGATACTCGCGGCGGCCGACGATGAGACGTTGTTGATCCTGAGCAGGCAATCGATCACGGTGTCGAACCGGAGCGCAATGCGGCCCGCACGTTCGAGATCGGTCAACGACTCGACCGAGAATGTCCTTACGCCGCCGACGATGGCAGCGATCAGCTCGCTGTCGGTCTTGCCGGGGCCGGTATACAGGCAATCATCAGGTGCAAATCCCGCCTCCAGTGCCACGGCGAGCTCACCCACTGAGCAGATTTCGGCCCGGCACGGTGGTTCTCCCCCGCCTTCACGGAGGGCACGCGCGATATCCGGGTGGGGATTTGCCTTCAAGGAATAGAAGATGGTCAATCCCGCTGGTAGTGAATTCCGCAAGTCCCGATACGAGGCCGCCACGCGATCCAGGTCGTAGACGTAGAGCGGTGTGCCAAATCTGTCGGCCAGCTCACGGTTTCGGGTCATCACTCAGATACCTGCGCAGCAACAGCTCGAACTGTTCGTCCGACATATTAGGAGATCCCCTTCCGGGAGACTTCGCAGGTTCATGTCACCTTATAGGTCGTGTTACCGCATACTTTTCGCCGTATCAACATCTTTGAATTAATAGATATGACATCAAAGTTATTGGTCGTGCAAGGCACCCGGCCAAATAGGCTGTCCGGGCCAGAAATATAAATCTTCGTAATGCCGAGGTCTTTCATGGACTGAACGGCTTCCGGCCAACGCACTGGGCGGACAAAACCATCGAGCAACATGGCGCGTACGCCCTCCGCCGTGACGACAACCGAGCCGTCCTGGTCCGTGACGATGGGAAGGCACGGATCGCTGAGCGGGAGATCACCCAGCACCTCGTCCTCGACCTTCCTGCGGAGTGGGCCGAAAACGGACGAGTGCATGGGTGGCCGCATCGCGTACAGTGGAAATCCTCCCGCCGCGCGTATCTCTCTCAAAAAACGGTCCAGGCTGGCCGCGCGCATTGACACCATAAAAAAGTCCTGGTCGATGTGGCATGAGATGTCGTGCCACTCATGGCGTTCCGTCATAGCGTCCAGGATCTCTTGCAGCGTCGGGCCGGGCGTTCGCGCCACGGACTGGGTCACCACGTCCTGGTGCTCGGTCCGGAAGTACTCTTCCTCGCAGCGGGCGAGGCGCGCGGTGAGAAGTATCGCTTCTGAAAACGGCAGGACTCCGGAGTAGGCTACTGCTGCCTTTTCGCCGAAACTTGGTCCGGTGCAGGCTATCGGCTCGGCATCAAGTATGTCACTGGCCTGCTGTGTGAGAGCGAGGCAGCTGATAAGAAAGACGATCTGGGAATACTCTGAGTAGTCTGGTCCGGCTGCCCCGTACAAGTCCATAAGCGAGTAGCCGAGTATATTATCCGCAGCTCTTCGCAATCGCCGCGCGCCCGGGTCTGTTGCCATAAATTTTCCTAGGCCGACATGGCCCGATGGGCCCATCCCGGGAAATACAATGCCCGCACTCACCGGCTCAGCTGACTCCGATCACAGGAAGCGGAAACGAACTTGATCTGCCTGTCGACCTATACCCGAAGTCTGGACCTGACGTCGAACGGCACCCAACCCCTACTGTCCCGCAACCGCCCCCTAGCGTCCTGTGCCGCGGGACCCGCGGCACCCATGGCCGGAACAGATCAGCGGAATTCCAGGCCGCCGAACGCGCCGGACTTCCGCCACCGATCGATGTAGGTGAAGTAGGCCACCGGTCCCAGTGGGTAACCGGCCCGCAGCCGTCCCCGCAGTCCCGGATCCTGGCCCTCGTAGTTGTAGATACCCGGCGTGCAGTCCGGCGACCAGAGCTGCCCGCGGCCCGAAAGCAGGAGATTGATCCACGCGTCCTCGGCCTGCCTGGTCGCCTCGATCTCGGTGAACCCGTGGTCGAGGGCGTGCTTAATGACCGCCACGATCGTCTTGGCGGATTCGGCGATGTTGTGCGGAAAATTGAGTATTACGAACGCGCCCTGCGGAGCTTGCACGACAAAGGCGTTCGGGAAGCCGTGTATGTGGATGCCGTGCAAGGTGCGCATACCCTCAGCCCAGTACGCCGAGAGCGCGACCCCGTCGCGGCCGATCATGTCGTAGCCGGCCCGGCGCACGTAGTCGGTGCCCCACTCGAAGCCCGAAGCGTAGATGATGCAGTCGACCGGGTACTCCTGGCCGGCGGCAACGACTCCGGTCTGGGTGATCCGCTCCACGCCCTTGCCGTCGGTGTCGACCAGGTGCGTGTTGGGGCGGTTATAGGCCTGCAGGTACTCGTCATGAAAGCACGGCCGCTTGCACCACTGGCGGTACCACGCCTTTAGCTTCCAGGCCGTCTCGGGATCCTCGACGATGGAGTCGATCCGGGCCCGGATCTCCTCCATCCGCTCATAGTCGGAGTCCTCGAAGGCCGTCACAATCGCCGCGGCGGTGCGGTTCTCCGGCGCAAGCGCGGCGATCCGGGAACGCACCCGGCGGGCGATGGACGTCCAGCCGTCCATCACCAGATCCTCGGGCGCCATGCCCACCTGGCTTGCGCTCCAGTTCTCCATCTGGACGGCGGTGAAGTTCTCCAGCCAGCGCTGCTGCCAGCCCGGCGTGGCGATCGTGGCGAACCACTCCGGATCGGTCGGCCGGTTTTCCCGGACGTCGACCGATGACGGCGTCCGCTGAAACACGTACAGCTCCCGGCATGCCCGCGCTAGGTGCGGGATGCACTGTACGGCCGTCGCGCCCGACCCGATGACGGCCACCCGCTTATCCGCCAGCTTGTGCATCGGCGCGCCCGAGTAATCGCCGCCGGTGTAGTCATAATCCCACCGGCTGGTATGGAACGTGCACCCTGCGAAATCCTGAATTCCCTGGATCCCGGGCAATTTCGGCGTATCCAGCGGGCCGATACCCATGGCGACGAACTGGGCGGTCATCTCATCACCCCGATCCGTCCGGATGATCCAGCGTGACCGCGATCCATCCCATTCGAGATTCTCAACCTTGGTGTGGAACAACGCGTCGTCGTACAGACTGTAATGCTTACCGATGCGCTGGCAGTGCTCGAAAATCTCCGGGGCGCGCGCGTACTTCTCGGTCGGCATATGGCCGGTTTCCTCCAGCAGCGGCATGTACACGAACGACGCCGTGTCACACTGAGCGCCAGGAAAGCGGTTCCAGTACCAGGTACCGCCGAAGTCGCCACCCTTCTCGATGATGCGGACGTCGTCCACACCGGCTTCCTTCAACCGCGCGCCGGTGACCAGCCCGGCGAAACCTCCGCCGATGAACACCACCGTCCGGTGGTCGGTCTTCGGCGCGCGCTCGGCCCGCGGGGTGTGGGGATCTTCGAGGTAGCGCGCGAACCGGCCGGTGAGCCGGAGGTACTGGCCGGTGCCGTCGGGCCGCAGCCGCTTGTCGCGCTCCTGCCGGTACTTCCGGCGGAGAGCCTCCTTGTCGGCGGGGGTGCCCTCGGTCCCGGTGGGGCCTTCGGTGGCGGTCATGCCTGCTCCGAAGTGGTCTCGACGGATGCGGTGTGAGCATGTCACTCGTAAGTGACATCGGACAAGGGGCGCCAGGTTGATGGCCGGGTTGCGGTCGAAGAACCCGGCAGGCTTCAGCGTGAACCCTACGTACTCGCAGGACATCACCGGGAAATCCTCCGGCTGGCAGAAATGGGTCGCGCCGACCGTATGCCACAGCACGATGTCGGTGTCGGTGACCGGCCGGTCGGCAGCGGTCCAGGCGGGCAGCCCGGCACCGCCCGGATGCTGGTTGGGGAAGTCTCCGGCCGGACGCCGTTCGTCCGCGCGGGCCTGCGTCACCCACAGGTGCTTGGTCGCGAACGCGGCGCGCACGCTGATGGCCGCCGTGGCCTGAGCCAGCAACGGCGCGCTGGCCTGCGGGATGAGCTTGTAGCCGACCGGCTCGCCGCAGGCGTTGAGCGACCCGTGATTGACGATCTTCCAGTACCGCGCGCGGTCGGCTGCCGCCATCCGCTGGGCGGCGCACTCGGTTTTCAGCAGGGTGGCCCGGGCGGTGAACGCGTTCCCGTAGGGGTTGTCTGGGCCCTGCGGGACGGGCACGGCGTCGACCTCGTAGACCGAGTTCGCCTGGCCGTCCAGGCACATGTCGAGGCGGAAGCAGAAAATGTGCTGGTGATGAGGCCCGGCGAGCTCCGGCGTGACCGGGTTGGCGTAGGGCACCCGGGTGCCGGGCAGGACGGCCTGCGTCTGGATGATGCCGGTCAGCTTGACCTCGGCCTGGATGGTGCCGTCGAGGTAGAAATACCAGAAGAAGCCGTAATCGTAGTTGCTGACGGTGGCGATGAAGGACACGACCATCCGGCGGGATCTGCGTACCTCGGCGGTTCCGTTCCGCACATCATTGTGTTTCCAGAGGATCCCGTAGTCCTCCTCATGCAGGCAGATGGCCTGCGGAAGCGTGCTGGCCGTCCCGTCCTCGTCTACCTGGACCGCGTCCAGGTAGACGATCTCGCCCAGGCAGTCGCAGCCGGGCTCAAGCGAATTGGCCACCTTACCGAGGCCGCCATCGCCGGCGTCGAACGCGTTCTTCCACCAGTGGCTGGCCGAGGTCGACCCGTAGGGCACGATCATCTCAGCCACGCTGGCCCGGTAGATGATCGGCCGGACGCGCTCACCGTCGATGTAGCAGATCTCGTGCAGAACCAAACCCTCAATGGGATCCATCGACACCCGCATCTGCCACGGTCCCCAGCGCAGGCACCCGTCGTCTACGGTGAACCCCGGGCCCTCTGGCTGGATGATCGCCAGGGGCGCGAGCTCACGCAGCACGCCCATGCTGGCCGCGTCGTACCTGCCGCGCTCTCGCGGAACAGGCACCGGCTCTCCGTCGATGACCTCGATGACCTCGCCATTGTCACGATCGGAAATGGCGACCAGGTTCTCCACGGGCCGCGCATAGGGATTGCAACCCGGACCGTCCAAGACGTAGGCCACCCCCCGCGCCAGGCGGCGCCCGGAGGCATCGATATCCAGCCCGAAGTTGCCGGCCGGCCACGGATCGACCTGCACCTTTGACATGTCGGTGATCCCGCGCCTAGCCATGGCGGCGCGGAATTCAGGATTGACCTTGATCTGCTCCGCGTTGGCCAGCCACTCCTCTGTCATGATCGGCGGCTGGACGCCGGGCACCGCGACCCGGCTGGACACACCCTGGTCATCCAGCGAGACCGTCACCAGCCACGTCGTCCGGGCCGGCCGCTCGTACAGGACGCAGAGCGCTTCCCGGGGGACGGCGCGGCCGTCCCACCCGAGGACCGCTTCCTTAGGGGGTTCTGCGAGGGCGCAGTAAACGACGCGGGTGCCGGGGCCAACGCCGGAGGCCAAGGCCAGCTGGCACGCGGCGGCCGTTTCGCTCACGGTGAGCGGGGCCAGCGGATGACGGACCGGCGTTCCGACGGGACCAGTGGTCGCCTGCGTCATCAGGTATCTCCGTCCTGGGCATACACGCAAACTCGAGGACACAACATGATGATGTTGCGCCTTTATGCGTGGGCGCGCGCAAGGCACCGGAAGGGGCACGCAATGCAGAATCTGGCGGGCAAGGTCGCGGTGGTAACCGGCGCAGCTAGCGGTATTGGCCTGGCGTTGAGCCGCCGCCTTGGCGCGGACGGGATGCGGGTGATGATGGCGGACGTGGAGGAGCCGGCGCTGGCGGCCGCCGAACGGAGCCTGGCGGCCGAGGGCATCAAGACAGCCACCACGGTGACCGATGTCAGTGACGCCGATTCTGTCGATGCCCTCGCCCAGGCCACACTCGGGCGCTTCGGCGCGGTTCATGTGGTCTGCAACAACGCGGGGGTGTCCCGCGCCGGGCCGATCTGGCAGATCCCGCTGCCGATATGGAAGTGGACCGTGGGCGTCAACCTGTTCGGCCTCGTCCATGGGCTCCGGTCGTTCATGCCGCATCTCATCGCGCAGGGGGAAGGCCACGTCGTCAACACCGCATCGATCGCGGGGCTGCTCGCCCCGCCGTTGACGGGTCCCTACAACGCCACCAAGCATGCGGTGGTCGCAATATCGGAGTCCCTCTACCACGAGCTGGCGGCTATCGGCTCGCCTGTCGGGGTGTCCGTTCTGTGCCCTGGGCACGTGCGCACAGGAATCTACAAGGCTTACCGCAACTGGCCAGCCAGGTACGGCCCGTGGCCCGAGGTGGAAGACTCGCCGGACACCGCGCAATGGCGGCAGGCGATGGACGCGACGATCGAGTCCGGGCTAGATCCGGCGATCATCGCTACCGCGGTCCGGGATGCCATTGTCGCCAACCAGTTCTGGATCCTCACTCACCCCGAGTTCAGCGACGCCGTCCTCGACCGGTACCGCGGAGTCGTCGAGGGGCGCAATCCTCTGGCGCGGGACGCTGGCTGAGCTCGTTCATCTGCGGAAACCGCATCACTTGAACGCCGCGGGATCGGCGGTGCTGGCGCATCGGCGGCTGGCATGGCAGATTGGCTATCAGTCGGGGCCTGGATCAGATCACGTATCCCCCCCACGTGATCTAGTCAGGCCCCGTCCGTATCTTCACCACGAACGCCATCGACCTGTCGCGGGCGATGGTGGACCGGCTGCGGTCCCGGGCGTCATATGGTGACCAGCTTGGACGGGACGATGGTCACAGGGAACGGGATTGCCGCGCGGTATTCCTCGTCGCCGGTGACGTAGGCGGTCTGCTCGTATGCGCCCGGACGCAGCTCGAAGACGGTCAGCTCGGGACGGTCCCGGTTTGGCTCGACGATCCAGTACGCCGGGATGCCGAAGCCCTGGTAGATGTCCTTCTTCCGGTTCCTGTCGTACAGCCGGGTGCGGGGAGAGGCGACCTCCACCACCAGCGCCGGCGGGATCTCCTCGAAGAAGGTCTCAACGGAGCTGGCGCGCACCACGGCCACGTCGGGTACCCGGTGCTGGAACCTGGTGATGTTGACACCAACGCCCGCGAGCACGACCAACTCTGCGGGACATGCCGCGCTGAGGATGACGGCCAGGCGGGTCACCGCGAGCTGGTGGAGCCTGGACGGAGCCGGGGACACGATCAGCACCCCGTCATCCAGCTCGTAGCGGAACTCGTCGTCGGGCATGTTCTCCATGTCCTCGACGGTGAGCACGCGGTCCTGGCCGGACCAGAAGTCCGGAACGGTCATGACACCCATGGTGCCCTCCTCCTGTCATGTTTGCCACCATGCCCGGTGGTACTGACATTCCAGGATCGGATGGCCGTCTCGGTCATCGGTACTCGCCCAGGATTCAGCCTGGCACCTGGTGGCCGGGACTGTCCATGTCCATGAGGGCAGCCGTCCCCTCGGGTCCCAGTGCCGGGATGTAGGGAATGTACCCGCGCCGGAACGCCACCGTCTGATAGTCGATCGGGAGAGAGCGGGAGTCCATCGCGAGGCCGTCTACCTCAATGAACCAAACCATCGGATTCTCCGCGACCACCTCCGCGCGCAGGAACTCCGCCCGAAAGTAACTCATCTTCAGCAGGTCACGGACCTGCTTGGCCTTGCTGCTCATCGTGCTCTTGGCAACCCCGAACGCGGCACTGAGGTCGTCGGCGGTGCGGTGCGGTTCGCTGGAAGAGTCGAACAGGAAATTTACTTGCCCCAGGGCATAGACGACGGCCGCGGCCCAGGTAGCACCGCGGCCGCTGAGCAGCGGCGACGGGCGCTTACGCGCCAGCTTCGCGACTACCTGCCTCGCGAGGTCGGCGTATTCGGCGTCCAGGAGCCTCGCGCAGACCCCGTCGGTAATCTCGATGATGCCTTCGGCGACGGGACGCGTCGCGTTGGGGATCTTCAGCTCATCAAGCTCCGCCACGGCAAGATTCTGGCACAGAACGGCCAGCGGAACGGGCTTAAAGGATGGGGAACTACCGGTCTCGGAAGAGGGCCAGGTTGACGGCATCCGCCATCGCCTGGTAGCCAGCGTCGTTCGGGTGCAGGTGGTCGCCGCAGTCGTAGGCGGGCAGGAGCCGCAGGGGATCGGCCGGGTCCCGGAGCACCTGGTCGAAGTCGATGACGCCATCGAAGGCGCCGCTGGTACGGATCCAGTGGTTGATCGCTTCGCGTTCGGCTTCCCCGGCGGCGGAGTAGTAGCCCGAGCCCTGGAACGGGGTGAGCGTCGCGCCGAAGATCTTCAGGCCGGCCGCGTGGGCGGCCGCGATCAGGTCCTCGTACCCGGCGATGATCTGCGTAACGGGCGTCAGGGTGAACCCGATGTCGTTGATGCCCTCGAGCAGGATGACGTACCGGGCCCCGGACACGTCGACCGCGTCCTGGAGAAAGCGGGTCTCCGCGTTCACGCCGAACAGATCCGAGCTGGCCAGGACCCGGTTGCCGCTGATGCCCTCGTCGACGATGGGGTGCACCACTGCGGACCGGCTGGCCAGCAGCCGCCGCGCCAGGTCGTTCGGCCACCGGTCGTTAGCGCCGGCGGTGGAATGGTAGCCGTCGGTGATCGAATCGCCGAACGCGACGATCGTCCCGCCCGTCGCGGGACCGGCCTGGACGTCGACCTCGTCGAGGAAGTACCAGTGCTGGCTGGTGATCGTGAAGCCCGCGGCCGACTCACTGCCGGCGTAGTCACCGGACGTGGAGACGTAGTTGACTTGCTGGGAGTCGCTGTGATAAGTCGCCGGTCCCGTGGGCCCGCTGGCGTACAGGCTGACGGCGAGATCGGTCTGCGCCGGGACGGTCAGGGCCACCGGGTCGCTGATGGCGGCGGCACCGGGCGCGATGGTGACGGACGTGCCTCCGGCGAAGGTGACACGATGGCTGCTCCCGGGGACGACGAACGGGCCGCCCGCCGAGATGCCGATATCTACTTGTCCGAACGTGACCGGCTGCGTGCCGAACTGATTCGACAACCTGATCCGGGCCGCTTGTCCCCCGGCGCTGGTCCAGACGATGTCCCTGATCGTCTGGTCGTCGAACCCGGTCGCCGAGAAATCATCCGGGGCCGCCAGCTTGGCTGGCGCGGC
>Ga0070761_10001867_pt1 | contig 13146 bp, 11 predicted proteins | sample HubBroMetageREF1_FD_66724 | JGI IMG/M metagenome (GOLD analysis project Ga0070761, IMG submission 66724) | Reference soil microbial communities from the Hubbard Brook experimental Forest, New Hampshire, USA - Hubbard Brook CCASE Soil... | ecosystem: Environmental > Terrestrial > Soil >...
GCGATCTGGGTAGAGGCCACCGAGCGCCACGGCCAGATCACGGTTTCGGTCACCGACACCGGCTTGGGAATTCCCATCGATGAGCAGGGAGCGATTTTCGAAGCATTCCACCAGGCGGGCAGCACCACCAAAGGCGTCAAGGAAGGCACCGGTCTCGGGCTGGCCATCACCAGGCGCTTGGTTGAGGAACACGGCGGGCGTATCTGGGTCGAGAGTGAGCCGGGCAAGGGCGCGCGGCTAAGTTTCACCATGTCTGCTTGCCGCGGCGCGGCCGAAGACGCCACGCCCGAGGACGCCACCGGGAGCCCGACCTGGACACCGCGCCAACATCCCCTGGTTCTGGTCGTGGACGACGAGGCCTCCGCCCGCGAGCTTCTGGCGAGTTGGCTGAAACCGGAAGGCTATCAACTAATCACCGCGGGTTCGTCGTCGGAAGCTCTGGCAAAGGCCTTCGAACATGTGCCGGATGCCATCACGCTGGACATGTTCATGCCTGGTAAAGGCGGTTGGGACACGCTCTACGAGTTGAAAAAGACGCCGGTTACCGCCGCCATCCCCGTGATTGTGGTCACCGTCCTCGACGAGCCGAAGATCGGACTGGCGCTGGGCGCTGCCGAATACCTCGTGAAACCGGTCGATAAGGATGCGCTGCTCGAAGCCGTTCGCCGGCATATCGGACCGGGATCCGACACGCCCGCCAAGGTGCTGGTGGTGGACGACGAAGCCCCCACGCGTGAGCTGCTGAAAGAGATGCTGGAATCGGACGGCTATATCCCGGTCCTCGCGGCCAGCGGCGAAGAGGCGCTGGAATCCCTAGCGCGGATATCGGTGAGCGCCGTTCTGCTGGACCTGATCATGCCCGGGATGGATGGCTTCGAGTTCCTTTTGCACATGAAAGAAGACTTCGCTTTGCGCAATATCCCGGTGCTGGTGCTGACTGCCAAGGATTTGAACGATAAGGAAACCGAAATGCTGCGCCACGAGACCATCGGCCTCTTTCTAAAAGGCCGCGAATGGAAGAAGCAGTTGCTGGCCGACCTGCACCGGGCTGTGGGCGTCCAGGCGTGCGGCGCATGAGCAAGATTCTGGTAGCGGACGATAACGACGCCAGCCGCGAGTTGATCCGCGAGGTGCTGGAAATGAGCGGTTATGAGGTAGTCGAGGCCGCCGATGGCCAGGCCGCCCTGAGCAGAGCGCGTGAGAGCGCCCCAGACTTAGTCCTGGTGGATATCCAAATGCCGCGGTTGGATGGCTACGGCGTGCTGCGCGAATTACGCGCCGACCCGGGGCTTTCCGGCCTGCATGTGGTGGCGCTGACGGCTTTCGCCATGCAAGGCGACCGGGAGCGCGCGCTCCGTGCCGGCTTCGACGGCTATATTGCCAAGCCCGTGGAGATCGCCCGGCTGCGGCAGGAAATCAAGAAGTTTCTCTCTCGAACGCCATGAACGTCACGCCACCGCGCATCAAGCTACTCGCGATCGACGACGATCCGCAAAGCCTGGAGCTGATCTCGGAAGCGCTTGCGGACGACGATGTGCAGATCCTCACCGCCGACGATCCGGTGCGCGGCCTGGAGTTATTGCGCCGCGAGCGCCCCGAAGTGGTGCTGAGCGATATCGTGATGCCGAACATGAACGGCATGGAGTTGTTGAGCCGGATTCTGGAAGTGAATCCGGTTACCGACGTGGTCTTGATGACCGCCCACTACTCAACCGAGGCTGCCGTCGAAGCCATCAAAATGGGCGCATGCGATTATCTGGCCAAGCCGATTTCACTGGCCGTGTTGCGCGAGCGTATCGGCAAATTGGCGGCCGATGCGCGCCGCCGCCAGCGGGCCAGTCAACTGGACGGCGAACTGCTGGACACGTGCCAATTCGAGGGTATGGTGGGACGCAGCCCGCTGATGTGGGAGATGTACGCGCAGATCCGCCGCGTGGCCCCGCACTACCGCGCCTGCGCGGTCACCGGACCCACTGGCACGGGCAAAGAGCTGGTGGCGCAGGCGCTGCATAAGCTCAGCCAGGCGTCCGGTCCCCTGGTGGTCTGCAATTGTTCCGCAGTGGTGGAAACGCTGTTCGAAAGCGAGCTGTTCGGACATGTGAAGGGCGCATTCACCGGGGCGGACAGCCACAAGATGGGCCTGTTCGAGTACGCGCACGAAGGCACGCTCTTCCTGGATGAGATCGGCGACATGCCGCTGGCGACGCAGGCCAAGCTGCTGCGCGTCCTGCAGAATCGGGAAGTGCAACGGGTCGGCTCGCTGACCGCGCGCCCGGTAGAGGTGCGGGTGGTGGCCGCCACCAATCACGACCTGCGCGCGCAAATCGCCGAAAAGCTCTTCCGCGAGGATTTGTATTACCGGCTCTCCATGGTGGAGATCAAAACGCCGGCGCTGGCCGATCGCAAAGAAGACCTGCCCCTGCTGGAGCGGTTCTTCATTCAGAAATTCGCGGCCCAATACAAAAAGAAGGTGGCATCGCTGACACCCCGCGCGCAGATTGTGCTTGCCCGCCACGGGTGGCCCGGGAACGTGCGCGAACTGGAGAACGTTATCGGGCACGCCTGCATGCTGGCGGACAGCGAGGCCATCGACGTAGCCGATCTTCCTCAATACCTGCGGCAAGGCGTTCCCAGTGCCGCCCTGGCAGCGGCTACCGCTCCAATCGCCCGCGGGGAACTGTCGTTCGATGAGCAGGAGCGCGGCGTCATCGAGCAGGCCCTCGGCCGCGTGGGCGGAAACCAGGTGCACGCCGCCCGGTTACTGGATATCACCCGCGACAGGCTGCGGTACAAAATCAAGAAGTACGGTCTCCAGTAGCCGCTATAAATCCTGCGGGCATAAAAAGATCGGGACCCGCTTGGCAGCGGGTCCCTGGACGCACGCGATTTTAAGTATTGCTAGTCTTTAGAACTGGAACGCGAACAACGGAACGTTCGGCGACGCCGGGTATAGTATCCCGTTGGCGGCATCGTACCCGCCGCCCATGGTCCCGTTGTTGTAATTGCTCGGTATCATGGTCACATACCACCCAGTCGGGTCGGACAAGCTATGCCCGACATCGTGCTCCACGAGAAACGAGGACGTGTCCGGCACGAAGCCAACCCTCGGCGGAAATGTAGCGCCCTCGGAATTGCTGGTGGCTACCCAGGACTCCTGCCATCCGGCCATGGAACTCTGCGTGGACAACTGCGGAATGGTTTGGAGCAGCGGCCAGTTACTCGCCCATGCCGGATTCTGCATCAACAGAGTCAGATTGTACATTTCCCAATTCGGCGTAGAGTACGCTGGGGAAGTCGCGGTGGAGGTGATATCGACTGCACGCCAGTTCGATCCCGTCATGACGCCAATGCGAACCCTGGCCGCGGTGCTCTGCAACGTTGGATTGCTGGCGTTGTTCGGATAGGTTCCCCAAGGAACCAGATACAGATACTCGTTCTGGTTAGCCGCGTCCCACACCACCTGCGATCCGGTGAAGCCCGCCAGGTTGGCGGTGTTCCCTAGTCCGGCGACCGCCGGATAGCCACTGGTCCCTAATTGGGTCGGGTCGAAGGTCGTGTAGTTCGCCGCTACGGTAAAGCCCGCCGGGTTGGGAGCGGACCCGCCGTTCCAAGTATCGTACCGCACGATCAGCGTTTGCTGGAACGGGATGTAGTATACGTAACGAGTACCGTCATATGCGACGGACTGAAAACCTGCTGCGTTCGGGCTGATCCCTCCCGGGTTACTGGGCGTGGTTTGCATGTTGAAGTTCTGCCAGGCGGCAGTTTGGCCGCCGGTTGCCAGGTTGCTGAAGGGCTGGGTAGTGTCGTAGCGGAAGATGTTGCCGCTGTTTCCCGTGACAGGGTTGCCCAGCGGCGCGTAGTAAACGAACCGCCCGTCGGTAACCGAGGAACACCAGCCATACTGTTGGCCCATCGTGGATTCATAATAGCCGGGGGGGACGAACGTTTGATAGGCGGTGGGGTCGTTGATCGCTTTGGACGAGTCGTACGAGAGAAAAACCATGTATGCGTTGTGAAAATTTGGCGTCGGGTAATAGATGTTGCCGACGTACGCACTGCGGCCCATGTAGCCGCCCACGATATTCAAGCAGTAGGGGTTATTGGCCGGGTCAATGCACTGGTTTCCGGTATTGGCGGGTTGTGGAGTGCCTTTGTTGTACCACGACAGCGTGCTGGCATCGAAATAAGTCCAGTTACTTGCGAGGTTAAAACCGCCCAGCAACTGAGTAGTGTTGTAGGACATGAAAACGGGCATGGGAACCGCGCTGCCAACCGCACCCATCCAGGAACTCGAGCCGCCCGGCCAAACTTCGTTCGCATTGTAAATCATTTTACCGTTGAGCACGATTCCGGATTGATAGCCGACATCGTCGAAAAGAGCGGAACCAATCGAAGTTTGCGGCAGTCCCGAAAGGTCGGTGCTGCTGGGGCTGAAACTGTCGATGTTCATCGGCAGGATATTGAAGAGTCCGGCAGCCTGGGAGTTGCCGATGGTTGCCGGCACACGGGCGGACATCGCCGAAAGATCTCCCGCAGGGTCGGCCGCTACGACGGCGTAGTAATATGTCGTGGCCGCACTTACGGAATTGTCCGTGTAGGATGTCTGTTCAACGCTGCCAACCTGGCTCAGGCTGGAAGGCGAAGTCCCCCGGGACACCTGATAAAACTCGACCGGCAGGCCGCCGCTGACCGACGCGGACCAAGTGAGGCTCACGCTGTAGGTGGCTTGTGCCGCGCCGGCGGGGATGCTGGAGGTCACTGCCGTCGCGAGGCCGGTGGGAGCCGATGGCAGCATCACTTGAGTAGCGGGCACGACCGCGGACTTGGCCGAATAATCCGCGCCCGAGTCTTCCGCCTCCACCGCATAGTAATAGGCAGTGCCCGGTACCAGGGATGTGTCCGTGGCGGAGGTCTGCGTGACCGTCGCCACCTTACTGAGGCTGGAGGGCGAAGTCCCTCGAAATACTTCGTAATACAGGACCGGCAGGCCGCCGCTGGCCGACGCGTTCCACGTCAGGCTGGACATGGTGGCCGAGGTGGACGTCGCCACGAGGCCGGTGGGAGCCGATGGCGGCGTAGGCACCACAGCCGGCGCGGCGGCGGACATCGGCGAAACATCTCCACCCGAATCTTGCGCCTCGGCTCCATAGTAATATGTGGTTCCCGAGTTCACAGACGTGTCCGTGTAGGTGGCCTGGGTGACGGTCGCCACTTTGCTGAGGGTGGATGGCGAGTTCCCCCGGAACACTTGGTAATACGTTACCGGCAATCCCCCGCTAGCTGCCGCCGACCATGTCAGGATAACCCTGGTGGCCGAGCTTGGTGTCGGCACGAGGCTGGTGGGAGCCGATGGCGGCGTGGGCACTGCAGCCGGCGCGGCCGCGGACATCGCCGAATAGTTCCCATTCGAGTCTTGCGCCTCGACTCCATAGTAGTAGGTGGTCCCCGCGCTCACGGAGGCGTCCGTATACGAGGTCTTCGCGGTGGTCGCCGACTGAGCCAATGTGGAAACGGAACTGCCCCGGTAAAGGTGGTAGCTCACGATGGGAAGGCTGCTGGCCGCCGCGGACCATGTCAGGCCGACCTTGCTGGCCGAGGTTGGCGTGGCCTGGAGGGCTGCTGGAGCGGACGGTGGCGTTTGCGCTTGTATACCGTACGGAGCTAAAAAGGACAGCGCCACGACCGCAAACAAAGAGGAGGCGGATTTGGCCAACGAAAGACTGTATGTAGGTTTCATATGTCTTGGTTAAAGGCATTTGCCTACCCACATGGCAATTTACTGAACTCATCTAAGATATTTCTGGCATTCATCTATGAAAAGAAAGGCTAAAGATCGCTTTTTTGTGTTTGGGGCTGCTTGTGGTCTTTCGGCGGCAGCCTATTGCGTTGAGCGGTGGCACTGGATAAACAGACCCATCTGGTGATGGTTTTGCCGCAGTTGGCCGGCCGTTGGCCTTGAGATCAAACGGGTTGGGGACCGAATTGGAACGAATGGAATTTGGCCGCCGATGAACGCCGATGAACGCGGATAAAATCTTGGGTTTGTATCGGTGTCCGTTTTTGCATGGCGAGAGATTTCCGGGGACTAGAGACACTACGGCCTTGGAGGACGCGTCTTTTTTTTGAAGATAGGTTGACCGTCACCGCCCGGCCCCCTCCTAATGAAGGGAGGCCGCGCGGGGTAATCCGAAACAGATGGGAGGCCGCAGTCTCCGGGGCGAACCCCGGACTTGCTGTATCGCCTCTTTCCGAGACTCTGGCAAGGAACCGGTTCCAACTGCTACCGTCCGGACCGATCTCAAGGAGTCGTCCGGCAAACCTTTAAGGGGTTCCGGGAGCCAGTATCACCGGCGGCCGGGTTTTTGAGGCCCGACCGCTGACGATGAAACGCTGCGCAGCGCTTTTCCATCGGGGCAGCCGCGCGAGTGAGCGCGGCGCCCTTTCTGACTTAAGGATGACATGGGGTAATGCGGGAGGCGCGGCGCGAACGGTGCAACTCATTGAGTGCATGGGACAAATGTTTTTTCGAAATCTGTCACTCCGAAAGTGCCAAAGCGCCGCGGGTCTTCATTTTTCCTTCGTCTCACGCCGTGTGGCCCGTCGCGCGCGTATGATACGAATAATTCCGCCCGTTCCACGTACCTGACTGAAGCGGATCGGCTACCATGCGACCCAGCGGATCGCCGAGGACAGTGAGCCGTCCCGCTTAAGAATTGACCGCGGTCGAGGAAGCGCGACCAGGGGGTCGCGCGCGGACGAGGGCGTCCGCCCCACTTGCGATGCCTGCACATTGTCAATTAATAGCCGAGACAGGAGGCAACAACGGCGCGGCGATGGCGCCCGCCGCAGACTGAGCGTCTGCCCCACAAGCTACACCGCCTTCGCCATATCCCGATGCGTCGCCTTCACCCGAAATCCCGTCTGCGCCAGGCGCTTCCGAATCGCGGCGGCGCACCAGGACGGCCACGCGGCTGGTCTCCGCGTCGCGATAGGCCTTCTTTATTTTGAACAGAGCCCTCCCGGGGGCATAATGGTGAGTAGGAGGAAGATGCGGCATGACCATTCAGATCACCAGACCGGAAGTTGAGGTGCTGATTAACGAGCGCCTTCAAAGCGGCGGGTTTAAGGATGCCGAAGACGTCATCTTGCAGGCGCTCCAAGCTTCCCCGCCGAGGCCGTCGACGACGACACCGGCGAAAGACATCGAGGAACTTTTTGCGCCGTTGCGGGGCCTTGACCTTGATTTCAGCCGCAACCCCTCGACCGGGCGGCCCGTAGATCTGTGAACGGCTATCTGCTCGACACCAACGTCCCGTCGGAATTCAGGCGGGAGCGTCCCGAGCCTGCCGTTGTGCGATGGCTCAAAAGGCAACCCGCGACGATGCTCTTTTTGAGCGCCGTGACGATCGGTGAAATCCGCAAGGGCTTGGTCACGATGCCTCAGGGCCGTCGGCGCACTGAGTTGGAGACGTGGTTCCACACCGACTTACTGGTCTGGTTTCGCGACCGCATCCTGCCCGTCACACAATCCGTCGGCGACCGTTGGGGCGTGCTGGATGGTCAATGCCAATTGAAAGGAACGCCTCTCAACACGGCCGACGGCATGATTGCCGCGACTGCCCTTGAAAACGACCTGACCGTCGTCACCCGCAACGTCAAGGACTTTGCTGGGCTCGGCGTTGAAGTCTTCAATCCGTGGGACGCAGCGTAAGAGCCGCTCTGTTGGGCTATCCATAGTTGTCAAATCACGCCGGTGTCTGAAATCGCGGTAGTCAAGAGGTCGGCTGCGGCCGCCTGGCGCGCTATGCCAGATGGTGTTGATCGAGAGCTTGCCGGACCAGCGTCTTGATGACGGCCTGGCGGCTCACGTTGAGATCCTGCGCGGCCTTATCCAGTTCCTCCAGCATACCAGCGGAGATGTCCACGTTCACACGCTGAATCGGTTGAACCATGCGGCCTTGGCCCTTGAAGAAACGCGAAACGTCCTCGCCCCGATCGGCGAGCCGCGCAATCGCATCGGCTGAAACCGGTTTGGTGGATTTACGAGTTTTCTTCATACAATCGGATCTCCTCCTTCGTAGACTTCCATAGGGTGACGGGTCATGCGGCGGGATTATGTACGCAATCATCGAAACCACTGGGCCAACTCGTCACGCGCGAGCCCACTCAGTTGCTGCGCAATAAACTCGTTCAAGGATTCCGGATCGGGCTCGAACCGTGCCGCCCGGAGCCTCAAATCCCAGGAAGAGTAGTCTGACGGTTCAGCCCCAACGATCATCCCTACGCCGTGCCGCGATGCCTCGTCCTCTATTCGCTTCAAAAGGGCGGTTACGTCAATGTTGGCCGCTTCACATGCGGGAACATGCAGCCACACATACGCCTGAGTTGCTGCACGACGATGGGAAAGCGCCTCGAACACCGCGGTCACGTCGATCCCGTCGAATGGCTTCAGCTCGAATGTGATTAGGTCAAAGAATTTGCCGGGCACGTGCGGGAACACGCGGAGCGCCGCCGCCACAATATCAGGCCGTGTCCATGTGCCACCGGTATCACGGCGACCCTGGCGAGCTGTTACTTCAACCACGAGGCTTCGAAAGCGCAAGTCGCGCGCCCATTGCTTTCGCAGCACCTCGGCCACCGGCTCTTAGAGCTTGTCTTCGGTAAGTCGCTGGGCTGAAGTAGTTGGCGAAGGCGCGCTGGACGACTCGGTGGTATCGGGCTGGGAGACTGCGGCCGGGATCACCAAGCTGACGCTACCACCCCTATCGCGCCCGAGTTCCAGTAAGCCGGAATCGACCAATCGGTCCCTGATGAGCCAATAAGTGTCCTCTTCCCATCCCAAATCCCGCTGCAACGTCACGTTCCCAGCATTTGGCGCACTGGCGGCGCCTTTGGTTCACCAATTCATACGCTCTCTTGTGCCCGCATCGCGGACACGTAAAGCCATCCGGCCAACGGCACGCCGACAGATACTGCTGGCAAGCCTCCTCTGTGGCGAAGTCGATCTGAAACTGACGAAGCGTCTTCGGGAACGTCGGTCGGGCCACCCCTACATACTACCCATTGGGGCGTGCTGAAGCAACCAGATAATCAGAAGCTAGCTAGAGGGTGCCGCTCACAGACCACGGCGTGACGTTCGGCGGGGGCGATGCTCCCGTGTGATTCCAGCCAAGGCGATTAGCGCGTCATTGGCCTCGCGCGCACTTGGGGACGCGGCGGCTACGTCGGGTTCCAGCACCACTACCGCGCTTCCGGCAGCGTACCGCGGCGCGTACTTGTTGGTCGAGGCGCGGCTAAATCATACTCGGAAGAATTTCGCCCGCATCAGCCCGGTCGGCGACCTTGCGTTTATTGGGTGATCTTTTCATGGTTTCTTCGTTAACCGTGCCGCTGTTTCAAAAGCGGGGCTTGGAGGACTCGCACACAGCCGAAAGCCCACCGTGAAGGCGGCGCTGCAGCGGGGCTGAAGCCCCGCGCCGGCTAAAGCCCGCCCTGCAAGTCTGTTGGCGGAATAGTGGTAGAGGTAAAGCTTACACAGCCTTCGCCATATCCCGATGCGTCGCCTTCACCCGAAATCCCGCCTGCGCCAGGCGCTTGCGAATCTCATCGGCGATCATCACCGAACGATGGTGCCCACCCGTGCAGCCAAACGCGATGGTCAGGTAGCTTTTACCTTCCCGGATATAATGCGGCATCAAGTAAATCAACAGCTCCGAGATACGGTCGATAAACTCCACCGTCTGCGGAAACGAGCGGATGTACTTGGCCACCTGCGGATGCCGGCCAGTCAGTTTCTTGAAGCGCGGAATATAGTTCGGATTCGGCAGGAAGCGCACGTCGAAAACCAGGTCGCTATCGGCGGGCACGCCATGGCGGTAGCCGAAGCTGGTGACATACACCATGATCTTGGACTCGTCGCGATCGCCGCGAAAGCTCTCCTTGATGAAGTCGCGCAACTCGTGAACCGTAAACTTGGAAGTGTTGACGATCAGATCCGCCATGGCGCGTATGGGGGCCAGTTGGCGGCGCTCCGATTTGATGCTTTTGGCGATGGAGTTTTCGGTGCCCAGCGGATGCGGCCGCCGCGTTTCGCTGAAGCGCCGCAAGATGGCGTTGTCGTCGGCCTCCAGAAACACCAACCGGGTCTTCACGCGGTTGCGAATGCGCGTATAAATGTTGGGGAAGCGCTTCAACCCCTCGCCTTCGCGCACGTCCACCACCAGTGCCGCGGCGCGCACGGTGGCGGAATCCTGGGTCAGCTCGGCGAACTTGGGAATCAGATCGACCGGCAGGTTATCGACGGAATAGTAACCCAGATCCTCCAGGACCTTGAGGACCGAACCTTTCCCCGAGCCGCTGAGGCCGGTGATGATCACCAGTTCCGCGGGCCGGTCCATGGCGCGGCGTTTTTTGACCGGATCGGCCGTGTTCGCCATGCCGCGCCGCGTCAAGCCTCGATGAGATCGAAATTACCGTCGCGGCGGCGCACCAGGACGGCCACGCGGCTGGTCTCCGCGTCGCGATAGACTACATAGTCGGCGCCCTTCTCCATCTGGAGCAGCGCTTCGTCGAGGGTCATGGGCTTGCGCCGCTCGTGGTGATTGATGCGGTTCACATGGCGCTGCGTTTCCGGTTCTTCCGGCTCCGCGGCTGGTTCGGCGGGCGCGGCGGCCTCGGCGACCTTTCCTTTGCGCGGCGTGCGCTGGGTGTCCCGCCACTTGGCGCGAACTTTGATGCTTTGCTTTTCCAGCTTTTCGATGGCGGCGTGGATGGCCGCAAACAAGTCCACGTTGGAACCGATACCCACCAACTCGTGGTTATGGTAGTTCACCGTGACTTCGGCTTGGTGCAGATGCCGTTCCAGAGACAGTACCACGTGCGCTTCACTCTGCTCGCGTCCATCCAGAAGTTTGCCCACCTTGGCAAATCGCCCCTCAATTTTCTTGAGTTGCCCCGGGGCCAGTTCCACTTGCCTGCCTGTGTATGTGATCTTCATGGGCGAACCCGTCTTTGGTGCGTTGAAGGAATCTTCATATCCTCGCGGTACTTGGCCACCGTGCGCCGCGTCACGTTGATGCCTTCATGCTGCAGAGCCGTGGTGATCTGGTCGTCGGTCAGCGGGTGCGCGGTGTCCTCTTCCTGAATCATCTTCTTCACCTTGCGTTTCAGCAGCAGCAGCGGCGTGTTACCACCCAAGGGGCCCTGCACGGCTTCGGAGAAGAAATACCGGAGCTCATAAACTCCTTGCGGCGTGTGCACGTATTTGCTGGCCACCGCCCGGCTCACCGTGGAAGGGTGCACGCCCACTTCCTCGGCCACTTCCTTAATCATCATGGGTTTCAGATAGTCGAGGCCGTTGGCCAGGAACTCGGTCTGGCGGCGCACGATGGCTTGGCAGACCTTGAGTATGGTCTGTTTGCGCTGCTCGATATTCTTCATCAACTGGATGGCTGAGGTGTAGCGCTCGCGCACGTAGTCGCGGACTTCCTTGGTGGCCCCGTTGTCGCGGTCGAGCATGCGGCGATACTGCGCGTTCAGACGTAGCTGCGGCACGTCCTCGTCGTTCATCTGGATGAAATATTCGTCGCCGTCTTTGATGAAGAAAACATCCGGTTCGACGGTGCGCGCGCCGGCGCCCGAGTAGCGCAAGCCGGGCCGCGGATTCAGCCGCCGGATGGCTTTCACGGCGATCTCGATGTGCTCCATGGGGCGGGCCAGGATCTTGGCGAGTTCGCGATACTGGCGCATTTCGAGCATCCGTAGATGGTCGGAAACGATCTGCCAGGCCACGCCGCCGCGCCCGTTCATGCTTTCGAGCTCCAGCAGCAGGCACTCCCGCACGTTGCGCGCGCCCACGCCGGCCGGATCCAGCCCCTGCACCACTTTCAACGCCGCCTCGATTTGTTCCGGGGTGTGATCCCCCATGCCGGCGATCTCCTCCAGGGATGCGGAAAGGTAGCCATCCTCGTCGAGGTTGCCGATGATGGATTCGGCGGCGTCGCGGATATCGTCCGAAAGCACGCAGACGCTTAGTTGGGAATGCAGATGATCGCCCAGCGTTACGGGCGCGGACAGAAAAGTCTCGAAGGAGGGCTTCTCGACGGATTCCGAGGCGGGACTCTTGTAGCCGGGGTCCAGATAGTCGTCGAAAAAGGAGCCGAAATCGATCTCGTCGAATGGATCGGTGGCGGCGGCTGGCTCGACCGCGTCGGCCGTGGAAGCCTCGGGACTGGCGGCGCCACTTTCGACCGTCTCCTGGAAGGGCTCCGCGAACAATTCCGCGGGGGCCTCGCCGGCGATACCGTTCGTGTGCGCGGCGTCGCCCATAGTGGCTTCGAGAAGCTGCTGGTCGGACGGATCGGTGACCCGTTCGGGCTCCAGCAGGGGGAGAAGTTCTTCCGCGGTAATTTCTTCGCCGGCTTCTTCGTTGGATTCTTCCAGGACGGGGTTTTCGACGATCTCCTGGGTGATCATCTCCTTCAGCTCCAGACGATTCAACTGGAGCACGGTCACCATTTGGACCAGACCGGGGGTCAGGATCTGTTTCTGTGCGACCCGAAGCTGCAGTGATGGCCGGAGCATGCTCACAACCAATATTCTATCACTGGAAAAAGGCGGGGCAGGCGGGTTTCACCTGCCTACTCATAGCGCAAACACACGATTGGGTCCAGGTTGGCGGCTCGATTTGCGGGATAAAACCCAAAAAACAGGCCCACCCCGACCGAGATCATCACGCCCAATGTGATCCATAGTACGGATAAGGTGGCCGGTATGGAGGGCACCAGCATTCGAATGGTAAAGGCTATGAGGGCGCCGCACAAAATGCCGAGCGCTCCGCCAATGCCCGAGAGCGTAACGGCCTCCAGCAGGAACTGCACGCGGATATCCGCGCGGCGTGCGCCGATGGCCTTGCGGATGCCGATTTCCTGGGTCCGTTCGGTGACCGAAATCAGCATGATGTTCATGACGCCGATGCCGCCCACCAGCAGCCCGATAGAGCTGATCACGCCGGTGAGCAGCACCATGGCGCCGGTGAGCTGGTTCCAGAGATCCAGGAAGAAATTGGCGTCGGCCACATCGAAATCGTTTTCGGCATTGTGCGGCACGCGGCGGCGGCGGCGCATGGCCTCGACGATATCGTCG
>Ga0070761_10001868_pt1 | contig 13141 bp, 9 predicted proteins | sample HubBroMetageREF1_FD_66724 | JGI IMG/M metagenome (GOLD analysis project Ga0070761, IMG submission 66724) | Reference soil microbial communities from the Hubbard Brook experimental Forest, New Hampshire, USA - Hubbard Brook CCASE Soil... | ecosystem: Environmental > Terrestrial > Soil > Temperate...
CGCGCGATGGCTGAGTTTCGGTGGTCTCCAGCACGCTGTCCAGCAGGCTGCCGCCAGTCAGCGCCCGCATATCGGGCTTCGGCTGTGGCGGCGCCGGGACCGGAGCGACGGTAGCCGGAGCCTGCTTGGCAAGTGCATGTCCGGCCGCGCGGAACTTCTCGAACACGCCCTGCCGATAAATGGCGTCCGGGTGAAAATCGTCCAGTTCGCGGAACCGCAGCACCAAGCCGCGGCCCGGTGCACCCAACTCCAGTTCCGGGCGCATGCGGGCCAGCACTTCGTCGAAATTGTCGCGATCGATCAGGTAGGGTCTCAGGCGGCTCGGCGGCGGTTCTCCGCGATTGGCGCGGCCGCTGAAATCGCCGAGCACCAGGATGCGGAAGGGGGTGTCCGAGAGCGGCTCGACCCGCAACGGCTGGGCCCCGGGTTCCACGTCCAGTGTCACTGAGGCATACGAAGATTTGGGCATCGGGTTACGGCTTAGCCGCCTCCTTTACGCAAGCTGGACGGGCAATGAAGCGTTCCGCAGTACGACGGCCCGTCCAGCATATCCAATTCTATACGCAGGGTTAGCGGTTTTCCACTGGGGGAGTGCCTGAAGTGAGAAATCAATCGGGCTTGCGCGGCCCTGCGGCGGAAGTCCCTAGCGGGAACGGCTTCGCGGCGATTTCCGCCTGCCCCTCGGTGAGCGTCACGGTCTGGTCGGCAGGCACGCGCTTCCACTCCTGCTTTTTGCCCGTCGGCCAGCGCACTTCAATGCGATCCACCATGGTTGCGGAGCCCAATCCGAAATGCATGGTCTGCTCGTTCTGGGATAGATAACTGCCGCCGCTAAGCACCTCGTCGATCTGTGTCCTGCCGCCGGCCTCGATGGTTGCGCGCGCCCCGATCGCCATGCGATTGGAGGTTGTCCCCACCAGGCGCACGCGGATGAAGTGCCCCCGGGGGCCGAGATTCTTGAGCAGGCTGGGAGGCGCGTTCATGTTCACGATGACGATCTCCGGCCGCCCGTCGCCATCGACGTCTCCCACCGCCAGGCCGCGCGCCGGCCGCGCCAGTTGAAAGGCCGGCCCGGCCTCGCTGGTAATATCCTGAAATCGGCCGTTGCCCAGGTTCCGGTACAGCAACGTCTTTTGCAGGTAGCGGTCGCCCACCGGCGAATTGTCGACCTCGGGATACACGTGGCCGTTGGCCAGTACAATATCCTTCCAGCCGTCTTCGTCGATATCCGTGAAAGCGATCCCCCAGCCAAGCAACTGGTTCTTGCCCAGTCCCGCCTGCTGCGAAACATCGTTGAAATACAGGCCGCCATCGTTCTCGTAAAGCGAGGTCAGGTCCCCGGAGAAATTCGATTTGGCGATATCCAGGAAGCCGTTGCCATCGTAATCCGCCACCGCCACGCCCATGCCGGCTTGCAGACGGCCGTCGTAATTGTAAGCCACGCCCGCTTCCACGCCGCGCTCTTCAAACGTACCGTCGCCCCGATTGTGATACAGCAGGCTGGGCGTCATGTCGCAGGCCACATAGATATCGGGCCAGCCGTCGTTGTCGAAATCGGCGGCCACCACGCCCAGCCCATATCGCCCGCCCGGCTTAAGGATGCCCGCCTGTTCGGAGACATCGGTAAAGGTGCCGTCGCGATTGTTGTGGAACAGCGCGTTCCGGCCTTTCGGCAAGCCGCTGGGGCCGCACATCACCGGTAGCCCTTTCCAGACGCAGTTGGGATTGGCGCCGGCGCGCGGCGTGGCGTTCAGATCCAGGTCCACGTAGTTGGCCACGAAAAGGTCGACGTAGCCGTCGCGGTCGTAATCGAGGAAGGCGCAGCCCGTGCCCCAACGTGTGCCCGTCACCGGCAGCTTAGCCTGCGCAGTTACGTCGGCAAACCTCCCGTTGCCCAGATTCCGATACAGGATGTTGTGGCCGTAGTAAGTGACCAGCATATCCGGACGGCCGTCGTTATCGTAGTCGCCCACGCAGACGCCCTGCCCCCAGCCTTCCTGCGTGATGCCCGCCTGGCGCGCTATATCGGTGAAGTGCCCATTGCCGTCGTTGTGGTACAACTGCGAAGTAATGGGCGCCTGCCCGGCGCGGCCTGTGCGGTCGAGCGTGGTGCCATTTACGATGAAAATATCGTTGCGCCCATCGCCATCGTAATCGAAGATTGCCACTCCTGTGCCCGTGGTTTCCAGAATGTAGTCTTTCTTCTGAACGCCCCCGAAAGTATTGGGAACATCGAGACCGGAGGCATTGGCGATATCCACGAAATGGAGCTCAGCCGATGGGCCTTCGGCGATAGTGTTTACTACGAGAAGCGCGCACGCAAACACTGCCACGGCCAGGAAGATTCGAAGCACTTGACCTATTCTACGCCACTGCCTCCGCGCTATTCTGACTTCTGATCTGTGACTCCCCCGACTCCTGACTTCTTTTATGCTGGAATAAGAGCATCCGGACCCATGTGGATTTTTCTTCTGCTTTTCTGGGCCGATCCCGCCGCGTTTGAAAACACCCTGCGGGCCGGTCTGGAGGCGCTGCACGGCAACAACCTGGCGGCCGCCCGCGCGCGCCTGGAAGAAGCCTCGCGCATGCAGCCCGCGAGTCCGCAGGTCTGGATGGGACTGGCCCAAACTTATTGGAAATTGCAGTTGCCCGATCTGGCCCGATTGGCCGCCGATAAGGCCGAATCCGCCGCACCGGATAGTCCGCTGGTGCTGCACGGACTCGCATACTTCTACTCGGAAACCGGCGATCCAGCGAAGGCCGCTCCCCTGGAAGCCCGTTACGCGGAGAAAACTCCGGCCGACCGCGAGGCATTCCCACGGGCCATCGACCTCTATTTGCAAGCTAAGGAAGCGAAGCCGGCAATCGCGCTGGCCGCCAAAGCGCTCGCCGTAGAAGATCGTGCGGGCGTACATGATATGCTGGGCCAAGCCTATGAGATGGACGGTCAGGCGGAGAACGCCGTCGCCGAGATGCGCAAGGCTATCACGCTGAACGCTTACGAAGAGTCCTATTATTTCAAGCTGGCGCGGCTTTACCTGCAGCATCAGAACGCCGCGGCCGCTGTCGAGACTCTTCAGGCAGGGCGGAAGATCTTTGTCCACAGCCCGCAACTGGAGCTGGCCCTAGGGGTCGCTTATTATGGATTGCGCCGTTTTCCAGACGCCGCAGATTGCTTTCTGCGCACCATCCGGATGGCGCCGGATGTGGAACAGCCGTATGTTTTTCTGGGCCGCATGCTCGATCAGGCCGAGGACAAGCTGCCGCAAGTGACCGAAGCGTACGCCGCGCTCGTCAAGTCCAAACCGGAGGATTACCTCGCCAATTTCTTATACGGCAAGGCCTTGTCTATGCAGTCGGGCGACCGCCGCCAAATCGAGGCTTTGTTCCTCAGGTCGATCGCGGCGAAGGGAGATTTCTGGGAGTCGCACTACGAACTCGGCATTCTGCTGGAACGCGGCCGCGATTTCGCGGGCGCCGCCGGCGAGTTCCAACGGGCCATCCAACTGAATCCCAACAGCCCAACTCCTCACTATCATCTGGCGCGGGTCTATGAGCGCCTGGGAAGAAAGACCGATGCCGCCGCGGAGCTCGCCGCGCACGAGCGCCTGAGTGCCGCGGAAACCACCGCCATCCGCAGCCAGGAGCGCTCCCTCACGCCGCTGGAACTGCCCGCCAAGTAGCATTCGCCGCCGCTTCAGATATGGGCGTAAAATTGGACGATGATTGCCGTTGGTTTGTTGTTCTTCCTGGCTGGCTCGCACAGCGAACTCCTGATCCGGCAGGTGTCTTTGTCCGGGCGCGTGCTGGAGATTGGCACGACCGCGTCCGAGCGCCTTTCGCCGCTGCGCCAGATCGCGCCCGGCGCGCCGCCCCTGGTCAGCTTCCGCTTCTTCGAAGGCAAGGAGCGTCATCGCTTCAGCGGTCTGGACCTGGTGATCGACGATGCGGGCCATTAGCGCTATCCTGCTGCTGACGGCGCTGGCCGCGCGCGCGCAGCAGGATTCGCTCGAAAAAGGCATCGCCGAATTCCATCGCGGCGACTATGCCGCCGCGCAGGCTTCGCTCGAAAGGGCGCAAGATAGCCCGCAGCGCCGGTCCTTTCTGGCGCTGGCGCGTGCGGCGGGCGGCCATTGCGACGCCGCGCGGCCCGATCTGGCCAAGCAGTTTGCGGAGACGCCGGACAGCGACCTGCGCCGCCTGACAGGCCTAGCGCTGTCGCAGTGCGATCTGGCGCAAGGACATTACGACGAAGCCTTCCCGGTCCTGGCGCGCCTGAAAACCCTGTATCCGGACGATGCCGATGTGCTCTATCAGGCCGCCCGCCTCCACATGAAAGCCTGGAACGATACGCTCTTCGAGATGTTTCAGAAGTCCCCATCCTCTTACCGGGTGAACCAAATTTCCGCTGAGATCTTCGAGATCCAGGCCCGCTACGCGGAGGCTGCCGCGGAATATCGCAAGGCCATTGAGAAAAACTCGGCGGCCCTCAACCTGCACTTCCGCCTGGGCCGCGCGTTGCTCCTGCAGTCGCATTCGGCGGAGAACCTGGCGCTGGCGCGGCAGGAATTCGAAGCTGAGCTGAGCTTGAATCCCGGCGACGCGGTGGCGGAGTACGAGATCGGCCAGATACTGCTCGCCGGCCAGGATCCCGCCGCTGCCGTGAAATGCTTCGAGCGCGCCGCCAGCCTGGACCCCAGCTTCGCGGAAGCGCTGCAAGCCCTGGCCAAGGCGCGCATGGATGCGAAGCAGTACAGCGAAGCCATCGCGCTGCTCGAAAAGGTAGTTCGGCTGCAGCCCGCCAACGAGTCTGCGCACTATAGCTTGATGATGGCCTATCGCAACGCTGGACGCACCGCCGATGCAGCCGCCCAGCAGGCAACGCTCGACAAGCTGCGGCAGGCGCCCGAAGGCGAGTTCACCGATTTCTTGAAGCGCCTGGGGGATAAGGCGCCCCAGCAGTGACCCGCGTCGGCGCGCCCCACATTGCCGTGTCGAGACTCATCTCGACATTCGGTATGCTTTGCGCCCTGCTCATGGGAGCCGACGTTCACCCCGACTTTCATAACATCGCACGCCAGGCCGGCCTGACCTATTCCTTTCCTAACGGCGGCGACCGCTCGAAGCAATACATCGTAGAAACCACCGGCAGCGGCGCGGCCTTTCTGGATTACGATAACGATGGCCTGCTCGACGTGTTTCTGGTTTCCGGCCCAGGCGGCACCAACCGCCTTTACCACAACCTCGGAAACGGCAAATTCGCCGACGTCACGAAACAGATGGGCTTGGAGCACACCGGCTGGGGACAAGGCGTCTGCGCCGGAGACTTCGATAACGACGGCTACACCGACTTATTAGTCACTTACTGGGGCCAGAACGTCCTTTACCGCAACAAAGGCGGGCACGGTTTCGAGGATGTCACGGTAAAGGCCGGTCTGAAGCAGGACCGCATGCGATACAACACCGGCTGTGCGTTCCTGGATTACGACAACGACGGGCGCCTGGATTTGTTCATCGCCAACTACCTGCAGTTCGACTTTGCAACTACTCCCAAACCGGGGGAAAATGCGTATTGCTGGTATCGCGATCTGCCGGTGGCATGTGGTCCGCGCGGCCTTCCGTTCGACCGCAATATCCTCTACCACAACAACGGAGACGGCACTTTTACCGACGTTTCGGTCGCCTCCGGCATCGCCAAACCCGCGCATAACTACGCCCTCGGCGTACTGACCGGCGATTTCAACCACGATGGCCTCACAGACATATACGTGTCGTGCGACCAGACCCCGTCGATACTTTACATCAATCGCGGCGACGGCACCTTCGTGGATGAAGCGTCCATGCGCGGCGCCGCCTTCGACGACAATGGCAACGCTCTCTCCGGTATGGGCGCCACCGCGGCCGACTACGATGGCGACGGCTGGCTCGACATTTTTCGCTCCAACTTCTCCGATGAGCGCGAAACGCTATACCACAATCGCGGCAACGGCGATTTTGACGACGCCACCCTGGCCGCCGGCATGGCTCTGAATACCCGCTTCGTGGGCTGGGGCTGCGGCTTCTTCGATTTCGATAATGACGGCTGGCCGGACTTGCTCCTGGTGAACGGCCACGTCTTTCCCGAGGTGGACCGTTTAGGCACGGACGTACATTATAAGGACCGCGCGATTCTGTACCATAACAACGGCAAAGGCAAATTCATGGACATCTCGGAGTCGGCCGGTCCCGGCATTTTGGAGAGGCATTCCGCGCGCGGCGCGGCGTTTGGCGATTACGACAATGACGGGAACGTGGAAGTGCTGGTGAACAATCAGAACGAACCGCCGACGCTGCTGAAGCTAAGCGCCAAGCCGGCGGGCAATTGGGTCTTGTTGAAGCTAGTGGGAGTGAAATCGAATCGCAGCGCCATCGGAGCCCGTGTGCGGATAACCGCGGGAGGGCTGACGCAGATCGGCGAGGTGCGCAGCGGGGGAAGTTACCTTTCGCAAAGCGATCTGCGGCTGCACTTCGGACTGGGGAGTGCGCGGCGCATCGATAAGGTGGAGGTATGGTGGCCGTCGGGAGCGCGGCAGGTGGAGCAGGTCGAGAAGGATCTCCCCATCAACCGCGTGATTACCATTCGCGAAAAGCAGTGACCCGGCTCACACTGGCGTGCGAGCGGCGCGACGTGTGCAAACGGAAGGAGAGCAGAGGCCGCTTGTGCGGCAAATGCTACATCTGTCATCGATGTGTCGCGCGATGCAGTATCGCGATAGGTGAACTGGAACCGTCCAGCCAAAGTCCTGCAAAATCAGAGATGTGCTCATTCTGTAATCAGCAACACGGGCCGGATGGGGCAAAATTACGTGCCTTCTCCCGGCGACTCGAACGGTTCTCATCTGCGAACTATGCCTTTGGCTGTGTGAGACACCTATCGAAGACCACGTTGAATAAGGTGATCGGTGCGAGGCGTCACACTAGCAAGCCGCTTGCTCAAGCAATTGCGAGGTGAATTCAATGCGCGGATTTAAATTTGTATTGTTAACTGCCGTTGCCGTAATCGGCTTAACGGCTACCGCCCCGAAAGCACAGGCCCAGGTCGCCGTCGAAGTCGGAGTAGCCCCCGACTGTCCTTATGGTTACTATGACGTCGCTCCTTATGCCTGTGCTCCCGCCGGATACTACGGTCCGGAATGGTTTGTGGGGGGTGTATTTATTGGCGCTGGCCCATGGTTTCATGGTTCTGCCGACTTCCGTGGCCACGTAGATAACCATTTTCATCCGGACCACGGCTACAAGGGCGCAATGCCAAGAGTGGGTGAGAAAGCGGAGGAGGCAAGGCGTGTAGATGCTGCGCACTTCAAAGGAAACGAAGTGCGCGATGGACATGGCCACGTAGTCAAGGACAAGCGCTAGCGCCATCTGTCGCTCGAACTCGGCAGGCCACAAAAAACGATGGCCTGCCTACCTACCGCGAGTCCAGCTCCTGCAACGCCCGCGTAGCTACGGGATCGCCGGGCTTGCGCGCCAATAGCCGCTCGATCACATCCCGTGCCTTCTCCCGTTGACCCAGGGAGACATACAAACGCCCCAGGTTCAGGTAGAGCGTTTCGTCGCCTGGCACGGTTTGGATGCCATAGCGGAAGGCGGCAATGGCGTCGTTGGTTTGGCCGAGCTTGAGGTACAGCACGCCCAGGTTGTTGATGGCTCCGGCGTGCTCCCGGTCAATAGAAATCGCCCGCTCGAACCACTCCTTGGCCTCTCCGGCGTGGCCCTGTCCGGCCAGCACCAGCCCGAGTTGGTTGGCAGCATCGGCGCTCTTGGGATCGGCTTCCATTGCCTGGCGGAGCAACTTCTCGGCCTCCACAGGATCGTTCAGCCGCGCACTAGCTTCGCCCGCGCCGAACAGCGCGGCGAAATGCGTGGGACGAATCCGCAGCACGGCGCGATAGTTGTCCAGCGCCGCCTGCCATCGCTCCGCTTCAAAGTGGATCTGGCCCAGCGCGAATAGCGCTTTCCAATTGTCGGGCGATTGCCGCAACACTTCGTCGAGATACGGCATGGCTTGGTCCGGATACCCAGCCCAGTACAGCGCCGTGGCCAGCTTCAGATGGTTACGCCGCGGCTGCGAATAGTAGTGTCCGGCGAAGGGCAACGCTAGTTCCGGCGGCCTTCCGCGCAACGTTGCGAGGTCCGCCCGCAGCAGGTCGGCCGATGGCATCTCCGCGTAGAACTTGTGCGCGCGGCTGCGATCGTCGACCAGCAACAGCAACGGCAATTCCAGATCCGCGCGCAGCTCGAACAGGTACCGGCGGAAGATGGAGTATTGCGCCGCCATTTCCGGTGCGGCGCGGGTCACATCCACGACTTCAAATGGCAGGCCGGGCGGCGGCGCCGCGCTCCCCGCGGTCAACAGCAGAAAGCCCGGACCCTTGCGCGTATCCGGCAGCGGCACCGGATCGAGCAGCCACGTGGATCCGAACTCGGGCCGATTTACAGCCTGCACCGGCGCCGCCTCGATGCGCACCCGCGGCCGGAACGGGACCGCCTGCACCTGTTCCGATCCCTCCGCGATCTGATAGCACATTCCCGCACGCAGATTCGCGAATTGCTGCTTCCGGCCCGATGGCCAGGTGATCGTCACGTGGGCCGCCTCCGCCTCGCCCAGTCCGCAGTGAACTCGTTTGGAGTGCTGCGACAGGAACCCGCTGCCGGCGTTGAGATACTGCACGCGCCCGTTGACTTCGATCCGGGCGCCGATAGCGTCGCGATTCGATTCCACCCCTCGCAGCCGCAAAGCAATCGACCGCTTGCCTGTCCCGCAGTTGTTGCGCAGGATGCGCACCTGCGGCCCCAGGCGGCTCTTTAGCACGATATCCAGGTTGCCGTCGCCATCGATGTCGGTCGCCGCGAATGCGCGCGAATCGTCCGCGAAATCGACTCCGCTGACGCCCGAAAGGTCCACGAACCTCGCCGCCCTGTCGCCGTCCGGCTGGATCCGCTTGTAGAACACGTTGGGCTCCCGGCCGCACCAACTGTAATCCTCGCGTATGAGCTGGTTGATGGCATTCCAACCGTTCTCATAATCCGGTGCGGGGCTGTTGGCCACCGGGGATTTCGCTACCACTTGCCGCCAGAAGAAACTGTCCAGATCCTTCTCGGAGGCGTTGGTCATCATGCCCGTGGCAATGAAAATCTCGGGCGATCCGTCGTTGTCGAAGTCCAGCCCATCGGCGCTCCAGGCCCACCGGCCCATCGCCGCACCCTCCTGTTCGGCGGTTTCGATGAACCGGCCATCGCCCGTGTTGCGGTAGAGCGAGTTACCCCTGGTGTGGCTGTGCCAGGCCGCCTGCAGATCGCGCCCGGGCACAAATGCAGTGTCCTGAACCACGCGCTGGCCCGCCGCCGTCCACATATTCGAGACGTACAGATCGGGCCGGCCATCGCCGTCGTAATCGAACCACGCCGCGCTCATTCCCGGCGCCACGTTTTCCACGCCGGCGGCTTCAGCTTCGTCCCGAAACGCGCCCTTGCGATTCCGGTAGAGATTACTCCGGCCGAAATCGTTGGCGACATAAAGGTCCGGCCAGCCGTCGCCGTCGTAATCGCACCACGCCGGCGCGAAGCTGAACCGGTCGTTGTTGTGATTCATACCGCTCTCCGCGGTGACATCTTCGAAGAATCCGCCAGACTCCGAAAGAAGGTTGCGAAACAGATAATTGGGCGGCCCATTGCGCGCGTCGTAATAGGGCAACGGATAGCGCGACTGGTCTTCACTCTGGAAATAGACGTATGTGCAAAGGTACAGGTCCAGCCGGCCGTCGCGGTCGTAATCCGCAGCCGCCATGCCGGTAAACGCGCCTTGGGGAGCGGTGCGGAAGTGGAATGCATCCCGCACGTGCGTGAAAACGCCGTCGCCGCGATTGGCAAAGTAGAGGGGTCCGGTGTCGCGCAACACCACCAAATCCTGATGGCCGGAATTGCGGAAGTCGGCAAATAGCGCGCACGCGGTATTGTCCAGCACGCCGACACCGGCTGTTTCCGTAATGTCCACGAAGGCGGCGTCGCCGCGGTTCTTGTACAGCCGATTCGGCAACCCGCCTGTCTGGCAGACGTAGATTTCATCCCATCCGTCGTTGTCGATGTCGCCCACCGCCACGCCGTTGGTTCCATCCACCGTGACCCCCGTGGCGGCGTCCAGCCGCGCACGCCACCAGCCGTTGCCCTTCAGCAACTGCTCGTGAAACGAATGCACGCCCGCGAACGAATGGCCGGTGATGTCGTCGAACAGCGGCGCGGCGGCCGTGACCAGCGTCTCGCTCAGCGGGCGCCACGATTCCAGCTTTCCGTCCTTCCACGCCTGCTTCCAAGCGCCTACGCGATAGGCCCCGCCGGTGGCAATCTCGTAGTGGATCAAGTCGCCGGGTAGCACGAAGAACCGCGCGCGGCGCACGCGGCCCAGCGATCGGACCCATTCCGCCACTGCGGGATCGGATGCTTCCTTGGTTGCGAATTCGGCCTCCGAAACGCCTTCCGCGATGCGAATGTAACGCCGCGGCATCGGCGGCGTTCCGCGGAAGCCCGTGGCCAGGGGCAACGCCTCGCCGTGCAGCATGGCGGCCAGCCGCCCCTCGATCTCCTGGGCTTGTTTCTCGAATGGAAACTCGTCGGAGCCCGGTTCGATGCGGGCTAATGCGGCGTCGAAGGGGTTGGGCTTGCGGAAATGGGCCGCATAGCGGATCGACGCGGCACTCCGGGAAGGGAGCAGCCCTAAAGAAGCCAGCGCCGCGAGAAACTCACGGCGCTCGATTGGAAAGACCGCCACTACTTATTGTAAGACTGCCCGTCGGCATGTGGGCGACCACGGGGTTGCCCGGGCAGGTGAAGCTCTACGGCGTCGCCTCCCCGGAGAATTGGTTTGAAGACTTCGGACTGAGGCAGTCCGGCGGCAGCGCGCAGATCCCGCTCGACCCGGCTTTTGCGTCCACCATCAATAGCGGCGAAGCCTATCGCATCGTGGCCAAACGCCGCGGCTATGAGAGCGTCCGCCTGGAAGACGTCACGGAGCAGATGAACAACATGCGGCAGCATGAGGCGGAGATGCAGGCCAGACGGGCGGGCCGCAAGAACTCGGTGCCTCGGCCCCGCGGCGGTAGGCCGGCAACTTGGGACCGCGCACCCGGACAGGCCGGGAGGCCCGTCCTACCGATACAATGGCGGTGAGGTGCCATCTACATGAATTATTACCAGGAGAACCACGCCGCTTTTCTGGAAGGGCTGAAAACGTTCCTGCGCATCCCCAGCATCAGCACGCTTTCCGAGCACAAGCCCGATATCCGGCGGGCCGCCGAGTTTGCCCTGAATGAGTTGCGCGCCGCGGGGCTCACCGGCGAACTGATCGAAGGCGAGGGTAATCCGCTGGTCTACGCGGAGTGGCTGGGCGCGCCGGGTAAGCCCACGCTGCTGATGTACGGCCACTACGATGTGCAGCCGCCGGACCCGCTGGACGAATGGAAATCGCCGCCGTTTGAGCCGGAGGTTCGCGGGGACGATATCTTTGGGCGCGGCACCTCCGACGACAAGGGACAGACTTATATATTGATTAAAGCCGTGGAAGGCCTGCTGAAAACCCGCGGCAAGCTGCCGGTGAACGTGAAGTTCCTGATCGAGGGCGAGGAAGAAACCGGCGGCGAGCACATTGAAAGCTACGTGGGACAGAAGCCCGCGCGTCTGGCATCCGACGCGGCCATCATCTGCGATACCGAGATGTTCGCGCCGGAGTTGCCTACCATCTGCATCGGGCTGCGCGGCATGGTGTACGCGGAGTTGCACGTGGAAGGCGCGAACCACGATCTGCACTCTGGCGTGTACGGCGGGGCCGCCCCCAACCCGTTGCAGGCGGTCGCCGAAATCATCAGCGCGCTAAAGGACCGCGACGGCCATATTCAGATTCCAGGTTTCTACGACCGGGTGGTCGCGCCCAGCCCCAAGGAGCGCGAGGCTTGGGACCGGCTGCCCTTCGACGAGCGCGACTACACGGAAAAGGAGATGGGCGCGCACGAATTGGTGGGCGAGCCGGGCATCCCGCTGTTCGAGCGGCTGTGGGCGCGGCCTACGTTTGAAGTCCACGGCATCCGCGGCGGCTTCACCGGCGAAGGCGCCAAGACGGTGATCCCGGCGCGCGCGGTAGCCAAGATCAGCACGCGGCTGGTGGCCGATCAAGACCCCAAGGAAGCCGCCGAACAACTGAAGCAGGCAATTGCGAAAGTCTGCCCGCGCGGGGTAACGGCCGAGCTGAAGGCGCTGCACTCGGCGCCGCCCTCGTTGGTGAACCCCGACAACCGCTTTATCCATGCCGCGGCGGATGCCATGTCCGAGGTTTTCGGCAAGCCCACCGTTTACATCCGCTCCGGTGGTTCGATTCCAATTGTCGCGGCGTTTGAGCAGAGCCTGGGCATTCCCAGCGTGATGATGGGTTTCGGGCTGCCGGACGACAATTTGCACGCTCCCAACGAGAAGCTGCATTTGCCGAATTTCTACCGCGGGATTGAGGCGGTGGCGCGGTACCTGGATTTGTTGGGGTGAGCGGGGTGCTTTACCGGCCTCAATGCGTAGCGGACTTTCTCGATGGCGCCGGCACAATTGGCCTCGTTGTCGAATCCTTCCGCCTGGACACGAAACGGCAGCGGCTTTCCACAACTCCTAATCCTGCTGACGGCGGGGAGGGCGCGGAATTGATCTGCGCGACGTGTCTCCCTGAACTCGCCCCTTAAGCCGACGCGTCTTGTCCACGCCGGTTCGCGCATTGGTGTCTGCGGTCACCGGTACAGCGGCTCTGACCTAGCGTCAAGACCGGCGGAATCGCGGTTTTAAACGGGCGCTAACAGTCTGCGGAAGTATCTAAAGCAATCGCAGTCCCAAGGGTAACCGGATGACGCGGCGGGTGCTCACCCAAGCAGATCACTTCTTCACCGTCCCGGGTCATGGCATGGCGAAACCGGGCTGCGAGGGTGGGTTTTCGACCGTGCGCGGGTCCTCCAGAACCCGCTTTTCCCATGCGAAACCGGACGATCCGATCGTCCGGCTTGGTGGCGCATGATCGCGTTTTTCGCTATGCTAACCGGTCGGCGATAGGTGAGGAGAAAGAAAATGGAGCAGTTGT
>Ga0070761_10001870_pt1 | contig 13141 bp, 12 predicted proteins | sample HubBroMetageREF1_FD_66724 | JGI IMG/M metagenome (GOLD analysis project Ga0070761, IMG submission 66724) | Reference soil microbial communities from the Hubbard Brook experimental Forest, New Hampshire, USA - Hubbard Brook CCASE Soil... | ecosystem: Environmental > Terrestrial > Soil >...
GTTCGGGTTTGATACGGCCGTAATTTCGGGTACCACGGGCGCGCTGACGCAAGTCTACGGATTATCGTCGAAGAGCCTGGGAATCACGGTTTCGATTGCGATTTGGGGAACGGTCGTGGGCGCGATGCTCGCCGGGTACTTTGGAGAACGTTTCGGACGGCGCGATAGCTTGCGAGTGATGGCGCTCTTTTATTTGGTCTCCGCGCTGGGCTGCGCGCTGGCTTGGGATTGGTCATCCCTGGTTGTTTTTCGCTTCATCGGCGGGCTGGGTATCGGAGGCTCATCGGTTCTGGCTCCGATGTACATCGCCGAGATTGCCCCCGCGAAATGGCGGGGAAGATTGGTTGGATTGTTTCAGTTCAACGTGGTCTTCGGCATTTTGCTCGCCTATTTTTCAAACTACCTGCTTGCGTTGGCGCGTCTCGGCGCCACGGAATGGCGGTGGGACCTGGGAGTCGCGGCGTTTCCGGCAGCGCTGTTTTTTGTCATGCTGTTTACGATTCCGCGAAGTCCGCGATGGCTGGTGAAGAAAGGCCGCGTGGAGGAAGCGAGAGCCGTGCTGCGGATAACGGGTGATGAGAACTACGAGCGGGATCTGCAAGAGATTGTCGAATCCATCGACGTTGAACAGAAACAGGCGGCCGAAAAATTACTGACAAGAAAATATGCGTTCCCGATTTTTCTGGCGGTCAGTATAGGCCTGTTCAATCAACTGTCGGGCATCAACGCCATCCTTTATTATCTCAATGACATTTTTGCGCATGCCGGGTTCAGCCGCACGTCGGGCAATCTTCAGGCGGTTGCCATCGGAGCTACTAATCTCGCCTTCACCATGATCGCCATGTCGGTGATCGACAAACTCGGCCGCAAGACCTTGTTGCTGGTGGGTTCGGTAGGAACTGCAATATGCCTGGCGGGAGTGTCCGCGATTTTCTTCACCCACAGCCACGAGAGTCTTCTGGTATGGCTGCTGGTGGGGTACATCGCCTTCTTCGCATTTTCGCAAGGTGCGGTGATCTGGGTCTATCTCTCGGAAGTTTTTCCCAACTCGGTTCGGGCAAAAGGACAGAGTCTGGGCACGTTCACGCACTGGCTGATGAATGCCTTGATCTCCGGCATTTTCCCGCTCATGGCTGCCACGTCGGGCGCCTATCCGTTTGTCTTTTTTTCCGTGATGATGGTGCTGCAGTTCTTCGTCGTTTTATTTGTCTATCCGGAAACCAAAGGGCTCACGTTAGAGGAGATGCAGAAGGAATTGGCGAGCCCGTAGGAGGGTACCGCGCCCTTCGTCTCCGTGAGCAAATGGCGACATCGAGCGCGTGCCTCAGCCGCTTATCGGAGCGCGAACGCCTTCCGACCGGCCCTTCTTATGGAAATGCTCGCACCGCGCTCGTGCCTTCGGTGCCTGTCTTGATCGATTCCACCTTCATCGGTTCCGGCTTCTTGCGTTCGAGCGCGGGCTTACCCATGTGGAGGTTCAGAGCTTGCTCCAATTGGGTCATGAGGGTTCGCAGGTTCTCATCGCCGGCGTCCAGGACGGTTCGCAGGTCCGCACTGGCCGTCATGGCTTGCTGATAGGCGTCGCGAGCCTGGGCCAAAAGATCCACGTGCTGCATGAATGCCGTGGCCGACTTTCGGAAGTCTTCCACCGCGCCGATGTATGTCGCCATAATACCGTCACCTTTATCCAACATCACTTTCACTCCTTTGGGTTGTTTTACTATCTCGTGGACGCCAAGGGCGGGCCAGCCAGCATTATGACCTCGCTGGCTCAGAAGTCAACGATTTTCACAGCTCCCTTGACGGCCGCAATCCGCACGTAGCGTTCTGGCAGAGCGACGTGGAGACCTTGATCTCGAAGGCTCTAAAGCCATAGGCTTCGGCGCACTCCCGCTCCCAGTCTGGTTTTCGTCTCAGTCGCTCCGCGTGCTTTCCCGACCACCGAATCTTCTCTTTCGTTGGCCAGCTCTTCTTTGGCTGGCGGCCGCGGCTGAGATTGCGCTGACGTGCTCCGCAGATTCGCCATCAGCTTTGCGTCAATCTCGTTCCATGTTGCCCGACCCGCGTTTTCAGAGATGATTTTGTAGATTTCTTTGAGCCCCTTATTAATACCCGAATCTGCTGCCTCGGAATCGACAGTATCCTGGGTCGTTTCAGTGCCGCCAAGAGTCACGAGCAGGATGACACCGCAGCGGTTGCAGAATTGGCTGGCATGGGGATTCCGATGTCCGCAGGAAAGGCACATCAGCTTTGCCTCGTCGGCGCCTGCCCTATAGGAACTAGTTGCTTGAGCGGTTTGAGAATGCTGCGACCCATTGCTATGCGGGGCATAGTTCTCCAGCGTTTCAACCAATCGGGCCAGTAGCTTCAAGGCGGTGGCATGCCGCTCTTCGAACGTCTTGGGCTCACTCGAAAGCACCTCCAAAACGCCTGCTACTTTCTGGCCATCGAAAACCGGGACGGCCAGAATCGAGCGTATGCCCAGCTCGAAGCAACCCGAACCATGAGTTCGGGAGTCTGTCGCTGTGTCATCGCAACGTACGACCTCTGCAGTCTGCACACAGGTCGCGGTGAATCCCGCATTGGGATTCAGAAGCGTCCCGACTGGAGGAGCCAGCTCACCGGAACAAGCCCGGCATGACATGACTCTTCCATCTGAAAGGACGAGAGCGGCTCCGCTCGCGCCGGTTGCGTGCTGGGCACTGCGAGTTATTTCATCGAGGGTTTTATTAGAGTCGGAGTGAGAACTCGTTTGTTGCAGGTAAATCGAGTCCTTTTCTGCGACGCTCGGTTGTAGGGAAGCAGCCATAGCGATCCTCCGAAAGCTTGAAGCAGTCGGGATTCTAGCCGATTGAGGGTACCGAAGGCACTACACGAAAGGGCCCAAGCATTACACGAAAGGGGTAAGGTGCAGAAATGCGCGCCAGGACTATAGCTTGTTCAAAAAATCAACGATCTCCGGCTGGCTCCATTCCACGGCACCGATAAACTTGCGGCGAACGATCCCGTTGCGATCGATCACATAGGTCTCAGGCCACTTGAAAGTGCCATACAAGGCGCTGGTTTTCTGGTCCGGGTCACGCACCGTGGGAAAGTCTATCTTGTAGTCCTTCAAGAACTTATGGTAGGCGTCGCCGTCCACGTCAATACTGACTCCGAGGACGGTCACGCCCTTGTCTTGGAAGCGCTGTTGCAGTTGCACCAGGGCCGGCATTTCCTCCACACATGGCGCGCACCACGAAGCCCAGAAGTTAAGGAGTACGACCTTTCCATGGAAATCGCTGAGCGTGACCGTGCGGTCGGCGTCCTGGATTGTGAAGTTGGGAGCTGCGGTGCCAATGCGAGGAGGCCGGGAGCCGCGATAACAGCTGCAGAGCAGAATTGTGAGAATGATGAGGGGAACAGAGGCGCGTCGCACAAAGCTATAATACCTAATTCAGCCTATGACGGCGCGCGATCCAGTATCGGGGAGGCCGTTTGTGTCGGTGATCGTGCCGGCGCGCAATGAAGAGACCAGCCTCGGCGCTTGCCTGGAATCGCTCGTGTCGCAGACTGGCGTGGACTTCGAGATCATCCTCGTAGACGACGGATCGACCGATCGAACGCGTGAGATTGCCCAATCTTTTGCCGGAGTGCGAGTGGTCGAGCCGGGACCTTTGCCGACCGGTTGGAGTGGCAAGAATAATGCCCTCGTTGCCGGAGCGAAAGAGGCGCGAGGAGAGTGGTTGCTGTTTACCGATGCCGATACGGTTCATCGGGCCGGATCGTTGGCCCGAAGTTTAGAGGAGGCACAACGGCAGAAAGCGGCCTTGCTTTCCTATTCGCCTGAGCAGGAAGTTCGCGGGTTTTGGGAGAAGGCAGTGATGCCGGTGATCTTTGCTGAGCTGGCGTCGACGTTTCGTCCGTCGGATGTGAGTAATTCTGCGTCTTCCGCCGCGGCGGCTAACGGGCAGTACATTTTAATTTCCCGCGAGGCGTACGACGCAGTTGGCGGACATACAGCCGTTGCCTGCAGCTTGCTTGAGGACGTCGCCCTGGCTCGGGCGGTGAAGGCTTCGCGTCGCAGGATATTCTTTCGCTACGGCGGTGATGCCGTCCGAACCCGCATGTATCGCAGCTTTGCGCAGCTAAGGGAAGGATGGACGAAGAATCTGGTGCTGCTGTTTCCTTCGCCCGTTCGTTTGGCGGCACTGCGGTTCACCGAGTTTGTGTTGATCCTGGGGGGAGCGTCGATTGCGATTGCGACGGCGCTGCACAGCAAATGGCGCCCAGCTTTGATAGCCGCGATTGTGGCCGTCGTTCTATACGGTGTTCTTCTTAAGAGAATCCGTCGGGCGCATTTTTCATGGGATGCAGACGCGTTGGCGCTCATTGGGCTGCCAGTTTTCTCATATCTCCTGCTGCGATCGCGCCTACTTAGTAGGAGGGGAAAGATCAGGTGGAAAGGCCGGACCTATGCGGGGATCGCCAGGACAATGTCTTTGCCCGCAGTTGGAGAATGATGTCCAATCGGAACGTGTTTAATGGACTTGCGGTCTGCGCGCTCCTCGGTTCCGTCTTTTGTTATCTTCGACACGTCCCTTCCTGGGGCTATTTGTTGTCGACTTGCGCCATTGTTTTTTGGGCCCTCGGTTTAAGGAAGTGAGTGGTGGAATGGTTTATCTAACTCGCAAAGCTGAGTTTTCTGCTTCGCACTATTATGACAATCCGGAATTTAGCGCGGAAGAAAACCGGCGCATCTTTGGCAAATGCAACAACCCTAATGGCCACGGGCACAATTACACGCTGGAAGTCACGGTGAAAGGGGAGGTCGACCCGCGCTCTGGCTTCGTGGTGGATCTCAAGCAGTTGAAAGAGACGATGAGCCGGGAAGTTCTGGATGCCCTCGACCATCGCTTCTTAAATAAAGAAGTCCCCGAGTTCTTCAACCGGATTCCGACCACGGAGAACCTCGCCATTGCGATCTGGCAGCGCCTGTCGCCGAAGTTGAATGCCGCAAAACTGCATCGGGTGCGGGTGTACGAAACGCCTGATCTTTTCGTCGATTTCTATGGGGAAGCATGAAGGCGTACCTGACCCGGCGATACATGTTTTCAGCTTCGCATCGGCTGCACAGCGACGCCATGTCGGACGTGGAGAATTCTGCAATCTATGGCAAGTGCAACAATCCCTACGGACACGGCCACAACTACACGCTCGAAGTCATGGTGAGTGGAGCGGTCGACGAAAAAACGGGGATGGTTTGCAATCTGGTGGATCTGGATGAGTTTGTGCGCGGCCAAATTCTCGAACGCTTCGATCATCAAAATCTGAACACACTGCCGGAATTTGCGCGGGCTGTCCCGACTACCGAAAATTTGTGCGTGCTCATCTACGATATTTTGCAGCGCGGCTTCCGTGGCGCTCATCTGGAAAAGGTACGATTTGAAGAGACGATGATGAATTCGTTCGAATATTGGGGAGAGAACCGGGTGATTGAGTAATTGGGGAATTGCGTAATTTAGCAATTGGGGTTCATGCAGACCTCAATTTACGCAATTACCAAATCACACAATTACTCAATCTCGAAATCGGGAGACCATGACGCCATCGGTTGAAACATCTACGTTGACCAGTGCCAGCTTTGAAGATCTCGTACGCGAAATGATCGTTCGTCTGGGCGAAGATCCTACGCGGGAGGGATTGGCGCGCACGCCCAATCGCGTGCACCGCGCCTACGAGCACTTGACCAAGGGATACAAGGAAGACGCCGAGGCGATGCTTAAGAAGGCGTTGTTCACCGTGACCTACGACGAGATGGTCATCGTCAAAGATGTGGAGATGTTTAGTTTGTGCGAACATCACATGCTGCCGTTTTTTGGCAAGGTGCATGTGGCGTACATCCCGAATGGCAAGGTGATTGGCCTGAGCAAGATTCCGCGGCTGATCGAGATTTTTTCGCGCCGCCTGCAAATACAGGAGCGGCTGACAACTCAAATTGCAGAGACCATTCAGAAAGCCATCGAGCCGCAGGGCGTGGGGGTGGTAATCGAGGCGCGCCACCTCTGCATGATGATGCGTGGCGTCGAGAAACAGCACTCATCCGCGGTCACGTCGTCGATGCTAGGTTGCTTCCGCAATGAGCAGGAAACCAGAACGGAATTTCTGTCCCTGATCCGCAACCGTGCTAACGGGGTCTAGCACCTCGAGAAATCTTTAGAACGCGTCAATCCCGGTCACACTCTGCCCAATGATTAACGTATGGATATCATGCGTGCCTTCATACGTCTTTACCGATTCCAAATTCATCATGTGACGCATTAGTGGATACTCGTCGGCGACGCCGTTCGCGCCTAGAATATCGCGGCCCATGCGGGCGCACTCCAGAGCCATCCAGACATTGTTGCGTTTCGCCATCGAAATGTGTTGCGCTCCGGCCTTGTCCTGATCTTTGAGGCGTCCTACCTGCAACACGAGCAACTGGCCTTTTGTGATTTCGTTAATCATCCAGGCCAGCTTTTCCTGGACGAGTTGGTGCGAGGCGATTGGTTTATCGTGAAACTGCTTGCGCAACTGGGCATACTGCAGAGCGCAATCGTAACAGGCCATGGCCGCGCCAATGCCTCCCCAGGCGATTCCGTAACGGGCCTGATTGAGGCACATCAAAGGGGATTTAAGACCGCCGCTTTTTGGCAGCAGATTGGACTCCGGAATGTGAACGTCCTGCATGGATAATCCCGACGTCACGGAAGCGCGCAGGGACCACTTGCCGTGAATGTCTTCCGCGTGGAAGCCGGGGCGATCAGTCTCGACCAGAAATCCACGGATCTTATTGTCTTCATCTTCGACCTTGGCCCAGATAACGGCGACATCGGCGATCGAGCCGGAGGTGATCCACATCTTTTCGCCGTTGAGGACGTATTCTTTTCCAACTTTTCGGGCGCGGGTGCGCATTCCGCTGGGATTCGAACCGAAATCGGGCTCGGTGAGTCCGAAGCAGCCGAGTTTCTCCCCCTTTTGCATTGCCGGCAGCCAGGTTTGCTTTTGATCGTCGCTGCCAAACGCGTAAATGGGATACATAACCAGAGCGGATTGCACACTCACGAACGAACGCACTCCAGAGTCTCCGCGTTCCAGTTCCTGCATCACCAAACCGTATTCGACGTTGGACATTCCTGCACAGCCGTAGCCTTTAAGGCTGGCACCATAGAAGCCGAGTTCGCCCATTGGCTTAACCAATTCACGAGGGAAGCGGCCGGCACGGTTGCATTCTTCGATGATGGGAACGAGGTTGTCTTCGATGAATTTGCGCGACGTGTCGCGGACCAGACGTTCATCGTCGCTGAGCAGCGCATCGAATCCGATAAAATCGACTCCGCGGAACTTTAGTGCCATGAGATACTCTTTCTGTTTCTCGCTCTGAACAGGCGCAGTAATTTAAGGAAGAGGAAACTCTTTAACGTAACAAAGGGGCGGAAACGCGTCAAACGGGCGCTGCGCCACTAGCTTGCGCTCGGGCAGAATCGTCTTTTCGCCGCGAGGTCGTGCACCGAGACCCGCATCTGCTGACGGCAAACCGGCCGTAAGTCCAAGCGCTATTTGGGGATTCACTGGAAATTTACAATTCTGTAACCGTCTTGTAACAATCAACACAGAGCCTAAGGTTGAATTAAAACTTATCAAGGAGGAATCATCGCGTGATTCGTCGCATCGCGCTTTTGTGTCTTGCCCTGTCAGTCCCCGCTTTGGCGCAGACCACTCTGAATGGGGCTGGCGCAACTTTTCCGTATCCCATGTACTCGAAGTGGTTCAGCAAATACCACGACGCTCATCCCGATATTCAATTCAATTACCAATCGATTGGAAGCGGCGGCGGCATTCGACAGGTTCTGGCCGGAACGGTTGACTTTGGCGCTAGTGACGGCCCTATGACCGATCAGCAGTTGGCTGAATCCAAGGTGAAGATCCTGCATGTGCCCACAGTGTTGGGCGCAGTGGTTCCCGCCTACAATATTTCCGGCGTCAGCGGAGAAATCAAGTTTACTCCCGACGTGCTGGCGGGCATCTTCCTGGGCAAGATTACCAACTGGAACGATAAATCAATCGCCAGCGTCAATCCAGGAGTCAATTTCCCAAAAGATGAACCCATCGTTGTGATTCATCGTTCGGATGGTAGCGGCACGACATTCATTTTTACCGATTATCTCTCGAAGGTGAGTTCAGATTGGCAAAGTCAAGTTGGTAAAGCAACATCGGTCAAGTGGCCGGTGGGTCTTGGTGGCAAGGGCAATGAAGGTGTTGCCGGTCTGATCCGCCAGATGAAAGGTTCGATCGGTTACATCGAACTGATTTACGCCGTGCAGAACAACATCACCTACGGAAGTGTGAAAAATGCAGCGGGGGACTTTGTGAAAGCCAGCTTGGCCAGCGTCACTGCCGCGGCCGCCTCGGTCAAGTCGATGCCTGCGGATTTTCGGGTTTCGATTACCAACGCACCGGGAAAGGATGCATATCCAATTTCAAGCTTCACTTGGCTGCTGATTCCTGTGCAATCCAAAGATGCCGCCAAGGGCAAAATGATTGCAGACTTCCTGAGCTGGATGGTCAATGACGGACAGAAAATGACTGCCGATCTATCCTATGCCCCGCTGCCCGACAGCGTCGTAACGAAAGTCAAGGATGAGATCAAGCAGGTTCGTTAGCCGACCACGCAGCAACAAAGATGCGATCGAGGGCACCAGTTCGATACTGGAGCCCTTTTTTGCAGGCCGACATTGAGGTCAGCGAATGTCTTATACTGGCTTTGATGAAATTCTGTTTTGTATTACTTTTGGCGGTGGCCGCGCTGCCTGGCCTGCACGCGGCGGAGAAGCCGCTCTATCAAACCGGCAAGATCGTAGACATCCAGCAGAAATCAAGAACCCGAATTCTTTATTATCAGGTTGATACTCCCGTTACAACGGAAGATCCTTATTTCGAACTCTCGGTGCAGGTAAAAGATACGGTTTATGTCGGAGACTACAGTCCACGCCATCCGGGAGATGCTTTGCCGGACGAGTGGAATGTGCCTCAAGCCGAGGTTCGGGTCAGGCTGGACAAGCATTACATGTATCTTATGCGACCGGCGGGTACCGAGTTACAATTTGTGATTATGAAGCGCATGGCGGTGGCGCCGGCGCCGACGATTGCAGAGCCCCCTTCTCCCAAGAAGTGATACCGCAGATGTAGTTTGGGCATCCGATTGATTTCGTCATCACTTGGTTATGGTTCGCCCGTCGCTCGATAATTCGGCTTATTACATCAACCGCGAAGCCTCCTGGCTGGCTTTCAACCGGCGCGTGCTCGAAGAAGCGCAGGACGAAAGTAATCCGCTGCTGGAGCGACTTAAATTCCTTTCCATTAGCGCCAGCAATCTCGATGAATTTTTCGAAGTGCGCGTAGCCGGCCTGGTGCAACAGATCGAAGATGGATACACGGAAGCCGGACCCGACGGACTTACTCTTCTGCAAGAACGTGATGTGGTCTCGCGTGAGACGCACGAGTTCGTCGACGACCAATACTTTTGCTGGAATGAGAAGTTGCGACCACTACTGGCGCAGAATGGCATTCGCGTACTTGGCCTGCATGAACTGGATGCCAAAGCGCGAGCCTTCATCGCCGAATATTGCGAACGTGAACTCGATTTGTTGTTGACTCCAGTGACGGTCGATCCCGCGCATCCTTTTCCGCGGGTGATTAATAAGGCCCTGTGCGTGGCATTTCTGCTGCGCCGCCGCCGCCGGTCGTCGATGACTTATACCGGGGTGATTACGGTGCCGCGCGCTTTACCGCGCCTGATTCGTTTGCCTTCGGAAGGCACCGACGATTTTATATTTCTCGCTGATCTCGTGGCCTACCATGCCTCGCGGATGTATCACGGCTACGACATTGTCTCCTCGGCGCCGTTTCGCGTTACCCGTAACAGCAATCTCTATCTGGCGGAAGAAGAATCCCGCAACCTGCTTGAGTCGGTCCGGACCGAGCTGCATAATCGGCGCAAAGGTGACGCTGTCCGGCTGGAAATCGAATCCGAGGCTGATCCGGAAATCATCGAGCGTTTGCGCACCAATTTCGGTTTGGAATCGTGGCAGGTGTTTCCAGTTAACGGGCCGGTGAACCTTTCGCGGTTGTTCAATATTTATGAGCAGACGGAGCATCCCGAGCTAAAATTCAAACCTTTTCTTCCGCGCGAGCTTCGTCTAACGGCTAAGTCGCAAGATCTTTTTGAGGAGCTTCGCCGCCACGATGTGCTGCTTCACCATCCGTTCGATTCTTTCGACGCCGTTGTTTCATTTATCGAAGCGGCAGCGGAAGATCCGCGCGTGCTCTCCATGAAGCAGACGTTGTATCGGACCAGCGAACACTCGCTGATCGTTCCCGCGCTGATGTCGGCTGCAGCTAAGAAGGAAGTCACGGCAGTTGTGGAATTGAAGGCGCGATTTGACGAAGCCTCTAACATCCGCTGGGCGCGCGATCTGGAAGACGCCGGAGTCCAGGTGTTCCATGGGTTGGTAGGGTTGAAAACGCATTGCAAATTGTCGCTGCTGGTGCGGCACGACCCGGACGGCGTAATGCGTCGTTATGCCCACCTCGGTACGGGCAATTACAACGCCGGTACGGCTCGGATTTATACCGATGTGAGTGTGTTGACGGCCGACCCCGAAATTACCGGGGCGGTTCATGACGTCTTCAGCTTTCTGACCGCGTACGCGGAGCATCCCAATTACGGGCCGCTCATGGTTGCGCCGCTTGATCTCGCGGAGCACAGCTTGGCTCTGATCGCCCGCGAGGCAGAGCACGCGCGTCACGGGCGCCCGGCGCATATTATCGCCAAGATGAACGCTCTGCTGGACAAAAACATCATCACGGCTCTGTATAGAGCTTCGCAGGATGGAGTGAAGATCGATCTGATCGTGCGCGGCATGTGCGCCCTGCGTCCGGGAGTGCGCGGCGTAAGCGATCATATCCGAGTGCGAAGCGTTGTTGGCCGTTTCCTCGAACACAGCCGAATTTACTTTTTTGCGAACGGTGGCGAGGAGGAAGTGTATCTATCTAGCGCCGACTGGATGCCGCGCAATCTTTATGAGCGTGTAGAAGTAATGTTCCCGGTGAAGGACGAGCTGTTGCGGGAACGTGTGCGCCAGGAGATTCTGGCGGCGTATTTAGCGGATAATTTGAAAGCCCGCTTTCTGCAGAAAGATGGTGGTTACGTTCGCGCCTGGCAGACCCAGGGCAAGAGAAAACCGCCGGCTGGAGCGGCGGCTTTCAGTGCTCAGGATTTCCTGATTGGCTTGGCGGAGGGCAGGCAAGCGCTGGATGCAATTCCGGCTGCGCCAAGTCCGAGCAGCCGAAGAACAACGGTTCGAAGGGAGCGATAACGCGGCATGATCGTCTACTTTCTGCGCCACGCGAACGCGGGCGAGCCGATGGCCAATCCCAAAAAGGATGAGAAACGTGCTCTCGACAAAGAGGGAATCGCGCAGTGCGGCCTCGTCGGGCGAGCGCTGGCTGCGTTGGATGTTCAGGTAGATCCGATAATTTCCAGTCCACTGAAGCGTGCCGCTCAAACCGCGTCGCTGGTTGGCAATGAACTTGGCTATGAGGGCAAGTTGCAATTTGAGGATGCGCTTCGACCAGGGGCTTCGTTCGCGGATTTTCGCAGATTGCTGGAGAAATATTCGAAGCAAGAAGCGATCATGGTCGTCGGCCACAACCCGAATCTCAGCGAGTTTCTGGGGCGCAGCATCAGTGAAACCGGATGCGAAGCCGGAACGGAGTTGAAAAAGGGCGCCGTGGCGAAAGCGGAAATGGGCCGCAACTCAGCGCTCCTGCATTGGTGCCTGACTCCGAAAATCCTGCGGACGCTTTACGCCGCCGCAGCGGAGAGTTCGCGACCGAAAACTTCGCGGAAATAACTTTGCTCCTTTTCTACCGCCCAGAGTTCCAGGTCAACGCTGCTTCTTTGCTTCGTGACTAGCGTCAACTTTACTTCACCCTCGTGCAGGCGAATGCGTGCGGTGCGGATTGCCGCGGTACGGCTAAGGTTCAGCGCACGAGCCAAGCGCAGAAGGAGTGAAGCCTTGAGCACGCACTCCTGGTCCTCAGGGGGAAGCGCTTTGATGGGAGCATCGCCGGTCGCCGGTCGCGATTTCCCCAGATAGCGCGCAATGGCTGCGATAATTCGCCTCTGCTCGGGGGTGTAACCCAGAATCTCGGAGTTGGAAATGATGTAGTAAGCATGCCGATGCCTGCCATTGCGGTTCACAAAATCTCCTACTTCATACAGCATGGCAGCCGCGGAAAGCCATTCCTCATATTCTGCCGGCAAACTGTGCACGGATTTTAGCGCGGCAAACAACTGCATGGCGGAGGCGCGGACGTGCAGGGCGTGATCCATGTCCACTCGATAGTGCGAAACTGCGGCCCGAAGCGAATCCCATCGTTCAGATTCAATCTGTTTTCCTGAGCGCGTAGTGTGATCGTACTCCGCAGCCATTTGCGCCAACAAACCATCGCGCAATCCGAGTGGTGAATAGCGGAATCCGGCGAGCTGACAGCGTTCCAGGAGTCCAAGATACGCCGCCGCTCCGGGCACAATGATTTCGGCGCGGCGCGGGCCGACACCGGATAGTTTCTTGCGTTCTTCCAGCGGCAGTCGTGCCAGCAGCTTGGCTATGCGTCGCAACTGCGTTTTCGACACCGAGGTTGCGCGCGAGCCTTTCGTTTTGTAGAGGCCGTGGCATACCGCGGCTAACGATTCCGCTGTTCCCGAAGTCGCAATCACGACCTTTGGGCGGGCGCGCTTTATGCGATCGGCGGTGCGCTCGATTTCGCGGGATATAAATCCGCGCAATTGGCGCATCTCGGATTTGCGCGGTGGATCGTGACGCAGAAACTCATTGGTCAGACGAACCGCGCCGAGCGGCAGGCTGACAGTATTTCGGATGTGGCCTTCGCTCGAAATGGTCAGTTCGCAACTGCCTCCGCCCAGGTCCGCCATCAGCACCGGGGAGGAGTTCACCCGCAAAGTTGAAACCAAACCCAGATGGATGAGCCGCGCCTCTTCCAATCCCGAAATGATTTCGACGTCCCATCCGGTGGTCGAATGTACCCATTCGAGAAA
>Ga0070761_10001871_pt1 | contig 13139 bp, 9 predicted proteins | sample HubBroMetageREF1_FD_66724 | JGI IMG/M metagenome (GOLD analysis project Ga0070761, IMG submission 66724) | Reference soil microbial communities from the Hubbard Brook experimental Forest, New Hampshire, USA - Hubbard Brook CCASE Soil... | ecosystem: Environmental > Terrestrial > Soil > Temperate...
TGCATCGGCCATCGCCGCGGGCGCAACTCCCGTAGCCGCCCGGCGATCATCACCGGCAACAGCGTGAACGGCAGCGAGGCGGCGCCGCGCAGCACGGCGACCTGCAGCGGCGGGTAATAGGCCGACAGCAGCTTCAGCAGCGCGTCCATGCACGAGAACACGGCCACCGCCGCAATCATGTACCCGATCGCGCGCAGCCGTGCCTGGCGCACGGTCGTTAAGCGGAGTCCGCTTCGGCGTGCTTTCCCACGGGCGCCGCCGCACGGTAGCTCGTGCCCAGCAGACGCGCCGGCAATGGGAACGCGCTCGTCAGCGATACCACCAGCGAGGAGGCATACGGCACGGACTGGACCAGGAGCACGATGATCCAGGCGAGCCGATCGGGACCTTCGTTCTCCGGCCGGCTGGTGTGCGCCACCGCCCACGCCGACAGGATGAGCGCCGCCATCATCAGCGTCTCCTCGCGTGCCGCGGCGAGCGCATGCAGGAGACCGGAGGAACTTCCGCCCTTGGGCGTGCGGAAGAACGGCTCGCTGCGGGTGACCAGACCCTTCACCGCCGCCTTGCCGATAGTGTGTGTCAGAGCGAGTCCTGCGATCGCCGCGGCGAGTGTCTGCCGGTAACCGGCGCCCACCCGCACGTGGTACAGGTGCGCGAGCTTCGCAAGCTTGAAGGTGAACAGCGACAGCGGCAGTACCGAGTACATGACCAGCGGCGGATCAATCTGCCCCGGCGCCCAGATCATCGCCGCGGACCAGCCAAGGGCGGCGAGGTTGAACAGCATGTTGCAGCCGTCCGCAACCCATGGCAGCCAGCCGGCGACGAAGTGATAGCGCTGCCCCGGGGACAGCGGTCCACCCTCGAGGAACAGCTCGCGCGCATGCGCCTTCATGATCTGCATGGCGCCGTAGGCCCAGCGGAAGCGCTGCTTCTTGAAATCGATGAACGTGTCGGGCATGAGCCCGCGGCCGTAGCTCGTCGGCACGTAGCTCGCGTCGAAGCCGCTCTCGAAGATGCGCAGGCCGAGCTCGGCATCCTCGGTGATGCACCACTCGGCCCAGCGGGCCGCATCCAGCTGCGCCCGCCGCACCATGGTCATGGTGCCGTGCTGGATGATGGCGTTGCGCTCGTTGCGCGTGATCATGCCGATGTGGAAGAAGCCGCGATACTCGGCGTAGCACATGGCCTTGAAGGCGCTCTGGTCCGCATCACGGTAGTCCTGCGGGCCCTGCATGATGGCGACGCGCCGATCCTCGAACACCGGCGTCAGGTCACGCAGCCAGCGCGGCTCCACGACGTAGTCACTGTCGATCACGGCGACGATGCTGGCATCCGCCGCCGTGCGCTCGAGCGCGTAGTTGAGCGCGCCGGCCTTGAAGCCCGCCAGCGGCGCGACGTGGAAGAAGCGGAAACGCGACCCAAGCTGCGCGCAATGCGCCTCGACGGGACGCCAGACGTTCTCGTCGCGCGTGTTGTTGTCGATGACCAGCACTTCGTAGTCCGGATAGTCGAGGCGCGCGAGCGCATCGAGCGTTTCGATGAGCATGGCGGCGGGCTCGTTGTAGGCCGGCACATGGATCGAGACCTTCGGCGGCTGCGCGCTGTGGGTGAGCAGCGGGCCGCCCCCACGGCGCCGGTACGTCACCCAGTGCGCCTCAGCCCACTCGTGCGCCTCGGCGAGCAGCACCAGCATCACGCCCAGCATGCCGAGCAGGAGCAGCACGCCGGCGATGACGCTCGGGACCGTCATGTATTGCTGCGTGAAGTCATAGATCACCCATACCGCGATCGTGGCGGCGGCGTACACCACCACGGCGAGGAAGCTGCGGCCGCGGTTACGCAGCGTGCCGCTGTTCAGATACAAAAGCCCCAGCACCACCAGCGACACCGCCACCGACACGGCGGCGAGGATGTGCCACTCCGGCACCCGCACGATCGGGGCGGTGAAGGCGAACTTCGGCTGCCGGTTGACATCGTAGACGCCCCAGTACGAGCCGACCGCGCCCTCCTGGTAGGCCTTCCAGGGCTGATCGAAGGCTTCCATCACGTAGTAGATGATCTCTTGCTTCTTGGCGACGTTCAGGAAGCGGCGCAGGAACAGCGCCTCGTTGGCATCCGACGCCACCGCCGACTCGTGGGTGCGGCCGCGGCTCGGCCAGCCGATCTCCGCCACCACGATCTGCTTGTGCGGGAAGGCCTTCTGCAGGCGCTTGTACTGCGTCAGTGAATACGCGACCGCCTCGTCGACCGGGACGCCTTCCCAGTACGGCAAGAGGTGCACGCCGATGAAGTCGACGTGCTGCGCGAGCTCGGGGTACGCGAGCCAGGTGTCCCAGGTCTCGGCGGTGCCCACCGGCTGGCCGATGGCGGCGCGCGCGCGATCCAGATTCTTCTCGAGCTCCTCGATCGGCAGGTCGCCGCGGAACAACACTTCGTTGCCGATGAGCACGCGCACCACGTTGACGTGCGAGTCCGCAAGCTGGATGGCCGTCTGCAGCTGCTCCTCATTCTTATCGCGGTGACTGTCGAGCCAGGCGCCCAGGGCGACGTTCAGACCATGCTTCTCGGCCAGCTCCGGCACGTCGGCCAGGGTGCCGGCGACGCTGTAGGTGCGCACTGCGTTGACCTTGCCCTGCAGCAAGGTGAGATCGGCGTCGATCTCCGCATCGGTGGGCATCTGAAAGTGCGTCGGATCCTCGTTGGCGCGAAACGGGGAGAAGGCGAACCCCTGGATGAGCGCCGGCCAGGGCGGCTCGCTGGTCGGCCGGTTGAGCAGCGCCCAGACCGCGAACGTGAGCGTCGCGAACAGCGCCGCGATCAGGAGACTCGGGATCGCTTTCATGCCGGCGGTGTCGGGCTCACCAGCTGCCGGTGTTGGGCATGGATTTCCACGGCTCGGCGGGCGCGAGCGCGCCGCCCTTCTGCAAGAGCTCAATGGAAATGTTGTCCGGCGAGCGCACGAACGCCATGCGTCCGTCGCGCGGCGGCCTGAGGATGGTCACGCCGTGATCGGCGAGGCGCTTACAGGTCGCGTAGATGTTTTCGACAGCGTAGGCGAGGTGCCCGAAATTGCGGCCGCCGCCGTACTCCTGCGGGTCCCAGTTGTGGGTGAGCTCGACCTGCGCGTCTTCATCGCCGGGCGCCGCCAGGAACAGCAGCGTATAGCGCCCCTGCGGGTAGTCCTTGCGCGACAGCTCGGTGAGTCCGAGCGCGTCGCGGTAGAACCTGAGCGAGGCGTCGATATCGGTGACGCGGACCATGGTGTGCAGGTATTTCATCGCGCTCGTGCCTTTAGGTTTCAGAACATCTCCGCCGGTCCCGGAGGCTGGATCTCGACCTCATGGCGCGCGGTGATGAATTCTCCGGTGATCATGGCATCGTAACCCTGCCCCGGTCCCACCATCGGATAGACCCCGGCGTCCGGATCGATCATCACCTCCAGAAACGCGGGACCTGCGAACGCCACAAACTCCCCGATGACGCGCGGCACGTCCTCCTTGCGCTCGAGGCGCACGGCGTAGCGGAAGCCATCGGCCTGCGCGGCCTTGACGAAATCCTTCTTGTGCAGCGAGCGGTCGCTGGCCGACAGCCGTCCCTTGAAGAACAGCTTCTGCCACTGCTTCACCATGCCGTCGCCGAGGTTGTTGAGCACCACGACTTTCACCGGCAGCTCGTAGGTCGTGACCGTTTCCAGCTCGCCGATGTTCATGCGGATGCTCGAGTCCCCGTCGACGTCGATGACCAGCCGGTTGGGGCAGGCGATCTGCGCCCCGATCGCCGCCGGCAGACCGAAACCCATGGTGCCCATGCTGCCGGAGGTCAGCCACTGCCGCGCGCCGTTGAAGTCGCAGTACTGCGCCGCCCACATCTGGTGCTGACCCACCCCGGTGGTGATGATCGCCGCGCCGCGCGTGTGGCGGTTGAGCTCCTCGAGCACGTAGTACGGCTGGATGAGGGGGCTCGCGCGGTCGTAGTTCATGGCGTGCACGCGCTTGAGCTGCGCGAGCTGCGCCGTCCAGGGGCTGAAGTCACGCTGGAAATTCTGCTGCCGCGCGTACGCCGTGAGCGCGCGCAGCGCCTCAGCTACCAGTCCCACGTGACTCCATTGCACGTGCTTCACCTTGTTGATCTCGGCCTGGTCGACGTCGAGGTGGGCGAGGCGCGCGCCGCGCGCGAATTTCTCCGGCACTCCGGCCACCCGGTCATCGAAACGCGCACCGACGGCGATCAGCAGGTCACAGTCTTCGACCGCGTAGTTGGCGAACGCCGCCCCGTGCATGCCGAGCATGCGCATCGCCAGCGGATGGGCGGTGTCCAGCGAGCCGATGCCCATGAGCGTGGTCACCACCGGCACGTTGAAGGCGGTCGCGAATTCGGTGAGCGCCGCGGAGGCGTTGCCGTTGATCACCCCGCCGCCGGCATAGATCAGGGGGCGGTCCGACCCGGCGAGCATCGCGAAAAACTCCGCAGCCTGGCTGGCATTGAGGGTCGCTTCGTCGAGCTCGCGCATGCGGCGCCGGTAGCCTGTGATGGACAGCAGGCCGGCCCCCTGGAAGACACCCTCCCAGGTCTGCACGTCCTTCGGGATATCCACGACCACCGGGCCCGGACGCCCCGTGCGGGCGATTTCAAAGGCGGTACGGATCGTGCTCTCGAGGCGCAAAGGATCGGTCACGAGGAAAATATGCTTCGCGACGGCACCCATCATGGTCGGCACCGGAGCCTCCTGGAACGCATCGGTCCCAATGGATGCTCTTGCGACTTGGCCGCAAATTACGACAATAGGTACCGAATCGGCCATACAATCGCGCACTGGTGTAACAGTGTTCGTCGCGCCGGGTCCAGATGTGACCAGGCAGACCCCCACCTTGCCGCTTGCCCGGGCGTAGCCGGCGGCCATGAAACCGGCGCCCTGCTCGTTCGCCGGCACGATGAGCGGGATCTGCGGCGCACCGCTGCGGGTGCACTCCTCGTTGTAGAGGAACACGGCATCGTAAGTGGGCAGGATCGCCCCGCCGCTGTAGCCGAAGATCGCGCTCACGCCCTCGTCCGCGAGCACCTGCATGATCATGCGGGCGCCACTCATTGTCTGGCCGGCCAGCGGATGTGCCACCGGGCGCGGCTGGATTACCGTGTCGCTCATGGACGGGTTTTCCTGGCCTTAAGAGTGTGCGGGAAGGCGAAGCGGCCGATCAGACTAGCAGCTTAGGTAGGTGCTGCAAACTCGCGGCGATCCTTTATTCTCGGCAGCGAGCATGCGTCATATCATCGCCATCCTGCTGCAGAACGAGGCCGGCGCCCTGACCCGGGTGGCGGGTCTGTTCTCCACACGCGGCTACAACATCGAGTCGCTCTCGGTTGCGCCGACGCACGACCCGACGGTCTCGCGCCTGACCCTGGTCACCAAGGGCTCGGATGCGGTGATCCAGCAGATCGTCAACCAGCTCAACAAGCTGGTGGATGTCGTCGACGTCCTCGACATGACGCGTGGTGAGCACGTGGAGCGGGAGCTGGTGCTGTTGAAACTCAGGGTGGCGGCGGAGCAGACCGACGCCGTTCGCGGCCAGGTGGTGCGCAGCGGCGGCCGCGTGCTGGATCCGGCGACCGAGGGCTTCATCGTCGAGCTGGCCGCGAGCGAAGCGGAAATCAACACCTTGGTCGCCGAGCTGGGCCAGCGCGCGCAGCTGCTGGAAGTGGTGCGCAGCGGCGCGCTCGGCGTCAGCCGCAGCACGCGCGCGTTGCGGGTAGCGCCAGCAGCCGTGTAGGACTGGCCAGGTCAAGCGCCGCAATGCGGCTGCAATTCAACGGCGCACAAAGTTCAGATTAAAGACGGTTTCCTTGCCGTTTTCAGTCTTGACCCATTGCTCCGAATAGTGATTCCGATCATAGATCGTCATGATCACTCGCCGCATATGCGGCGCCGCCTTGCTATGCAGGTTGGTTGCGCTCACAAAACTGAAATCGAGGTGCTCCGGCCCGGATCCGAGTCGTGGCGTCTGCAGGCGAACCTGATGACCGTCGGGGGTGAGGGCGCAGTAGTGTGTGAGCAGGATCTTGTCGGCATTCAGGGTGTAGACGGAAAGCTCATTGTCCTTGTCCGTGCCGAAGATCTCTTCAATCGCCTTGCCGTTGGAAGCCAGGCGAACACTGCCGGTCAATTTGCCGAATCCGGGGAGGTCTGCTCCCCAATCGCCGACCAGCGACTTTAGCTGCTCAAAAACCTCAGGAGCGCCGGCGAAGGAAGTCGCCGGATGCACCACCAGGACAGTGATGACGCAGACCAACGCTTTTAGCATCGCCCGCCCGTCGCCTAAGCTGCTCAGGGAACCAGCACCGTCGAGCCGGTGGTGCGCCGGCCCTCGAGGTCCCGATGCGCATCGGCGGCGCGCGCCAGGGCGTACCTCTGGCCGATCACGATGCGTACCTTGCGGGCGCGCACCGCGGCAAACAGCTCCCGCGCGCCCTTGGTCAGTTGCTCGTGCGTGGCGATGTAGTCAAAAAGCGTGGGGCGGGTGAGAAACAGCGAGCCGCGCCTGGTGAGCTCCAGCGGACTGATCGCCGGCGCCGGACCCGAGGCGTTGCCGAAGGTCACCATCATCCCTAAGCGCCTGATGCAATCGAGCGAGTCCATGAAGGTGTCCTTGCCCACGGCGTCGTACACGACGGCGACACCCACACCCCGCGTGATCTCCTTGACGCTCTCGACCAGCGCGTCGCGCCCGGAAATCAGCACGTGGCGGCAGCCGTGCTTGCGCGCGAGCTCCGCCTTGGCCTCGTTGCCGACCACGCCGATGACCGTGGCGCCGAGCGCCCGGGCCCACTGGCACAGGATGAGGCCGACTCCGCCGGCGGCGGCATGCACCAGGATCGTGTCGCCGCGCGCCACCTTATAAGTGCGGCGAATCAGGAAATGCGCGGTGAGCCCTTTGAGCATGAGGGCAGCCGCCTGCTCGTCGGAGATTCCCTTCGGGATCTTCACCAGTCGCTCCGCCGGCACATTGCGCAGCTCGCTGTAGGCGCCGGAAGCCGAATACACGTAAGCGACCCGCTCACCGATGCGAAATCCGCGCACGCTGCGCCCGAGGGCGGTGATGACGCCGGCCGCCTCGCGCCCGAGTCCCCGCGGCAACTCTCCCGGATACAGCCCGGTGCGTTCGTACACGTCGATGTAATTCACGCCAATAGCGGTGTGGCGGATCTGGACCTCGTGCGTGGCGGGCTTGCCCGGCTCGAGTTGCTCGTTACGCAGGACCTCAGGTCCCCCGAAGCTATGGAAGCGGATGGCGGCTGGCATGGGGAGGAGGATAGCGCCGGACGGACAAGGGCGCGATGCCCCGAAATGTCCAGGCCGGTAAAAGTCGCGCCTTTAAGGGCCGCAGGCCACTTTTTCCAATTTTAAAGAGCGGCGTCGTCGGTTTCGCCGGTGCGGATGCGGATGACGCGCTCGATCTGAGTGATAAAGATCTTGCCGTCCCCGACCTTGCCGGTCTTGGCGGCCTTGAGAATAGCCTCGACGACCTGCTCGGCGAGGTCGCCGCGCACGGCGACTTCGATGCGCGTCTTGGGGACGAAGTCGACCACGTACTCAGCGCCGCGATACAACTCGGTGTGCCCCCGTTGCCGGCCAAAGCCCTTCACTTCCGTCACCGTCATGCCCGACACACCGATGTCCGACAGTGCGGCGCGTACGTCGTCGAGCTTGAACGGCTTGATGATCGCGGTGACCAGTTTCATGAGCGCACTCCGTCTTGCTTCGGCTTGGGCGCGATGGATTTTGCAGTTTTCATGCCATGCCGTGAAATTGAGGAAAACACGCGCCCGTTCGCCTCTTTCGTGTGCGCCGCCCGCCGCGCCGTGGCGCAAGCCTGCACCAGGGTGGCGCACGTTGCGGCGCACGCGCCCCCGGCTGGTGCGGGGGCAAGGGCTGCGCATAAGCTAGTCCTGCTTGCCAATGTACCAACAAATTGTCATTGCCGGGGGTGGCCAGGCCGCCATCCAGGCGGTGGATACGCTACGGCGCAAGGGCTACGCGGGACGACTGACTTTGGTGGGCGAGGAGCCGTGGCTGCCCTACCAGCGCCCGCCGCTCTCCAAGAAGTATCTGGCCGGCGCGTTCGAGCGCGAGCGCCTGTTCATTCGCCCCGAAAAGTTCTTCGCCGACCACCAGGTGCACACGCACCTCGGTCGCAAGGTGAGCGCGATCGAGCGCCGCGCGCAGCGCGTGCTGCTGGATGACGGCGCGGTTCTGCCCTACGACGCGCTGCTGCTCGCGACCGGCAGCCACCCACGCCGGCTCGCCGCGCCCGGAGCGGATCTGGGTGGTGTTTACTATCTGCGCGGCATAGCCGATGCCGACCGGATCCGGGCGGAGTGGGCGCCCGGGCGGCGCCTGGTCGTCATAGGCGGTGGCTACATTGGCCTGGAAGTTGCGGCGACCGCGCGCGAGCTCGGCATGGATGTGACCGTGCTCGAGATGGCCGAGCGGGTCATGAACCGCGTGGTCTGCGCTCAGCTATCCGCGTTCTACACCGCCGAGCACACTCGCCACGGCGTGCGCGTACTGTGCCATGCACGCGTGCGCGCTCTGGCCGGTGATGCCGGCAGCGGCCGGGTGCGCGCGGTGCTCACCGAGGATGGCGCCGAATATCCCGCCGACGTGGTCGTCATCGCCGTGGGAGTGGCGCCGACCGATGAGCTCGCCACGGGCGCCGGTCTTGAGTGCGACAACGGTATCCGCGTCGATGAGCATTGCCGCACGTCCGACCCGGCAATTTACGCCGCCGGGGATTGCGCCAATCATCCGAGTCCCCGCTACGCCTGCCGGCTGCGCCTGGAGTCCGTGGACAACGCCTTCGAGCAGGGCTCGAGCGCGGCACTGAACCTCGCCGGCACGGCGACCGTGCACGACAAGCTCCCCTGGTTCTGGTCGGACCAGTTCGACCTGAAGCTCATCATCGTTGGCATCTCGGCCGGATACGACGCCGTAGTGGTGCGCGGCACGCCGGCGGCGCGCGCCTTCAGCGTCTGCTACCTGCGCGACGGCGAACTCATCGCCATCGACAGCGTTAACGCCCCCAGGGACCAGATGGCGGCGCGCAAGCTGATCGCCGCGCGCGCGCGGCCGGACCCCGGCAAGCTCGCCGATCCTGCCATCGCGCTCAAAGACACGCTTTAGTCGGCGAAGGAAATCGCGGACGCTCCGACCAGGCGCTGGATGATGTGCTGGCCGAGCAGGTCTGCAAGGCTGCTGCCCGCGCTGCTGATGGTGCGGTTCACGAGCACGACGCCCGCGTAGTCGGCCTGGCGGTTGAAAAACGCGAAGCTGCTGCAGCCGCCGGCGGCCCCGTTGTGCCAGTAGTCCTGCGTTTGCGGATCGTAGAACCAGGCGAAAGCGATTTTCACATTGCCGGCTTCCGCGCGCGGCTCGTGGGATTGAGTGAGAGCGGCCGCGAGCGTGCGCGTCGCACCGGAACCAGTGGCCGCCAGGCGTTCCGGATGCAGGTTGGCTTCCAGAAAACTCAGCATGTCGGCCGCCGTCGAGTGCAGCGCGCCCGCCCCGGCGAGCGCATCCAGATCCCACGCGCGGGCCGGCTGGTTGTCGAAGGTATGACCCTGGATGAACCGCGCCTGCTGCCCGGCGGACAGTGACACGCCGGTGTCGGACAGTTGCAGCGGCGCGATCACCTCCTCGCTCACAAGCTTCGCATAGGTGGTGCCGGCCCGATCGGCGAGTGCCTGGCCGAGGAGCCCGACTCCCAGGTTGCTGTATTGGAATGGCGGCTCCACGGGTCGTTCCACGCCGTGCCTCGCCAGGAACTGATAGAGATTCAGCGCGCGATAGTCGCTGTAGGGATTGTGCGGGTCCGCGGGGTCGAGATTGTCCGGCAAGCGCGGCAGACCCGAGTGCTGCGTGACCAGATCCAGCAAAGTGATCTCGGCTCCCGCGGGCCTGGCAACGGTGCCGGGAGGCAGCAGCTCCCGGACCGGCTCATCGAGCTTCACCTTGCCCTGCGCCACCATCTGCGCCAGCACCAGCCCGGTGAAGGTTTTGGTGAGGGATCCGATCTCGAAAATGGAGTCCGCAGCGGCGGTGCCCCAGCCGAATACGCGCGGCACGCCGTTTTTCACCACGCCAATGGCAACACCGGCGGAGGTTGCAGGCGAGAGCACTCCTGCTTTCAGCGCCCGCGCGAAGTCCCGGCTCAGCACCGCCTGCATGGCCGCGGCATCCACCGGCGCGATTGCCCGCTCGTAAGAGGTCTTTGGCGGCGGTGGTGGCAACAGCGGCTTCGCCTGCCTTTGGAAGGTCAGCGGCAGGGGCGCGCCCTGGCTCCAGGTACCCAGCAGAGCCTGGCCGTCGCCCGACAGCTTGCCGCGCCAGTGGCCGTGAACCTGCGCAACCTCGAACGACAGGTCGCCGCCGGACCAGGCGACATTCCCACAGGCAAGGTCGTAGGCACCCTGGTCCGGGCTGTCGAGCGCGCAGGATTCGTGTCCGGCGCGATCACTCTTCACCGTGAGCTGGATGCGCAGTGACTGGCGTGGAGTCTGTAACGTACCGAGCCAGAAGCCATCCACGGCTGAGGGCGTGCTCGCCGCCACGAAGGTGTCGCGCGTGAAGTTAAGGGCCATGGGAGTGCCCTGGTTCCAGGTCCCCGACAAGGTGGTGCCGTCGCTCCCGACTGTGCCCTGCCAGCTGCCGCGGACCGCCGGCACGGCGAAGCTGAGCGTGTTGCCCTGCAGGCGAAAATCCGCGCATGGAATCCCGCTCGCCCCCTGGTCCGGACTGTCGAGGGTGCCATTGAGCGTGCCGTCCGCCGCGGCGGTGATGTGCAGCTTCAGATGCAGCGGCCCCAGGGTGCCAAGGTAGTCACCGTGGATCGCGCCTGCCTGCGCGCGCGCCGGATCCGCCCGCAGTCCCGCGAGCAGGAGCACCAGCCCGACGAGCAGGCCGCAGCCGTGCGTCTTGCTGTTCAGCGCAGCACCACCAGCAGATCCTTCACATCCACCGTCTGTCCGGGCTTCGCCAGCACCTCGGCCACCTCGCCCTCGCTCTCGGCCCGCACCGCGGTCTGCATTTTCATGGCCTCGATTGTCACCAGAATATCGCCGCGCGCCACCTTCGCGCCCAGCGCCGCCGCCACCGTGGTCACCGTCCCGGGCATGGGTGCGCCAAGGTGTCGCGGATTACCTGCTTCGGCCTTGCGCGGCGGCGCGCGCTGCGCGACCCGCGCCTTGTCGGGCACGCGCACCGAGCGCGGCTGCCCGTTCAGCTCGAAGAACACGGTGCGTGTGCCATCCTCGTGCGGCTCGCTGCTCGCGAGGTAGCGCACGATGAGGGTCTTGCCGCGCTCCAGGTCGACGCTGATTTCCTGTCCCGGTTCCATGCCGTAGAAGAACACCGGCGTCGGCAGGATTTCCGGATCGCCGTACAGCGCGCGTTCGCGCGCATAGTCCTGCCAGACACGCGGATACATCAGGTAGGACGCCAGGTCCTCGTCGGTCACCGGACGTGGCAGTTGCTGCTGGATCTTGTGCCGCTCGGCCGCCAGGTCCACCGCCGGCAGTGTCGCCCCGGGGCGGGCGCCGAGCGCTTGTGCGCCCTTGAGTATTTTCTTCTGCAGCGCCGCCGGGAAACCACCGTAGGGCTGGCCGAGCTCGCCGCGGAAGAACTGCACCACCGACTCCGGGAATGCGACCTCGGTGTCCGGATCCAGCACCTGTTGGCGGCTTACTCCCGCGGTGACCATGAGCAGCGCCAGGTCACCGACCACTTTTGACGTCGGCGTGACCTTGATGATGTCGCCGAACATGTCATTGACCTCGGCGTAGGCGCGCGCCACCTCGGGCCAGCGCGCATCCTCAATGCCGAGCGCGCGTGCCTGGCCGCGCAGATTCGTGTACTGGCCGCCCGGCATACCGTGCACGTACACCGCGGAGTCGCCGGCGCGCATGTCGCTCTCGAAGGCGGCGTAGTGCCGGCGTACCTGTTCCCAGTAAGCGGAGATCATCCGCAGCTTGTCCGGATCGATGCCCGGATCGCGGGGCCCGTGGCGCAGCGCCTCGACGATGGAGCCGAGGTTGGGCTGCGAGGTGAGGCCGCTCAGGGCATCGATCGCGCCATCGACCGCATCGGCGCCGGCGTCCACCGCAGCCAACACGCTGGCGGCGGCGATGCCGCTGGTGTCGTGGGTGTGGAAATGCACCGGCAGGCCAAGCTCCTCTTTAAGCGCCTTCACCAGGGTGTAAGCGGCGCGCGGCCGGCACAAGCCGCCCATGTCCTTGATGCCCAGCACGTGGGTGCCCGCGGCCTTGAGCTGGCGCGCGAGCTCCAGGTAGTAGTCCAGCGTGTACTTTTTCTCGCGCGGGTCGCTTAAGTTTCCCGTGTAGCACAGCGCCGCCTCGCACAGCTTGCCGCTTGCCAGCACCGCGTCGATGGCGACGCGCATGTTCTCGACCCAGTTGAGCGAGTCGAAAATGCGGAACACATCGACGCCGCCGGCCGCGGCGCGCGCCACGAAGAAACGCACTACGTTGTCCGGGTAGTTCGCGTAACCGACCGCGTTGGCCGAGCGCAGCAGCATCTGCAGCAGGAGATTCGGCAGGCGCTCGCGCAACAGCGCCAGGCGCTGCCACGGATCCTCGCGCAGAAAGCGCATGGCCACATCGAAGGTCGCCCCGCCCCAGCACTCCACCGAGAACAGTTGCGGCAAAAGGCTCGCGTAGTACGGGGCGATCGCCGCCATGTCGATGGTACGCAGCCGCGTCGCCAGCAGCGACTGGTGCGCATCGCGCATCGCGGTATCGGTGAGGAGTACGCGCTGCTGCGACAGCATCCACTGCGCGAAGCGCACGGGTCCGAGCTCATCGAGCTTTTGTTTGGTGCCGGGCGCGGCGGCGGGCAGCGGACCGGGCGGCAGTCTGGCGGCGGTGAAATGCGCCGGGCGCGCACGCCCGCGGGTCTCGGGGTTGCCGTTGACGATGGTGTTGCCGAGAAACTGCAGCGTGCGGGTGGCGCGATCGCGTTTGCGCGGCCAGTGGAAAAGTTCCGGCGTGTCGTCGATGAAGCGCGTGGTGTAGTCGCCGGCCGCGAAGCGCGGATGCGTGATGAGCTGATCGAGAAAGCGCAGGTTCGTGAC
>Ga0070761_10001872_pt1 | contig 13132 bp, 8 predicted proteins | sample HubBroMetageREF1_FD_66724 | JGI IMG/M metagenome (GOLD analysis project Ga0070761, IMG submission 66724) | Reference soil microbial communities from the Hubbard Brook experimental Forest, New Hampshire, USA - Hubbard Brook CCASE Soil... | ecosystem: Environmental > Terrestrial > Soil > Temperate...
GCGGCCACCGCGGGGACCAGCACCAGCAGCGCCGCGTCGCCGCCCGGCCACCGCACCCCGGCTCCCTCGGCGCCCCAGAACGTGCCGAACGACGTGAGCATGATCCCGACCGCGAACTTCATCGCGTTCTCCGGCACCTTGGCCAGCGGAGCCCGGACGGCGATCCCGGTCACCGCGACCACGACCACGGCGATCGCGGCGCCTACCACCGCGGCGCCGAGGTCGCGCTGGTTGTCCCCGAACGTGATCACGATGAACACGACCTCGAGCCCCTCCAGCAGGACGCCCTTGAACGCGAGGGTAAAGGCGTACCAGTCGCTGATCCCGCGCTTGGCGACCTCGGGTGCGGCCTTGGCCGCGGCGACCTCGCGCAGGTAGGCGCTGGCCTCGTCGTGCAGCGCCTTGTACCCGGTGGCCCGCAGGATCGCCTTGCGCAGCCACTGCAGCCCGAAGATGGCCAGCAGGGCACCGATCACGAGCCGGAGCGCGGTCAGCGGCAGCAGCGTGATGGTCGGCCCGAGCACGCCCACGACAGCGGCCAGCACGAGCAGCGCCGCCGCCATGCCCTGGAAGGTGGACCGCCACTGCCGGGTCAGGCCCGCCGCCAGGACGATCGTGAGCGCCTCGATGGCCTCCACCGCGCAGGCGACGAAGACGGTCAGCACGAGGGGAAGCGCGGCGGTCATCGGGTCTCCTCCGCTAGTTCAGCGACAATGGTCGGGTGACCGACATGACGGCCGACAAAGCCCCGGAGAAGTCCGAGAGCACGGGCTGGCTGGTGCTCATCTACCGCGTCCCGCCCGAGCCAACCAGGCTGCGCTCCACGGTGTGGCGCCGTATCAAGAGCCTGGGTGCCATCTACCTGCAGAACTCGGCCGCGGCCCTGCCGGCCAGCGCCGCCACCGAACGGGCCCTGCGCAAGCTCCGCCGGGAGATCCTCGACATGTCCGGGACGGCGATCCTGCTGTCGTGCGACGTGCTGGCCGGCGAGTCCGACGTGCGCAGCGCGTTCCAGGCGGCCAGGAACGACGAGTACGAGGAGATTGTCGACCGCTGCGAGGACTTCCTGCACCAGGTGCAGAAGGAGTACACGGCCAACCACTTCACCTACGCCGAGCTGGAGGAGAACGAGGTCGACCTGGTCAAGCTGCGCAACTGGTTCGCCAAGGTCCGTGACCGCGATGCCTTCGACGCGGACGGGCGGGCGGCGACGGAGAGGGCGCTGGATGAATGCGAGCAGTCGCTGGAGGCCTATGCCGCTCGCGTGTACGCCGAGGAAGCGGAGAGCCAGTGACCACTTCCGCTGCACCGCCCGCACAACAGATCCTCCTCGCGATTGCAACCGCTGTTAGCTTACCCCGCTAACGAACGTTATGCCGAACGGGCCGTGGTGCGTGCGGCGGTTACGTCCGCACGAGCAGGAACACGGTCAGGCTCGGGACGTGCCTGACCTCCCTGACCCGGTAATACGGCCGCAACAGGGCCGCCTGGGCCGGGGTCACCGCCGAGTACGGGCTCCGGTCGTACCCGCTGCCGACGATCCAGATCCTCGATTCCGTACCCAGGCAGGCGGCCGGCTGCTGGCACGGGACCGGATACAGGCGGTCGGCCCGCACGCCGGTCTCGGCGATGAACAGCTGGCGCGGGGCGGGCGTGCCGGGCCTGCGGTCCTGGGCCAGGTAGTACTGCAGGCCGTAGCCGATCATCAGCCAGCGGTCCTGGTCTTCCTGGCTCTGGTAGACGATGCCGTCGCCGGCTCGCGCGCGGTCGGCGACGACCTGCGCCGCCTGCGCATAGCCCAGGTACGAACCCCCGGCCCCGACGGGGTAGGTCGGCCAGCTGTGCGCGCCAGGCGACCGGATCACCTGCTGGTCGCCCGCGCCGAGGATGGCGATGACGGCCAAGCCGGCCACGGCGATCTTCAGGTCGAGCCTGCTCAGCGCGATCCCGGCCAGGATCGCCCAGGCCGCCACGGTGAGCAGCAGGTACCGGGGGAAGAAATACGAGTAGGCACCCTGCGAGGCCAGCCACACCGCGGCCACCGGTACGACCGCGATGGCCGTCATGAACGCGGCTTCCCGCCCGGCGACCGCCCAGGCCACGATGGCCAGGATGATGAGCGCGGCCGCCACCGAGGTCGAGTAGAACAGGTTCCGGCCGAAGAAGGAGAAGACGGCCAGGTCGAGGCCGGGCTTGGGAATCCACTTGACCTGGTTGGCGGCCTGGGCCGAGCCGAGCGCGGCGAGCGGCAGGCAGGCCACGAGGGCCACCGCCGCGGCGGCCGCGAACCAGAGCTGGCCGTTGTCCCGGTCCCGCCGCCAGCGCAGCGCCACCCCCGCGGCGTGCCCCGCGACGACCGACAAGGCAACGAGGTCGACGTAGCCGAGCAGGGTCAGGCAAACGGCGTAGGCCAGCCACCGCGGCGCCGACGGCCGGTCCAGGGCGCGCACCAGCAGCAGCGTGGCCACGGTGGCGACCAGGACCTCGAGTGAGTAGAAGCGGACCTCCTGGGCGAACCGGGACACGCTGGGCACCAGCGCGAACACCAGCCCCGAGAACAGCCCGGCCCGGGCGCCTGCGAGCCGGCGGCCGAGCACCGTGACACAAGCCGCGGCGGCCGCCATGGCCAGCACGGACAGGGCGCGCATGGCATCGACGGAGTCCCCGAAGGCCATGATCCAGACGTGCAGCAGCAGGTAGTAGGCCAGCTGGGTGCCTCCGCTGTGGCGCGCGGTCGCGATCAGGCTCGACAGCGGCCGGGTCCCGAACGACCAGCTGGCCAGCTCATCACGCCACAGCTCGGGGCGGCCGACCTGGTAGAAGCCGAGAGCCAGAGTCAGCAGCGCCGGCCAGCACCACGGCACCCGCCCGGCTAGGGCCATCATCGCGGCGGGAGCGCTGTCCCCGCTCCCCTCCGGCCGCGCCGGAGCCGTACGCTCCCGCAGACTTCCCGCTACGGTCATCGATCTCCGCTCGGTTCGCGCCCCGTCTCTGCCGGCCAGCCTAAGGTGCGGTCACGACAATCCGGCCAAGACAGGGGCCAAGGTAACCGAGATTTCATATCTGCGGTCAGTTGCGCCTGACATAAAGGCCGCCGCCCGGGACATTCCCCAGCCCGGAGAAGGAACTGGGCAGGCCAATGAGGCGGAAGTGACTGACGAAGTAGGCGTACAGCGAGGGCGTCCAGGCGATCCGCGCGCCGGTGTAGCCGTTGTTGCCGACCAGCCAGACGTACTGCGCCTGCTGGAACGCCTGCTGCCAGACTTGGGTGTCGGCCTGCAGCACCCCCGGGCCGCCCACGAAGTCCTTGCCGTGCGTGGTGGCGATCAGCGTGCCCACGGTGTCGACGACAGCCGGGCAGCCAGGTGAGCTGGCGCTGAACCGGTCGAGCGCGATCGTCACCGAGACCGTGTCGGTCAGGACACAGGCGCCGGGCGGGATCAGAGCGCTGGCCGCGCTCAGGTTCGTGGCCGGATAGAGCGTGGTCACGGCGTAGCCGTCGGCCGCCCCCATGGCGGCGATGGCCAGCACCGTGAACACCCCGGCCACGGATATCAGCCGGATCCGGCGCCGCGTCCGCCCGGGCTTCTCGCGGCCGGGCTTCTCGCGGACCGGCTTCTCGCGGTCCGGCTTCTCGCGCCGGGATTTCCCGGGAGTGAAGAGCCTGGCCGCCGACAGCGCCACCAGGACGACCAGGAAGGGCGCGGCGAAGGCCGCGTAGTGCTCGTACCACTCCGATGGAGTGAACAGCATCCCGATCACCACGAAGGTACTGACCAGCGCGAACCAGTCCAGGGCGGTGGCCTTCGAGCCGGCTCGCCGGGCCCGCAGCCAGCCGGTGACCACCAGCAGGAGCAGGACGCCGACGGCCGTCAGGCCGGCCCAGATTTTCGGATCCACGCCCACGCTGGTCAGTCCGATGATGCCGGTGATGTCGGCCACCCGGGGGTTCGCCCCCACCCGCCCGTGAGTCGCCTGGACCAGTTCCGATACGAATACAGTCCGTCCGAAGCCGCTGGCGGACAGGATCTCGAAGGGCAGGCACGGCACAGCGATCCCGGCCACGAACCCGCCCGCGAACGACAGCCGACCGCGCCGCGCCGCCAAGCAAAACGCCCACGCCACCAGGGCCGGGACGGCGGCCCAGATCTTGATCGCGGCGGCGAATCCGAAGCAGATGCCGGCCCACAGCGCGCCGCGGGTGCGCCCGTCCGGCCCGCCGGATCCCCCGAGACCTGTGATCTGGTCGCCGTCGAACAGGAACACGGCACCCAGCAGGCAGAACAGATTCAGCCACGGCTCGAGGAACAAGGACTGCGAGGCGTTCAGCGCGGCCGGGTAGACCGCGTACACGCCGCTGGCCACGCCCGCGGCCAGCGGGCCGCGGTGCCGGACGAGCAGCCCGGCCAGCACCACGTTCGCCGTGTCGGCGCCCACGGTCAGGATCCGGGCGATCGCGAGGGCCGACACGCTGCCGAACGCCTTGCCTACCAGTGCGGCCGGAACCATCAGCAGCATGGAACCGGGCGGCTGGACCATCGCGAAGTCCCGGTACGGGATCACCCCGTTGACCAGGCGAAGCGCGTTGCCGATGTACACGCCGTCGTCGTACTGGGTGAACCCGGTCAGGTAACCCGGGCGGGTCAGCTGGAAGACCCGCAGGCCGAGGCCGAGCAGGGCGGCCACCGTGATGACCACGCCGGGACGCAGCGGCCAGGCCGTGGCGGCATCCGGGCGCGCGGAAACCGTCCGGGTACCGGCCGTCCCGGTAGCAGGCGGCATTCCCACGCCTAACCCGCCTTTCCGCCCCTCTTCCCCGGCGCTCGGGGTGTGCGCACGTGCAACCTTACCGACGAACCGCAAGCATTGTTCGTCCGCCCGCGCAGCCGGTTGTTTGCTGATGGTAGTGGGTGATGGTCACTGGGAGGGCTGGAACACCAGTGCATGCCCTACGATCAGCAGGATGACGGTCACTCTGCTTACCAGCCAGTCGACCCCGACGGCCACCGATGCGGACGCCCTCGTGATCGGAGTATTCCAGGGCCCCGACGGTCCGGTCCCGGTCCCGGATATCGATGACATCGATCTCATGGCTGCTCTTACCGCGCTGGGCGCGACGGGCAAGCCCGACGAGGTCACCAAGATCCCCGTTCCCCCGGGCCGGCCAGGCCTGGCGGCCCCCATCATCGTGGCCGTCGGCCTGGGCCCTGACTCCAGCGCCGCCCGGGACCAGGCCGAGCGTCAGCCCTATCTGGAGCGGCTGCGGCGCACGGCCGGGACCGCCGTCCGCGAGCTCACGTCGGCCCGGGCCAGGCGGATCGCCATCGCCCTTCCGGCCGGGGAACCGGACGAGGCGGAAGCGGTGGCGCTCGGCGCGCTGCTCGGCGGGTACGCGTTCCGCCGGTACCGGACGACCGGGACCACCCCCGGTGACTCGGAGCTGATCGTGCACACCGCCCACGACGCCGCCGCCGACCGGGCCAGGATCCTGGCCGAGGCGATGACGCTGGTCCGTGACCTGATCAATACCGCACCCGCCGACATGGTGCCCGCCGACCTGGCCGCGGCCGCCCAGCAGGTGGCCAGCGCCAGCGGCCTGGGCGTGCAGGTTCTCGACGAGAACGAGCTGGCCAAGGAGGAGTACGGCGGCATCCTGGCCGTGGGCATGGGTTCGGCTCACCCGCCGCGGCTGGTCCGGCTGGAGTACACCCATCCGGAGGCCACCAGCACCGTGGTCTTCGCGGGCAAGGGGATCACGTTCGACTCCGGCGGGCTGTCACTGAAGCCGCCGAAGGCCATGGAGACGATGAAGGCCGACATGAGCGGCGCCGCGGCCGTGCTGGGTGCGCTGCAGGCCATCGCCGCGCTCGGCCCGGCGGTGAACGTGGTCGGCTACCTGCCGCTGGCCGAGAACATGCCCGGCGGCGCGGCCCAGCGGCCGTCCGACGTCATCACCATCCACGGCGGCAAGACCGTGGAGGTGCTGAACACCGACGCCGAGGGGCGGCTCGTGTTGGCCGACGCGCTGGCCCGCTCCGGAGCCGACGCGCCGACACTGCTCATCGACGTGGCTACCTTGACAGGAGCGCAGGTGGTGGCCCTCGGCAACCGGACGGCGGGGGTGATGGCTAGCAGCGACGCGCTGGCCGCGCAGGTCACCGACTCGGCCCGGCGGGCAGGCGAGGCGATGTGGCCGATGCCGCTGCCCGAGGATCTCCGTAAGGGACTGGAGTCAAGCGTCGCGGACATCGCCAACGTGGCCGCGGACCGCGCGGGCGGCATGCTCGTCGCCGGGGTGTTCTTGCGCGAGTTCGTGCCGGATGGCGTCCCCTGGGCCCATCTGGATATTGCGGGCCCGGCCTTCAATGACGGCGGCGCTTATGGGTACACCCCCAAGGGCGGCACCGGGGCGGCGGTCAGGACCCTGGTCCAGGTCGCGCAGGACGTGGCAGACGGCACGCTGGCCTGATTCCGGTCCGGCGCGGCGCTGAGCAAGTGAAATGATGAGGACTAAGTAAAGCCGTAAGGAGGCTCGACGGGTGGCAGCCGGGAATGAGCAGGGCATCGGCAGCTACGACATCGTCGTGCTCGGTGGTGGCAGCGGCGGGTACGCCTGCGCGCTGCGCGCCGCCGAGCTCGGCAAGCGCGTGGCGCTGATCGAAAAGGACAAGGTCGGCGGGACCTGCCTGCATCGCGGGTGTATCCCGACCAAGGCTCTGCTGCACGCGGCCGAGATCGCGGATCAGACCCGGGAGAGCGCGAAGTTCGGCGTCAAGACCGCGCTCGAGGGCATCGACGTGCCGGGTGTGCAGAAGTACAAGAACTCGGTGGTCGACCGGCTGTGGCGGGGCCTGCAGTCCACCATCTCAGCTCGGAAGATCGACACCATCGAGGGCTCGGGCCGGCTCGAATCGCCGACCTCGGTCAGGGTCGGCGACACGGTCTACGAAGCCGAGCACGTGGTGCTGGCCACCGGATCGGTGCCGCGCAGCCTGCCCGGGCTGGAGATCGACGGCACGCGGGTGATCACCTCGGACGACGCGCTGCAGCTGGACCGGGTGCCCGGCTCGGTGGTCATCCTGGGCGGCGGCGTGATCGGGGTAGAGTTCGCGAGCGTGTGGCGGTCGTTCGGCGCCGAGGTGACGATCGTGGAGATGCTGCCTCAGCTGCTCCCGCTGGAAGACGAGACGAGCGCGCAGGTGCTGCAGCGGGCGTTCCGCCGCCGTGGTATCCGCTTCGAGCTCAACGCCGTGTTCGAGTCGGTCAAGCACACCGATACCGGCGTGACGGTCACGCTGGAAGGCGGCAAGACCCTCGACGCCGACCTGCTGCTGGTCGCGGTCGGCCGCAGGCCGGTATCCGAGGATCTCGGTTATGCCGAGGTCGGCGTGGCCCTCGAGCGGGGGTTCGTCAAGGTGGATCCGCTCTGCCGGACGAGTGTCCCCACGGTGTCGGCGGTCGGCGACCTCATCAACACACCGCAACTGGCGCACGTCGGCTTCGCGGAGGGCATCATGGTCGCCGAACGGGTGAGCGGGCTGGACGTCACCCCGATCGACTACGACGGCGTACCCCGGATCACCTACAGCGAGCCGGAAGTCGCATCGGTGGGCCTGACCTCGGCCCAGGTCGCCGAGCGCCACCTGGAGGTCGTGGAGGTCAACTACCCGCTGGGCGCCAACGGCAAGAGCGTCATCCTGCAGACCCAGGGCGCGGCGAAGGTCATCGCCGAGGCAGGCTCCGACGGGGCCGGGCCGGGACGGGTGCTGGGCATCCACCTGGTGGGCAGCAGGGTCGGCGAGCTCATTGCCGAGGGCCAGCTGATCTTCAACTGGGACGCCGAACCGTCCGATGTCGCCAAGCTCATACATCCGCATCCGACCCAGTCCGAGATCATCGGCGAAGCGGCCCTCGCGCTGGCCGGCAAGCCCTTGCACTTCCACGCCTAACTGTCTCCCCCCAAGCCCATCCACCCTCTCCCCCCAAAGCCCACCCAAGGAGTCACGAGAATGTCGGTCTCGGTATCCATGCCGCAGCTCGGTGAGAGCGTCACCGAGGGCACCGTCACGCGCTGGCTGAAGAAGGAAGGCGAGCGTGTGGAGGTGGATGAGCCGCTCCTGGAGGTGTCGACGGACAAGGTGGACACCGAGATCCCCTCGCCCGCGTCCGGGATCCTGCGCTCGATCGCGGTCGACGAGGACGAGACGGTCGCGGTAGGCGCTCAGCTGGCCGTGATCGAGGACAGCGAGACCAGCGACTCCGCGCCGGCGCAGGCCGGTCCGCCCGCTCAGGATGACGCTCCCGCGCCGCAGGAGGCCGCCGCGCCGCCGCAGAACGCCGTCGAATCCGGGTCGGCGACCGCCGCGGCGGGACCGGCCTCGGCCGGCTCCGACGGCTGGAGTGCTGCGCCCAGCTACGCCCCGCCGGCGCCACCCGCGCAGACTCCGGGCTATGCCCCGCCGCCCGCCTACGGCCAGCCCCCGTCCTACGGCCAGCCCCCGTCGTACGGCGAGCCCAGCCAGGCGCCAGCGGCCCAGTCGCAGCCCTACGCGGCGCCGGCCACCGCGGCACCGGCCGCCCAGCCGCCGGCCTACGGACAGCCGGCCGCCCAGGCGCCATCGGCAGGCGCCGAGGCCGAGACCCAGCCCGCCCCGCCGAGCGCCCCGGCCCAAGCTGCCGAGGCTCCGTCGTCCGGCTCGTCGGCCGAGGACGAGGAGTACCCGCCGCCGACCCCGCTGCCCGGGGCCGGCGAGGCACCGTATGTCACTCCCCTGGTCCGCAAGCTGGCCGCCGAGCACTCGGTGAACCTGGAGACCGTCACCGGGACCGGCGTCGGCGGACGGATCCGCAAGCAGGATGTCATCGAAGCCGCCCGCGCCCAGCGCGGATCGCAGGCCCCAGCACCGCAGGCGCCGCAGGCGCCCCAGGACGCGCCGGCGGCCGTGGTACCCCAGCAGGCCCAGCGGATTCCGGAGGGGCCGTCGTCGCCGGCCGCTCCGCCCGCCGCCCCGGCGGCGCGCCCGGCCGTGGCGCCGTCCTCGCTGCGCGGGACGACCCAGCGGATGTCCAGGCCTCGCCAGGTGATCGCGCAGCGGATGGTCGAGTCGCTGCGGGTATCGGCGCAGCTCACTACCGTGGTGGAGGCCGACGTGACGGCCATCGCCCGGCTGCGTGACCGGGCCAAGGGGGACTTCGAGGCGCGGGAAGGCGTCAAGCTGACCTTCCTCCCGTTCTTCGCACTCGCCGCGGTCGAGGCGCTGAAGATGCATCCGAAGCTCAACGCGGTGATCGACGGCGACCAGGTCACGTACCACGACACCGAGCACCTCGGGGTGGCGGTCGATACCGAGCGCGGCCTTATGGTGCCCGTCATCCACAACGCCGGCGACCTGAATATCGGCGGGCTCGCCCGCAAGATCGGCGATCTCGCCCAGCGCACCCGGTCCGGGCAGGTCGGTCCGGACGAACTGGCCGGCGGTACGTTCACGCTGACCAACACGGGCAGCCGCGGAGCCCTGTTCGATACGCCCATCATCAACCAGCCGCAGGTCGCCATCCTCGGCACGGGCACCGTGGTCCGGCGCCCGGTCGTGGTCGAGGATCCCGCCCTCGGCGAGGTGATCGCGGTGCGTTCGATGGTCTACCTCGCGCTGACCTACGACCACCGGCTGGTCGACGGCGCCGACGCGGCCCGGTTCCTGACCACGGTGAAGAACCGGCTGGAAGAAGGGGCCTTCGAGAGCGAACTCGGGCTCTAACCGGCCTGGATGAAGGTCGCCGTAACCGGCTCGTCCGGTCTCATCGGAACCGCCCTGGTGCGCAGCCTGCGCTCGGATGGTCACCAGGTCATCCGGCTGGTCCGGCGCCCGCCGCGGTCAGACGATGAGGTGCGCTGGGATCCGCGCGCGGCCGACGCAGGTCTGGCCGCCGCCCCGGGCGCGCTGGAGGGCATCGACGCCTGCGTGCACCTGGCCGGCGCCGGCGTGGCCAGCCGTCGCTGGACGAGCCGGTACAAGGCGGAGGTCCGGGCCAGCCGGGTGCTCGGCACCCGCGCGCTGGCCGGCGTCCTGGCCAGGCTCGGCTCGCCGCCCGCGACGCTGGTGGCGGCCTCGGCTATCGGCTGGTACGGCGACACCGGCGGCCGTGAGGTGGACGAGACCGCCCCGGCCGGGACGACCTTTCTCGCCCGCCTGGTCCGGGACTGGGAGGCGGCCGCGGACCCGGCCGCTGAGGCCGGCATCCGGGTGGTCCATCCGCGCAGCGGCCTGGTCCTCACCCCGGCCGGCGGCGTGCTGGCCCGGCTGCTTCCCCTGGCCCGGCTGGGCGTGTGCCCGCGGTTCGCCTCGGGCAGGCAAGCCATGAGCTGGATATCGCTGTCCGACGAGATCGGCGCGATCAGGTTCCTGCTCGACCGCCAGGACATCACCGGCCCGGTCAACCTGACTGTCCCGGAGCCGGTCACCAACTCCGCCTTCACCGCCGCGCTCAACACTGTCGCCGGGCGCCGCGACCTGCCCTGGCTGCGGGTCCCCGCCCCGCTCCTGCGCCTCGGCCTGGGCGAGGCTTCGGTGGAGCTGCTGACCAGTACCCGGGTGATCCCCGCTCGACTGACCGCCGCGGGCTACCCGTTCCGCCATCCCGCCCTGCCCGAGGCCCTGGCCGCCGAGCTTTCACAGCAGCCACGGAAGGACGCCGAGTGAAACGCAAGCGCGGATTTATCACGGTCGTCACGACGGTCCTGCTCGGATCGATCCCGATTCTGGTCCTGGCCGCGCCCGCCAGCGCCGCGAGTTCCGGCGTCAGCTGCGAGTCCTCCTCTCACCCCGCGCTCGCGGCCCGGCTGGACCGCGATATCGACCGGGCCCTGCGCGGTCGTGTCTCCGCCGTGGCGGTAGGGGTCGACGATCCCGGCCAGGGCCTGCAGTGCTGGCTCAACGGCTCAGCGCACTTCGACTCGGCCAGCGTGATCAAGGTGACCATTCTCAGCGCGCTGCTCCGCAAGGCCCAAGACGAGCACCGGTACCTGACCCCGACCGAAGCCGCCCTGGCCGAGGAGATGATCACCGAGTCGGACAACGACGCCGCTTCTGATCTGTGGGCCGACGTCGGACGAGCCGACCTTCAGCACTTCCTGGACCTGGCGCGCATGACCCAGACCCACCTGGGCCCGGGCGGCTACTGGGGCCTGACCCAGATCACGGCCTACAACGAGATCCTCCTGCTGCGGCTGCTGCTCCACCAGAACCCGGTGCTCGACACCAGGTCGCGCGACTACGTGCTCGACCTGATGGCCCGGGTCATACCCGCGCAGCGCTGGGGGGTCCCGGCCGGCGCGCCGACCAGCCTCACCGTGCACGTCAAGAACGGCTGGCTGCCCCTGGACACGCACGGCTGGCGGATCCACAGCATCGGCTGCTTCACCGGCCGCGGCGGCGGTTACAGCATTGTCGTGCTGACCGAGGACAACCCGACCATGACCTACGGGATCGACACCATCGAAGCCATCGCCAAGGTGATCAACCGCGACCTGAACCCGACCGCGAGATCGCGCGTCCCGTCCTCGGAGTCCTCCCCGGCGTGGGGGATCCCCGACGAGCCGGTGCCCGCCGTGGCCGACTCGTCATCCTGAGTGCTTCGGCAGGAAGATCCCCAGCGGCTGGGCTACGAGACGGGTAACGGCGCCAGCCTCGTCCAGCTCGAACTCGGCGGTGACGCCAGGCTGGCTCTTCACGCCGAACCGCAGGCCGCTGCCGGTTGGCGCTAGTTCCAAGGGCTGGGTACCGGGAACGGCGACGGTCAGCACGTGGTCGCCCCGCTGGGCGACCACGACCTCGATCGGGCCCATGACGTAGGTGCCGCTCAGGCGGCGCAGAACCTCCGGGTCCCGGGCCGAGGCGTCGGGCAGGCGGTCGAACCTCAGCGGTCCGGTCGACGGCTCGAAGGGGATGGTCAGCGCCGTGATGTCGCCGTCCGGGTCGGATAGGAACATGAGCGGGAAGATGGGGAACTGACCGCCGAGCTCATGCCACTCGAGGTCGAACGTCTCGTAGTGGCGGTGCGCCAGGCTGAGGTCCAGCGTGCCCAGGTGCGGCCGGAGCTTGCCGTTGTGGTGGGTGATGGTGAGGGTGCCGTAGCCCGGATGCTCGTACTCGCCGGCGTAGGCCGCCAAGGGTCTGGGCGGCGGAGCGTCGGGGACGACGCGGCGCGCATCGCGAGCCTCCCGCATCCCCCCGACGATCGCGTCGAAACGGGGCTTGATGACCGCGAACCAGTCGAACGGCTCGAGACCGAGGAGCTCATCGAGCACCCGGTAAGCGACCACCGGTGCCATGCCGCTGGAAGAGGTGTTAGTCATGACCACCACGCCGATGCCGTCGTCGGGCAGCAGCATGCACTCGGTCTGGAACCCGTCGATGCCGCCGCCGTGCTCGAGGAGCCGGTGCTCGCGGTACCGGCCGATCAGCCAGCCCAGTCCGTAGGCGTGCCGGGTGGACGCGGGAAAGGTCCGGTCTTCCGGCACCAGTGTGTGCGGCGTGTGCTGGCGCAGCAACGTGCCGGGCGACATGACGGCCTGACCGTCCACCTCGCCGCCGCCGAGCTGGGCCAACAGCCACCGGGCCATGTCGGCGGCGCAGGAGTTGATCGCGCCGGCCGGCGCCAGGGCCGCCACCGGCCGCTGCGGCACGGGCACGATCACGCCCCGGCGGCGTTCGTAGGCCGTGGCGTGGTCCGGGTCGGCGGTCATGTCGTCGGCCGACAGGTTCGAGCGGTCCATCCGCAGCGGCGTCAGCAGCCGAGTGGGCAGGTAGTCCTCCCAGGAGGTGCCGGAGAGCACGTCCACGGCGTAACCCGCGACCAGGTACCCGAGGTTGCAGTACTGGAACGCCTGGCGCAGGTCCTTGCTGAGGGGCAGGAACCGTAGCCGACGGAACAGGTCGGCCCGGGACCGGTCCGGGTGACCGAGCCAGACCATTTCGTGGCGCGGCAGGCCGGACCGGTGCGACAGGACGTCGACGATGGTCAGGCGATCGGTCACCACCGGGTCGGACAGCCGAAGTGACGGTACATAGTCGCGAAGCGGGCGCTCCCAGTCCAGCAGGCCATCGTCGACGAGGGCGCCGACCGTCGCCGC
>Ga0070761_10001873_pt1 | contig 13127 bp, 14 predicted proteins | sample HubBroMetageREF1_FD_66724 | JGI IMG/M metagenome (GOLD analysis project Ga0070761, IMG submission 66724) | Reference soil microbial communities from the Hubbard Brook experimental Forest, New Hampshire, USA - Hubbard Brook CCASE Soil... | ecosystem: Environmental > Terrestrial > Soil >...
ACCTATCGACGCCACTTCGGCGTCAACAAGGAGTTTATCGAGGCAGATCGCATTCGAGATGAGAGCGGTTGTGTTCTTCGGTATGACCGCATGTTCATGCGGCCCTTGCTCGGTAGCGATTAGCACCATGCGCCCACAGCTGCCTGAACCAGCTGATGGCCTTATCCCCGCCTAAGTGTCGAAGCCGTGCTTCTGCAACTGCTCCCGTAACACGGGAACTTCTCGACGTCTGTCCCGGGCCGGCGCACGCGACGTAGAACGTATGGGGTTCCTCAGGGACGTCAGTTTAAAGCTTCCCGCGTCTGAAGCCGGGTGCTACGGTGGTGGCGAAGCGATGACAATGCAATCTCCCAACCGGAGCCGGCGGTTGCCGCAAAGTACGATGATCGCGTGAAGGCAAAGGCAAGAGCTCGGGTGTGCGCGTGATCTACTACAACCGTTTGGCCAACGGTGAGATCTGGCTGCTCACGATGTACGCGAAGAGTGTTCGACAGACAATACCAGGCAAGGTTTTGAAGAAAATTCGAGAGGCAATAGATGTCAAAGATGCCCGAAAAGGATCTCCGAAGGCGCGACGCTAAGCGCAACATTGGCGAAGAGCTGCTCCGCGCGGTACAGGAGATGAAGGCGGGCAAGGCCGCACGGGTCCATCGCATTCCTGTGTCCGCTATAACCGAAGCGCGCACGCGCTCGGGTCTTTCGCAAGCGCGGTTTGCGCAGGTGTTGGGCGTGTCCACCCGCACACTCCAGGAATGGGAGCAGGGACGCCGACAGCCGTCAGGCGCAGCGAGGGCCCTTCTGACGATCGCCGCTCGCAGGCCCGAGGTTCTTCGCGAGGTGTTCGTCGAGTAGCTGGAGCACGCGGTCACAACGAATCTCACGTGGGATCGTCTCAGCCCTCGTTTCGCGGGGCTGCCTTGGGGGAAGTCCCACTGAAAGCGGGCGCAGAACTCCTCACTGCTCAAGGACTTGCGCGGACTTCCTCGCTTCAGCCCGGGAAGCCTGCCGCCAAGCATGCCTATCAACCTGCGATGGTTGAGAGCGCTGGCGCGGGCGGCTGTGCCCTCGCCGTGAAGGGGGAGAACGTCCCAGAACCCGCATACAACAGTTCACCCGGTAGGGGTTGCATTCCATCGTCAGTAAAGAAATCAACCTGGTTTCCCATGGCGGTGCTGCTGGCGCTCAATGCGAACACTACCAAGATGATCTTTCTCATCGGTGCCCCCCTCTCCGTTTTTTATTGCCCAGGCGGGCATTCTTGTGGGCATGTCTAGGCGGTGGTGGGTCACAAACTGTGACCCGCGTCACACTGCCTGCCGTTTCGCGTCCGACGGGCGGCGGACTCGCGTCGGTCTGTCCGATGTGTATGTGCGATACCGAACAGAACGACGGCACCCATGCATAGTTAACTTACAACACGCACGCGGGTCTCTCCAGCACGACCATGGTTTCATCGGTTTCCTTATTTCATAGGATGAGGGGATGCACATGAACATCATTCAGAGCCGTCCCCGATGGCGAACGTGGTTAATGGCGGTGACGCTGGGCACGTTGGCCGCAGGCTGCAATAGAGATGAGATCCTCGGTACGAATGTGAACGGAGCCGGTACGAGTCCAATTGCCGGTCTTGTTCCCGCGGTAACCTCCGTGACACCGGTGAACACCGCGACCGGCGTACCGACCAATACCCTCGTCACCGCAACGTTCAATGAGCCGATGGCACCGATCTCGGGTATGGCAAGCATGGTGGTGACGTGCCTGGCCCCGTGTGTAAATCCCACGGGAGTGGTGACTCTGAACGCGACCAATACCGTCGCCACCTTCACGCTGACAGCCGGCACGATTCTGGCGACCAGCACTGAATATACCGTCACGATCACCGGAGCCACGAGTCTCGCCAGCGGCGTCGCGATGGCAGGCCCCTACGACTGGAAATTTACTACGGCTTCGACGCCGTTTCCCCTGGCGTCGGCCGCGGCGTTTGGAATTTTTGGCGGCACCGCCGGAATGACCAACACGGGAATTCTGACCATGATCAATGATGGCAGCATCGGGACCATCGCGACCGCCACCTCGTCGATCACCGGGTTTAACGACACGGCGGGAGACATCTATACGGAAACGCCGGCTAACATCGGAGCAGTAAGCGGAACGATCTACACCTGCACCACCTCCACCACGGGACCAACATCCGCCGCAGAGAATCCTGCATATTGCACCATTGCAACCCAAGCCCGTCTCGACGCGCAAACGGCGTATCAAGCCCTGGTGGCACTACCCCCCGGCGCAAATCCAGGCGCCAACCTGGGCGGGCTCACCCTCGCTCCTGGTGTTTATACCGCGCCCGCGGGGTCGTTCATGATTGAGGGAGGGGACCTCACCCTCAACGCACAAGGCAATGCAAATGCCGTGTGGGTGTTCCAGATGGCGACCACGCTGACTGTGGGAGGCCCGGGAGCGACAGCCCCTGAAAGCATCATCCTGGCTGGTGGGGCCCAGGCTAAGAACGTCTTCTGGCAGGTCGGCAGTGCCGCGACGATCAACGCGGCAGGCGGCGGAACCATGGTCGGTACCATCATTTCGCAGGCGGGAGCAGCGATCTCTACCGTAGGTAATACCGCGATTGTGACCTTGGACGGCAGAGTCCTGTCCCTGGGTGCCTCGGTCACCATGACGGACACGGTCATCAATGTGCCTGCCCCATAAGGGCTTAATATTCTCGTGGAGCAGACCATGAAAATTGCGCACGCCATTGGCATGACGGCGGCTCTGGCTACACTCGCCGTCACCTTGAGCCCCACGGCATTCGCCGACGACGCTAACGACGCCGGGTGGTACCTCGGCTTCAACGCCGGCCAGTCGCGAGCGACCATTGACGACGCAAGAATTACCGCCGGCTTGTTGGGCGATGGTTTCACGACGACCTCGATCAGCGATGACAACACTCACTTTGGATTCAAGGTATTCGGCGGGTACGAGTTCAATCGTTACTTTGCCCTGGAAGGCGGCTATTTCAACCTGGGGCAATTCGGCTTTACGGCAGACACGATACCGGCGGGCAGCTTGCGCGGCGATATCAAGTTGCAGGGCGGCAACATCGACCTGGTGGGCAGCCTACCCCTAGGCGACAAATTCTCGCTTTTTGCGCGGGCTGGACTGAACTACGCCGAGGCGAAAGACTCCTTCAGCGGAACGGGATCAGTCATCGTGATCGATCCCTCGCCCCAGAAAAGTGCCGCTAACTACAAATTCGGAGCCGGTGCCGAGTACGATGTCACTCGATCCGTCGGTATACGCATCGAGGCGGAGCGCTACCGAATCGACGATGCCGTCGGCAACAAAGGCGACATCGATCTTTTTTCGGTGGGACTCGTGTATAAATTTGGCCGCTCGGCGCCGCCCCCGCCTGTAGTGACGCCCGTGCCCATTGCCGCCGCTCCTGTGGCCGCGCCACCGCCGCCGCCACCACCACCACCGCCTGCGCCCCCAATACGGACCAGGGTGAGTTTCTCGGCAGACTCGCTGTTTGACTTCGCGAAGGCCACTGTGAGGCCCGCGGGCAAGCAAGCGCTCGATGACTTTGCTGCACAACTTAAGGGCGCCCAGTTTGAAGTCATCACGGTCACCGGGTACACCGATCGGATCGGGTCGCATGCATACAACATCGATCTGTCGACGCGACGCGCCGAAGCGGTGAAGTCTTATTTGGTAGAGACCGCCGGGATCCGGGCTGACAAGATTACGGCGCGAGGAGCGGACGGCGATGCTCCGGTGACGAAGCCCGATGAGTGCAGAGGCCAGCAGCGAACTCCAAAACTGATCGCCTGTCTGCAGCCGGATCGGCGCGTCGACGTTGAAGTCGTTGGAAGTCGACTACAAGCAACACCGAACAATTGAAGCGATTGAAATCGCGCGCGCTCCAGTGCGCTTCTACGGTGACACCGCACCAGGTGCGCATCGCGAATGCTCTGCAACGGTCGGCTCCTGGCCGGGAGCGGAATGTTGGTTGAGTAGCTGCGACAGGCTGTCCCAACGCATCTCACGCGCGATCGTCACACCGCACGTTTTGCCGGGTAATGCTCGGGGTAGTTCGATCGCCCAGATCGCGAAATTCTTATGCACTCAGTGACGTAGGAGGCTTCTCAGATGCAACCCGGGGAGCTACATAACCTTATAATTCAGGCACTCCAGTGCACTCACCATCGCTCGCCAGAGCCTTACTCACGCGTCCACCAAGGCGCGAATGTCACGGTTCTCCAAAACCACTCCTCCGCGCTCCCCTCTTCCCCTGACGGCAACATTCACCATCGCGTGGGCCAGGTCGTCGGCGCGAATTACCTGGTTGGGGAACAGCACCCGAAAGACGGGGTAGATCCCGCGCAACACCCGGTAGCTGAAATTAGGTTCCTTCCGCGGCTCCACGGGGTAGATGTACGCGGGCCGGAAAATGTTGACGCAGGGGAACCCTGCCGCCAGCAGCGCCTTCTCGGCCTCTCCCTTGTAGCGTGCAAAAGCCATTCGACTACGTCCCGTCGGATCCGCGCCACTCCCGCTCAGGAATGAGAACGCGGCCTCGGGGCTGCAGCGCCCGAGAACTCGGGCGAACTCAACCGTGTAGTCCACGGTTATCTTGCGAAGCACTGCGTCCGGCACCGCCCCGGTATAGGCGCCGAGGCAATAGACCGCTGCGTCCTGATCCGAGAGGGGCTCTGCGAGTGCGGAGCAATCCGCGAAGTCTCGATGTACGACCTCCTCCAGCTTCGGATGCGAGACGCCGAGCTTCCTGCGTCCTATCGCCGTCACACGGGAGACGGCGGCGTGCTCGAGCGCGTAGCGCAGCGCGTATCCACCGACCATGCCTGTCGCGCCCACGATGGCGATACGTGTCTGGCCCGCTGTCGGAACGTTCATTTACGCTCCGAGGCGCCGATAACGGCGCTCATGTCTCTAATACTCAAAAATCTGTCCGATGTGCGGGGCGACAAAGTTTGCTTCCGCAATCCCATGGGCGTTACGAGCGATGGCAAGGTCATTTACAGGAGCGGTATAGCTCTCTGCCGCGTTATCGATCAAGCCGAAATGGATTGCAATAGAGTGTTCACTGTGTAGATCAACGTGCGCGAGCACCGCCTCATCGGGATTCATATGCATGCGATACATGAACCACCGAGGCTCATAAGCGCCAATCGGCAGCAGACTTAGCTTAGGTGCGCCATACTTTTCATATAGGTGTTTGAAGTGCTTGCCGTATGCCGTGTCCCCGGCAAAGTAGATTCGTCCTACAGGGGAGTCGATGAGAAATGACCCCCACAATGTCTTGTCGGTATCCCACACGCCGCGGCGCGATGTATGGATCGCCTCAAGAAAGACGAACTTCGTGTCTTTGACCGTGACAGATTGATCCCAATCCAACTCTGAGACCGATGAGATGCCTTCCTGCTTCAGCAACTTGCCCACTCCAAGTCCGACTAGCACCGTTGGCGCGCTGCCTCCTTGTCGATTAACGATCGCGTGTATGGACTTAAGATCCAGATGATCGTAGTGGTTGTGACTGATTAGGATGACGTCAATCCGTGGAAGCCCGCCGACGGTCACTCCAGGGTTAGTTACGGTCCTGATCGGGGATAACGTGGGACCGATGGAATCAAACAACACCGGGTCGGTAATGATGTTCAACGTTGGCGTCTGGATGACAACGCCAGCGTGGCCGACCCAAAGAACCGTGATCCCATGGAGCGCGCGATCCTTGGGCAGCTCTGCGGGTGGCGTCTGGAAGTGATCGGGCCAATTCTTGGTCTTGGTCCTTAACGTCCAGGCGATCTTTACCTCTTCCCAGAACGTAGGATCGGGAAAGCGCTCACGGTTGTAAAAGCGCTGGCCATCAAAATGGTCCGTCGCCTGCGACGCGGCTGATGTGCATCCCTCTAGGAGCACAGATATTGCCGTGAAACAGATTGCGCCGACCACACCGGTCGCACCTGCAATTGCCAGTCGATTCATGACAGGGCGCGCTCGTCCACCCAGTCCACGTAGAGCAAGCGCTCGGCGAATTGCCAGGCGCCGTCCATCTTGACGAACGTATCGTTGTAGCGGAGCGAGGCGACCATCAGGCTTCGCTTTCCGCCATTGACCCTCACGTGATGCGCCAGGCAATAGGCTTCCCCGGTGGCCCGCTCGCGGCTCAACGTGAAGACCGTGCTTTGGCCGACGAAGTGCGTGGTGGCCTGGTATTGATTCAGCTCGGCGAAGACAGGAGCGAGCGCCTCGCGCGAACGCAGCTCCTGAGAGGGTTTCGGATCCTTGGCGTTCATGTAGACCACGAAGTGGGTGTCTGCGGTAAATAGCGCCATCTGACCGCTCGCGTCGCGACGATCGGCGCAGTGCGCGTAGGCCTCAACGAGCTCCCGGATCGCGAGGCGGTCGGCAGCTTCCGTGGTAGTGATTGTGACATGCTGGCTCATCAGATCTCCTCAGGACTCGAGGATCGCGCGAGTTTCGAGAAACGCCTCGATCCCGTACCTGCCGTATTCGCGGCCGACGCCGGAGTACTTAAATCCACCCCAGGGGGCCTGCGCATCGTCCGTCATGCCATTGATCACGACGCGGCCGGCCCGAATCTGAGAGGCCACGCGGCGCGCACGCTGGAGGTCTTTTCCGATGACGCACGCGTGGAGGCCATATCGGGAGTCGTTGGCGATGCGGATCGCGTCTTCCTCGGCGTCGTAGGCGATGACACTGAGGACGGGACCGAAAATCTCTTCCCGGGCAATCGTCATGTCGTTCTTCACGTTGACGAACACCGTGGGCTTGACGTAGTAACCCGCCTCGAGGCCTTCCGGATGCCCCTCGCCGCCGGCCAGCACTTCGGCACCTTCTTCAATGCCCTTGCGGATGTAGGATTGCACGCGATCGTACTGTCTCTGCGACACCATCGGACCGATTGCGGTCTTGGGATCAGCGGGATCGCCGACGGTGATTGCGCGCATCGCCTCGCGTAGGGCCCGCTTCGCTGCATCGAGCTGGGTCCTGGGTACGAGAAGCCGCGTCCCGGCGGCGCAGGCTTGACCACTGTTTAGGAACGCGATGGTAAGGGCCGTCGGGATCGCCTGCTCGAGCACTGCATCATCCAGCACGATAGTGGGCGACTTCCCCCCGAGCTCAAGCGTCACGCGCTTCATCGTCGCCGCACCGTCGCGCATGATCTGCTCGCCCACAGCCACCGAGCCCGTGAACGAGATCTTGGCCACGTCAGGGTTACGTACGAGTTCCGCGCCGACGACGTTTCCGAGGCCGGTGACAACGTTTAGCAGACCCTTCGGAAGTTGCGCCTCGTGCAGAGCCTCGAGCAGCACCCGCGTCTGCAGCGAGCTCAACTCGCTGGGCTTAATGACAACCGTACAGCCGGCCGCGACGGCCGACGCCAGCTTGAGGCAAATAAACAGCGCGTTCGCGTTCCATGCCGTAATGAGACCGGCTACGCCGACCGGATCAAGGAACACCATCGTCTTGTCCCAGCTGCGCGTCAACGGAAGCTCCTGGAGCGCCTTCTCCGCTGCCAGGAACGCGTTGACACCGGATTCCACGATGAGCCCAGCGAATTGAGCGACGCCGCCGTATTCTTCGATCATCGCGGCCGTCAAATCGTCGATGCGCGCCGAGGCGGCCTCGTGCAGCCTGCGTAGGATCTTTGATCGCTCCTCTTTGGTCGTCCGGCCGTAAGATGCGAACGCGCGCTTGGCCGCCGCGATGGCGCGTCGTGTGTCCTCCTCGTCGCCCAAGGTGACACGGGCAATGACCCGGCCGTCGGTAGGCCTGACGATGTCCATGACATCCTTACCATGAGACTCAACAAACGCGCCGTCGATATAGTGCGTGGTTATCGTGTTGATCGTGTCTCTGAGTGGGAGCGCATTCATCGGCATGTCTCCATATAAGTACTTACTCGAACGAAGTGACAACGACACGGTTGAGTGAGCCGCCCTTGAGTGCTGCGTAGCCGTCGTTGACGTCACGCAGCGCAATCCTTTTCGACACCAGATCGTCAAGGTTCATCCGGCCCTGCAGGTAAAGTTCGGCATACATCGGGATGTCGCGCTTGAAGTTGGTCGAGCCGAAGTTCACGCCCTGGACACGCTTCTGTCCGCCGATGGCGCTGACGATGTTCACGGCAATCTCCACGTCCGGCTTCGTCACCCCGACTAGGTACAGGCCGCCGCCGACGCCGACCATCGCAAGCCCCTGCTCTGCCACGGACTTCAGCCCCACAAAATCGAAGACGTGATCGGCTCCTTCAGGCAGAAGGCCCTGGACGACTTCGACGGGCTGGGTCCTGCTCGAGTCGATGATGTCCGTAGCGCCGAAGCGTCGCGCCTCGTCCAGGCGTTTCGCCTGGATATCGATAACGATGATCTTCGACGCCCCCGCGATGCGCGCACCGCTCACAGCATTGAGCCCGACGCCCCCGGCGCCAAAGATCACCACGGTATCGCCGGCGCTAACGCCAGCGGTGTTCAGGACGGACCCGGCGCCGGTTACGACACCGCAGCCGAGTAGTGCCGCCTGGGCGAACGGAAGTGCCTTAGGTACGACCGCGAGTTGATTCTCGTGGATGAGCGCCCGTTCGGCGAAACCGCCGAGTCCGAATCCCTGGAACAGACCAAGCCCGTTGCGGCTCAGACGCGGGGCGTCGGTCGGTCGGCGGAGCGTCGACTCCGGATGCCTGCACTGGAAAGAGCGGCCACAGAGGCAGCGCTCGCACGCTCCGCACGACTGCGCGAGCGAACCGACGACGTGATCTCCTACACGGAATTGCGCGACGTCGGGACCGACCGCGGCCACAATGCCCGCGACCTCGTGACCCAGCACCGACGGCCTCGGAACGAAATCGTGAGTCGCGAAGAGCAGGTCGGTGTGGCACAGCCCGGACGCTTGCACGTCGACGAGAACTTCCCGTCCGATCGGCGCGGCGATGTCCACGTCCTCGAAGTCGAACCCGCCGCCGAGCGCGTTAAGCACGAGCGCCTTCACGTCTGGCATCCTTACCGACGCTGCCGGCTTCGTTCGACCCAGGCGAGGCCGTTTGCGGACACGTCGCTTTGCCGGTTTCGAGCATCTGGCGGTCTCCTCATGGTCGCTGGAATCTGCCAGCGGACGGTCAATACGTCCAAGACATCTTTACTATCCGATCAATCGCGATAAAGTATCGAAATGGAACTGCGGCATTTAAGATATTTCCTTGCCGTCGGGGAGGAGCAGCATTACGGGCGTGCGGCGGGCAGGCTGCGCGTGGCGCAGCCTGCGCTCTCCCGCCAAATTCAGGACCTGGAAGAGGAAGTCGGTTTCAAACTGTTCGAACGTCTGCCGCGCGGCGTGAAGTTGAGTGCGGCCGGGCAGCTATTTCTGGCAGATGCACGTCGTATCCTTCAGGAGGTGAACGAAGCGGCTGCGCGCGCCGCGCGCGTCGCTCGCGGTCAATCAGGAACGCTGCGCGTAGGGTTCACAGAGAGTGCGTCATGGCGGGGCGTGGTCCCAGAATCCTTCCGGCGGTTCCGGGAGATGCAGCCGGACGCCGAACTGCAACTTCAGCCAGAGCCGAGTCTGGTGCAGTTAGAAGCCATCCGGTCCGGCCGTCTGGATGCGGGTTTCGTGTTCAACATGCCAAAAGCCGATCCGGAATTGGACGCACGTCTCGTCGCGAGAGAGCGAATCGAACTGGCCGTCCCCGCGAGCCACCCTCTGTCGAAGCTCAAGCAGGTTCGCCTACGCGACCTGGCGAGCACGTTGTTCGTCTGGTTTCCGCGGCGCGAAGCCCCCGCGCTCTACGACCGCCTGATGCGCGAATGCTTTCGCGGTGGCCTGAAGTCCCCCAGGATCATTCAGGAAGGAAAAGACGAGGCGACAATCCTCAGTCTGGTTGCGACCGGCCTGGGCGTTGGATGGGTCCTCGCAACCGCACGTTGGCACCGTCCCAGAAGCGTCGTCATTCTGTCGGTGGTCGATATGGACTTGCCGCAGGAGCTGTCTCTCGCCTGGCGAAAGGACAATGGCTCTCCTTTGCTCGCACGTTTCGTAGCCGACGCGCGGGGAGTGAACCCAGGTAAGGCGTAAGGCTTCTCTGGAAGTGGCCACGCAGGTGGCCACAGAAGCTGACGAGTCGCGGGGATGGCGCGACCGCGGTGACGGCTGTCCATGAGTTTCTCGCGCACGGCGATAGTGCCTCGAGAAGCGGTCCGCCGTATCCTCGATGCCCGACTCAGCGTGGGGAGTCCTGAGACTTCGTTGAGGACTGTCTCAGTCACGAGAAGCCCCGCCCACATAAATCCACCTCCAAGGAGATCCCGGGATGACCGACAAAACCACACTTCTCAAGCCCGATGACTGCGCATTGCTCTTGGTCGACCTCCAGGCGGGCCTGGCGTTCGGTGTCGGATCGCAGGACCGGCAGGTCCTCCTCAACAACGCCATCGCCCTCGCCCGCACCGCGGTGGTATTTGGCCTTCCGGTGGTCGTCTCGACGTCCGCGACCAAGGTCTACAGCGGACCTTTCATGCCCGCGATCGCCAAAGCGCTGCCGTCGGTTCAGGCGATCGAACGGCACAACATGAATGCCTGGGAGGACGAGAGGGCCCGCGCGGCCGTCGTCGGAACTGGCAAGCGTCGCCTGCTCGTCGCAGGGCTCTTTACCGAGGGCTGCGTTTCATTTCCGACCCTCGCGGCGCTGGCTGAGGGTTTCGACGTGTTCGTCGTTGGTGATGCCTGCGGAGGGCTGACGCCCTCGAGTCACGAGTACGCCCTACGCCGCCTGGAAGCCGCGGGAGCGCGCCTCACCTCCTGGATTCAGGTGCTGCTTGAATTGCAGCGGGACTGGACCCGGCACGAGACCTACGACGGGGCACGCGCCATTGTAGAAGCGCACGGAGGCGGCTACGGCATCGGCCTTGCCTATGCGCGAGACATGATCCACCCGAACCCTTGAGCATCGCGATACTTAAACTGGAATAGCGATATGCAACTTCAAACGCACCGTGTGCGGCATGACTCTCGCAGCAGGAGGCTCAAGGTTCTGTCGAAGACGCACGTAACGCCCAGAATGCTGAGATCGCTACGCTTCTGGCGCATTTTCTACTGTCGGACGGCTCCATGCAGAGCACGTCCCCGTGGGGACGTGCCGGCGTCGCCGAACGCCAAATGCCAAGGTGGTTTAGCGGGTGGGACTTGAGATTCTCTCCCGGTGGGACCGTCTCGCTCGGCCGTGTGGCTGCCACTGACCCGATTCGGAAGAGCCGATTCGTCGTCGTGGCGTGCCGCCTGCAACGGTGCGGCGCTCGCCGTTGCGAATGCCGCTGGCGAGCGGGGCTCGGTCGAGTCTGCGACGTCAGACAGTCGGTCGAATACCACCACCATCGACAACACCATGCCAAGAGCCGCAAACACGCCGAGCGTGCGTCCTTCCACAATGAACATCGTGGAGCCCTCCGTATGTAGCTGTGCGGGCGAATCGGTGCGCCTGCCCGCCGCCGATGCCCCCGGCGACGATGACCAGATCGAGGTTTAGGCGTACCGTCATGCGTGTGAGTGTATTTGGGGCAGTTGATTCTCGCCGTAGCCGATTCACCGGAAAGATTGATCAATCAACCGGATTAGGGGCGAACTACTTTGGATGCATTGTCTGAACTACTTCGTGTAATCCGTTTGAGCGGCACAGCGTTTATCGATGCCGAACTCACCGCCCCCTGGGCTGTGGAAACTCCGCCGCCGTCGGCGATCGCGGCTCGGCTGGCACCGGGGGCGGAGCGGATCATCCCTTACCACCTGGTGGTGCAGGGCGCGTGCTACGTGCAACTGAAGAGGCAGAAACCAGTTGAGCTCGCTGCTGGCCACGTCATCATGTTCCCGCATGGGGATGTACACGTACTCGCGAGCACACCCGGGCTAAGACCGTTGCAGATCACGACCGAGGCGGTAGTCAAGCTCACGCGTCCTGATTCGATTGCGAGCACCCACTACGGTGGGGGCGGGGCGCAGACCAGGCTCATTTGTGGTTTCTTTGCCTGTGACGAGGTGCTTTCCGAACAGCTCGTCGCTCGACTTCCCAAGCTGATCCACTGCCAGATCAACCCCGACAGCCCTGCAGCGCTGCTGCCGCGCTCGGTGCGGCTGTCGAATGCCGCCGCGACACCTGGACTCGGTGCAGTTCTGGGCAAGCTTTCAGAGCTGCTGTTCGTGGATGCGATTCGCGCTCACGTCGAATCGCTACCTGAGAGGCAGGGCTGGCTTAGCGGCCTCACAGACCGGTACGTTAGTCATGGGCTGGCGTTGATGTACGCTCGCCCCGGTGCCAGTTGGTCATTGGAGTCGCTGGCGAGTGCGGTCGGGATCTCCCGCACCGCGTTTGCGGACCACTTCGTGCGATGCACCGGCATGGCGCCGATGCAGTATCTAACGCAATGGCGTCTGCGCGTCGCCGCCGATTCACTCGCCCACAGCGATCGGGCGATCAAATTTGTTGCCGAAAGCGCGGGTTTCGGATCGACGCCGGCGTTCACCCGTGCTTTCAAACGCGAGTTCGGCGAGTCGCCGGCTAAATGGAGACGAAAGCCCATTCGGGAACTGCCTACTCATGGGGCCAGGAGCAATCGTTCCTGAGGCGGCGTATGGGAATGGCCGCTTTGCGGAAGGCATTTTTCCCTTGTAGCGTGCAAAAGCCATTCGACTACGTCCCGTCGGATCCGCGCCACTCCCGCTCAAGAATGAGAACGCCGCCTCGGGGCTGCAGCGCCCGAGAACTCGGCCGAACTCCACCGTGTAGCCCACGGTTATCTTGCGAAGCACTGCGTCCGCCACCGTCCCGGTATAGGCGCCGAGGCGATGGGTCAAATCTGAGCCATGCCGCCATCGACGAACAGTTCGATCCCATTGACGAAGCTGCTGTCGTCGGAGACGAGGAACAGGACAGCCTTCGCAATTTCTTCGGGAACGCCGACGCGTCCAAGCGGGATTACGGCAGCCTGGGAAGCTATGAAACCCGTCATCTGCTCTTTGGTCAGGCCAAGCTGGTCGTAACCTGGTGTAGGTATGGTACCGGGGCTGACGACGTTTACACGGATTTGGCGGTCTTTCAGATCGAC
>Ga0070761_10001874_pt1 | contig 13126 bp, 11 predicted proteins | sample HubBroMetageREF1_FD_66724 | JGI IMG/M metagenome (GOLD analysis project Ga0070761, IMG submission 66724) | Reference soil microbial communities from the Hubbard Brook experimental Forest, New Hampshire, USA - Hubbard Brook CCASE Soil... | ecosystem: Environmental > Terrestrial > Soil >...
AACTCCGGCGGCAGGTGCTGCGGCGCCACGGTCTCAAGGAAGGTGCGGCGCACGTCGAGGTTCGAAACGACCACCGGCGCGCGGATCTCCTCCCCGCCCGCGAGCCGCACGCCGGCGGCGCGACCGTTGCGCACCAGGATCTCCTCAACCGGCGCGCTGCTGCGCAGCGTGCCGCCGCTTGCCTGCAGGGAGGCTGCCAGCGCCTGCGTCACCGCGCCCATGCCGCCGCGGGCGAATCCCCAGGCACCCACCGCGCCGTCGATGCTGCCCATGTAGTGGTGCAACAGCACGTAGGCGGTCCCCGGCGAACGCGGACCGAGCGCGGTGCCGATGATCGAGCTGCCGGCCAGATGCGCCTTGACGATGTCGCTCTCGAAATATTCATCGAGCAGGTCCGCGCAACTCTGCGTCCAGAAGCGCAGCGTGTCGTACATGCGCGCCTCCCCGAGCTGGTGGAAGTGCCGGCCGAGCCATAAGAGCTCCTGGATGTCGCGCGGCTTGAACGAGGTCGGATCGGGCGGCTCGCGCAGCAACAGCGGCTTGATGAAGCGGCAGTGCCGCAGCATGTCGCGCACGAAACGGTCGTAGCCTTCGGCATCGCGGCGCGAGTGGCGCGCGATCTCGCGCCGCAGGGCGTCGTGGTTGTCGTAGAGCGCCAGGTGCTCGCCGTTGCGCATCAGCGTGCAGCCGCCCTCGTAAGGGATGATCTGCAGGCCGTAATGCGGCAGATCCAGGCCGCGGATGATCTCCGTGCGCAGCAGGCTGCACACGTAGGAGCAGTTCGAGTAGGTGAACCCATCGTAGAGCCTGCGGCTGACCGCAGCTCCACCGATGTACGAATTGCGCTCGAGCACCAGCACGTCGAGTCCGGCGCGCGCCAGGTAGCAGGCGGCCACCAGCCCGTTGTGGCCGGCGCCCACCACGATGGCGTCGTGTCGCTTGGCCGCGCGCGCGTCCACCGTCAGGCCGGTACGCGGCGCGAGCTGCCGAGCGTCTCAAGCGTGCGGTCGATCGCGACCTCGAAAGCCGCCAGCGTGTCCGCGAGACACGAGTCATCGTGCGCGGCGCACACGAACCACGGCTCGCGTGAGTCCGGCTCGCACAGGACGCCCTCATCGTGCAGCACCTTCGCCGCGGCGTCGTAGAAGGTGTAATCGCTACCCTTCCAGTCCCGGTAGGTGCGCGGCGGATCGTGCGCGAAGTACAGGCCGCTCATCGAGGGATGGCCCACGAAGCTGTGGGCGATGCCGCGGGCCTTGAGGATCACGCTCATGCCGTTGCGCAAGCGCGTGCCGTAGGCGGCGACGCGCTCGAGCGCGTCGGTGTCGGCGAGAATCTGCAGGGTCTTTTCCGCCGCTGCGAGCGACACCGGGTGCGCCGTATAAGTGCCGCCGTGCGCGACCCCCTTGCCGAGCTTGCGCATGACGTCCTCGCGCCCCGCGAGCACCGAGATCGGATACCCGTTGGCGATCGCCTTCGCGAACGTGCACAGGTCGGCGCGCACGCCGTACAGCTCCTGCGCGCCACCGCGTGCGACCCGAAACCCGGTCTTCACCTCGTCGATGATCATGAGGACGTTGTAGCGGTCGCACAGCTCACGCGCGGCGCGCACGTAGGCCGGATCCGCGGCGATCCCCAGGCAATTGCCCATGATCGGCTCGATCAGCAGGCAGGCGATCGAGTGGCCGTGGCGCTTGAGCACATCCTCGAGCTGATTGGCGTCGTTCGCCTGCACGAAGTGCGCGAACTGCCGCGTGCTCAAAGGCACGCCTTCGCTGTATGGATAAACTTCCGGATCACCGACCTGCTGCCACTTGTCCATCGGCGTGTACCACATGGCCGCGTCGAACAGCCCGTGGTAGCTGCCTTCCAGGATGATGTAGTTGTCCTTGCGGGTGTAGGCACGCGCCAGACGCAGCGCCGCCATCACCGCCTCGGTCCCGGAGTTTGAAAATCGCACCAGCTCAGCCGCCGGCACCATCTGTGCGATGCGTTCTGCGACCCGGTACTCGCACTCGGTCGAGAGCGCAAATACCCCGCCCACCTTCATGCCCTCGCGCGCGGCCGCATCGACGCGCGCATCCGCGTAGCCGAGGATCGCGGGCCCGTAACCCATGCGATAGTCGACGTACACGTTGTCGTCGATATCGGTCACGCGTGCGCCCCGCCCGTGCTTCACGTAGATCGTGCGGTCCTCGCCCCAGAAGCGAAAGTTGGACGCGACCCCGAGCGGCAGGCGCTTGAGCGCGCGGCGATAGTGTTCGTGGTTCCTGGTCAGGGTTCTGGCCATGGGTGCACCGTTAATTAGTGAGATTTCAAGGTGTTGCCGCGACCTCCGCTTCGGTCGCGCCCGTCACTATATGATCATATAGTTTTTTTCGGTAGAATTATATGGCCGGATATTCACGCCCCCCGGCCGGTATCCCGCCATGAATTCGACAGCTGTCCGCCCGGTCGAACCCGCCGACACCGTCGTGCCCCGTGGGCTGCCGGCGTGGGTGTACAACCACCCCGAAATGACGCGCCTGGAGTACGAACGGCTGCTGAAACCAAGCTGGCAGATCGTCTGCCACACCAGCCAGATCCCGAACGCCGGCGACTACGTGACCTTCCAGCTGGGCACGGACAGCGTGATCGTGCTGCGCGAGCGGGGCGGCGGCATTCGGGCGCTACGCAACGTCTGCCGCCACCGCGGCACGCGTCTGCTCGAGGGCGCCGGCAAGTGTCACGGTCGCATCACCTGCCCGTACCATGGCTGGAGTTACCGCTATGACGGCTCGCTGCTCGCGACTCCGGCAAAGGAGAGCTTTCCCGGTCTCAACCTGCGCGAATATGGCCTCGATCCGGTTCCCATGGAGCTGACGCTGGGCTTCGTATTCGTGTGCCTCGCCGCCGTGCCTCCGCCGCCACCTTCTCAGATGTGGGCGCCGATCATCGAGGAGCTGGCGCCTTATCGGTTTGAGGAGCTCGTTCCCACGCAACCGATCTATCTGCAGGAGTGGGAGGTCGACTGGAAGATCGCGATGGACAACTATCTGGAGTCTTATCACGTACCGATCGGCCATCCGGGACTAAACCGGATGATGACGCCCGACTATGAGGACCAGCGCGGGGTTCCCGGCATCGCGCGCGGCATCAGCTGGCTGCGCGAGGCGCCCTCGAGCCGTTGGAGCGAGCGCGTCTATCAGAAATATGTCGGCCCGGTGACCGCGCGGCATCTGCCCGAGCCGCACCGTCGCAGCTGGCGATTCTACAGCTGCCTGCCCAATCTCGGGATCGACATCATGCCCGAGCAGGTCGATTTCTTTCAGGTGCTGCCGCGCGGGCCGGGCAAGTGCGTGATCCGCGGGGCAGCTTTCGGACTGCCTGATGATCGACGCGAGATGCGCCTGCTCCGCTGGCTCGGTAACCGCATCAACATGCAGGTCAACAGTGAAGACCGGTCGCTGTGCGAGCGCTTGCAGCGCGGCATCGCCGACAGTGCCTACCGGCCGGGCCCGCTGTCACAGCTCGAAACCTGGATGCTGGAATTCCATGATCTGCTGCGCACCCGCATCCCGGAGGTGAATCTGCCGGCGGCGCCGGCACGCTTTGCCTAGGCGCTGCCGGCGGAAACGCAGCTGCTGTCCGCCGAAATCGCGTCGAAGCGATTTCGGCCAATGAACTAGACAGCCGCGCTGAAGTGACCCGGAAACACCGACTGCAGATACTTCAGCGAACGCGTCACGGCGTCGGCGCGATTGATGTTGGCCTCGCTCTGGAACGCGAACCCCTGCCACAACACTTCGAGCACGCCCATAAGACCCAGGGCCACCCCATCCGCATCCAGGTGGTGCGCGCCGCTGGCGGCGATCATGCGTTCGATGAGCTCGCGCACCAGCAGCGCGAACGCCTCGTCCTTCTTGCCGCAGATGTCGTAATACTCCTGGCGCGAACTGGCCTCGCCCCAGAACGCGTACCACACCGACACCTTGCGCGGACTGGCGATGTCCGCGTCGAGGTACAGATCTACCAGCAGGCGCAGTGCCTCGACCGGCGAGTCCTTGAGCCCGGCAACCGGAATCATGACGCGCTCTTCGAACTCTGCGGCCAGGTACTCAAGCGAGGCCACCAGCATCGCCGCCTTGGAATCAAAGTAGAAACGCACGATTCCCGGCGACAGGTCGGCAAGCGCCACGACCTTTTCCACCGTGGTGCTCGAGGGCCCGTAGATGTGCAGGGCCGAAATGCACGCATCGATGAGACGCAGCCGCTGGCGCTGACGGATGCGCGAGCCGCCGCTTTTGACCGGGGCCGGGGCGCTCGCTGTGGAGGCTCGCTGGCTCGACATGCTGTTCACATCATCCTGCGCCCGCGCCGGACGGGCAATTACTGTACGACGCCGAAGTTTATCGCGCACAATAGCCCACTGGCACAGTTGCAGCGCGCACCATGAAATCGACCTGGCGTCCGGGCCGCTGGCTCATCATCCTGCCGCCGCTCATTTTCCTTACTGTATTCTTTCTCATTCCGTTCGCCTTCGCCTTCAAAATCAGCTTCGCGGAAGCCGCGCCGCACGTCCCCCCATTTACCGACGTCTTCTCCTTCACGCCTGATCACCACCTGCGACTCGCGGTCAGCCTGGGCAACTACCGCTATCTCATCACCGACGAGGTCTATGGCGTTGCGTACCTGTACTCGCTGCGCACCGCGTTTTTCTCGACCCTGATCTGTCTCGCGCTCGGCTACCCGATGGCCTACGCCATTGCCCGCAGCCCCAAGTCGGCACAGGGCCTGCTGTTGCTGGTCATTATGTTGCCCTTCTGGACCTCCTTTCTGCTGCGGGTGTACGCACTCGAGGGAATCATCCGCGACAACGGCTTCCTCAACACCGTGCTGCTGCACTTAGGTGTGATCAGTCATCCGCTGCGGATCATGCGCACCAGCCTCGCGGTGTACATCGGCATCGTCTACTCCTATCTGCCCTTCATGGTGCTGCCGCTGTTCGCCACGCTGGAGAAGCTCGACCCGCTGTTGCTGGAAGCGGCCGCGGATCTGGGCAGCACCCCGCGGCGCGCCTTTGTGGACATCACGCTGCCGTTGTCGCTCCCGGGTGTGATCGCCGGCTCGATGCTGGTGTTCATCCCCGCGGTGGGCGAGTTCGTGATCCCCTCGCTCCTCGGCGGCCCGAACAACCTGATGATCGGCCGCGTGCTGTGGGATGAGTTCTTCGGTAATCACGACTGGCCGGTAGCCTCGGCGGTAGCGATCGGTTTCCTGCTGCTGCTCGCCGGTCCCATTGCGATCTACCAGTACTACAACGTGCGGCAGCTGGAGGCCTAGGGCGTCTGATGGAACGAAGCTCCCCCGCGGTGCTTCTCTCGGTGCTGTTCTTCGGCATTGCCATGCTGTACCTGCCGATCCTGGTGCTGATCGGCTACTCGTTCAATGCCTCACCGCTGGTCAATGTCTGGGGCGGGTTCTCCACCGCCTGGTACGGCCAGCTGCTGCACAACCGCCAGCTGTTGCAGGCGGCACTGCTGTCGCTGGAAGTCGCGCTGACGGCCTCGACGGGCGCGGTGCTGCTCGGCACGCTGGCGGCGATCGCGCTGGTGCGCTTTGCGCGTTTTCGCGGCCGTTTACTGCTCACGGGCATGGTGAACGCACCGCTGGTGATGCCGGAAATCATCACCGGCATCACGCAGTTGCTGCTGTTCGTCTCGATGATGCAGTTGTTTTCCTGGCCGCATCGCGGCTTCACGACCATCGTCCTGTCGCACATCACGTTCTGCACCGCCTATGTAACCATCACGGTGCAGTCGCGTCTGCAGGGGGCGGACCGCTCGCTGGAGGAAGCCGCGATGGACCTGGGCGCAAGTCCGGCGCGCGCATTTCTCGAGGTCACGCTGCCGATCATCTCGCCGGCGATTATTTCCAGCTGGCTTCTGTGCTTCACTCTGTCGCTCGATGACCTGGTCATATCGAGCTTTGTCGCCGGTCCCGGCGCGAGCACTCTGCCGATGGTCATTTATTCCAAGGTCAAATTGGGCGTGAGCCCCGACATCAACGCACTGGCGAGTCTCATCGTCTGCGCGGTGGGTGTGTGCATCATCGCCGCCGGCTATCTCATGGCACGCGCGGATCGCCGCCGCGCCCAGGAAACGCAGCTCGCCGGTCGCTAGAGGCGCAGCTCGCGTGGCGCGCGCCGCAGCTCACAGGTCGGTCTTGATGCGCGTCCAGGTGCGCGTGCGCAGTCGCTCGAGCGCCGGACCCGCTTCGGCCGACTGGTACAGCCGTGCCTCGACCTCCGGCGGCGGATAGACCGCCGGATCGTTCAGGATCCGCGGGTCGACGTAGGCGCCGGCCGCCTGGTTGTCATTGGCGTAATGGATGTCGTTGGTGATAGCGGCGATCACCCGCGGCTGGAGTATGAAGTTGAGAAACTTGTGGGCTGCCAGCGGGTGCGGCGCGTCGGCGGGAATCAGCAGCGCGTCACAGGCGAAGTTGGCGCCCTCCTTCGGTATGGTAAAGGCCAGAGGCACATCCACCCCCGCGGCTTTGGCGCGCGCCCGCGAGGTGGCGTAGTCCCCGGACCAGGACATGGAAATGCAGAACTCCCCGGTGGCCAGACCGTTCATGTACTCGCTGGAGTCAAACGCCTTGATGTACGGGCGCACGGCCAGCAGCAGTTTCTCGGCCCGCTTGTAATCCTCGGGCCGCGTCGTGTTCGGATCCAGGTGCAGGTAGTTGAGAGCGAGTTGCAGCACGTCCTCGGGCTGGTCGAGGAAGGTCACACCGCAGTCGGCGAAGCGGCGGATGATCTCCGGCTTGAAGATCAGATCGAGGCTGTCCACCGGCGCGTCGGGCATGCGCGCGCGGATCATGTCGACGTTGTAAGCGAAGCCGTTGACGTGCCGCAGGTACGGCATCGCATAGCGGTTGTCGGGATCGGCCCTGGCCTCGACCGCCAGCACGTGCGGGTCGAGATTCTTCCAGTTCGGCAACAGCGCCTTATCCAGCGGGCGGTAGATACCCGCCTTGATCTGCCGGCTGAAGAAGTCGGTCGAGGTACTGACGACATCGTAGCCCGAGTCGCCAGCCATCATCTTGGCTTCCAGGGTTTCATCGGCGTCGTAGGTGTCGTACACCACCTTGATGCCGGTGGCGGCCTCGAACTGCGCGACCGTGTCCTTGCCGATGTAGTCCGCCCAGTTATAGACGTGCAGCTGCGGCTCCTCCTTGCCGCCCTGCCGCGAACCGGCACCACAGGCAACGAGCAGTCCCGCCGTGAGCACGGCAAGAACGCCGGCGCCCACATGGCGCACCCGCAGCCGTGCTTGCGCCCTTTCTATAACTTCACCATGACGTGGCGCACTACCGTGTAGTCCTCGAGGGCATAAACCGAGAGATCCTTGCCGTAGCCGGAGCGCTTGAAGCCCCCGTGCGGCATCTCGCTCACCATCGCAAAGTGCGTATTGACCCACGTGCACCCGTACTGCAGCTGCGCCGCCACCTGCAGCGCACGGGAAATATCGCGCGTCCACACCGAGGACGCCAGTCCATATTCCGAGTCGTTGGCCCAGCCGATCGCTTGCTCCACATCGGCGAAGGGCGTGACGGACACGACCGGACCGAACACTTCACGTTGCACGATCTCATCCTCCTGCCGGGCGCCGGCGACCACGGTGGGCTCGTAGAAGAAGCCACCCCCCGCGCGGGTCTTGCCCCCGGTCGTGAGCTCGATGTGCGGCAGCGCGGCGGCGCGCCCGACCAGGGCGGCGACCCGCTCGCGCTGCGCCTGGGAGATGAGCGGCCCCATTTCCACACCCGGCTCCTCCTGCAAACCCACCTTGATGGTGCGCACCGCTGCGCTCAGATCGGCCACCACCCGCTCGTAGACACCCTTGCCGACATACAGCCGGCAGGCGGCGGTGCAGTCCTGGCCGGCGTTGTAGAAGCCGAATGTGCGCACCCCCTCCACGAGCGCATCGATATCCGCGTCATCGAACACGATAACCGGCGCCTTGCCGCCCAGTTCCAGGTGGGTGCGCTTCAGGTTACCCGCGGCCGCCTCCAGTACCTTCTGCCCGGTCGCCACCGAGCCGGTGAGGGACACCATGCGCACGCGCGGATGCGCGGTGAGAATCCTGCCCACCGGCTCACCGCGACCGCAAACGATGTTCACCACTCCCGGCGGCAGCAGTTCCGCCAGCAGCGCCGCCAGCCGCAGCGCCGTCAGCGGGGTCTGTTCCGAGGGCTTCAGCACCAGCGTATTGCCCGCGGCGATCGCGGGCGCAATCTTCCAGGCGGCCATCATCAGCGGGTAGTTCCACGGCGCGATGGAGGCCACCACCCCGACCGGGTCGCGGCGGATCATGCTGGTGTGCCCGGGCAGGTACTCGCCGGCGGCAAGTCCGTGGGGCGTGCGACAGGCGCCGGCGAAGAAGCGGAATACATCGGCGATCGCCGGCAGCTCGTCGGCGAGCGCCGCCGCCAGTGGCTTGCCGGTGTTGCGCGATTCGAGCGCGGCGTACGCGGCCGCGTCGGCGTCAATGCGGTCGGCGACCCGCAGCAGCAGCGCCGCCCGCTCCTTAGGGGCGGTACGCGCCCAGCCGGGGAACGCGGTCTCGGCCGCCGCGACGGCCGCCTGCACCTGCGCCTCCGAGGCTGCCGGCACCAGCGCGATCTGCGCGCCGCTCGCCGCGTCCAGCACCGACTCGCTCGCGCCCTCGCCGGCAACCAGCCGGCCGCCGATAAGCAGTTGTGTTTGCATGCTCGTTTCCTCGTGGCTTGCCGCGCCGCCTCGGCCTGTTATATTATTGTCGTCATAATATTACCATTTCGCCCGCTGCGGGCGAGGCCCGCGATGAACCCCGACGTCATCATCACCTGCGCCATCACCGGTGACGACACCAAGGTCACCAAGAGCCCCCACTGCCCCATCACCCCGGAGCAGATTGCCGCCTCCGCCATCGAGGCGGCGCGCGCCGGGGCCGCGATCGTGCACATTCACGTGCGCGATCCGGACAGCGGCGAATTCAGCATGGCCACGCGTCATTACCGTGAAGTAGTCAAGCATATCCGCGACAGCAAGGTCGATGTGCTGGTCAACCTCACCTGCGGCATGGGCGGCTACATCTGCATCGGCAAGCGCGGGCTCACCGATACCCCCGCCGCCGGCACCGACTTCGTCAGCCAGGAAGAGCGCATGCGGCACGTCATCGATCTGTGTGCGGAAGGCCTGTACCGCCCGGACATCGCCACCATCGATTGCGGCACGCTCAATTTCGGCGACGGCAATCGCGCCTACGTTTCCACTCCCGACTACGTGCGTGAGGGCGCGGGAATCCTGCGCGACCTGGGCGTGAAGGCGGAGCTGGAAGTGTTCGACACCGGCAACCTGTGGTTCGTGAAGCAACTGATCAAGGAGGGGCTGATTCCGGGCCCGGCGATGATCCAGCTGTGCACCGGCATTGCCTACGGCGTGCCGGCAGACACCGGCCACCTGCTGGCCATGGTGAACACGCTGCCGCCGGCATGCGTGTGGAGCTCGTTTGCCGTCAGCCGCATGCAGATGCCGTGGGTCGCGCAGTCGGTGCTGCTCGGCGGCAACGTACGCGTGGGGCTCGAGGACAACCTCTACCTGAGCCGCGGGGTGTATGCGAGCAACGCGCAGCTGGTTGCGAAGGCGCGCACCATCGTCGAAGCCATGGGGGCCCGGATCGTCCCGCCGGCCGAGGCGCGCGACCGGCTGCAGCTGCACTGACGTGGCGGGCATACCTCTTTATCAGACCGCAATTCTGCCGGAGTGGATCGACTACAACGGTCACGTGCGGGATGCCTACTACGGACTGATCGTGAGCCATGCGATCGACGCGCTCATGGATCGCATTGGCGTGGACGCGGCATACCGGCAGCGCACCGGCTGCACCTTGTACACCGTGGAGATGCACATCCACTATCTGCACGAGGTGAAACAAGCCGACACCGCTATCGTGAACGTGCGCATCGCCGGCGCCGACGCCAAGCGCATCCACGCCGCCTTCGAGTTGCTGCGCGCCGGGCACAGCGGCGTGGCCGCCAGCGCGGAAGCCATGCTGCTGCACGTGCGTCAGCAGGGTGAGAGCGCCCAGACCCTGGCATTTCCCCCTGCGGTCGTCGCGGCGATCGCGCAGCTGCAGGCGGCGGGCGCGGGCCTTTCGCCGGGGGGGCCCGGCTCACGGCGGATGGAGTTGCCTGCGACCACCCGCCCTGTATGAATCCGCGTGCTCTGCAGCGCCTGCTGGCACCACGCAGCATTGCCCTGATCGGCGGCGCCTGGGCAGATGCGGTGGCGGCTGCGAGTCGCGTCATCGGCTACCCGGGTGAGGTGTGGCGCGTGCATCCCAGCCGCCCCTCCTCGCCTGCGCAGCAGTACTACGCTTCAGTCGATGAACTGCCGGCGGCACCGGATGCCGCCTTCATCGCCGCCCCCAGCCACCAGGTCCCGGCGATCGTCGCGGCGCTGGCACGGCGCGGCGCCGGTGGATTCGTGTGCTTCGCGGCCGGCTTTTCCGAAACCGCCTCGGCCGAAGGCGAGCGCCTCACACGCGAACTTCTCGCCAATGCGGCTGACCTGCCGTTCTTTGGCCCCAACTGCTATGGCTTCGTCAACTTCTTCGACGCCGTCGCCCTGTGGCCGGACCAGGTGGTCGGCGAACGGCGCGACCGCGGCGTCGCGCTGATCTGTCAGAGCGGCACGCTGGCGCTGAACCTGTTGTTCAACGAGCGCTCGCTGCCCATCGGCTGCGTGCTGACGGTCGGCAATCAAACGCGTCTCGCGGCCGAGGATCTGATCGAACTGCTGTGCGACGATGCACGCGTAACCGCCTTCGGGTTGTACCTGGAAGGGGTGCGCGACGCGACGCACTTTGCGCGGGCGGCTGCCCGGGCGCGCGCCGCCGGCAAGCCTATCGCGCTCGTGAAGAGCGGGCGTACGGATGCGGCCACGCGCACGGTACGCAGCCACACCGGGGCGCTCGCCGGCGCGGATGCGGCGTTCGACGCGTTTTGCACCCAGGCGGGCATCGCGCGCTGCGAGTCACTTGCGACCCTGTGTGAAACGCTCAAGATCTTTCACCTCGGCGGTCCTCTGCCCGGTCGGCGCGTGCTCGCCATGGGCGCCTCGGGTGGTGACATGGCGATGACCGCGGATGCCGCCCGTCAACTGGGGCTTAACTTCGCGCCCATTCCCGCCGCGGCCACTGCCAGCCTGCGCGAGATCCTCTCCGATCGCGTGCATATCTCCAACCCGTTCGATTTTCACACCCACGTGTGGTTCGACCGCCCGCGGCAGCGCGCCATGTTCGGCGTGGCGCAGCGCGCCGGCTACGACGCCGTCGCTCTCATGGTCGACTGCCCGCCCGCCAGCGCAGATGCCTCCACCTACATAAGTGTGATCGAGGAATTTGCGGCCGCACTTCCGGGCGCGCCGACGCGCGCGGTGGTGATCTCCTCACTCCCGGAGTCCCTGCCGCGCGCCACGCGCGAGCGCTGTCTGGCAGCGGGCATCGTGCCCTTGCAGGGTCAACGCGAAGCACTCGAGGCGCTCGATCTCGCCGGCGCGGTCGGTGAGACCTGGTTGCGCGCTGCAGGCTGCGTGGAGCTGCGCGTACCACGCGGCGCCCGCAAAGCGGCGCAGACGCTGCCCGAACACGCTGGCAAGAGCGCACTGGCGCAGTTCGGCGTGCCGGTACCGCGCGGGGTGCTCGTGAGCACTGCTGATGCCGCCAGCGCTGCCGCGCAGCTCGGTTTTCCAGTCGTGATCAAGGCAGCGGGCGCAGCGCTGGAGCACAAGTCCGACGTCGGCGGGGTCGTGCTCCATGTGAGCAGCGCGGCCGAGGCCGCCGCCGCCGCCCAACGCCTCTCCAGCCTTTCAGACACAGTGCTGGTTGAAGAGATGGTGACCGACGGTGTGGCGGAGATCCTGGTGGGCATGTCCGTTGACCCGCAGTTCGGCCAGCTGCTGCTGCTTGGCGCAGGTGGTGTACTGACTGAACTGCTGCGCGACAGCGTCAGCCTGCTACCGCCATTCAGCGCCGCCGCCACCGAGGCGGCGCTCAGGAAGCTTAAGGTGTGGCCAATGCTCGCCGGTTACCGCGGTCGACCGGCAGCGGATGTCGCGGCGCTCACCGAGACCGTACTCGCCTGCACGCGCTATGCTGCCGCCAACCTCGAGCGGCTTGTGGAACTCGACATGAATCCCGTTATCGTGCGCCCTGTGGGGCGCGGCGCGGTAGCGGTGGACGCTTTGATCCGCCTCGTGGAGGAACGCTGACATGTCCGATGGCATCAAGACCGCAACCGACGGCGCGATTCTCGAAGTGACCATCGATCGCCCGAAGGCGAACGCCATCAATCTGGCGGCCAGCCGGCGGCTGAACGAGGTGTTCACGGCGTTCCGCGACGACCCGGCGCTGCGGGTCGCGATCCTGACCGGTGCCGGTGAGCGCTTCTTCTGCCCGGGCTGGGACCTGAAGGCGGCGGCGGCGGGGGAACAATCAGACGAGGACTGGGGTGCGGGCGGCTTCGGTGGCCTGAATCATCCGCGCAATCTCGACAAGCCCCTCATCGCGGCGGTCAACGGTATCGCCTGCGGCGGCGGCTTCGAGATCGTGCTGGGAACGGACATCATCGTCATGGAGGAGCACGCGAAGTTCGCACTCCCCGAGATCAACGTCGGCGTGCTCGCCGACGCCGGCACCATCAAGCTGCGGCGCCGCATCCCCTACCACGTCGCTGTCGAGTTCCTGCTGACCGGACGCTGGATGGACGCGCACGAAGCCAAGCACTGGGGACTGGCTAACCACGTCGTCCCCAAGGGCCAGGGGCTTGCGAAAGCGCGCGAGATTGCCCGGCAACTTGCCGATGGTCCGCCGCTGTTGTTCCCGGCGATCAAGCAGCTGCTGCGCCAGTCCGAGATGGTTGCCGAGCACGCGGCCTTCGAGTTGCACGACAGCTTAAGCGGCGTGCAGAAGGTCATTCACTCGGAGGATCTCAAGGAGGGAGCGAGCGCCTTTGTCGCCAAGCGCAAGCCCGTGTGGAAGGGCCGCTAACGGCGCCATCTTCAGCCGCCCAGCGGCCGCAGCAACGCGCGCGAGATGATGTG
>Ga0070761_10001875_pt1 | contig 13121 bp, 11 predicted proteins | sample HubBroMetageREF1_FD_66724 | JGI IMG/M metagenome (GOLD analysis project Ga0070761, IMG submission 66724) | Reference soil microbial communities from the Hubbard Brook experimental Forest, New Hampshire, USA - Hubbard Brook CCASE Soil... | ecosystem: Environmental > Terrestrial > Soil >...
GTGCCGCGTTCAAGTCGTTGCGCTGACGATTGCTAACGGAGCCACCCTATGACTACGAGTGTGAGCCAACCGATTCGACCACAGGTCCGAACGATCGCTGATCTCGACCTGGTGGGCCGGGAAAACACAAACCACGCTCACTTTGGAGAAATCCCATCATGATCGCCCGTCAACTCCTCGTCGCCGGAACATGGGCCGGCATGGTGTTTCTGAGCGGGCCGAGCACGGCGCGCGGCGAGAGGGAGACAGTGCCCGTGAAGTACACGTCGGCCCAATTGCGGATCGAAGGTGAATTGCCGGCGCTCGGCGGCGCAATCGAATGGATCAACTCGCCACCTCTGACGCCGTCCGCGCTGCGCGGGAAGGTCGTGCTGATCGACTTCTGGACTTACACCTGCATCAACTGGCGACGCACACTGCCTTACGTGCGTGCCTGGGCCGAGAAATACAAAGACCGCGGCCTGGTCGTTATCGGAGTGCACACCCCAGAATTCAGCTTTGAGAAAGCATTCGAGAACGTGCGCCGGGAGACGCCGGTGCTGGACATCCACTATCCAGTCGCGGTGGACAGTGATTACTTGATCTGGCGTGCATTCAGAAACCAATATTGGCCTGCGATCTACATCGCAGATGCCCACGGGCGCATCCGCCACCACCAATTCGGCGAGGGCGGCTACGAAGAGACTGAACGGGTCATCCAGCAGTTGCTGACGGAGGCGGGTCAGCTGGACGTGCCGGGAGATCTGGTGTCGCTCGACCCCAAGGGAGCGGAGGTCGGAGCCGATTGGGCAACCCTCAAGTCCCCAGAAACCTATGTTGGGTACGAAAAGGCCGAGTCCTTTGCCTCACCGGGGGATGTGGCACGAGACCGGCCGCGCGTCTACGCGTCGCCCGAGCGACTGCGGCTCAACAATTGGGCGTTGGTGGGCGAGTGGACAATCAAACCCGAGGCCGCTGCGCTAAAGGGCGCAACGGGGCGAATCGTGTACCGCTTCCACGCACGCGACGTTAATCTCATCATGGGCGCGAGCCTTCGAGGCACCCCGGTCGGCTTTCGGGTGCGCATCGATGGTAAGCCCCCGGGCGACGCTCATGGGAGCGACGTCGATGAGCAGGGCTATGGCCTTGTGACCGAGCCACGGATGTACCAGCTGATCCGCCAGCCCGGGCCTATCGCAGATCGAGTGTTCGATATCGAATTCGTAGGTCCGGGCGTTGAAGCGTTCGATTTTACGTTTGGCTGAGTACCGCGACAATTGTTCGGCGGATTGCCGGTGGGAAGTAGTCGCGTGAATCGCCGTCATCAGAATCGCTGACGCCTACCTCAAATTGTATCTATCAATCGCGTGTACCAGGGGTGCGGTGTCCAGGCTGCCGGACGGCTAACCTGCACGCGATCGGTGCTTAAAAGTCATTCTGACAATGCCAATATTATGCGGAGAGGTGTTCAGAGTGGATGCTAAATGAGATCCTTGGAGAGCACAGAAGAGCCGGCAGGTAACTAGTGAATCGAACGACATTCTTGAACGCAAGGATCTTCGACGGCGTGCGCAGCGAGTACGTCGACGAATCGGTTGTGGTCGTCGAGGGCGACCGCATCGTGGCAGTGGACCGAGCGCCGAGTGCTTCGACTAGCGGGGACGTCGTCGATGTCGCCGGCAAGACGCTGATGCCCGGATTGATTGACGCGCACTGCCATGTTCTGGGCGCCAGTCTCAAGGTGACGGACGTGGAGACGCAGCCATTGACCTATGTCGCCGGCTACGCGTCCAAGATGCTAGGTCATGCCCTCGACTGCGGTTTCACCTCGGTACGCGATGTCGGGGGCGGCGATGCCGGGATCGCAAGAGCCGTCGCGGAGGGACTGATCAGGGGACCTCGAGTGTTCTTCGCGGGGCGCGCCCTTTCCATGACGGGCGGACACGGTGATTTCCGAGACCCGTTCAGTGGGGTCGGCGCGTGCGGATGCTTAGGCGAAGGCCGCGTCGCACTTGTCGTGGATGGCGAGGATGCCGTCCGAGCGGCGGCTCGAGAGGAACTTCGTCGCGGGGCCCATTGCATCAAGATCATGCTGTCGGGCGGTGTCTTATCGCCGGCAGATCCCATTTGGATGGATCAATTTACGGACCGGGAAGTTATCGCGGCGGTCGAGGAGGCTGCTCGGCGGAGAAAGTATGTCGCGGCTCACTGTCATCCGCCGAGCTCCATCGCACGGGCCGCGAAGCTGGGCGTACGCACCATTGAACATGCGACGCTAATCGACGAGAGCAGCGCCGCGGCCGTCAAGTCCGCAGGAGCCTACGTGGTACCGACGACCGTCATCGTAAGAGCGCTGCTCGACGATGCGAAAGCGGGATTGCTGCCGGCCTGGATGAGCGAAAAGCTCGCTGAGGTGAGTGATCAATCGCTTCGTGGTTTGGAGATCATGGACCGCTTCGCACTGAAGATCGGCTTTGGAACGGACCTTCTGGGCCACCTCCATACTCATCAGACCCGAGAATTCATCATTCGGCGGGACGTTCAATCGGCCGCCTCCATCTTGCGGTCCGCAACCTCCGTCAATGCCGAGATCATGATGGAGCCGCATCTCGGCAAAATCCAGCCGGGCTGCCGCGCGGATATCCTGATCGTTGACGGAGACCCGCTGGAGGACATTGCTGTGCTCGCTCGGGATGGCCGGAGTTTGTCGGCCATCATGAAGGCGGGCGAGTTCGTCAAGCTCAGCCGGTAACGTCCTGACCGATGCCCTGCTGCGCATCGAGCCCTTTACGAAACACATGGATCAGCGCTTCGATCGGAATCGGCTCCGGCTCTCGATAGACGAGATAGAAGCCTAAGCCCGTTCGGAACGATTGGTCGGACAGCCGAACGACGCGCCGATCAATCAATAGTTGGTCGACGATGATCTTGTACCCCAGCGCAATGCCGCGCGCCGCCACCAATTCCAGGAGCAGAAGCGAAAATGTCGAGAATACCGGACCGGTGACCACCGGCAGCTTCACGCCTTGGTGGGACAACCAGTCCGCCCACTTCAGTCCAATGGTTTCTTCGCTCGCGAGTCGCAACAGAGGGAATCTCACTAGCACGTCCGGCGGAGCGTTGAGCAGTTCTGGATGCCGTGCGAGGAGCTCGGGGGCGCATATCGGGAACCCTTCCTCGTCAAACAAATGGGCGGCCGTGAAGCCGGGCCACTTCCCGTCGCCAAATCGGATCGACAAATCGATATCGTGTGCATCGAAACCCTCGTAACTGGCGGCGGTGATGACCCGCACCTGGCGATCGCCGATGTGTTCGGCGAGCTCACGAAAGCGAGGCATCAACCAAATCTGGGCGAGGTCGTGGCTGCATGCGATGGTGAACGCCCGCTTACTCTCCCGCTTTGTGAGCGAGGTGAGCACGTCGCGCACATGCCCGAGTCCGGCACCTATCGCGTCAGCCAGGCGTTGTCCTGCCGCAGTCAACTCGAGCCGGTTTCCGTTGCGCATGAAGAGGGTGAGGCCGGTTTCGCGTTCCACGGTGGCGACGTGGCGACTGACCGCAGACGCGGCAATGCAGAGCTCGGCGCCTGCCGCCGTGAGATTCTGATGCCGGGCGGCGACTTCGAACACGACCAAGGCATTGATGGGGGGCAGCGCCTGTCGCAAAGTTACCATATCAAAATTATAACGAATCACTATAAAAACTCTAGTTTATATGCGTCTATTTTCGAATATAACCATAAGAAATGCATCGAAGAAGCTGGCGATCGTATCAGCAGTTGGAGGAAATCATGTCGGAATCGCTGTCCTTATCCGCGTTGGTGGACTTGGAACGCTACCCCGTCGGGGATGACGCGCGATTTGCGCCTATCGCTGAGCGCTGCAAAGCTCAGCTGAAGGAGTCGAGTTTCGCGTGCCTCCCTGGTTTTCTGCATGCCGGCGTGACCGAAGCAATGACGCGCGAAGTGTTGGATGCGATACCGCGCGCCTACCGGCGGGAACAATCCTTCAGTGCGTACGATGAATCGTCATTGCAGCAATACCCGGCAGATCACGTACGACGTCGCAAACACGAGAGCCGTCAATTTATCGTCGCAACCGATGTGCTGAGCAAAGCGGGTCAACTGCGAACGCTGTATGGCAGTGAAACTCTTACGCAGCGCATAGCGCAGATGCTTGATGAGCCTGCGCTTTTCCAATTGGCCGATCCCGTCATGGGATGCACATCGACCGTCATGTACGAGGGCGATACGCACGGTTGGCATTTCGATCTCAACGACTTCGTGGTCTCGATCTTGCTGCAAGCCCCGGAGGCGGGCGGAACCTTCGACTTCGCGCCCAATATCCGGAAAGACGGGGAGGAGAATTACGCCGGGGTCGCCGCTGCGCTCGATGGTCGTTCCGAAGCGGTGCGCTCGATCAAAGTTGAGGCAGGAACGTTGCTCCTTTTCTGTGGCCGCCGGGCCTTGCACCGCGTACCGCCGGTACTCGGCAAGGTGCCGCGCGTCATTGCCCTTTTCAGCTACGACAGAAAGCCTGGTGTGCGCTACGGGAGTGAGGTGTATGCCCGCGTCGTCGGGCGAAGTGCCGCATTCGAGCAGTGAGTATTTGCAAGGGACAATCATGAAATTTATCTGTACCGCGCTCGTATTGGGAAGCCAGCTGGCCATGCAGCTGGCATTGGCGGAGAGCTCCGGCGATTCGCTTAGCGAGATTGTGGTCACGGCGCAGCGGCGCGCCGAGCGGCTTCAGGACGTGCCGGAAGCGATTTCGGCGTTAGGCGGAGATATGCTGAACCAGATGCGCTTACAGGGTAACGCAGATCTGGCCGCATACGTTCCGAGTCTCTCTTTCGACGTGCTGGGTCCAGGAGAGACGACGCTCGCGATCCGTGGGCTCGGCACCGCATATGGACTCGAGCCCGCTGTGTCGCTTTATGTGAACGAAACCCCACTTGATATCCGCACCGACGGCTACGCCGGTGCGCCGGACATCGATTTCTTTGACGTCGATCGCGTCGAAGTACTGCGTGGGCCGCAGGGAACGCTTTATGGCTCTAGTTCCATGGGGGGCGCGATTAGGATCCTGACCGCTCAACCTGATCCGAGTGCCTTCGCCGTGAACGCCGAAGTCGGCGGCTCGAGTACCGACGGCGGTGGACTTGGGTATCTCACGAAGTCGGCGGTGAATCTGCCATTGTCTCCCGATGCAGCGATCCGCATCGTCGGCGCCTTTGAGCACGTCCCTGGTTATATCAATCAAGCGGCCCCCGGCGACTTCAGCGTCGCACAGCCGGACCTCCCGGTGACGGCAAGACGGATCAACGATGTCGACCTCAAGAGCGGTCGGATCATCGGCCTGTGGAAGCCGACCGACGTGTTGACTATTAAGCCGACTTTGATGATCTCGGAAGTCGATGCCAGCAACAACTCGAATTATTTCAGCAACCTGCCGGAGTTTACAATTGCAGCCGATTATCCGTCACCGCAGCAAAGCCGGCTTGAAGTCGGCAACCTGGAAGTGGACTACAACTTCGGCTATGCGACCCTGATGTCATCCACATCGGTGCTCTCTCGGGACGTGCAGACTGGGGACGATTTCACTCTATATTGGGCAAATCTCGCGTCGCTGTTCGGTGTTCCGTATCCGCCTAATTATCCGACTACAGATTTTGACACGTCCCACAATGACGGCTTCATTCAGGAATTTCGCTTGACGTCCCCGACCGACCAACGCCTACGTTGGGTCGCCGGTGCCTATTTCAGTCACTACCGTCAGCATTCAACCGAGTCAACGAACAGCACTGCGTTCGCGGAGGCGATCGGACAGACGACCGGTCCCAATCTTTACAGCTTTGACCAATCGGTGATCGACCAGCAATCGGCAGTTTTTGCAGATTTGACCTACAAGTTTGTGCCTCGTTTCGAAATCACCGCGGGTGAACGCTATTACGAGCTGCACGATAGCCTGGAAAATACACAAAGCGGAGTGCTCGCTGCTCCGAATCAGCCTTTGGTGCATGCCAAGGCGAGCGGCAACAGCCCGCGGCTCGTTCTGACCTATCGCCCGATTGACGATACGACGATCTATGCCACGGCGGCGAGGGGTTACCGGCCAGGTGGACCCAATGTCGGGCTTCCCACGGGAATCGGTTGCACGCTGAACAATGCTTATTCGGCCCTGTACCAGCCCGACACCGTTTGGAATTATGAACTGGGCGCGAAGTCCGAATTTCTGGATCGCAGGCTATCCATCGATGTGGCCGCATATAAAATCGATTGGAAGAACGTACAGCAAGCGGTCACCGATCCGGGGTGCGGTTATCTATTTGTCGCCAACGTGGGTACGGCGCAGAGCAAAGGGTTGGAAGCTGAGATCAATTTCAAGCCCTTTGAGTCATTGCTGTTGAGTGCAAGCGGTTCCTATGATCACGCAGATTTCACATCCATAGACGTCGCATTTCAGGGGGCGGGTACTGCGCAACCCGGAGAAGCGATTCCCAGTGTGCCGCATCAGAAATTCAATATCGGCGCCGAATACACGAGAGCCTTCTTGGCTGACTACACCGGTTACATGCGCCTCGATTGGAGTCACCTAGGTAACATTCCGGCGGGATTTACCTACAACGCCACACGGCCCGCGTACAGCGCGCTCGAAGCAGCCGTCGGGGTGCGCACGGGGCGTTTCGATCTAGCGCTTTATGGCCACAATCTTACGAATTCGAACGGTATTTTGGAAATACAAGAGGGAGCGCTGTACGGCTACGGCAACGTGTTCCAAACCGAGGTCTCCACGCCGCCCAGAACGATTGGCGTAGATCTCAAGATGCATTTTTGAGCCGATTCACGGTCGGCGGCGCGCCAGGGTGAGGTATTCGGTGGGAAGTTCTGCAATGACTGTCGCGCGATTTGACCTGTTCGGGCGCCTTATCTACGTGAACGCGCTGTTTATCGTCGGTACTCTGGGCACCCTCATCACGCCGGCAATTCTCGAGTCCTGGGCCACGCTTCAATGGAGTCAAACTCAATTAGGGCTGGTCGCTGCACTTGAACTCGTAACACTGGCGTCGGGTTCCTTATCGGGGTTGTATTGGCAGCGTCGTTGGCCCTGGCGTCATGTCGCCTTGGTGTCTTTGGTGCTGGCCATAGTCGCCAACCTGGCATGTGTCATCCAGCACAGCTTCGTCATCGTGTGCATAGCACGAAGCGCGACCGGCTTGGCTGGCGGCCTTTTGTGCGCAATTTATTCGGCGTTCCTTGCCAACACTAAATCGCCGGGTAAGGTGATTGCAGTCACGAACTTCATCATGATAGGCATTGAGGCGCTCTTTATATTCTGCGCAGCAACTGTGTTCCAACGCTTGGGCTTCAATGGCCTCTTTATCTTAATGATCGCTCTTTCGGCAATACTCGTTCCTCTGCTGGGTGTCTTACCGCGCGGCTGGCCGGGAGGCGAGCGCAGCGACGCGAGACACCTTTCAGGTACTCAGAAGCAATCCCTGATCGGATATCTGCTTCTCCTGGCGTTCGTTCCATACATTATGGTGCTAACCGGTGTGTACACATTCTTGGGAGAATTCGGCCGCCTAGTGGCACACCTTTCCGCAGAACAATCGCTGCGCACGATCGGCATCAGTGTGGTGTTCAGCTCTCTTGGCTCGGTCGCGGCATACGTGTTGAACGACCGTGCGGGGTTTGTGCTCCCGATCGGCGGTGCTATCGCTCTGACGGGCGGCATGATGTTTGCCATGATTTTCGCATCTCGCTCCACCTCGTTGTTCCTGTTCAATATCTCGCTGCTCCAGATTGCTTGGATCGCTCTGGGCTGCTATTTGTACTCAGCCCTCATCCACTACGACAATCTTCTGGTGCCGGCAGCCACTTCGTTGTCGTCATTTGGCTCAGCCTTCGGCGCCGGCGCGGTCGGTTTCGTACTCGAGCATGGCGGGGTGACGGCAACCCTCATATTTACGACAGGAGCGTTGGCGCTGACGGCGATATTGACAATTCCAGCATTAATTCGAGCGCGCCAGGCGGAGAAAGCGATCGCGCCGACGAAAATGGCCATAGCCGTGCCAAACCTCGGCCTCAACTGATGGTTACCGATATGACGACTTCGTACGAACTTGCGGAATATCTCAGTCTTAAGAAAACCATTGGCGCGCCTGTCGGGGAAGTATGGCCCGTATTCTTGGATATGAACCGGTGGTACACGGATTACCACTGGGACTGGATTTCGGGCCCTCCATACCAAGGGGTCGGACTCCAAGAAGGGCAAGTCCTCAAGGCAAGTCCCTTGTACGGTGTGGGCATGCAGGATCCCACACTGTATTACCTTCAGGAGCAGGTAAAAGTTACGACCGAGACCGAGATAGTCGTAAAGATAACAGCCGCGAATCCCGTATCCCTGTCAGCAGACTACGCCACGGAAGTCCGCGATGTCGTCGCCTTCTATCACTGGGACTTCGTGGAGTCGGGGAACTCGACGACAATCCTAATTCGTTCTTACTGCAACTTGAGAACGGATAAGCGGCCCGCTGAAACAGTACTGGCAGCGCTGACTACGGCGTTCCATCAATCCTGGAATAAGAGTCTCAACACGTTGGAGACAATTGTCCGAGATGCATCCGCCCATCGGACTTCTTAAGGAATGGGCAATAGACGCATCGGCGGGCGTTTGCGCGACGGAGAAGGCTTCGTCGACGGCAGTGGTGTACGCATCTACTACAGGACGCTCGGTAGTGGTGTCCCCTTGCTGCTGCTGCACGGGGGCCCCGGAGCGGATCACTCGGACTTTCTCCCCGCGCTTCAACCGATGGCGCGCCGCTGTCAATTGGTGTTGATCGATGAGCGCGGATCGGGTCGCTCGGAGCGCCTTAAAGACCCCAAAGGGTACACTTTGAGTCGTATGGTCAAGGACATCGAGTGCGTGCGACAGCATCTGAAGCTGGAGCGGCTCGTTGTGCTGGGTCACTCCTTCGGCGGCATCCTCGCACAGGCCTATGCGGTACGTCATCCGAAACGGATTTTAGGATTGGTGCTCGCTGGCACGGGGTCGACCGCGCGCTGCATCGATAGGGACTTTCGCAACCTCCGCAAGCGCCTGCCCGAGCGACTTCGCGCGCGACTCGAACGCCAGGAAAAAGCCGGTATATTCCAAGGCGACGGCGCCTACAAGAAGAATTATGCAGCGGCCTCCGCTCAGGCCCTTGCGCCTCATATGTACGCGAAGCCCCCGCCGGCGCGATTCAAGCACGCGCCGCCGTTGGGCATGGAAGTGCTCCGCGAGATGTGGGTGCGCCGCTCCGATTTTCACATCGACGGGAATCTCAAGGGTTTTGATTTCAGCCATTTACTCGCGCGCGTGAAGGCACCCAGCCTGGTCGTGATCGGCGATCGCGACTTGGTCTCGACGGCAACGGCCGACGTCAGCAGAGCTTCTCTGCCGCGAGCCACATTGATCGTCATGGCGGAGTGCGCTCACATGATGTTTATCGATCAAACCGCCCGGTTCAATCGACTGCTGGAGGAGTTCTTGCGTTGTTGCACTACGCGCCGGGGGCACTCATGAAGGGCACCCGATCCGACTTGTTTTTTCCCCCTGAAGAGTACCAGGCGCGCTGGGCGCGGGTTCATCGGGCAATGACCGCCTGCGGTTATGACCATCTGCTCATCTGGCAGCGTGGCGCGGGCACCTTCGATCGAGTGGGGGATGTCTTCTGGCTTACGAATTTCGTGATGAACGGCTCCGGCCAGGATCCGGCGAGCGAGGATATCGCGGCGCCCTATACCTTCTGCGCCGTGTTGATCCGGCGAGGCCGGGAACCGGAGCTTCACGTGGGGTTGCCAACAGAGGACCTGGACTTGTCGCGCGTGGTCTGCGGCGAAGTTATCAGTCATCCGAAGAACTTAATGACCGGTCTCGCTGCATACCTGAGCACTCAGGGCATCGAAGGCCGGATCGCAGTGGTGGGCGATGATGTATTGCCGGGTATGTATGACCGACTGCTGCGCCGGCATACACCGCAGATACAATGGCATGCCGATGAGACCTTCCTGTTGGGCCCCCAGTCCATCAAGAGCGCCCGGGAGCTCGAGGCGTACCGCATTGCAGGGGACCTGGTCACGCGCGCGCTCACTGCGGCCTGCGAGTCGCTGTTGACCGCGCACTCGAGTGCCGAGGCGGCCGCCGAAGCCGCAGCCATCCTGATGCGTGGCGGCGGCGGCTTTCATCGCATCGATATCCATCACGGTGCGGACACTGAGCACCACGTGATCAGTATGGATCTATATGGCTATCACACCACGCCGCCCGCGGCCGGAGACGTCGTGCGCGCGTGGATCATGGGACCGATTTTCCAAGGCTATTGGATGGACCCCGGCCGCTCGCTGATCTGTGGCAACCAGCCTACCGGCGCACAACGCGCATTGCTCGAGGGCGCGGTGGAGGTGGTCGACGCCTTGGTCGCGGCCATGCGGCCCGGCACGACGCCGCGGCAGTTGGGCGTTCTTGGTGGAGCGATCGCCCGCAAACACGGCTACTTCGACCATCCACAATTGAAGATTCCACTGTTGGGACATGGCCTCAGCACGAATTTCATCCCCTACGCCATTCCCATCGGCGAAGGCGAAGCGGATCCCGACCAAGCGCTACGTTACGATGTGCCGCTCGAGGCCGGCATGGTGATGGCGGCCGAGATTTTTCTGACGCATCCCGGGGTCGGGACTGCTGGATTCGAACAAAACCTCATCGTCACGAGCGCTGGCCCTGATTTGCTTACTCGCACGCCGATGCTTTTCGGGTGAGCGCCATAGCACCGAAAGGACCGCGGTTCGACTCGCTGCCGCGACTCGCATACGTCAATGCGCTGTTCATCATCGGCACGATTGGCACCCTCATCACACCGGCGATGCTCGATGGCTGGGCGCAGCTGCACTGGTCGGCGACTCGGCTCGGCGCCGTCGCCGCGATCGAACTGGCAGGTCTCGCGGCGGGTTCGCTGTCCGGCTTGTACTGGCAGCGACGTTGGCGCTGGCGCCCAGTGGCGTTGGCTTCTGTTTTAGTGGCCATCGCCGGCAATGCGGCCTGCGTGGTCGTCAAGGATTTCGCCGGTGTCTGTGTATTGCGTGCCCTCGTCGGAGTATCGGGTGGACTTCTGACAGCCCTGTATTCAGCGGTACTCGCCAATTCGAGATCGCCGGGACGCGTCATAGCGGTCACCACTTTCATTCAGATCGGCGTCGAGGCGGCCTTCATGTTTTCCGCCGCTTCGGTGTTTGAGGGGTTGGGCAATTCTGGCCTATTCGTCGTGATGGCCGCACTTTTTATCGTGCTACTTCCTTTCTTGGCTCTGTTGCCGGCAAAGTGGCCCACAGCGACGACCGAGGACCCACGCCAGCCTGAAAGACATCAAAGATCGTGGCGCGCTTACCCGTTGCTCCTGTCCTTCGTCCCTTTCATCGTTGTGCAGGCGGGGGTCTACACCTTTCTGGGGGAATTCGGCCGCGTCGCCGCGAATTTGTCCGTTGAGGCGACGTTGCACGCCATTGGCATTTCCGTGGTGTTGAGTTCGCTGGGTTCCGTGGCAGCATACAGTCTCAATGATCGGATCGGCTTTAAGCTCCCGATCGGGGGCGCTGTTCTCTTGATGACCGGCATGCTGTTCGGAATGATCCTAGGCTCTCGGTCGGCCGCATTGTTCCTGTTTTATATCTCTCTGCTGCAGATCAGTTGGATCTTTCTGAACTGTTACCTTTACTCGGCGCTCATTGATGCGAACAATCTGTTGGTGCCGGCGGCAACCCCATCCTCCGCCCTCGGGTCCGTCGTCGGTGCGGGCGCCATGGGTTACGTGCTTGACCACGGCGGCATCACCGGGTCGTTAATCTTGACGGTCGGATCCATGATTCTGACGGCGCTCCTCACTTTGCCTTTCCTGCGATTGCACGCAGCAGATGCGACCGCAAACCCGTTGAATTGATCCACTCGGAGCGCGAGTCCGATGCACGCGATGACATGTCATTGAGGTTCCGTGAGATTCATTTAGCCTTCCTCGGAACTTCGCTTTGATTCCCGCCCATGATTTCTAGACAGAACTCAATGAATGCCCGTACCTTCGCCGCCCGGTGTAGCCGCGAGGGATAGACCGAATAAAGCGGAAACCGCTCGTCGGACCATTCCGGAAATAGCTCGACCAGGCGGCCACTGCGCAGAAGTTCCGCGCAGCCGATTTCCAGCACCTGACCTATGCCGGCACCAGCCTCGCAGGCGCCGATCAACGTTCCCGAGTCCGACACCAGGAGGCGTGCCTTGACCCGCAGCGCCAGGACCTCCTTTTTGCGTCTCATTTTCCCAATCGTAAGGCCGCGCGTTGGCTGCATCGTAGAAGTCGATGCAGTCGCGCGCTTCGAGCTCTTTGGGATGCCGCGGCTTTCCATGGGCTTTGACGTAGGAAGGCGAGGCCACCGTCAGCACTCGCGTCTCAATGAGCTTTCGGGCCACGAACGATCCAACCGGCGGCTCACCGAAGCGTAGCGCCAGGTCAAATCCGTCCGCGACCAGATCGCCGACGGAATCGCGCATGATCAGCTCGACGACAAGATCCGGATGGCGCGCCAGGAATGCAGCTAGATGCCGGGATAGAACGATTCTAGAGAAGAATGGATCGATATTGACGCGCAATCGTCCCCGCACTTTGCTGGCGGAACCGGCGGCCTTGATGGCGGCCTCCTCGATGCCGGCTAGATGCGGCCCAACTTGCTCGTAGAAGCGCCGGCCTTCATCCGTCAATGAAAGTGACCGAGTGGTTCGCGCCAGGAGCCGCGCGCCCACGCGCTGCTCGAGGCGCGAGAGGGCGCGGCTCACGCCGGAGGGGGATAGCCCCAGTGCTTCCGCAGCTCTCGGGGACGGCACGGTATTCCGGTGGACCACGTTCGGCTTGGCGATCGAAAGCAGAGTGCACGAGTATGTATCGAATCAGCGCCTGGGATGGTACGGCTATGTGCCGGGAGCCAGGCCGAGCTTCTATCACTCCTGGTATCTGGAGCCGAAGGGCACCATGTGCCATGTCGTAATGGACGAGGCCGGGGTTGGAAAGGATGCGGCGGGTCTTCGCAAGAGTGATGAGACGCTCATGCACCGCGG